>Ga0209323_10000276_pt1 | contig 32515 bp, 27 predicted proteins | sample Rifsed19ft2_FD_184014 | JGI IMG/M metagenome (GOLD analysis project Ga0209323, IMG submission 184014) | Soil microbial communities from Rifle, Colorado, USA - sediment 19ft 2 (version 2) | ecosystem: Environmental > Terrestrial > Deep subsurface > Rock core/Sediment | place: Rifle, Colorado...
TGCAGCAGGCTTTCAATTGTCATGTCGGATATTCAGACCATACGCTTGGAGACCATATACCTATTGCTGCAGTAGTTTTGGGTGCTTGCATGATTGAAAAACATTTCACAGTTGATCGCAGGTTGCAGGGCCCTGATCACAGTTTTGCAATTGAACCACATGAACTTAAAGAAATGATCCGTAAAATACGCGAAGTTGAAAAATCAATAGGTGACGGTGTCAAAAACGGTCCGTGTGAGGAAGAGAAGGAAATGTACGAAAAAGGAAGGCGTAGTCTGCACACCAGACGTTCAATTCATGCAGGAGAAATAATAAAAAGAGAGGATCTATGTATAAAGAGACCGGGCTATGGAATCCCTCCAAGATTATTAGAAGAAATAACCGGTATGGTTGCAAGGAGGGATATCCCTGAAGACCACTGGATTACCTGGAAGGATTTAAAATGACAATGAGTGAAATCCTTAAAATCGGTATAGAATTTGAGCACATAGGTGTTGCAGTTAATGATATAAAAGAATGCCTCGATATCTTCGGTGGTTTGTTTGAATTAAGGGAGATCACTGGCATTTATGACGATGCATTTCAGAATGTCAGAATTTCATTTGTAAATCTGTCAGGCGCAAAATTAGAATTGATAGAGCCCCTCAATAAGGACAGAAAATCGCCTGTTGACAACATAATTAAAGGAAACATGTCTTATTATCATCTCTGCTTCAGTACATGGCATTTTCCCGAGACTATTTCTAAGCTGTTACAAAAGGGTGCTATTGAGGTAACAAAACCATTTTCAGCTACTGCCTTTAATAACAGGAAAATAACATTCCTGTATATAAAACATCTCGGTCTTATAGAGCTGGTGGAGAAAGAGAAATAAAAATCGCATTATTGAGCAATATAAACATTGACCTGCTTGCATCAAGATTAAATGAGAATCTCTCTGATTGCGGCATTAAGAGTGATTTTTACATTTCCGCCTTCAATCAATATATTCAGGAGATGATAAGCCCTGAGTCAGTTCTGAAAAAGGAGAATTTTGATTTTGCCATTCTTTTCCTTGATGGGGAAGAACTTTTTCGTGAAATTATCAATAGCCCGTTTAAATTTAAAGAAGATGAAATCGGGCAGATAATTGACCAGGAGATAAAAAATCTAAGGGTTTATCTGGAGAGCGGTCTACAGGCTAACAGCAGACTGACCTTTTTCATAAACAATATCTTTATCAGAAAGCCCACCATTCTCGGTGCACTGGATTACAATGCTGGACTGACCATTGCAGGAATTCAGGATTTCTATAACAGCAGGATTAAAGAACTGAAAATATCAGAGAGGGTTGTAATAGTGGATTTTGTATCCCTTTCTTCCAGATATGGACATGAAACTATATACGACAACAGATTGTGGTATATAGGAAGAATAAAATTAAGCAATCAGGGGTTGCAGCTTTTGTCGGAACTGTACTCTATGTATATGCTGGCATATCTTGGCAAGAGGAAAAAAGTGCTCATACTCGACCTTGACAACACACTCTGGGGAGGAATTATTGGAGAGGATGGTATTGACGGTATAAAACTTGGTGAAGACGGAATTGGAAGGGCTTATCTGGATTTCCAGAAACTTATAAAAGGATTAAAGCACAAAGGGGTCTTATTGGCTATTTGCAGTAAAAATAATCCGGAAGATGTAAAAGAAGTTTTTGATAGGCACAAATTCATGGAACTGAAAGAAGATGACTTTGTGGCTTTAAGAGTCAACTGGGGAAATAAAATTAAAAATATAAAAGAGCTTTCGACTATCTTAAACCTTGGACTCGACAGTTTTGTCTTTATAGATGACAACCCCTTTGAAAGACAGCTTGTAAAAAGCGAGCTACCTCAGGTGATTGTTCCTGATTTTCCTTCTGACCCTGTCAACCTGAGTCAATGGATCATAGACCTGTCTTTTAAATATTTCAATAACACCACGATCACCAAAGAAGATAAGTTGAGGACTGCATTATATCAGGCTGATGCAAAAAGGAAGGAGCTGGAAAAGAGTACTGTAACTCTGGAGGATTTTTATAAATCCCTCGAGATGACCACTATAATCAAAACTGACAACCATGCCGACTTTAAAAGAATCGCCCAGTTAACTCAGAGGACAAATCAGTTTAACCTTACTACAAAAAGATATTCGGAAAATCAAATTCTTGATTTCATGGATAGTCAGAACTGTAAGGTTTTAAGCTTGGAATTAAATGACCGTTTCGGATCAAATGGAATTGTCGGTGTTTTAATAGCGAAGATAGATGGCGAGAAGTCATATATTGATACATTTCTTTTAAGCTGCAGGGTAATTGGCAGGATGGTAGAAGATACCTTTCTCTCATATCTAACCAAAGTTCTAAAAGATAAGGGTGTAGAGACCCTGATTGGCGAATATATCCCAACGAAGAAGAATCTCCTTGTTATGGATTTATACAAGAAATTTGGATTTAAGCTGATTGAAGAAAAGGAAGACAAATCCACTCTCTGGGAGTTTGATTTAATTCAAGGAATGATAGAAGGCAATAAATGGGTAAAGATTGAGACTGCATGAATTATACTGAAGAGGAGGAATTATTGAAAATAAGTCAGGAGCTGAAAAAAGTCGTAGCAAAAACATTAAATCTGCCGTTATCAGAGATTACGCCGGAGCTGGCTGCCGGTGAGGTTGAAAGATGGGATTCACTGGGACACCTGAATCTTATTTTAGCTATAGAAGGTAATTTCAAAATAAAATTCAAAACTGAACAAATTCCTAAGTTAACGACAGTCGAAAAAATACAGGAGCAGATAAAAGCAAGGGGTTTATTTAATGAATAAGACTGATTCAGAAGTGAAGATAAGACCATACAGAAAAGGGGATGAATATCCAATAACAGACCTCTTCCGGATCTCGTCTGATCACTTCAGGACAGTTGATTTTTTCAGATGGGCAAATTTGAAGAATCCGCATTCACAGGGTATTTCCCTAATACTGGAGGATAAAAACGGAAATATCATTGGCCATTATGCACTTATGATATACAGGCTTGTTTACAGGGATAAGGTATTTAAGGCGGGATTTGGTGCTCAGCTTGTGATTCATCCGCTTTTCCGGAATTTTCAGTTGATGTGGAAGTTATTGAATGCCATGTGGGAGAGGAGCGGGGATAAAGGTTTAGATTTTCTCTTCGCTTTCCCTAACAATAACATCTGGCCCATAAAGAACAGACTTATGGAATGGAAACTGGTCAGAGAATTTCAGGCTCTTGAGTTGGATTTAAAAGAAACAACTGCAAGTTCTAAAAGTATTTCGGAAATAGAGCTTCAGAGAATAAGTAATCTGTCTGTTCATAGAGAAATGATTGATAAAATCTGGCGGAACAATAAAATAAGATATAGAAATTTGCTTCATATTGAAAGAGGTTACGATTTTGTGTGCTGGAGGTTTTTCCATCACCCTTTAGAACATTATCCCTTTTTTCTTATTAAAAACCTGAAAGGCATGGTTATTGGATGGATAGCACTCAAATTTTATAGAAAAGATAGCAAACTATATGGTCATATTTTGGATTTCATCATCTCAGATGAAAAACTGGAGAAGGCTCTAATTAAACAGACTATTGAATATTTTGACAGATGCGGAGCTGATGTTATTTCAGTCTGGGGTAATACCTTTTTAAGAAAAAAATATAAAGAAATGGGTTTCAAAGAAACGGGATTTACAACAAATTTTGGTGTAAAGGCATTTGGTGATAGATTAAATGCTTGGCTTGACATAACAGACTACAATAAATGGGATTTGGCAATGGCCTATTCCGATGCATTTTAGAAGGTTAACTAAATGAAAAAAACACTCGTAATTGCAGCACATCCGGATGATGAAGTGCTTGGATGCGGGGGTACGATGTCCCGTATGTCCAATGAAGGTCATAAAGTCTATACGCTTATATTGGGAGAAGGTATTACTTCAAGGGATAAAAAAAGAGATCTCAGAAAGAGAAGACATGGTCTGGCAGAACTGCAAAAACATGTTGAAAATGCTAATAAGATATTGGGTGTTGCTAAAATATTTACCTTTAATTTGCCTGACAACAGATTTGATACTGTTCCACTGCTCGATATTGTAAAGACTATAGAAAAAGTAAAAACTGAAATAGCCCCTGATATTATTTTCACCCATCACCATGGTGATCTGAATATTGATCATCAGATAACATTCAGGGCTGCAATAACAGCCTGCAGGCCTGTCAAGGGCGAGACAGTAAAAGAGGTATATTCTTTTGAGATTCCGTCATCAACAGAGTGGAATATGCCCTTGACATCTGTTTATTTTCTGCCAAATTATTTTGTAGATATATCAAGGATATTGGCATTAAAAATAAGAGCCTTAAAAGAGTATAAATCTGAAATCAAGAAGTTTCCACATCCAAGATCCCTAAAAGCTGTGGAGATATATGCCAGACGATGGGGAATTCAGGTTGGCCTGAAGGCAGCAGAGGCATTTGAGGTTGTAAGAATAATCAGATAAAAAGACAATTTGTGAAAACATTTTTTCTACAAGGCGAAAAAATATATCTTGGCCCTTTATCCAGAAAGGAAAAGCTTGAAGGATATAAACAATGGATAAATGACCAAGATACTACGCTTTTTATGGGGAGCGGAAGATTTCCTTTAAATGCAGAAGACATAAGAGACTATATCAGTTCTTACAGCAGCAGCAAGGATGGAATGATATTAGGGATATTCCTTAAAAAGGCATCAAGGCACATCGGTAATATAACCCTTCACCAGATTGATTGGAGAAATAGGAATGCAGAGATTGGCATATTGATAGGCGATAAAAAATCCCGTGGCAGGAGTTATGGAACAGAAGCGATTTATCTTATTGCAAGACATGCATTTAATAAATTGAACCTGAGAAAACTATATACAGGCATGGTTAAAGGCAACGAAGTGTCCAAAAGGGTATTTGAGAAAGTTGGTTTCAAGGTGGAGGGTATCCTGCGGGAGCACTTTTATCTGAATGGAAAATATCTTGACTGCTATAGGATGGGACTTCTCAGAAATGAATTTAGAATTAGATAGGAAAAATGAAAGTTTATATTAAAATGACAGAAAAAAGTACAGATCCGGAATTAGAAAAAATAATTCCATTAAAAAATGGTAAAAATGTATTTGCAAATATAAAGGACTCAGATTTCAGCATTAAATTGTCTGACGGTAAATATCTCTACATATATGGTGATCTATTCTATTACCTTAAGAATGATGGGGATATCAAACTAATTGATGCTGATAGCGATAATTATTTAAAAAAGCTTTTCTCCGAAAATACCCTTAAAGATGTTATCTCAAATCTCGAAGGGCAATATGTAGGATTATGTGTTGATTCTTCAAGGAATATGGTACATATTTTTAGCGACCGGTATGCAAGGACTGATTCTTTCTATACATATGATGGTACTGATTTTTATTTTGCCACAGACCTGGATTTTATCTTCAAATATATCAGGCCCGAATATGACCAGAAAATGTTAGCGCATATATTTTCAGTCTATGGCTGGTATACTCCAAAGGGATTAACAATCTACAGCAATGTCAAACAACTGAAAGTCGGGGAAATTATCATACTGTCAGCATCGGGACCGAATTCTAAATTTATTAATTTCAACCCTCTGAAGATTCAAAATTATACGGATAAGGATTTAGAAGTTTATTATAAGATTCTGAGAGAATCTGTTATTGCAAGAGCCAATCGGGAAGGAAAAACATGGGTATCAAGCTCGAGCGGCTGGGATTCGTCTTTGCTTTTAGGAATGCTTGTCAACGAATTCGGAAGTAGGAATGTTGGCATGATAACAGGCAGCATGGAATATTCAAAAGAGACCAAAATCATCAATACATTTGAGATTAATAAAATTAAGAATATTGGCAAATTTTATGGGATTAAACCAGAAATTGTAGGGTTGGATTTCAAAAGCAAAAGAGCGCCTATTTATTGGAAAAAGGTTCTCCCATTTTACAAATCTAAGCACATGTATGCATATAATACTTTTAATTTCACAAAACTGTCAGACGGACTATCTAAAGAGGCCGGAAAAGGGCAGACAATATTTAATGGAGAGACTTCTGATTCTTTCCTTAATTTTGGTTTTTCGCAATTTGCTACATTTTTTCATACCCAAAAAAGTTTTACGGAATATGCAGATAAAATGAATTGCTATCTCTACGGACCATCATTTTTTAAAAAAGTGATTGATGGCAATCATGATAGAGACAAGGTTTTTCAAATATTTAAAAAGATGATGAGTAATACTGAATTTGCATCTAAATGGGAAAACAGGAAAGATCTCATAGAAAGCTATCTTTTCCCTTTTTTCTATGGTTCGCCGCGTATCCCCTTTGCAAAAACGTACAAAAACGTAGTCCTGACAGTGAAAGGACAACAGTCAGTATATATTTTCCCATACAGGGAATATATGCCTGAAGTTTTAAATGGCTTATCAATAAATAACATATATTCGTGGTTGATATATTTGTACCACAGTTTTCATTCACAGGGTTCAACTGTCAATGCGAATAAACATGCATTTGAAATCAATAATCATAAATGGCGTATGCCATTTAATGATTATAGGATTATAGAAATTCTCTCTAAGTCTCCTGAAAAATGGGGAAGAGGACTTGAATTGAATAATACAAAGTACCCACTTAAGTGGGCAGCAAAAAACAAAATTAAATTTCCCTATGAATTATTAGATGAAGGTCCTCATTCATATCTATATGATGTTATTGAAGGGTTCTCCTTGTTTGCAGAAATCACTTACAGATCCGGGGTGACAGAATTTTTTAAGGATATGATAAAGAACAGGCATTACAGGAATATCCTGAGCGGCGGATATTTTAACCTGAAATATATAGATAATCTTACAGAAGATTATCTGAACGGTAAAGAGACAAAGGGACAGGATTTTAATAATCTTGTTTCACTGATTACCTTGTGCGTGACAGGCTGGTATTAAAAAATAAGTCCATAAATATTTCATTTAATTTTTTATTAAAAGATTGCCTTTCCTGAGATTCTAATTTCATTAGAAACCTGAAAGCAGAAGGATATGCTCTATTTACCTTACAGTTAAATTAGTGGTTTATTTTCATGAAAATAATTTACATTGATCGGCTATCTGTTTTTTCTTTATTTTCACTTGTTACCTCTAAAATCGATTATTCGTATATTTATTATTTTAATTCATCAGGTAGCATTAATGGAATTATTAAACTGCTTACTAAATTGAGACTATTAAAACATCAGCCGCAGAAGATTGATTTTTGTATTGTTGATATTCGAAATGAAAATGATGAGTGTCAGTTCTATAACATAATTGACGATATTCGGAATTTATGTCAGAAAATAATAGATATGAATATATATTATCTTCTAAAAGAGAAAGCAATCGATAAATATTTTCCTTTAAATAAATTGATTGCATTTTTTGGAAAGATTATAGAAACTGAAATACAATGGCTTTTTATTTGTATAAAAGCAGCCGAATGGCATATGTTAAAAATGAATAGTAAAGATGACGCCTTATATTTTATAGAAAATAGTCTATGGTCTAAATACATTTTAGAATTTGTAAATCTTACAAATATAAGAATTGTTCCTTACAAGGCAGTAGAGTCGAGGTTTATTGATTATTATTATCCTCATTTAATTAAATTAATTAAAAAAATATTTTTACTGTTCAATTTCAAACATAAATTTAAATTCCAATATAGTATGGCTGATAAACATAATAAGAGTAATAAAAATAATAAGTGTTATTACAGAAGTTTGAGTGGTACATTTCCACTGATTGTTCACTGGTATACAGGGAAAAATATTTTATTTGATCTGAAAAAGAGAAGTGAGCTTTTTTGGATTTTAAGATCAACATTATCTAAAAAGCAGGTTATAATATGTTTTGACAAATATCCTAACGAAAATACTCTTTCCAGTTTGAAAAAAAATAATTTGAATTTTGTTATCCTCAAAGACAAAGCTGCTATGTCAGGAAATCAATTGCCTGTATGGAAATCTACAGATAAATACATGAAGGTATTGAAAGAATATACCATTATTCTGCTTAAGACTTGGTTGTTTACAAAAAAGCGGTTTAACAGATTTACCTTTTTTTATTTGATGTGCATGGGCTACTTTATCGAAAAATATGCATACTGGCATGATTTTTTCAATACAAATAATAATATTAAAATTAATATTTATCAAGATGATTCGGGCAGGCATAATATTCCCATGAATATTGCTTTGGAAAGATGTGGCGGCATTAGTATCACACACCAGTGGTCAAATACTGGGTTTGTAAGGTATCAAGCATGCAGGAGCAGCGATGTTTTGTTCTCTTTTGGTCCTGCTTATAATTTTGAGTGGCAAACGAATAATTCTCAATTAAATTACCTTATATATACTGGATATATAACTGACCATTCTTTTAAAGCAGTAAAGGAAGATGCAAAAGAATTAAAGAATAAATTATTAAATAAAGGAGTTAGGTTTATAATATGTTTTTTTGATGAGAATTCTTTGAATGAGAGAATGTCAATAATTAGAAATGAAACGTCTTCATATGTTCATAAGCTTTTCTTGGAGAGGTTGCTTATAGACGAATCGATAGGTCTCATTTTAAAGCCTGGATTTCGCCACAACTTCTACGAAAGATTGTCTTCCATTGCTGATCTGTTAGAGAAAGCTAAGTCTACAGGCAGATGTGTAATAATTGATGAGGGCAGTGATTTAAAAACAGATGTATACCCAACAGAAGCAGCACAAGCCGCTGATATTTGTATTGGGCTCTTATTAAGCGGTACGGTAGCCCTCGAGTCATTTTTATCAGGGACGAAGACAGTTTTTCTTGATTTAGAAAAGCTCTATGCCAATCCTATTTACAAATGGGGAAAGGGGAAAGTTGTATTTGATAGCTTTGATGATTTGTTCGCTGCAATAGATCGATATCGTCGAAATCCTGATAGTATCCCTGGATTTGGTGATTTAACTTTGTGGGTGAAAGATAAAGATCCTTTTAAAGATGGAAATGCCTCGTTGAGGATAGGGCAGTATATTAGCTGGCTTTATGAGATGTGTAGTAAGGGGAAGGGCAAAGAAGAAGCTCTTATATATGCAAATAAGAAATATGCTGAATTGTGGGGAGCAAAGAATATTGTTAGATGGCATTAAAGAGAGACATTTCAGAAATATTTTTATCTACATATTTCCAAAATTCATCAGCTTTGGACTGAATTTAGTTGCACTTCCAATTCTGACAAGAGTCCTGAGTCCCGAAGATTTCGGAGTTATTACATTATCTATGGCCGTTCCTATGATAACTGTAGGTGTGGTTACTCTGGGGCTGACCCATTCTGTCCCAAGATATTACTTTGAATATAGAAATGACACTGAAAAGTTAAAATCATTCTATTTTACAATTCAAACATACTTGTTTCTGGTGTTGATTATCTCATCTGTTATCATATATTTTGTGAAAGACTTTTTGTCCCTTATAGTTACCCAAAAAAATGAATATGGAACAGCCATTTTAATTTCTTATATAACCACTTATGTCGGGAGTATCAATATGATTTATTTGCGAATTTATCAGAATATGGAAAAGGCTATTTTCTATGCTACGTCAGTATCTTTACAGACTATAACAAATATTATCATGAGTTTAATATTTGTATGGTATTTTAGAATGACTTATATGGGGATACTATACGGTTTGTTATGTGGTGCAGCATTGTCATGTTTAATAATGTTTATTAAATTTAATAAAGAGTCCTATGCAAGTTTTAATTTTAAAATGTTGAACGAAAATATGAAATATGGTCTTCAAGTTGTTCCTAAAACATTTAGTGGCTTAATTAACAGATATTTTGACAAGTATTTGCTTAATTCCACTCTCTCCATGTCGGTTGTTGGTGTTTATAATATTGGTCAAACAATTACTAATGCAGTTGATGTGATGATGAGTAATGTATGGATGTCCTTTCAGCCTTTGGTTTATAAAACAGTATTTGATCAAGAAAATAATGCAGCAGATGAAATTGGTAGATTGTTTACCATTTTTTCTTACATAACATTTATTCCTGTTATGTTGTTAATTTTATTTTCAAAGGAAATATTGCATATCATAGCCCCTCCTGCTTATTATGGAGCAGAAAATGTGATGATTATTCTCGCAATCGGAATTGCAAGCCAGTCATTTGGCATGTATGTTAGTGTTCAATATGCATATTCAAAAAAACCTTTCTGGATATTTCCGGCAACAGTAGTTGGTTCATTAGCTAATATCGGCTTAAATATTTTATTGATTCCGAAGTATGGTTTAATTGGAGCAAGCTTTGCTGCAATGTTCAGCACTACAATTATAAACATAATACTTACTGCAATTGGACAGAAACTGTACAGAATTATATATGAATGGCGGGCAATTATTGCATTATATTCTCTTTTAATTATTGCTGCCTCTTTTATGATGTTATTTGATTCAAATAGTAATTTATTTGTTTTTTATTCAATAAAATTACTGTTAATTTTTTTATTTATTTATATTGGTATAAAGATTAAGATTCTCACTAAACAGTTAATAAGCAAAATGTTGCGCTTTCAAAAACCTGGATTTTCCTCATAAACTTGAAAATTAGTATTTCATATATTGGTGGCAATCCTACGTGTTTTCAACTGGCGGGTCAATTTGATAGAAAAGGATATCTTGACACTCTTTTCATGCCATATTGCAGTCGGAAACACAGGTTGTTGACAAAAATACATGGCCGGATTGAGGATAGACAAATAATTGATATAATGAAAGTTAAAACAAATTTAAAAACCGTTTTTTATAGAAAGCTTTTGTCCAAAACGAGGAAAATTAGAAATGCACCCAAAAATAGAGACAGGTTTAGAACAGGAGATATGTTTGATAGATGGGTTGCAAAAAAAATTGTTTCAGGAAACTCTGATTTGATTTTGGTCGAGTCACATACTGCTCTTCATACAATAAAAAAAGCAAAAGAATTAGGAATTGTAACATTTCTGTACAGGACTAATTCACATATTAACATCCAGTATAAAATTGATTCAGAAGAAATAGAAAGGTTGGGTTTGAGCCCCTGGCATGATCAAAAGGATATTGAAAGAGGATTAGAGGAGTATGAGGAAGCAGACTATATTATTGCCCTGTCAACATTTGTGAAACAAGGCTTTATAGATGAAGGTATTAATGCCGATAGGGTTCTGGTTGTATCGCCAGGTATTGATGTAAATCATTTTAGGAATATCACTAAGAATGATAATATTTTTAGAATCATTTATTGTGGCGGAATCAATCATAGAAAAGGTATTGTTTATTTATTAGAAGCAGTATCTTCTTTAAAACTAAGAAATATGGAATTATGGCTGATTGGAAATGTAGAGTTTGGCATGGAAGACATTTTAAGAAGATATAATGGAAATTATAAATTAATGAATTTTATGCCCAATTATGAACTTTACAAATACTATTCACAGGGCAGTGTTTTTGTTTTGCCTTCTTTGGAGGATTCATTTGGTCGTGTAATAGTTGAAGCAATGGCTTGTGGCTTACCGGCAATTGTTACGACAAATACTGCTGCTGGTGACGTTGTGAGAGAAAATGTTGATGGTTTTATAGTCCCAATAAGAAATGTTGAAGCATTAAGGGAAAAGATACTGTATCTTTATGAAAACCAGGATATTTGTAGGGAGATGGGTGATAATGCAATAAGAAGGGTTCATGAAAAGTTTACGCTTAATGCATTTGCAGACAGGATGTTTTCTGCCTTCAAAACTGTTCTTAACAAGTGAAATTAAGTGAAAGGTGATGAAAAATAATTAAACAAGTCTAAACAAGGAGATTGCAATGCATATTTTAATATTAGGTGGTGATGGATTTTGTGGATGGCCAACGGCGCTATATCTCTCAAAGCATGGATATGATGTAGTCATAGTTGATAATTTAAGCAGAAGGAATATAGATAATGAATTAGAGACATGTTCATTAACTCCGATCGAGCCTATTGGACTTCGACTTAAAGCGTGGAATGAGGTGACGGGAAAAGAGATAAAGTTTTATAACTTTGATGTAGCTGTCAATTATTTTAGATTGTTGAAACTTTTAGAAGAAATGAAACCTATGGCGGTTGTACATTTTGCTGAACAGAGGGCTGCGCCGTACTCGATGAAATCACCTTGGCACAAAAGGTATACCGTAAATAATAACATTAATGCAACCCATAATATACTTTGTGCAATAGTGGAGTTAGGACTTGACATACATCTGGTTCACCTTGGAACAATGGGGGTATATGGATATGGTACTGCCGGCATGGAGATCCCGGAAGGTTATCTGAAAGCTTTAGTCGATGTTGACGGAATGAAAAAAACCATAGAAATCCTCTATCCCGCAAATCCAGGAAGCATTTATCATATGACTAAAACACAGGATGCCCTTATGTTTTATTATTACAATAAAAATGATGATGTAAGGATAACTGATCTGCATCAAGGCATTGTTTGGGGTACAAATACAGAAGAAACACTTTTAGATGAAAGATTAATTAATAGATTTGATTATGATGGTGATTATGGAACAGTACTCAATCGCTTTTTAATGCAGGCTGCAATAGGTTATCCTCTCACAGTTCATGGAACTGGCGGACAGACTCGGGCTTTTATACATATAAAGAACACAGTGAAGTGCATAAAACTTGCAATTGAAAATTCCCCTAAAAAAGGGGAAAGGGTAAATATATTTAACCAGGCCACAGAGACGCATACTGTTAAGTGGCTTGCAGAAAAAATATCTATGATGACAGGAGCTGAGATCAAATATCTTGTTAACCCCAGAATCGAATCTCCTGAAAATAAACTCAGGGTATCTAATAAAAAGTTTCTTAGTTTGGGGTTATTACCAATAACTCTGAGTGAAGGCTTGATGGAAGAAGTAATAAACATAGCAGAAAAATATAAACAAAGATGTGATGTGTCAAAGATACTCTGTCGGTCAAAATGGCGTGCGAATATCAAATTGGATGATGAAATATATATGAAAAATATAAAACAAATAGTGAATGTCAATCAAACCTGTTAAATAACCAATAACTAATTATGTAAGTTTTTAATATAATTTGCGATTATTATGGTGGAGTTACATATGAAATTAAAGGAAAAATTACAGAATGGAGAGGTTAGTATTGGTTCGTGGATAACTATTGGAATTGGAAATCCATCTATTGCTGAAATTATGGCAAAATCCGGCTTTGATTGGTTGACAGTGGACATGGAACATTCTGCAATAACATTAGACCTGGCCCAACAACTTATTCAGATAATTGAACTATGTGGTGTCGCTCCTTTAGTTCGTGTTGGTGAAAATGATCCAAATCTCATAAAAAGGGTTATGGATGCTGGTGCACATGGCATTATTGTGCCGATGGTAAATACAAAGGAAGACGCAATGAAAGCAGTAAATGCCGTTAGGTATCCACCGGAAGGGACAAGAGGAGTTGGACTCGCAAGGGCTCAGGGTTATAGCTTGGATTTTGAAAGATACAGACAATGGGCTAATAGCGAAAGCATTATTGTTGTTCAAATTGAACATATCGAGGCTGTTGAGAATCTTAAATCAATACTTGAAGTTCGAGGGATTGATGCATTTATGGTGGGACCTTATGACCTGTCAGGCTCCTTAGGGGTGCCAGGAGACTTTGATCATCCTAAAGTCAGAAAAGCATTCAAGAAAATTCAAGAAATTTCGGAAGGGCTTAATGTTAACGCAGGGTTTCACGTAGTGCCACCTTTTTACGATTTAGTATTAAAAAAGATATCAGAAGGCTATTCCTTTATTGCCTTTGGGGTCGATTTTCTTTTTCTTGGAGAGACGTGTCGCAGCGGATTAAAGAACATTAAGAAATTTTTAGGAGAAATGGAAATTAGAAATGAAGGAATCTGACATTCGAGATAGGGAAATTTTAAACTATTATCTTGAGCTTGTTAAAGAAGACTGTAAGAAGCTTTTTGAAAGTGATAATTTGCTGGTTAATGTAGCCTGTCCCGCCTGCGAGAGTGACTTATACAAGAATGAATTCACAAAAAATAGTTTTGAGTATGTCACCTGCACTCAATGCAATACCCTATTTGTAAGGAACCGTCCAAGATTTGATATCCTGATGAGTTTCTACTCATGCTCAACTTCGACTGACTACTGGGTGAATAATTTTTTTAAACCTAAATCTGAAAAACGTAGAGAGTTAATTTTTAGGCCAAGAGCTCATGATGTTAAAAATCGCTTTGGTGAGGACCCTAAATGGATAGTGGGAGATATAGGTGCAGGTTTCGGTATTTTTTTAGAAGAGCTTAGAAGATTGTGGCCTAAGAGTAAATATGTCGCTGTTGAGCCTTCAATCAATCAGGCTGTAATATGTAAAGAAGCACATATAAAAGTGGAATGTTGTCCTTTAGAAAAGTTAGAGGGATATCAAAATCATTTTGATCTCCTTACTGCATTTGAGTTGATGGAGCATCTTCATCATCCTGTAACCTTCCTTAGAAGCATCTATAATCTTCTCAAACCTGGAGGCTTTTTTCTAGCAGCAATGCTTAATGGAGAAGGATTTGATATTCAGATACTCTGGGAGAAATCCAAGAGCGTTACACCGCCTCACCACCTTAACTTTTTTAATCCTGCTTCCCTTTCCCAGTTGCTTATTCATTCAGGCTTTAAAATTATGGAGTTGGATACGCCTGGGGTTTTAGACTGGGATATTGTTGAGGGGATGATTAAGAACGAGGGAATTGATGCCGGGCGTTTCTGGAGTTTACTTTCAGAAAAAGGCACCCCTAAGGCAAAAAGCAGATTTCAGGAATGGATTCAGACAAGCATGTTAAGTTCCCATATGAGAATTCTGGCATGTAAATGAAGAGGGAGGGAATCTAACAATAAATATAGTTGCAATTATACCTGCTAGAATGGCTTCTAAACGTTTCCCAGGAAAACCACTTGCGAGTATACTCGGGATTCCAATGATTGAGCATGTACGTCGACGTGTTGTTCTCTGTCCTCTTTTCAGCAAAGTTATTGTGGCTACATGTGATCGGGAAATTTTTGACATCGTTTGTGCAAGCGGAGGACAGGCCGTTATGACTTCAAACTCTCATGAGCGTTGTACTGACCGAATTGCCGAAGCTGCAGAGTCAATCGATGCAGATATAATTATAAATATACAGGGAGATGAACCTTTAGTCAGACCTGATGTATTTAAGCCGCTTATCGAACCTTTAATTAATGAGCCAGAAATCGGTTGTTCTAATCTGATGTCTGAAATAGAAACAGAAGATGAATTCAAAAATCACAATGTTATAAAGACGGTTTGCGATTTGCATGGTTATGCTATATATTACTCACGAGAACCGATTCCCTCAATCAGTAAAACTGGGAATTTAATTTATAAAAAATACAAACAGTTGGGTGTAATAGCATTTCGCAAAGATTTTTTGAGTTGCTTTACCTCTTTACATCAAACACCACTGGAAAAAATAGAATCTGTTGATATGCTGAGAGCTATAGAGCACGGGTATAAGATAAAAATGGTATTGGGCAACTATAGGTCTATAGGTGTAGATACACCGGAGGACTTGGAGAAGGCTATAACACTAATGGAAACTGATGACCTTTTTAGTATTTACCGAGAGGAGCTATTATGAGGGGAGAGCAACTTAAAGTAGGAATTGCCGGCTATGGTATAGTAGGAAAACGTCGTCGTTTGTTTATAGACAAACATCCGAAATTAAGAACAATTGCAATCTGCGATCAGAATTTTAAAGAGCGAGGTACAATGGCGGATGGCGTTAAATGCTTTCCAGATTATCATCAACTCTTAGAAGAGCCATTAGATGCTTTATTTGTAAGTTTTCCCAACTATCTTGCACCTGAGGCTACTATAGCGGGTCTTGAGAGAGGCTTACATGTTTTTTGCGAAAAACCACCTGGCAAAAATGTCTTAGATGTTGAAAAAGTTATCGAGGTAGAAAAAAAATATCCTCATCTAATTTTGAAATACGGATTTAATCATCGTTACCATGATTCTGTACGTGAAGCATTACGAATAATCAAATCTGGCATATATGGTGAGATTGTGAATATTCGGGGTGTTTATGGTAAAAGCAGAATAACACCATTTGTAGGAAATTGGCGAGCGGAGCGGAAGTATGCTGGTGGGGGTATATTGCTTGATCAAGGCATCCATATGGTTGATTTGATGAGGCTCTTTTGTGGTGAATTCACCGAGGTAAAAAGCTATGTTACCAATAATTTTTGGAATTGCGATGTTGAGGATAATGTTTATGCGCTGTTAAGAAGCGAGAAAGGAAGATTTGCTATTTTTCATTCGAGTGCGACACAATGGCAGCACCGCTTTAGACTTGAAATCACTCTTACAAAAGGGTATTTAGAACTTCAAGGCATTCTTTCCGGGACGAAGAGTTACGGAGAGGAAAAGCTCATAGTCGGCAGGCGTAGTGATTCCATAACTGGAACCGAGAAGGAGGAGATTATAACGTTTCTTGAGGATAATTCATGGCATGATGAAATTTATGAGTTTGCTGATGCTATTATAAACGGCAATCCTATTAAAAATGGGAGCAGTAGGGATGCTCTACAGACTATGAAGCTTGTTTATCACATTTACTGGGCTGATCCTGAATGGCGAACACTATTTAACATATCTTACCCAGATAAGGAAGGAATTATGAATAATCTTGGAGAGAATGTTTAATATATCAGCAATAAAAAGTTTATCTTAGATCGTATTCAAAACTATCTAAATTATACTTTATTAAAATCAATTCCTAATTTTAGATAATCTTTTTGATTTATAAATTATATATATATTTTTGGAGAAGGTGATATTAATTTATGAATAAACAAATAACAGAGAGAATTTTTGAAACTAGTAACATACCAGCAGAACTATTAACTGAAAAACCAGAATTTCCCAAAAAGGTTAAAATTGAGGTCACTTCTCGATGTGATCTTAATTGTTTTTTTTGCTCAAGAACCTACAAGAATATTAAAAAAGGTGATATAGATAAGAAATTACTTTTTAGAATAATTTGTGAAATGAAAGATTTAGATGTTAAAGAAATTGGTCTTTTCTGGCTTGGCGAACCTCTATTAGTAAAAGAACTACCTGCATATATTGAGTTTACAAAGAAAACAGGGATTGATTATGTCTTTATTACTACAAATGGAAGGTTGGCTAACCCGCAAAAAATTAAAGAATTATTTAATAGTGGCCTTGATAGTATTAAGTTTTCTATTAATTCAGGGGATAGGAAACAATATTATAAGGTATGCGGAGTCGATGCATTCGACAAAGTTATTTCGAATGTCAGATTTGCTTATCAATGCAGGGGTGATAATAAAAGGCCAGCCATATATGCCAGTACAATTTTTGACCTTGATAATAGAAATGATTTTGACAAAGTTCATGGCCTTATAGGTTCATACGTCGATCAACATTATCCTCTTCGTCTATATGGCCAGTATACTTTTACAGAAGAGGAAGAAGAGAGATTCAAATTGGCAAATGACAAAGTAGTACAGAGGAGAACCCTCGAGTCAATGCTGCCATGCTGGTCACTTTTTACAGAGCCACACATCAGTTTTGATGGATACATGAGCGCATGCTATTGTGATCACGATGAAAAGTTTTATATGGGGAATCTCAACGAGATGTCTTTGATTGAAGCATGGCAATCAAAAAAGTTTATGTCACTTAGAAAAAGTCACTTGTCAAAAGATGTTAAAGGTCAAGTCTGTGAAAATTGTATTGCTTATAAGCATTAATTGCTTATGACTAAGCAATAATAAATTGGGATATAGATAACAATATGTCAAGCAATATATCTACTGTTCTTGTAACAGGGGCAGCAGGTTTGATAGGTTCTGAAGTCACACATTTATTGCTTGATCGGGGAATATATGTCGTAACGCTCGATAATTTCAGCATAGGATCATGGAGGGATGAAGAAAAGGCTGTAGCTTGGGAGAATGTCGATGTCTCTAAGGAAGAAATTGTTCATATATTAAACAAGCACAATCCGGATGCGGTTATTCATTGTGCTGCCCACCCCGGAGGGCGTTCATTAATGGAACCCTCCGAGGACGTAAGGGTTAACGCCCTTGGGAGTATGCATATCTTTGAATGGTGTTGCCGCACGAAGGCACAAATTGTCTATCTTAGCTCTTCAGTTGTTTATGGGGAACAGCCTAACTATCCCATTCCTGAGAATGCTTCTCTTCAACCCGGTACGATATATGGTATATGTAAGGTAGCCTGCGAAAATTTTTTAAAGGTTCTCGGAAATGGATACAAGTTAAATTACACAATATTGCGGCTTTTTTCAACATATGGCGCCGGTCACAGGCCAAGCCTTTATCAGGGGATAGTTAATGTAATGCTGAAGCAGTTGATGTCAGGCAATCGCGTAGAGGTGAAGGGGGCATTGAATCGTGTGCGTGATTTGATATATGTTGCTGATACTGCTCGTGCAATTGTCGACAGCCTTTTTAATGAAGACACCAGGGGAAAAGTTCTGAATGTTGGTACAGGGACTGGGAAGACGGTCTTGGAGATAATAGAACTCCTCTGTGATGCCCTTGGTCGGCATAAAGATGATCTGGAAATAGTTGAGATGGACCCTGTAGTAGGCGATCCTTTTTACAATGTTGCTGATATTACAAAATTGCAGGAAATAACAGGATTTAAACCTGACTATGACTTGCCGACTGGACTAAATCTGTTGATCCAGAAATATATGAGAATTGGTTAGCTTTTATGTGCGGTATTCTTGTAGCCTTCAACAAAAAAGAAAGAATTGATGTTTCAGCCTGTAACCGTGCTCTGAGCATTTTATCATGGCGCGGGCCTGATATTACATTATCTTTTGTTGTAGAAGACATACTTTTCCTTGGTCAGACAGTTCTTTCTATAACAGGTAATCCAATCAACGGAAATGGTGAATACCTGCGTTCGATATCCGGACGCTATTACTTATTGTTTAATGGAGAAATTTATAATCATCAGTCTTTACAGGAGCAATTCCTTAAGAAACAGTCTGATTTCAGCCTCCATTACGGAACCGATACCGAAATCCTGGTAAATCTTCATGAAGTATTAGAACCTGAAGAGGTTCAAAGTCAGTTGGATGGCATGTTTGCTTATATATTATTTGATTCATTGAAACGAAAGTTATATATTTCAAGAGATGTTCAGGGAGAAAAATCATTATTTATCTATGAAAATAGTACATGGTTGGTGATCTCTTCTGAAATAAGATCCATACTCTCTCTTGTTCCAAGTATTTCTTTAGATCCTCAGGCCCTGAGAGACTATTTTAAAACACGGCACCTGATGCTTTTTGAACGCACTGTTTATAGCGGAATAAAGAATTTAATGCCAGGTAGATTAGAGACATTTGATCTTGTTTCACATCAATGGTTAGAGAGGCAGGTAGTGAGAATACGAGATTGGATCAATCCTCAACGTTTAAAGGACAATGAAAGTCGTTCGCTAGATAACTTAGCGGACGAACTCGATGAGATCATAAACAGGTGTGTTATAGAAATGATTCCAAAAAGACAACGTTATGCTATAGTGGTTAGCGGAGGTGTTGATTCTTCTTTATTGGCGCATTATTTCATTACTAATGATAACCCTCATTTGTTGATTGCTGTGAATCATAAAGGTAAGGATCTTATCAGTTGCGATCTAAGCGGATTCGAAAATATTTTGGGAAGAAAGATAGATGTTTTGGAAGTTGATGCTGTCAGTTATGCTGCTGAAATACCCCGTTGCCAGAAAGTATGTGCTAGTCCCATATATTCACACTCTTTTATCCCGCAATCAATCCAGTCATCATATATTCGAGCAAATGGATGTAGAGTGCTCATAGGCGGAGAAGGAGGCGACGAATATTTTGGAGGCTATCCAGCTTATCTGAAGTGCATTGGCACTAATGGATGTTTTTCTCCTTCTCCTTATACCAGATATCAATCTCCGATCTTTTCTTTTTCAGATGATAAACCAGGTTTGTTTGAACAAATTCTAAGAAATATCTGGGTTGAATCTCTTGATGCCTACTCGTTTATTGGTGATGAACAAGAACATATAATTCAGGCCATGCTATTTTGTGATGCTGTATATCAACTGCCGGCAGTTGGATTGCGCGGTGCTGATTTGATGTCCATGATGTGGAGTGTGGAGACACGAAGTGTTTACATGCGCAAACCTATAGTACAATTTGCGTTGAATTTACCTGCCAAGATGAAGGTTAATACAGAAGATACTGTAGCTCCTTTACTGAAGACAAAGCCTTTACTGAAATGTTTATTTTTGAGGTATTTTCCAAAGGAATTATTATTTGAAAAGCAAGGATTTTCTGGGTTTCCCAATGAATCAGCTAAATATTTAGGACTGCCTTATTACTATAAAGCGATTAACTATCTTTCAATGCACAGAGATTCAATACCTGCAGGCTTGCAAGATCGTGACAGCGAGTGGAAATTGATAAATGTAGAATATTTTCTGAGAAGTAACTTTACATTATGACATTTTCAGGTAGTAAATATTCGGAGCTTTGGGTTTGTTTTGAGCCACCTTCTGCTGAAATTCCATCAAATGTTATTGTCTTAGGTTTTATGAATCCTGAAAAGGATGCCGTCTATGAGAAGTCACTTGGGAATAGATATATTAATGGAAGAAATATAGTTCAAATAATACGTGAGAAGGCTAGAGGAACATATACAAATCTGACAGCAGAGATGGCATCTACTCCTTGCATATTAGGAAAGACACTGAGGCAGGCACTAAAAGGGAATGACGGATTCAGTCTTTGGTGGTTTCTTAGGGTCTCCGCAAAAGACTCAGTCCATATAAATAGCCCTTATACCCCAATGCTCAGGTTATATAGCATAAAAGCTATTGCTAATCAATATGGTGTTAAAGATATTCATTTATTTGGTGCAAAAAGCAGTTTTTCTTCATGTTTGGAACAATCTTTTCGTGTCCACATACATAGGGTTAAAGGTAATCAAAAAATTAATCTGAGGAGTTTTCTTGAAAAATTTCCTTTACTTTATGGATTAGTAGAGAGGTTAGATTTTGCTATTAAAGAATTGCATAAATTAATAATTCTGAAGAAACTGACTCATTCGTTTAATATTAAACTTGATGTTGGATTACAGGGCTTCTGGGACTTGAGTTTTAAGCACTCAGCTAACCCCGAACTGAGAGACATATACTTTTCTGATTTACCCGAGAGATTGAGGAAAATAGGTTATTCTGTTGGGTGGCTGACTTATTTGTGCTATGCAGGAAAAGGTATTCCACTTAAAAAGTTAATATATGAGTCTACAAAATATCCGGAAGTAATACTTCTTCAGCGTTATCTTAGAGGCATAGATGTATTATATTCAGTCACTAAAATACGGGCTATCATAGCATTGCTTTCTTTTTTATTATCCAGTAAATTCAAATCCCTGTTTATCAGGGATGGTCTGAATCTTTATCCGCTTTTTAAGAAACAGCTTATTATTTCGATTTTTGGAAAAGATGTGCCGTATCATGAACTTACTTCCCTTGCATATAAACGCGCATGTAATGATTTAAGGCCAAAGATAATCTTGACATTTCAAGAGATGTTTCCTTTTTGTAGATCAATTTATGCGGGGGTTCGACAAACGATGTATCCTTTGAAGGTTTTTGCAGCACAGCATGCAGCTTACTGTAGTGATAAGACGATAGGGATATTGGTCAAGGATGTTGAATTGGACGGAAGGGCTGATGGTTTTAAAATGCCCCTGCCAGACGTTTTTTTTGTAATGGGGAAACTAACTCGAACTATTTTTCTGAACAATGGATTCCCCGATAGTCGGGTTATACTTACCGGAGGCTTGAGATATCAACATTTACAGATAATCAATAACCGCCTTAAAAAGAAGCCGCCTACATCTTTGACGATTCTATTAATCTCAAGTATGAACGAGCATTATGATTTAGATATGTGTGAGGCGGTATATGTCGCTACTGCCGAAATACCATTCATTCAATTGAGGCTTAGAGAGCATCCCTTATATAGGATTACCCATTTTGATAATTTTCAGAGATTTAAATCTCGAATCGAAATAAGCACAAATTCTCAACAAAAAGACCTAACAGATGCGGATATCATAATATTTACCTATTCTTCACTTGCAGAAGAGGCATTGCTCATGGGAATCCCGGTATGGCAATGGTTGTGGGCAGGCTTCAATGCCTCGGTTTTTAACGATATTCCTGTAATTCCGATCTTCTCCTCAGTTAATGAACTGAGGGAAGCTATCATAAGGTTTATGGATAATCCTGATAGCTACTATCCAACAGAAGAAATTAAGAGAAAGGTATTAAATGATTGTTTTGGCCCTTTTCCTGAAAAGGCATCCGAGGTTATTTCTGATGAGATAGTTAGACAAATGAAAGATCTGGAGTATTTTCATAAATGAAAAGGAGAACTAGAAGCAAAATCTTAATAGGACCATCTTTTTTTGGAGAGAGGGATAAGTTACCATTACTTAGCCTTATTGAAGCTGGTTTTGAAGTAGTTGATAATCCTTTCAAGAGAAAACTAACCAAGTCAGAGCTTATTGAATTATTGGGAAAAGATGTGAGTGGCTTGATTGCAGGCATTGAACCAATAGATAAAGAGGTTATGCAAAAATCTAACCTGAAAGTTATTTCACGATGCGGCTCTGGCATGGCAAACGTGGATACAGAGGCAGCGGATGATTTGGGGATTAAGGTTTATTCTACTCCCTACGGTCCTACCACTGCGGTAGCGGAACTGACAGTCGGAGCTATACTATCCCTTTTGCGACACTTACCCCGTATGAATCAGGATATGCACCAGTACAAATGGAATAAAAGAATTGGCAGTCAACTTCAAGATAAATATGTTTCAATAATTGGGTTTGGCCGTATTGGGCAAAAAGTAGGTCAACTTTTACATGCATTTGAAGCTAAAGTTGTGGCCGTAGATCCAGCGTTTTCAGGTAAAGTAAACTCTTTCCCTGTAGTAAAACTGGATGAGGCATTAAAAAATGCAGATATCATCCTTCTCCATTGTAGTGGAGATAAAGTCATACTCGGTGAGGAGGAGTTTAGTTTAATGAAAAGAAATGTATATTTGATCAATGCAGCAAGAGGGGAGGTAATTGATGAGGAGGAACTTATAAAGGCGCTCGACAGGGGACAAATAGCAGGCGCATGGATAGATACCTTTTCTAAAGAACCCTATACAGGTCCGCTATGCCGATATGAACAAGTTATTTTGACTCCACATGTGGGTTCATATACCTTGGAATGTCGAAGGCAGATGGAAATGGAAGCCGCCAAAAATTTAATTGATGGATTCAGGGAAACAGGTAGTGATAGCCAAACTCGATAAGCTTTTAAATATAGCTAGAGAAGCAGCCCTAATAGGAGCTGATGCACTAAGGCAAGGTGGGAATTTTATTAAAAGAGCCGAATTTGATAAATCACATAATGTAAAACTGAAAGCGGATAAAATTGCCGAGACTAATGTTGTTTCCTTTTTATCTTCAAAGACTGATATAAATATAATCTCTGAAGAAATGTGGGAAACTTATCCTTCTGAGATAAATGTGAATAGATCTGATTTATTATGGGTAGTAGACCCTCTTGACGGCAGTTATAATTTTTTATATGACATTCCTTTTTATTGTATTTCTATAGCACTATGGGAAGGCAAGAAAAAACCTCTTTTGGGAGTAGTATACGATTTTAATAAAGAAGAATTGTTTTGCGGCATTGTTGGTAGAGGGGCGTGGTTAAACAATGTTCAAATAAATATAACAGGTATTAAGGATATAAATAAAGCTATTTTATGTACAGGGTTTTCTATTAAAATGAATTTTTCCGATAAAAATCTTATCAAATTCATCGGTAAAATACAAAATTGGGGTAAAATTAGATTATTAGGTTCAGCAGGATTGTCATTGGCTTATGTTGCCTCAGGAAGAGCAGATGCATATTATGAAGAAGATATCATGTTCTGGGATGTGGCTGCAGGCATAGCGCTTGTGGCGGCATCCGATGGGATGATTAATTTTACGTTTTCTGACGAAAGGAATCTGAAAATGAGAGTAATAGCAACGAACAACCGTTTGAGTTTAAGTGATCAGATTGTAAGTGAGATGATGTAGAAGTTTTCTATTGAAATGTTATCAAATACTAACAAAATAGGGGAAAAGTGATGGATTTTGATTGTAGGAAGAACTGGCTTTATCGACAACATCTTATGACAAGATGAGTAATGCAAGCAATGATTTGCCAATATTACATTCATTACAATAGAAAAAATCAGAGTGAGTAATTTTTTATCATCTGACAGGATATTAATTACTGGCGGTTCAGGGTTTATAGGAAGACATCTTGCTAACTTATCTGAAACATACAGATTTGCACCCAGCCAGAGATATCCGCTTAACGGATAATAAGTGAATGATTTACATTATTGATACCCTCTAATTTATACCTTTACCAGATGCATGATGATATGCCAACAGTCAGTGTAATCATGAACTGTCTTAACTGTTCCAGGTATCTTCGTGAAGCTATTGATAGTGTTTATGCCCAGACATATACAGACTGGGAAATAATATTCTGGGATGATGCTTCAACAGACAACAGTGCAGAAATTGCAAAAAGCTATGATGAAAGGCTCAAATACTTTAAATGTGATAAAACAGTTGCACTATATGCAGCACGCAATTTAGCATTGAAAGAAGCAAAAGGAAAATATATAGCCTTTCTTGACTGTGACGATATCTGGCTCCCCCAAAAATTAGAGGAACAGATTCCTTTGTTTGAAAAAGACCCCAAAGTGGGCATTGTGTTTAGTGATTCCATCCTATTTAATGAAAAAGGTAATAAAAAATTGTTTTTTAATATAGTAAAGCCTGAAAAAGGATATGTTTTTAGCAAATTATTGATCTGTGATTTTGTTCATATGCCCACAGTCGTAGTAAGAAAAGAAGCTTTTGACACATTAACTTACTGGTTTGATAGTCGTTTTAACATGAGCGGGGATCATGAGGCATGGATAAGAATAAGTTCTAAGTGGAAGTTGGACTATGTGAATAAGCCTTTAGCATTATATCGAGTTCATAGCAGCAATATGACAAATACACAAGGCAGAAAATTTCTTAGTCATGAAATAGGACTGATGATAGAAAACCTTAAAAAAGTTGTTGACAATGCCGAAGAAAAATATTCTAAAGAAATAAAATTCTTAGAAAGAAGGAAGGACACCCATTTATCTCTTTTAGATTGGGAGACAGGTGAAAATAAGAGAGCTCGTAAAAGAGTTTGTCCCCATATTAGAAGTAGCACAACTCACATGATTTTATATCTTTTGATGTATTTCCCATATAGATATGTCTTTAAACTATCTTACAGGCTATACAATAGAAATCTGACTGCATGAAAATTACACTGCTATCCAATTAAACTCTACCAGGATGAATCCTTTTGTTATATTGGCCATATTAAGTCTGTTGTTTCTTATGTTAGGCATTCGAAGGATGAAACTTGGAATTGCCATCATCATTTTATCCATGACATTTCTAAGAATAATTCAATGGCAAATGGGTTGGGGTCCAATTTCAAAGTTTTGGTTCAACCCGGTAATTATAAGCATGTTACTAGGTCTATTTCTGACATTCTGTTTCGATTCGCACTACAGAAAAAATATTTTGTTCAATAATCTTGATTTCATCATGCTGTTGTTTATTATATATGGATTATTCATCACAATTATAACCTATGAAAAATGTGGCTTTTTTACTGCAGTAAATGGCTTTAGAACATATTTTTTTGGTGGATTTATTTATTTTCTTTTTAGAGGATATATTATTAATAAAAATGAGGCCAGATTCATTACCTTTGTTCTTATTGCTTCAATCGCCGTTGTAAGTATAGAGCTCATTACAGAATTTATTTTAATGAACAGCTTTAGTTTGGATTGGCGTTTCATTCCATGGCTATCAGGTGAAAATGTAGGAGTTTTAATAGACAGCCCTGAACGCATTAGGAAAGAAACTCTCTTTAGACCTCTCGGTATGTTAGCTTATGTACATTATACAGCTTATATTATCGGGTTAGGTATTTTAATAAACGCTCCTCTTGTTTTGAACATGAAGAGGAGTATTATATCCATTAAATTTTTTACTCTTCTCATATTATTTTCTTCATTGATTTTGACAACTACAAGAAGTGTTATAGCCATTGTAATATTTTTACTTTTGTACTTAGTAAAAAAAGAAAGGATTTTATTTAAATTTAAAAAGATTGGTAAATTTTTTATTGTAATGTCTGTGGGCTTAATATTGGCATATTGCCTTAATGTTTTAGATTTTTTAAGAGAGGCTTTTTCATTAGAAGAAGCTTTTTACAGCTCTTTTTATACTGATCCATTTTGGAATATTTTTGAAACAAATCCTCTAGAAATAATTGTTGGTAGAGGTTTTCCTGTAGGAGGATATGAGAGATTATTTTTCGATATGGATTTAATAACAGAGGAAGGATTTCATTTTAATCAAATTAGCGATGAGATTCACTTTCTGTATTATTTAGACAGGATAGGGATTATAGGAGGGATATTGTTTGTACTACAAATAATCATAGCGTTTAAAATGGGATTAAAAGTGGCAAAACTTGAGAAAAATAATGATTTTAGAAATTATATGATTGGATTTTCTCTATGCCCGTTACTATTTTTATTCAGCTCAGTGCATATCCTCCACACTGATGTTGTTATGCAGTTTTTCAATTATACAATTTTGGGAACTATAGGGTCTTTTCATCAAGTTTACAGTAACGAACCGCCGATTACAGAAGTAAATTATAGTTATTGATAAAAAGAGTAAAATTTTAAAGGATCTATAATAACTGACTAATTTCAAGTTTTTTAGAAATCTGAATAACATGCATAATGGAAATAATAAAAAAAAGATAGCTTTTTTCATGACTAATACAGAGTTCAGAGGAGGGGTTATTGCATTATATTATTTTTTAAAGAATCTGGATTTTTCTGTATATGAGCCTTTATACATAACATGTTCCAACGGCGAACATGTAGATAGGATATCAAGATTGAACATCAAATGCTACGTCTTTCCAATACCTTTGGGGATTCTTAATATTGGAAGAAATCAGTTTTATAAGGACATATTCAATAATTTATTAAACTTTCCAACAACTATAAAGTCTCTCTTTCAAATGGCGTCTTTCCTAAGGAAGGAAAAGGTAGGTTTAATACATACCCAAGATCAGAAATCTTCAATATTTGGGGCTATTATTGGTGTTTTAAGTATGACTCCAGTAGTGTGGCATGTTAGAGATATTCCAAAAGGAGTTGTAAGCATAATTGACCAGCTATTTGGGATTTTTGTAAAAAAGATTATACCTGTATCTGAAGTAGTAGCAGAACCTTTTAAAAATAACCTTTTTCTAAAGAAGAAAACTCTTGTAATCTATGATGGCATAGATACCTCAATTTTTCGACCTGACATTGGAAAAAATAAATTTAGATTGAAAGAAAAGATAAAAAACAAATTTATTGTTGGGCAAGTTGCGAGTCTCATTCCACTTAAGGGAATCCAATATTTTATAAAGGCTGCGCATCAGCTTTTAAGCTCTGGTTTTGAAGGAATTTTTATATTAATTGGTGACAATAAAATTGCGCAATATAAAGGCTATGAAAGCAAGCTCAAACAGATGGTAGCAGATTTTGGGATAGAAGAGCATTTTTACTTTATGGATTTCCGAAATGATATACACATAGCAATGGCTGCTTTTGATATATTTGTTTTCACTTCATTATTTGATGGATTTGGAAGGGTCTTGATCGAAGCTATGGCTTTAAAAACTCCCGTAGTAGCATTCGACATTGGAGCTAGTAGAGAAATTATTGAAAACAATGTTTCAGGAGTTCTTGTGCCACCAATGAACAGCGAAGCACTTGCGAAGACAATTCTTAAATTATACGTGGATGCACAGCTTAGAGCTAAACTTGGCGAAGGAGGATATAAAAAGGTAAAAAAATGTTTTGAAATAACAGAAACCATAAAGCAAATAGAAAATGTTTATCAAACCATATAGGGTTTTACAAGATTGGAGATTTGGAATGAGATTTTTAATAACACAGATTTTGCTTCGATTATTTATTTTGACTTCTTGGTATTACCTCTTTTTCAGACATGGATACATAATATACTGAATCCAAATCCAGTATAAAAATTATTAGTTATTTTTAATATGAGATTTAAACGTATATTTTTACTTTTCCCTTCTTTTGAGAGTGACACTGGTTCGTCCCGGCCATCTCCAAGCATAGCTTATATAGCTCAGAGTCTGGAGGATAACAACATTGATTATGATATTTTGGATATGAAATTAGGATATAACCAGAGAAACCTTAAAAATAGAATTTCTGAATTTAACCCTGATTTAGTTGGAGTTACCATTTTTACCTTGCACCACAAAACAGTTTATAAAATAATCACAGACATAAAAAACAAGCATGCTAGATTTAAAGTAATCGTTGGTGGCCCTCATGTTTCAATCGATAAAGAAAAAGTGTTAAGAGATTGTAATTCAATTGATTATGCCTGTGTAAATGAAGGCGAAGATTTAATTGTTGAGTTATGTAAGGGGAATGATGTTTCTTCGATAAAAGGACTTATATATAGAGATGATGGGAAAATCATTTTTAATGGTATCAGACCTTATCAAAATAATCTGGATAAATATAGTTTCCCAAAACTCAAAAAATTCGAAATGGATAAATATGCGAATGAAGTATTAATAATTTCATCAAGAGGATGTCCATATAGTTGCATATATTGTTCTGTCCATTTAGTCTCTGGTAAAAAAATACGTCTAAGGGATATAAAGAATGTTGTTGATGAATTGGAGTATTGGTATAAAAGAGGCAAAAGAATATTTAATTTTGTTGACGATAACTTTACTTTTTATGAAGAGAGGGTATACATATTTTGTGATGAACTTGAAAAGAGAGCCATGAGGGACTTGATTTTAAGAGCATCAAACGGTGTACGTGCAGACAAACTCAATTATAACTTACTAAAACGCATGAAGGAAGTAGGTTTTAGAAGTATAGGTATCGGAGTTGAAGCTGGTAACAATAAGGTTTTGAAAATATTAAAAAAAGGTGAAACAATTAAGGAGATTGAAAAAGCAATAAGAAACGCATGCAATTTGGGCTACGAGGTTAGCTTGTTTTTTGTTTTTGGAACTCCGGGCGAAACCATTGAAGACGTTGAAGATTCAATAAAAATTGCTCTTAAGTATCCTGTGTTTAAGGTAGATTTTTATAACTTAATTCCTTTTCCTGGAACAGAACTATATAAGTGGGTAAATGAAAATGATGCATGGATTGATAATCCAGAGTATCTACTTGATAAATCAGATAAAAACATAAGATTTGGGAACTACCCTTTTTTTGAAACAAAAGAATTGCCTTTAAATAAACAATTACAATTAAATAAAAGGTTATTAAAAGTAATGCATACAGTAGAAAGATGTTATTTAAATAACATCTTTAAAAAGAAGATCGGTATTTTTTCATATCCATTATCATATATTATTAGCACAAAATTAATTCAAAAACTTTATTTTGGTAATAATAAAATAAGAAAATATGCTGAGAAAATACGGTATTCATTATTGAGACAGTCGTGAATAAAGGTTTAATCGATAGAGTAGATACTGAGCGAATACATTACGATAAAGAATTTGAAAAGATAAAATTAGAAGATGGAGATATGTTTGTTGATGATCAATGGCTTGTTGATTATCATAGGTATCATGCTTTTGCTTTAAGGGAACTTGGCGACATAAAAGGTAAAAAAGTTTTGAATATAGGAGCAGGTGGTTTAGGAGGGGGCAAAAATACTTCATGGTTAGCTAAGCAAGGAGCATTTGTATCAGGTATAGATATAACAGAAGTAGGTCTATCCATTGCTAAACAAATTGCTAATTTTAATGTAGTAACAGTTGACCTAAGATTGGAAAGCGCTGAAAACATGAGTTTCCCTTCAGAATATTTTGATTTGATATTATCTTATGGTGTAATTCATCATCTAAATATTGAGACTGCTATTAGAGAATTATTTAGGCACCTAAAAAAGGGGGGAAAGTTGATTGTTGTAGAGCCTTGGAATGGTAATCCTTTTTTTAGATTCGCAAGAAATCATTTGTGGTATCCGCAGAAAAATAGGACAAAATTTGAGCGTGCACTCAATAAGGAAGATCTAAAGGTCTTTTTAAGATATTTTGCAGAACATAAAATTGTTTTTTTTGAGCTCGTTGCTTCTTTCACCAGAGTTTTCAGGTTAATACCGATTAAATTTATAAGAGAAATTATAATTAACACATGTAATAAAATTGACGATTTTATTTTAAAGGCATTCCCATTTATGAAAAACTATTGTCGGAATTTTGTTGGCATTTTTAAAAAAATATAAGTTATAAAACTAAAATAGTTTAGGCTTAATCTACCATTCTTGTTCCATTACTGCTTATTTACGATGCAAATGTTTTTTTATAAATCCTAAATAGTTATGTGAATATGTTGTAAATTTGTGATATATGATTAGATATTAGTTTATGAAAATCCTCAGTCTCAATCCGCCTTTCAAAACATCCTTTGGGTGCTTTTCAAGGACATCAAGAAGTCCTGCAATAACAAAGAGCGGCACGATTTATTATCCCATATGGCTGTGCTATGTCGCAGGTGTACTGGAAGAGGCAGGGCATGAGATAAAGGTAATAGACAGTTGTGCTTATGAATACAGTCTTGAAAAAACGTTACAGCTTGTTGCCGGGTTTAAAGCACAGTTAGCTGTTCTTGATACGAGCACCCCGAGCATATATGCAGACATAAAAACAGGTGAGGAAATTAAAAAAATACTTCCAGATTGTTTCATTGTTTTGATGGGCACTCATCCTTCAGCCCTGCCTGAGGAGACATTAAGTTTAAATGATAGGAAAAAGGGGGGGATAAAAGGGGGTGCAATTGATGCTATTGCTATAGGTGAGGCTGATTACACCATAAGAGAGCTTGCTCAAAAACTATCCGGTTCAGACCTGCTGAAGGCGCAAAAAGATGGGGCATACAGAGGTAACATTTTAAGCAATATAGATGGACTTGCATACAGGAATGGGGACAAAATCTGCATCAATAAGCCAAGAGAGTTTATTAAAAACCTTGATGAGCTACCATTTTTAAGTAAGGTCTACAAAAGGCATCTTGATACAAGGAAATATTTTTTTGCAGCAAGCGATTATCCCGAGGTCCAGATAATGACAGCAAGGGGTTGTATTGCAAGATGCACTTTCTGTGTCTATCCCCAAACCATACATGGATGGAAATACAGGGTGCGGTCTCCAATGAATGTAGCAGATGAATTTCAATGGATTGTAGAAAATATGCCCGAGATACGTGAGATTGGGATAGAGGACGATACATTCACAGGAAGTCAGAGCCGTGTTATTGAGTTTTCTAAAGAATTAATAAAGAGAAATATAACAATCAAGTGGTATTGTAACGTCAGGGTAGATTTAAAATTTGAAACAATGCAGTGGATGAAGAAGGCAGGGTGTGTTCTTGTGACAGCTGGGTACGAAAGCGCTGATGGACAGATACTTAAAAATATAGATAAAAGGATTACACCAGAAATGATACTTGAGTTCTCCAGAAACACAAGAAAGGCAGGCCTTCTTGTTCATGGATGTTTTATGGCTGGAAATAGAGGTGAGACGAGGATAAGCCTTGAAAAAAGTCTTCAGATGGCTTTGAAGATGATGGATGATACAATGCAGTTTTTCCCTCTAATGGTATACCCCGGGACCAAAGACTATGATTGGGCAAAAAAAGAAGGTTTATTGACCATCAGAGATTATTCGGACTATGTAACAGAGAATGGATGCCACAATAGTACTATAAAGATGCATGACATGACTGCAGATGAGATAAGGCAGTGGTGCGATTATGCAAGGCGTAAATATTATTTACGGCCCAAAATAAAAAATATTTGATATTGCCATCTATGTCCAGATTATCTGTTGTATTAGCTACATATAATGAAAATATAAATTTCTTAAAAGCATGTATAGATAGTTTATTAAATCAGACATTTCGTAATTTCGAGCTAATAATAGTTACTGAACCTGAAGAAAAAAACAGAGATTATTTAAGAAATATTTCTGCTATGGACAGCAGAATCAAGATCCTGGAGAATGAAACAAAGCTTGGAATATCAAGTTCAAGGAACAGGGCAATTATGGAAAGCTCTGGTAAA
>Ga0209323_10000278_pt1 | contig 32469 bp, 27 predicted proteins | sample Rifsed19ft2_FD_184014 | JGI IMG/M metagenome (GOLD analysis project Ga0209323, IMG submission 184014) | Soil microbial communities from Rifle, Colorado, USA - sediment 19ft 2 (version 2) | ecosystem: Environmental > Terrestrial > Deep subsurface > Rock core/Sediment | place: Rifle, Colorado...
AAGCCAATGGGTATGCGTGCCTTTCTGAATTGGATATTCACATAATGCGGCTATTCCCATTCCCTCATTTACTTCAAATTGATTGAATAAATCTGCCAAATTATTAGTTTCAACAATAATTAGCGGCTTATCTTTTGGATCAGTTTTGTGCCTATTTGCTTCTTGTTCTGCAAGTGCCATACGCCAACGTAAAGCAGGGAAAACTTTCCGTCCGATTTTAGCCTTATCTAATACCGGATCGAGGTTTTGTATTTGTCCGCTTGTGAGTATCGCAAAATCGTTTGGTCCGCCTGTAAGTCTATTTCCATATTTTTGGTCAAACCACATCCATGCGGAATCACCTTCACGAGTTTTCCACCACTTATCAAACATTGTTTTAAGTAATCCAGGGTCATAATCTACATCTTTCCACTTATTTTTGTTAGCAAGCAATCCGTTTGCTGTCATAGCCAAAACACCACACAGTCCGAATGTATCTGGCATTTTGTTTACTTGTTCAGCAATTCGTCGGTAATTTCCACTCAATATGTTTGCGGACTGCTCAAGTGGAATTGCAATGTCATATCTTGGAAAATTCAATCGTAAGTTTTGAGCAACAATATTCTCGACACCCATATCCGATGGCAATATCAGCTCATCCATTTGTTGAATCATAATTACCGTAATTATATATAAAATAGAGGTTTTTATATAGAGAAAAGTTTTTCTGAAAAAAAGACTTGTTTTTATCTTACTTTTTTTGATATATTTAAATTGGACTCAACATTTTCGGAAATGTCTTTTTTAATGGCGCAATCGGACAACGGAAGACATTTCCTGTTGAGTCCACCGGTTGCGCCTTTTGAGTTATTAGAGCATATATACTATAGGAAATCGTAAAATTTTTGCACATGTTCTTTTTGACAAAGTTTGTGAAAACTTTGTCATTTCGAGCCGACTTTTTGCGAGGCCAAAGGCCGAAGCGTTAGGAATAAAGCGTCGGCTGGGTGGGGTCAGCCGACGCCACTGCTTTGTAATAGTTTCGAATTTCGTGGTAAAACGGGAGGGTTGGCACAAAATCAGTCGGTGTGCTGGCCGCGCCGCCAATCGCGGCCAGCAATTTGTACGGCACATGCAAGCAAAATTCGGTCTTTTAAAAAGTAAAAAAGAACATGTGCAAAAATTTTAAACACAGCGACATATGAAATACATAGGATACTGTCGAAAATCAACAGATGAAAAAGACAAACAAGTGTTGTCCATTGATCAGCAACTTTCAGAGCTAAAGGAGTTTGCCGAGAAAGAAAATCTTGAAATTGTTGATTTTCTGACTGAAGCGCAAACGGCTAAGACTCCCGGGAGGCCGATATTTAATAGTCTTGTGAAACGACTGGAAAAAGGTGAAGCCCAAGGGATTATTTCGTGGAATCCCGATAGACTTGCGAGAAATAGTGTTGATGGAGGAAAAATAATTTACCTCCTTGATACCGGTGAGCTTCAGTCATTAAAGTTTCCGACCCATTGGTTTGAAAACACCCCGCAAGGCAGATTTATGCTCTCAATCGCTTTTGGGCAGGCCAAATATTATGTGGATAATTTGTCTCAAAATGTTCATAGAGGTTTAAAATATAAAATAAAACAAGGTGTTTGGCCTGCCCGAGCACCCATGGGATATAGAAATGACAGAAACACCAAAAGTATAGTGGTGTATGAACCGGAAGCGAGACCTCTCAAAAAAGCATTTGAACTCTATGCAACTGGAAAGTATGCGTTACATGATATTGGCGCATTTCTTTTTGAACATGGAATGAAAAACAAATATAGTGGTGAACAATTAAACGATAGTAATCTCCGGCGTGTGTTCATGAGGCCGTTCTATACTGGCTTCATGGTCTTTAAGGGTGAAATATATGAAGGAACCCATGAAGCCATAATTGATAAAACCCTTTTTGATAAATGTCAGGTTGTTAGAAAACAACGAGGATATTTTCATCAGAACAAATCCAAGCGATATGATTTTGCATTTACCGGCCTCATTAAATGCAAATACTGCAACTGCGGTATAACCGCAGAACACCGACCATTCTTCTTTCCGAGAACAAATCATAAAGCGGATTATATTTACTACCACTGTACGAAAAAGAAAGGTTTGTGTATCCAAAAAGGATATGCTCGGGAAGAAAAATTAGAAATACAATTCAGAACTATTATACAAAGTCTTTCTGTCTCACAAGCCTGGGTAGATCAGATGAACAATTTTTTGGTACAGGATGTAGAAACACAAAAAGTTGAGGGTAAAAATGAATCAGTCAAACTAACTACGGAAATTACAGGAACTGAACAGAAATTGGACAAACTACTTGAGGCATATTTGGACACTACGGTTGATAGCGCAAGTTACATAAAAAAGAAAAATGAATTGATGGAAAGAAAATCATTTTTAAACAGTAAAACAAAGGAATTAACGTCAGAAAATCCATTTTGGATCGAAGGAGTAAAAGAATTCATTGATTGCGCACAAAAGTGCGCAAAAATCGCGCGCGCTGAAAATAATTGCCATGATCTTGCAGACATGGCAAAAAAAGTCGGCTCGAAATACTTTTTAAAAGACAACACCATCGAAGTTTGCTTGCATGTGCCGTACAAATTGCTGGCCGCGATTGGCGGCGCGGCCAGCACACCGACTGATTTTGTGCCAACCCTTGGATTCAGTCATAATAGTTGCAAAAATGACTTTAGAGTCTACGTTATATTTTTCTGCCGTACGCCGGATAATATGCCCGTAGTTATCCCAAATAAGTTTGGCGCGTTTTTCATCGTTTAATCCAACTAAATCTGTTACTTCTACAATTTTAGTATCGGGTTCTTCGGCTATTGTAACTATTTCTTCCGCCTTTTTATGTGTGATGGGGGTTAAAGTAACGCTGGTGAAAAGCAGCAAGGCTAAAGATATTTGCTGAGCGTATTTGTGCAAATTATTTAAATCTATTCCGTTTTCCTCAAACCACTTGAAAGCTCCGGGGTGCTGCTCTTTTATTTCATTTACAAGCTTTTCTTTTTGAGAGATTAAGTTCTGTAAACCGTTATCGGGCATTAATATATATTAATTGAATTTACTCTAATCTGAAAGTGGCAGTTACCGTTTTTGATACTGTTGTAGATCCAGGTTCTATTTCCATCCCTCCGCCGCCGCCCATTCCGTCAACTTTAGCGTAAAAGGGACCGGGGTAAATACTCGCGTTCGCTCCTTCAACCACTCTCACCAATTTACCCAATTTCCTGCCGCTTGATTCAGCTACCGCCTGCGCTTTTTCTTTGGCGTTTTCCAACGCCGAAGCTAATAAAACTGCTTCGTCTTCATTTGAAGAATCCAATGATAAGTTAGGTCCGTACAAATCTGTGGTTTCTAAAGAAGTTAACAAATTAGTCAGCTCGTCGATTCTTTTGAGATTCTTTAAAACTATTTCAATATTAATGCTGACTCTCCAATTTCCGGGCCGGTATTTTAATATACCGTTGTCATAATAAGATTCCTGATCTTGCATTATATTTAAAGTCGAGGTTTTCATGTCTTCTTGCGGTATACCAAATTGCTTAATAGATTGAGCTATTCTGTTAGATTTATCGGTCGCTTCGGAAACTGCTTTTGCCTTATCGGCGTTGGTTACAGTTACACCCGCCGAATAAGTTGCTCGTTCGTTTTTCTTTTGTTTTTCGGAGGAGCCCATTACCGTTATGGTTTGATCTTCTTCTATTTTTACGGTGCCTATCTTAATAAAGCCAAATGTAGACAGCGTAACAAGTGCAGCTAAAATAAAAAAGGCAAATATATATGGTTTGTGATTTGAAATTAATTGTTTAATGGTCAGCATAGTTCTATTTTATAGCTTATATATCTTGGTTTCAAGTAGCATCTAACTCGTTTTAACGGTAGTTGCAGCAGCGCAAACAATTATTGGACTATTTACATTAAAAATGATACTATACGCATAACTCTGTAGATTTCTGCGGCTTTTCTATTTATTGAGAATTTCCCAGGCTTAGAGTGTAGTAATATGTTTTGTGTGAATGAATATTCGAAGGGCGGTGAGTTTAATGACTAAATTATATGTTGGTAACTTGCCGTATACCTATACTGATAGTGATCTTAAAGATATGTTTGCACCTTATGGTGAAGTAACATCCGCAACAATCATTATGGATAAAGCTAGAGGACGAAGCAAAGGCTTCGGCTTTGTTGAAATGGATGATGCAGCTGCTCAAACAGCCGTTGCAGAATTGAACGGAAAAGACATAGCAGGTAGAAATGTTGTTGTAAGCGAAGCGCGACCAATGACAGATAAACCAAGAAGAGAATTCGATAGAGGTAGTAGTAGTAGAGGTGGGGATTTTAGACGAAGACAGTAATTAATATTGAATACTAGGTGACTCGAACCGGAGAAAGAAACTCTCCGGTTCGCACTTATTTTAAATGTATATTTATCCATGAAAGATAAGAAAATTTAGGCAATGAGAATAACCCCCGTAGTTATTTCGCTGGTTTTCTACCTTCTGTTTTTCTGGCCAATATTAAATCCTTATAAGACTTTTTGGGAAAGCGATGTATATACTAAGCATTACCCTACGCAAGAATATTTGAGACGAAGCATCCTGCAAGAACATAAATTTCCATTTTGGACAGAGAGAATTTACCTTGGATTCCCTATATATGCAGACATTGAGAGTGCGTATCTTAACCCGGTTAATGTTGTAACAGTGCTATTATTTGGAGCATTTACATCCTTTAAAATTATTCATTTTACCAGTTATATGATCGGGGCTTATGCGCTTTATCTGCTTTTAAAACGAAAGGGTATAGGTATACTGCCATTTACCGCCTCAGTATTGGTATATTACTTCAGCTTTTTCCATCTTAACCGCCTTGTGCATTACAATTTAATCTCTATTACAATGCTATTTCCGTTAAATGTGCTACTGCTTGATTTATTTGTGGAGAGAACTAATAAAAAGTATATATACGCGCAAGCCGGCATGCTTGCATACAGTATTTATTGGGGGCATCCACAATCAACGGTGTTGCTTGTAATGCTCTTAACACTGTACTTATTTGTATTCGGGATTTCACTGTCTTTTGCAAATAAACTCAAGTATTTAATTTTCACTATCGGCTTGACTGCTTGTTTAGCATTACCTCAACTTATCCCATCGTTTAGGTTGTTTAGTGAAAGTGCGAGAACAACCCCGGAGTCCGGTTCTATAGATTATACTCAAGGGTCGTTGGCGCCGGAGCTTTCGGTTGTACTCTTGTATCCTTATATTTATAGTACTTGGGGATATTACTATGGCAAGGATATAAATGTAGAATATTCTTATACGGAATTGTATGCATATGTAGGAATTGTTGCTTTTGTATTAAGCGTTGTAGCTGCTGTTTTATATAAAAAATCACGCATTTTTAAATTTTTTTATTCTACTGTAATTTTATTTTTGGTTTTTGGGTACGTAAGATACATACCTTTAATAGGTACATTTACCCTTGGTGTCTTGTCTTTGGCAAGATATTGGCCTCGAGCAGTAATTTTAATGGTTTTTGGATTGGCTTTGCTTGTAGCGGAAATTATAAATAACATACAGAAAAATGCTAATCGAGAAAATCCGAATTTTTTGAAGATGTTATATTTGTTTATACCGGCAGCGTTTTTAACGCTTATTCACCTTTTGAATACGAACGAGCCGATATTAAATAAAGTACATCAAAGTTTTGTAAACTATAGATTTGATGTCCTTTTAAAGAGAGATATCCTTCTTTGGGTTTCATTAATTGCGGCTACCATTTTGCTGATTTTTGCGAAGCTGCCTGTGCGTCTGCATTCTCTTTTACTAGAAGTTTTAAAAGCACCCGTTTTTCAACGTTTTTCACGAAAGAACATTCTATCACCGTATTCTCTTATACCGCTTTTAATAGTATTGCTTATGTTTCTTGACTACAAGTACTATGGAAGAGATGTTTTGTCCCTTAGAATTCAAAGATTAAACCCAGACACAGGCATATATCCCGAGGAATATACCGCCCAAAAAAGAGTCTTACAGGAAAAGGATTTGGTGAACGGTGCAAAACCGCTGCTGCATAGCGCTTATACACCCTACGGATATACCCATAACCAATTTATCTCTTATAAATACATAGATTTCTTTGCCAAGAATAAACTCGGAAACAGCACTAAGAGGTCTTTTGTATCTAAAGACCTAAGAAACGATTTGGACTTGGAAAGATTAAAAGGCTACGGTTTTACATATATAGAAACAGAAACGCAAACTTATACGCTGAGAAACCCAAGTAAATTGGATATTACAAAAGAAGAAATCGAGGGAGAATTCCTTACTAAAGAGGAAGGCAATATTAAATTTACTTTTGTTTCCGATTCGGAGTTTTGGTTGGATACGACCTTAAAATATGACCCATACTGGAAAGTGCAGGTGAATAATAAAGTTGTTGAACCTAAAGTTTGGGACGAATTATTTATGAGTATACCTGTAGATAAAGGCACAAATGTGGTTGAATTTAAATATATTCCCTATGATTTGGTTTATGGGAGTATTTTGGGAGTGGTTTTCTCAGTGATCATAATCGTGGTATTAAAACGCAGAGTCAGCTTTAAATAAAGGTGGTTAAAATTTTCGTGTTTCGATTTGAACTGCCCAAATCTCGTCAGTTGCTATGCAAGACACGCCAGCGTGGAAAGGAAGTGAGATGTACTTCTTTTTCCGCTCTGGATGGGCAATTTGTTCCTTAGGCTTTATTATGGTTTAGAGGTCTTCGGGCTTAGGATTTTGGCGGGACCTAGCTAGGTAACATCAGATTTTCTCTGGTTACACCCGATTCAACTTGGGATTGATCAATCGGACTTCCCGATCGATTCCCTCGTGTCTCTCTATACCTGGAAACGCAGCTTTCCCTTTACCATTGCCGCATTTCTTATAACCTAAGAGAGTGCTAATTGGCTGTATACCGAACCTGTTGACCTTCCACAGGCTGTTCGGTAGCCATCTCGTAACTCACCGGTCGGTTGCACGCAGGGCAGTCTTGATGTCCGAACGATTGCCTTCGCGGATTTGTCTTAATTGTAACTTTTCCGCTGCAATCCCTGTATGGACAATCAACCGTTTCCTGTTGCATTGCGTCTCGGTATGTGAGCTTGAAATACCGCTTGCCCATTGCTCTCACCTCCTTTTTTGCGAGATTATGTGTATTTTACAACTTTAGTTTATAAGTTGGTAATTAAGGCAAAAGATTTTAAAGACAGCTTTTTACAATCGCTAAAAAAAGTTTATGAGTCAAATAAAGACGATCAAAGTCTTAAAAAATATTTTGCTTTGGAACTTTTTAAAAAAGGAGAATTTCAGGAAGCGTTACCGCTGCTTAGAGAACTCAGCTTAAATGACAGCGATCTAAACACTCAAAAAGCTCTCAAAGAAATTGAGTCGACAATACCTAATCAACCTAATGCAATCGGCTTTACTGGACAAGAAAGAATAGAGAAAGTAAAAGATATTAAAAAGGAAGTTGTTGATTTCTCGGATGTTGCAGGCATGGATCACGTTAAAGAAGCTATAAGAACAGATATTATTTATCCTTTTCAACATCCTGAAGTGTACAAAATGTACAACAAAAAATCTGGCGGTGGAATTTTACTGTATGGCCCTCCAGGATGCGGTAAAACTTTTATAGCAAAGGCTACCGCGGGAGAAATAAATGCAAAATTCATTAGTTTATCCATTCATGAACTCCTCTCACCTTTTAGCGGCGAGGGCGAACGGGCGTTGCATGATGCTTTTGAGTGGGCTCGTGAAAACAGTCCCTCCGTTATATTTTTAGATGAAATTGACGCAATAGGAATGAGTCGTACTAAAACATCCGGAACATTGCGCACATTAGTAAATGTTTTTTTAACCGAACTCGACGGTATATTTACCGATAATGAGGGTATTCTTGTAATTGGTGCTACAAACCTTCCGTGGGAAATCGACACAGCTTTAAGACGCCCCGGGAGATTTGACCGTATTATTTTTGTTACGCCCCCTGATAGAAAAGCCAGATCCAAGCTTTTTGAATTGAAGCTCAAAGACAAACCCACTGAACAAATTAATTACGAAAGGCTTGCCGATATGACAAAGCAGTACAGCTCGGCTGATATAGAAAGAATATGCGATGAGGCAAGCGAAAAAGCATTTAAGCAATCAATCTTGACTGGCAACATTGAAAAACTTACTCAAGCATCGTTGGAAGAAGTTGCTTCGAAGGCAAGGTCCTCAATTATCGACTGGTTTTCCACTGTTAAAAACTACATCCAATATAGTAATGAATCTGGCCTATATAACAATGTTAAAGATTATTTGGATGCTTTAAAAAATGAATGATACCGAGCTTCAAAAGCTGGAAAATGCGTTAGAAGTATGGTCGAAAACCCACAGATACGACATTATAATTGACACAGCATTAAAGGTACTGGCGCTCGACACTAAAAATATTTTTGCAACATTTCAACTGCTTAGATCATACAATGACACCCAGCAGTATGACAAACTAATAGAATCAACTAATCACGCATTAGCTAGTTGGCCCAACATAGATGTGTTTTATGAATTTGTTTACTTGTATTATCTGTCTAAAGGTGGTTTAGAATATCTCAAAGCGAGAGATGCAATGCGCAAAGCTATTGAGCTCAATCCAAATAAAGCTGCATGGTATAGGAACTTGGCAGAGATTTATTTAATAAACAGAGAACCGGACAAAGCGGAAACCTATTTGTCTAATGCGGTTAAATTAGAGCCTTTAAATGCAGAATATAGAAGCAGATTAGCTTTATCTCAGATCAGATTACATAAAGTTAAAGAGAGCTTAAGATCAATTACTAACTGTTTGCGGGATGACCCCGATAATCAATACGTTTTGGATAATGCCGGCATGGTTTATATTTTGGCGGGAGAAATAGACAAAGCAGAGGAACTATTTAGAGATGCTCTTAGGAGATTTCCTACCTATACTTATTTCCAGTCACATTTAGATTGGGTTTTAAAGGAAAAAGCCGATAAAGAAGTACGTTTGTCCAAAGATTTGAACTACATACCCTTATATATTAGACAAAAAGATCGAAAAAGGTTTTTTGATGAGTAATTAAGCTAGGGTTTTTTTGGGGTGGCCTAGGGGAGTCGAACCCCTGGCATCCTCCTCCACAGGGAGGCGTTCTACCGCTGAACTAAGGCCACCATAGCGGCAAATACAACAAAAGACATGAAAATTATAACATAGGCTCATTTAGTGACCCTTTTCTCGCAGACACTCGAAAATAGCTAAAAGGTTAAAATGCTTCGGTTCTATACCAAATTCCAAAATCCAAAAATCTGTCGGCGGCAGTAAAAGTATATTTTTCCCCTCCACCCTTTATATATTTATTCACATAATACTTTGTGTACGGATGGTGCAGAAATATTGCAGGAACTTGTTCTTCTATAACTTTTTGAAATTCGTTGTAATGAGTAATACGCTTATCACTGTCAATTTCATTTCTGCCTTCTTCCAGCGCTCTATCCGCGCGTACTTGCTCAAATCCGGATAAATTAAGTCCTGGAGTATCTTTTTGTGTCGAATGCCAGTTAACATATCTATCGGGATCTCTTCCTATTTCCTGGCCGTATAAAAGAACTTCAAAATCTCTGGTGTTTATAATTTCGTCTTCAAATTTGTCCGGGTCAATAGTTCTTATTTTAACATCCAAATTAAGCCTTTCCTCCCAAAATATCTTCACCCTTTGCGCGACTTCCACTAATGACTTAACTTCAGGCACTGTTATAGTTATTTCCGAATTTAAGTCTTCTTTAAAGTTTTTTTCATAGTAATCTATTTCTGTTTTTTTATCTGTAAAGGCGTTTCTGCTAATCGGACCTTCCGTAGTAATACCTTTGTCATAAACTACTTCCTGAATGTGCAGGGTCTTTCTGAGCTTTTTTCTAAACTCAACATCTTTTAGTTTGTCGTTTCTCATGTTCAAATACAACGCGTAGTAAACGCTCTGCAAAGGGAAGCTTCTTTCTTCAAAATTCTCCAGTGTATAATCACTGCTGGCAATAAAACCATTAATTTCTCCCAATTTTGCCGCCATCACTACTTCTTCTTCGTTAGGGTAATACTTAAAAATGAGCTTTCTAATATCCTGCAACTTGTCCAGATTTATAAGAATCACTTGTTTAATTATCGGTCCGCTCTTTTCAACTGTTAAAACTTTAAAAGTCCCGCTGGAAGTCGGCTTAAGAGGATTTTGCTCTTCTTCGGAGTTGCTTTTCATTACACCGTTTGTGAGTAAACTTAAGAACGGGGAAAATTTATTCGGTAAGGTGTATCTGACCGTTAAATCATCTACTTTGTCCGTCGCTACTCCCGTTAATTCCGAAGATTTAAAAGCTGTGTATATCAGATCATCGGATGTAATGGATGTTCCGTCAGCCCAAGTTTGATTCTCCTTTATTTTTATCGTGTAAACAATACCGTCTTCGGATATAGTCCAGTTGTCGGCCAAATCCGGAAGCAGAGCCCCATAAATGTCATATTTAAAAAGTCCTCTATAAATTAATTTAGAAATAGTTTTATCGGTTTGAGTTTGGGTTTGGCTGGGTAAAAAAGACCTGGGCTGGCCAATCACTCCCTCAACATAATTTGTGGAAGGGCTTATAGTTAAAATAAACGCCGCTATTTCGAATATCACTTTTTCTAGAATGGTCATAAATTAAACCGGGCAAATAGATTTTAGCAAAAAGAAGGGCTAATTGCTTTTTTATCGTTATTGCTGGTAAAATAACAAAGCTCTATAATGACGTAATTAAGCCGGCATGGCGGTAAAATAACGCTGTGAGGCCCCGTCGTCTAGCGGTTAGGACATCAGGTTTTCATCCTGAAGATCGCGGGTTCGATCCCCGCCGGGGTCACCAAAATATATTAATCAGTCTTTTTTGAAAAAAGCATTTTGCTAAACTTCAACCCTTTTCCCAATAAACTTACATTAAAGTTCTCGTTTACTCCGTGCATATTGCAGTCATCATTACCCAGTGAAACCAACAGTGTATCCTTACCCAAAATAGTTTTGAAATCTGAAACAATTGGAATGGCTCCACCTACAGGTTTTTTAAATACTTTAGTTTCAAAAGTCTTTTCCAATAATGCTGTTACTTCTTCAGCTTTTGGTGAATCCACATTTATTTTTACCGGTTCGTGACTGTGAGCCACTTCTATTTTATATTCAACATAGTCGGGAGTCTTTTCTTTTACAAATGCCTCAAATGCTTTAATCACATCTTGCGATTTTTGAGATGTAACTATTCTGAAATTTAACCTTGCTTCTGCCGTTGAAGGCACAATATTTGCGAAACCGTCATTTATGTAGCCTGATTTAAACCCTGTTACTTGAATCGTTGGGCGGCACCCTATTTGAGTAAAAAAATCAAAGCCGGGTTCCGTTAACAAAGTTTTTATGCCCGTGTTGGTGATCATCTCTTTACTTAACTCTGATAATTTTTGGTTGTCTTCCATTTGGCCTTGTTTTATTTCGTCAATATTGTCGTAGAACCCCGCTACGGCTACTTTATTGTTTTGATCGTATAGTTTTGACACAAATTTTGCTAATTCATAAGCAGCGTTGGGCACAGAGCCTCCATAAATGCCGGAGTGTAAATTATTGCTTGCAGTTTTGTATTCGAGTTTACAGTTAAACCCGCCACGCAATGAATATTCCAAAACGGGATTTTTCCCTAAGAGTTCTCCGTCGGATATTATAATGTAATCGCACGCCAGCACCTCTTTATTTTCTTTTATAATTTCCGGCAAATCCTCATTTGATGTTTCTTCGTTGCCTTCTATTAAGAACTTAACATTGTATTTAAGGTTATTCTGTTTTATTAATTCCAGAACTGTGTAAATATGAATCAAAACCTGACCTTTATTATCAACTACGCCTCTTCCGTATAATCTGCCGTCTTTTTCCATTAAGGTAAACGGCTCGGCGAACCACCCGTCTTCTTGATTAGCCGGTTGCACATCATAATGACCGTAAACTAAGACTGTTTCACTATCAGGGGCGGTTACGTATGTCGCTGCCACTACGGAGTTGCAATTCTCTCCCTTAAAAACATGTACTTTAAAGTTACTCTGTTCAAACAAATTTTTTAGCCAGTCGACTGTTTTTTGAATTTCGTGTTGATAGCTCGGATCCGTGGAAATTGATTTAAAGCTAAGAAATTGCTTTAGTAATTTGTTGTATTTATTCTCTAGCATGCTTGAAAGTTATCAGATGCTGGCAAATGTGTAAAGATGCCATACCCGCCAGCGATATATTATTTGTTTGATACTGGCGGCTTTTATAGTAAAATAGCAGGGTCAATATAAGGTCACGGGGGCGTAGCTCAGTGGTAGAGTAGCGGCCTTTTAAGCCGTCTGTCGAGGGTTCGATTCCCTCCGCCCCCACCAGATAGGTTTTTCAACCCCGAAGTGTATTTCCTTGATGGTTTCCAAATACAGTGCTTCATACTCCTTTCTTGTTACACCTATGGCTTTTAATTCCTTATCTGATATGTCTTCTGGCTTGATTGGTTGCGGTATTATTTCTTCAATCACGCTTTTGTCAACTTCTTCTTTAAGTAAAAGTAAATATTCGTGAGGCAATTTAAGTTTAATATCAATACGAAAGGGTATTTTCTGGTTCTCGGATTTTTTACCAGCAACAATATCTTTTTCTGTTAGTTCCCTGCTATGAATTACAATGTTATCAACTAGTAAGCTAATAATGTTCTGTAGTTCAGCACGACTAGCAGTCACATTGTAAAGTGTCTTTTCATACTTTTGTTTAAAAATCTCTATGGTCTTGATATAACCTTCAGATAGTGCGTTTTGGGAAATTTTTAGCTTTAAATCGTTTAGTTTTTTTTCATCTAGCTTCTTTGTTTCTTCCTCTTCATTAATTTGATTTTTTAATTCTTCATTAGTTAAATAGCCAAGTTTGTGCTGTTCTTTGATATTCTTAACTCTGGTATCAAAGGCATTAAGGAACTTTTCAACAAATCTCTTTTGAGTTTCTAAAAGTTTAATATAGTTTTTTGTAGATTTAAGATTGGTTTGGTAGTCGTAAACTGCTCGCGGATCTTTTAGTAGGTCTTTTATGCGTTCAACCACATAATCTTCTATCTGCTCAGCGGGAAGAGGTAATGTGGAACATCTGATTTCTGTTTTTCCAGTATTCTTTCTTCTACATCTATAGCTATACTTTACAGTTATTTCTCCACTAGCCAACTCAATATTTCTAGGCTCACCATGCCATGACTGCATACCATTTTTTACATCTCTTTGTTCATCAAAACATGAGGCGCATTTTAAGACACCGCTTAACAAATAAATATGTTTGTCCTTTCTCTCCATAATTTGGTAATGTCTTTTACTTTGCAGATCTAGCAGTTTTTGTACTTTATAAAATGTTCCATCGTCTATTAGTGCCTGATGTTTAAACGGAGATTTTACCCATTTGTCTTTACTCACAGCTTTCCGATCCTTATTTTTATCGTAGTAATAATTGCCTATATAGATTTCGTCACTCAGGATCTTCCTAACCATACTTGTGTTCCAAAAGTAAGGGTTTTGCTTTTTGTGTGGCTTTCCCCTTCTTTTCTTATGTATTACAGTGGCTGAATATGACGGAGAGTAGACTTTAAGGTTTGCAAGTTCCCTACCAATAGTAGTTATAGGAATATTTTCCAATAAGTACATATCGTAGATTTTTCTAACAATTTCAGCCTCGGCGTCCAAAATAATTAAATGTTTATTTTCGTCTTTGTTGTACCCATAGGGCGGAACACTACCCATAAATACACCGGCTTTTCGTGCTTCGGCTTTACCTTCAATAGTTCTTTGCCGAATGGTTTCCATTTCCAGTTCAGCTAAAACACCTACAATTCCTAAAATTGCCCTTCCGAAAGGAGTTGATGTATCAATGGTCTCTCTAGTTGAAATAACTTGTATATCGTAACTGTTTAGAAACTCAAACGCCTCTAGTAGTATCTTTAATCTGCGGGCAAACCTATCCATCTTATAAACGGCTACAACATCAAAGGGTTTGCCTGCTTTATCACTATGCCTAATGTCTTCCATTAACCTTGCAAACTCAGGTCTTTCTTCAAGTGGAGTTGTGCCACTAATACCTTCGTCAACATATATAAAAGCTTCGCTTGCTAGACTCATTGCATCCGTTTTTCCATCATCCAGTTTACCTCTAGATGCTACAAATGCTTCAATAGCGGTTTTCTGAAGATCTTTGCCGTATTTCTCAACTTGATCTTCTGTTGATACCCGCAAGTAAAAAGCAACTTTTAGTGGTAATTCTTGCTGTCCATAACTCATTGAATGTAATAAAGATATAATACCCCGAAGTGTTAGTAAATAAGTTTACTAAAATAAAGTGGATGGGGTAATTAAATCTTAGTGATAACCACTGATAATAGTATCGTCTAAAAATTCTTGTGTACGGTCAATTAGGGGCTTTGTAGACCATAATCAAATAGCTATCACATGTTAATTATTATCAGAAATATTTGCAAAATAATGCTACCAATCAGTGTTTTTCTAGTGTACTCGTTTTTATTCCAACCACTGAAAAATTGGAGGGGAAGAGTAATTATGGAAGTCATAATAAATGCTCCTAAAAAAGATCCTAAACCTGCCGTGATCAGATCAGAGCTAAGTAGGTTACTGACATAATAATCGCCTCTTACTACATACGAAACAGTGGAAAAAATGTAGGAAATAAATACTAAAACATAATCTAACTTATTCATATTAGATTCCCTTCCCTAAAGAATTTATTACTTGTGAATGAAGTTTTTCGCTTAAATCAACTATGTAAGTGCTTCTCAAAAGATTTTCCATCCAAATTGTTGGTATGCTTTCAAAACCATAATAAGCGCCTGCTAATGCACCCGTTACCGATCCCTGTGTATCAGTGTCACCTCCTAATAAAATCGCTTTAGATACAGCATCCTTGTAACTAGTGGTAGTCATAAAACAATGAACAGCAATCAAAAAAGTATGTAATGAGTAGCCGGATGTGAATAGACAATCTTTTTGCATTATTTCAGGGTTGATTAATAACAATTGTTTTAAGTCTGTTGGGGCTTCGGGGTAATCTGATAAAAAATTGGCTATGTAAGTCTCTTTTTTGTAACCTTTTAGTGCGTAACTAATAAAAAGATTCTGTGCAATTGATGTCCATACCGCCATTCCATTGTTATGCGTTGTTATTGTTGACTTTAGTGTATTCTCTACTAGTGCTTGTTCGTTTGTATGAAATAATAATCCTAATGGTGCACAGCGCATTAAAGCACCGTTTCCGCCTTTCCTTTCATCATGCTTAAACTCTATATCTATCGTATCTGGGTGCTTTGAAATTAGTGTTTTTAAAGTGTTTTGCCCAATGCCAAATGCTTTATCTCCAAAAGGTGTTGCGTATCCTTCCAAATACCACTTTTTGTATTTCGTAAACTGATCCTTAACATCAAAGCCTTTCTCTATTAGGCTTTCTGCTATGCAGATAGTTAGTGCTGTATCATCTGTATAATATCCGGCAGGCAATTTTCTTCCACCTCTATGGTGGCTTTCGGTTGGTCGTACACCTAATCTTCCAAAATATCTTTTAACTTTATCTTCTGACATAAATTCAACAGGCATGCCAAGATAATCACCAACAGCAAGTCCAATCAAACAACCCTTAAACTTAGCTAGCATCTGATTTGCCTAAAATAGTTTGTGTTTTCTGCTAAGGCTTGTGCTAATAACTCGGTTTGAGTACTTTCAAACTGAGTCATATAATTCATGTTCTTATTTGCTCTTGAAATTCCTAGTTGAAGATCAATAGAGTATGTCTGGTTAATTTCTTCAAACAAGTTTTTTATACTGCATAATGTGTTTTTATCCCTTGATGCAATGTACTTACAGAAATCAGTTATCAGAGTAATCTTTTGTTTTTCTGTGGGAAAATAAGCATTTATTTCAAGTTCCCTACTATTTTCTATATAAGTTAGCCAAAAATTACATGCCACTGTTGCTAGATCTAGAGAAGCCCATTCAATCGGTGTTTTACAATTAACACAGTTTATTTGATTAACAGAAATAACCAAACTTCCACAGTTCCTGCAAGCAATTCTGGAAGAAGAGGTGACTCGTCTAAAAAAATCTTGGATGGTTCCAGTTAGATCTTCAAAGTTGAGAAAACAAAGTGCGCCTTTATGTTCCTCTAGTCGTTGTTGTGCTTCAAAGTTACCAATAATGTCCTCTATAAAACTACCTTCCTTAATCAGAAGGGATATTTGATACAAATACTCAATATCTAGGTTTTCAAGGTCTAGTCTTGATGCGGTGACTTTCTCCTTCATTGTTTGAGGTTTAAATGAGCAAGATAGGCAGGTTTCATCTAGTGGTACTATAAATTTACCGCAATTTTGGCAAACTGAGAGGTGTCCTACTGTCTTTTTACCTATCAAACCCTTTTTAAGAATATTCAGTGTGTACGGAATAACTGATATGAATAATACAGATACGCCAATTAAAACAGGTAACCCCAAAAAAAGAAATCTGAGTATATCAAATTGATTTAACCAAAAGCTTAGAGAAAACAGTAGTATAAGAACTATTGCGCTAAGTAAAATATTAAAGATATGTATTAATGTAGTTTTCACTTCTTTTGATATTTTGTAGAAGTGAGTTTATGCCAATAAGATCAACATAAGCTCCCCGCTAGTTGGCATCCCTTTCGGGACACCCATAATCCTTTCGGACTATGACCTGATCAGTAACTAAACGGAGAGCTTCCGTTCACTGATCAGGGTTTAATGCCATGCTCAAAGTAGAAACCTAGAGTTTAGGCACATATTAAATTATGAGTGTATTTTAACACGCAAATGTATTGTAGTAATATCTATGCATGGCAATCCAACGACTAACTTTAAAACAAAAGAAATTTTGCATTAAATATATTGAAAATGGAGGCAATGGCGCTGAAGCAGCTTTAGCATCTGGTTACAAAGTTAAATCAGGTTCACGAAACACAGCTGCTGTAATAGCATACGAAAACCTCACTAAACCTCATGTAAAAGATTATCTAAAGACACTTTATACAGCACACGGACTTGATGAAGCGGTTGTTGAAAGGGAACACGCTTACCTAATTGAGCAAAGGGATGACCTTTCTGTGAAGGCTAGATCCATTGAAATGTACTACAAGATAAATGGTAAATATGCCAATGGTGACTCTTATGAAGATAAAGTCAACGCTGAACTTGAAGACGCATTAAAAAGGATTAGAGATGTTTTGCCTAATTAGGCTATTGTTACTAGTACTATAGCTGTATAATTCAATCCATGAGTTGGTTTTTAATAGCACTTATTCCACCGGCGGTTTGGTCAATTTCAAATCATTTAGATAAATATTTGATAAGCAAATTCTTTAAAGGCAGTGGTGTTGGCGCACTTATGGTTTTTTCGTCAATGATTGGTATATTTTTACTACCAGTCATCTATGTATTTCACCCTGAAGTTTTGCATATTAACCCACTAAATGCCGTTCTAATAGCTTTAAATGGATTCTTGTACATTTTAGCAGTCCTGCCTTATTTTTATGCTTTAAACAAGGACGAAGCCTCAATTGCCGTATCTTTATTCCAGCTTATTCCGCTTTTTTCATTTATCCTAGCTTATTTCCTTTTAGGTGAAACTTTAAAGCCGGCACAACTTATTGGTGGAATACTAATAATGCTAGGAGCTATAGGCATATCATTGGAACTTTCAGAAAGTAACAAAGTAAGCTTCAAAAAAGAGGTTTTTTGGTTAATGATGCTATCATCACTAATCTTTTCTCTTAACTTTCTTTTCTTTAAGTATTTTGCGTTACAAGAGACTTTTTGGACAACTAGCTTTTGGGAATATGTGGGTTTTGCAATTTTTGCAGCACTTCTTATGCTATTCGTGAAACCATACAGACTACAATTCTTATCTGTCATGAAGGAAAACAAACTACCTGTCATAGGACTTAATGGATTTAACGAAATTATAAACATAATTGCAAAAGTAGCCTTTAATTGGGCTTCTTTATTAACGCCTATAACTATTACTTGGATCGTGAATGGGTTTCAACCCTTTTTTGTTTTTATATATGGCGTAATACTCACTGTGTTTTTCCCTCATATCAGCAAAGAGAATATTTCTAAAAGACATTTAGCTCAAAAGATCCTTGCTATTCTGATTATGTTTGCAGGTAGTTATTTTTTGAATGTGAATGGATAAGTTCAATAGCTGCCACATTGACAAATCAATTTGTAAACACCTAAAATGTAACAGTACAGTAACAGTGTAAACGGAAAAACCGAAGCACTTATATCTAGTTATAGACTTTGTCTATGGTTAGCTATAGGTGCTTTTTTATTTATTTAATTAAAGAGGTACTATGAAGAAAAATAAACAAGTAAACAGAATATCCACTAAACTGATCCGTATTGAAGCTAGTGTGCATAAATTACTTAAAGTCCGTGCAGCAAACGAGGGCAAGTCAATTAGGGAGCTTCTAGAGGCATATTTAGCTGATATGTTATCAGTAGCCTAAGTTAATTCTGCTCTCTTGTACTAACAAGGAGTTGGTGAAGCAATTTTTTATCTTCTTCTTCAGAAGAATAAAGATTTACATTTACTTCATACTCAACGCTGTTTCTTTTTATCTTCAACTTAGGAAATCTTGTTGGTGAGTAATAACTTTTAAGGTTGTTGGGATCATTTGAGTTAAAAACATGAATATCTAGATCTTTACCTAATTTTTTCTTTAGTTCGTCCAAACCATTTTTGTCTTTGCCACTCATAGAAGCATTATACCCTACTTTTGTTGGCAACAGTGGTAAAATACATGTATGAAACTATTTGATGATCGCTATGAAAACAATGAATTGCGCAAGGTATTACAAGATATTGATGGGGTTACACTGTCTAACGAAAAGATACAAGAGATAATAGCAATGTTTTGGTTTCAAGACGAATATCAGAGCTTAATATCATATTACACATATATTGATACATTCAAGGATTTTCTAATAGAGAATAACCGGCAAGACTGGAAAAGAAAGGACTTTTATGAATATTTATTTGAAGAAATATTTAGTGCCAATAGTTACTTAAGAGCATTTACAAAATTAGCGTTATCTCTAGAAATTAAACAATCTGTTGATCTTCCGGAACAGGACTTCACAAATCTACTAGCTGAAATCAAGCTAACGAAGGATGATCTTGGTTATGATTACCTACTTAGTAAAAACATTCTTAAAAGATCAGAGGTAAAGGAAAAAGATGGTACATTAGCTACTCGTGTTGGACTTTTTCATCACACACTTAGCGAGTTTGCTGTAGCTAAGGCTTTCCTAGAAAAAGAAAATACAATTGAGGTGTTTGACAAAGTTGCAGTGTACAATCCCCAAAATGAAACAACACGGGTTTTGATACCCTCGTGGACAGGTGTATTAAAGTTTCTACTAGAGAGTTCAAAGTCTAATGATGTATTAGATTGGTTATTAAGTTTGATTGATACAAATATTGATAATCTGACCGACCAAGTAGCAGAAATTACTACTAAGTTGCTAGACCCATCAATTATTTCAAGTGAAACCAAAACAAAGATATTTGATGTTATTTACAATACATATTTTGACCGTAGAGTATGGCTACCTTATTGGGTAGGAGAAGAATTAGGAAAATTTGCTGATAGCAATCAGGTGTTATTGCTTAAGGAGCGCATACTTGAAACATCACCTCATACCGAAGCCTATATTGATACAGCTAACATAATTGCCATAACAGATGGAATGATCAAATATAAAAACCCTTTGATTTTGCCCGACATTACCTTTTGGAAAGATCAGTTCATCAAGGGTGCTAACGATGACAACAATAACGGAGTACTTCAAAGACACAGTTTATCTGCACTTGAAAACTTTGTTGAAGAAGTAGAGTTAATTGAAAATACAAAAAAAGCATGGACGATGCCAGATCAACTAGTTCGTGAAGCATTTCTTCAAATGTGTTTTACTATCGCGCCAAATGACGAAAAAACTTTTTATTATCTAGTTGAAGCAATAAGAGGTAAATATGGCATTTATGGAAGAATTGGGCTATATCAAATCACGGCTCCTACAATGATAAAGAAGTTAATTACGAGCTTTGCAGATGATTTAGACCTTTTGGAAGCTTTTCTTGACAAAGAAAGTATATATGTTGATGAAAATCAAAAGTCTGATGATGTGCTGATTACGCACATAAAGGAAGCAATTTCTGTGGATGAAAGTATTGTAGGTTCACTAAAAAGGCTTGTTGAAATAACAGTTTCTCAGAAGATGATACTTAGAAGTATAAGGTTAAGTTACTCCTATTTCCTGCAACAAATACACAAAACTATCTCGGAAAATGATCCGAACTTTGTTTTCTCATTTATTAAGCTTTTAACCATAAACAAAAAAGAGATTCATTGGCAAATAAGGGAAAATGCAAACTACATAGCAGTATATTTAACACGAGAAAATGAAGCACAAGTATTAGAAAGTATAAGTTTAACCGATGATTACATACTTAACCTTTGGGGTTCAGTTATAAGTGCAGTAAAAATCATAAATAAAGATTTCGGTGAGGAATTACATGCCAAATATAACTAACTACGATAATGATACGAAAGCTAATCAAACATTTACTTCATACTTTTTACCAGACGGCAGAGTTAATCTTGATATTTTTAAATTCATTTATAACTATAGACATGAACATGAAGACCTTATTAGCAATAAAAAAGATAAGATTATAACTGTACTTAGAGATCTACTAAATAAAACGGATCCAAAAACTTTTAAGGTTAACTTCACAGACAAATCCAACAAAAGTTCTTCCTACACGATAACAGTAATGGCGCATTACTATGGCGACTTGTTAAGAGTAGCTAAACTTTATATCCCCGACGAGATTAGCAATTATATACAAAATATAATTAACTTCATTCCTTATGCCTATTCGGATGACCAACAAGCCATACTGGACTTAGTTAAGACCATTACTGATGAAGAACTTGCATGGGTAAATAGTGTCTTTCTAGATAAACAAAATAATGCTAGATACCTAATTACCAGTGGGTATTTATATCTAGTTTCCGAATTCAAGAGTATAAATAAAGATCTTATGTCACCGGTTCCGGTTTTGAAAGACTTGACTCTTGATGATGACATTTCTGTATATGACAGGCGTACAGCACTGGAAAATTTACAAAGTTTCCACTTAAAAACTGATAATGATTATTATACCTACCTTAAAAAGATATTTGAAGAAAAAGTAAGCATCTCAGAGCAAAGACAACTAATTGAGGAAGTAAACTCTCAACTTATAAGTATTTATATGGACAAGGATGCTATAAACTGGACTTTTAACGAATTAACTAGTCGTGCTTTCACATCACAGCGAAATAAAGAAGGAATGTCATCTTCATGGGTAACTGATGAAATGGAAGAACTCACCTCATTAAGATTTGCAAGGTCTTTAACCACTGTTAAGGATACAAGCTTCCAACAAAATTTTCTTAAACTCCTCATATTTTCTTTTGAATTACTTCAGCAAGATTATGATGGGTATTACCAATATGCAAACTATTTACAACGAATTGTCATTACTTACGCAAAAAACAATGGGCTTGAAACTTTAGACGAAATCATTTCATGGACTAAAGAAAAAAAAGATTTTAAAGGAGCTAATTGGCTACTAAAAGAGCTTCAACTGAACAAATTGAGTCTAATCTCAGAAAATAACAAAAAAGAAGTAGCTTCTGGAATAAACGAATTGATTGAGGACATTTTATGAGTAGCAGTGTTTTAAAGCAAATCCTTAATCAAAATAAGGACAAAGGTAGCGCATTTCCTCCTGTTGACGACTCGCAATATCTTTATGATGCACATTCATTGATAGATCAAATAGAAAGTTCATCTACTGGATCCACACCCATTAAAGCAGTATTGCGTCATATATTTGACGAGGACACTAGAGTAAATAAGTTGCTTGAAGAGCGGACAGGTATTACTGGTTTACATGCTTTTATACAAAGACATACTGAATTATTACAGGGTAGTAGATTAAGCAGTTCAGGAAACAAAATAATAAATGGCGATGCGGATGACTATTGGATTGAGTTTTGCACTAAGGAAATTATACCTAGACTAGTCAGTAGCTATTTAGAAACAAACTCTGGGTTCAAGAGAAACTTTAAAGGACATATTGAAGTACTTGGAAGTAAATTTAAGGTGGAGATCAATGAAAGCGATAATGAACTTATTACATTGTTTCGTTTTTTATATCTTTTACGCTGTATGGATACTATTGAACCTATATATAACACCAATTTGATTCTGATAAAGGCAAACGAAAACAAGAAAATTGTAATAAGAAGTTTGAAAAAACAACTTAGATTAACTGTAATTATTAAGATGACTCAATGGTTAGAAAAAGCTGAGGATAACAAAGTATTCATAGCTTTTGGCACATTTATTCGCATTGGAATAAAGTTAGTTAAATGGTATATAGAGGTAACTGCAAATATTGGAAACTAGCAGTAGTTCATAAGTAGTTACTCAAAAATGTCATATTAACTCCTAATTCGTACTAATGCACTATCAATATCCTCATATACTAGTACCCATTGATCCTCTGAGCTATAATTCACTTCGGGGTTACTAAAGTTATCCCACCAGTACTTCATACACACAAATTACATATGCAAATATTACAAAACAATTTACCTAAAATATTTATTGACAGTTCTTTATCAACAATTTCCAACGACAGAGATTTGCTTATTGTAGGATTTGGATTCACAAATGAATGGGCAGTTAGGCGCTTAAAGGAAATGTGGGCCAAAAGGGACTCACATACCAATGCTTATGGCAGAGATAAAAAAGAAACTGATGAAATCGGGGCTAAAGATGTTGGTGGTATTATAACATTGATCGATCTGAATTTGGATACACACACCTCACCCAAAATACTTGCCGAAATGGATGTTATGACTCCAATGGGATTATATTTCAATACTCCTACCAAAGAACTGTTTGTAGGATCTGCGTATTCAATAATCTCTATAAAAAACGGCACGATTAGCAGGACCTTAGATAATAATTTATTTAGCCAAATACACGGTATTTCATCATCTCCTTTAGGTATATATGTTGCTTGTTCAAACACAGACGCTATTGTTGAGGTGGATCCTTCCAAACCAAATGAGAATCTTTGGGATTGGATTGCAACGGAGCATGGTTTTAACATAACTAAGAAAGGTGAAAAAAGAACTATATCTAGAGATATCAATTATCAGAAAACTGAGGACAACGCTACTCTTAACCATACCACTCATGTAAATTCAGTTGAATCTTTTGATGATAATAACATTTTAGCGACATTATTTCACCAAAATTCACTTGTAATGATTAATAAAAAAACTTTTGAGCTTAAATATATTTTGAGGGATATTATTAACCCGCATGCAATCCACCACATCAAAAACGGGTTTATAGTTTCAGATACTAGAGGCAACAGATCGATAATTCTAAATAAAGATTTAAAAGTGGTACAAGAACTAAAAAAAGACTTCGACTGGGTTCAGGATTCAATAGAATTTAACAAATACTATATAGTTGGTAATGATAATAAACATGAGTTAAGTGTTTTTGACGTTAAAGGTGGCTTTAAACAAGAGTTTGTATGGAAAGAAAATACCAGAAAACTAAGCAGTCTGTTAAAAGTCTCCGGCGGAGAAGCCAAAAATATTTTTTTACCTTAACTATGAAATACTTTTATTCGGATATAGACAATACTTTAAATCTTAAAAAGAGCGGAATTGAGGTAATTGATGAGAAAATATGTACAAATATTCTAGCTTTAATAAAGACTGGGCAAATCACTTTTGGTGTTAATACTACCAGGGGATTTTTAAGAGCAAAGGAAGCAATTGGGAATATACCCACACTACCTTATATTGTACTTAACGGTGGCCAAGTATTTAATGTTGATAATACTCCATTATTCTCTTTCCCTCTCACACAAAAAGAAAAAGTTAAATCGATTGACCTAATACATAAAAACATGGCAAATATAAGGTTTATTGCTACTTATCCAGTGTTGGGAAACACTAGTTTAATTTATATTAGTGATGAAAAAGAAGTAGGAAAATTCGCTAAAAAATATAGCTCAAGTATATCAAAAATTACTTCCGATTTTAATGAATATATTAATATGTTGGAAACCAACACTTATTGTATGATAGAAATAAAATCCACAGAAAGTATAGAAAAGCCTACTGTTATAAACTTAGTCTTTGACGGTTTATATTATATTAACAAAAGTAATGTTAATAAAATTGAAACGATGATGTACGTTCTTAAATATCTTAAGGTTAGCAAAGAGGATCTTTTTTTTGCAGGTGACTCTAAAACTGACTTTATATCAGCAACATATACGTATGATTTAAAGACCATATGCGTTGGGGCAGCATATAAAAGTACATACACATGTCATGACCCAAATGAATTAATTAAATTAGTTGAGAAATTAATGTAAACTTTCAAGTAATTCTTTTAGTAATTTTTCATAACTATAATACATTGTTTCTGCTCCACGTATACGAGATATGTTTAATTGCTCTAGTATTGTAAACGTCCTGTATAAATTCATTAATTCCATATCATATTTTCCATGATTTGCTCCCACACTATAAGCTTTAAACCTGGGATCTGATTCTAAGTCTAATTGCTGACCTGTAGCAGCTTCTATTCCGTTCACCAACATACTTAGATCGTAATACGGATGGGATTTTATAGGCCTTGGATCAATAAATACGCCAGATAAAGGTTTTATCTGCGTTACTAAGAGATTATTAGCAGAATAGTCCCCATTGCAGAAAACCGATTCAGTAGGGTAATTTTTTGTAGCCAATATATTTAATTTTTCTAAAGTACTATCATCAATGCCTAATTCACCAGTTAAAAAGCTTCCTCTACTTTGTAAGTACTGCGCCACGTACTCGCTCCACGTATTACATTCATATCCCGGACCAGTTTGATCAGAAAACAAACCAAAGCCGGTAGTTACACATTGGTGCATTTTTGCCAATTGTTCAAGTGTATATATTTGAATAGTTTCTCTAGATAATTCACCGCTTCTTAAGTAATGAGTAGCTGGTAAGGCTAAATCGTTTCCATGCAATACAGGATTTAACCTTATATAAGCCCTATCGTCTAGTTTACCTACGGCAATTGTCTCTGCCACAGGCGCTCCTTTTCCACGCCATAGATCTAGAACAGTAGCTTCCGCTATAACACCGTCTGCCTGAAATCTTATAACTTCGGTTCCTTTATCAGTAGTTATGAGATAAACTTCAGAAAACAATCCCGTGGATATATTGTGTGTTTCAAGTACTTGTGTTTCCTTATAGATATCATTATATATAAATAATCTGCTTTCTTCTTCTTTTATTCCCAAATTGTTGCTAATCGTCATGTGTAAATTACCTTGATAGCATTAGATGCATGCCTTCCCTTAACTAAATCAATTCCGTAATTAAATTCAGATAAATCTAATTTATGGGTTATAATTTTTTCAAGTTGTTTTTTATCCAATTTGTTCTCAATAAAGCTCATGGCATCCGCAAACTCATCTCTATTAGTCCATTTAGAGTATGAATTGGAACCTAGTAAAACTGCCTCTTTATAAAATAATTGTCTAAAATAGAAGCTACCATGAAAATCGAAATCAAAAACCCCCAAAATAATGACTTTTCCTCTTGGTTTGATCAATCTTACTGCATTCTGAATAGAATCAGATTGTGCTCTCCCTATGCCTTCAAATATGATATCAAAAGAATCATTAGGTTCTTCACTTAGCTCCTCAATCTTTATTACATCAAGGCCAAATTCGTGAGCAATGTTTTGAGTGTTTTCATGCTTTAAACATATTGAAATCTCATTTTTATAGTATTTTAATATTAAACACATAATTAAAGCCAGAGGTCCGTCCCCAAGCACTAATACCTTTTGACCATTTGGCTGTTCCGCCAAGTTATATGCATGAATATCGCAGGCAACCACATCTGTTAAACTAGCAATTTCGAAGGATGTAATATCCAAAATCTTATATAAATTTGCTTCGGGTATGACTAAAAAATCGGCAAAAGCTCCTTGAAGATGTTTTCCAATGGATTGAAGCTTCACGCAATGTTGATACGAATTATTTAAACAATACTTACACTTACCGCAATGAATCAATGGGTTTCCTACAACTCTGTCACCGTTTTTAATATGTCTAACTCCAGGACCAGTTTCTATGACAGTTCCAGAAAATTCGTGCCCAAGAATATCGGTAGCAAGATAGGATTTAGGATCTAATTCGCTGTTGATTTTTTGAATATCGCTTCCACAAAGTCCGGCAGCCGCTACTTTAATCTTTACCCAGTTCTCAAACGGTATTGTGGGCTCAGGTACATTTTCACAATAGATTAATTTTTTCGGTTCAACAAATTTTACTGCTCTCATAATTGGACCAATCTGTTTAAATTCTCTTTGGATCCACCAGTAACTTCAACCATTTCTTCTAATTTTCGATAAGCTTTCCCGTTTTTAATTGAAGACTTTGCCCTTATGTACCCTTCTTTAAGATCTTCGCATATTTCACTTATACACAGCATATAACTCGCGTTCACACATAATACATCTTCAACATCTTTATTGCCAATACCTTTTAAAGCATTCACCGCTTTGGCCACATTCATAGCTCTATTTAAACTAGTATCTTGTAAAAGATTATGATAATTAAATCCCCTAATATTAAGCAATTTACTAATATTAATTTTTTCGGTTTCGTAAATACTATCAGAAGAGTATTTTGACACGTAGCTAATACTACCCGGTAAAAGCTCATCAACAATATATTTTCCTTCAACAATGCTGTTGATTACATAGGAATTATAATAACCATATTTCTGAAGAATTTCACAAGACAATCGCAGAAACCTGTTAGACAGTCCATAAATTATACTGTTAACACTGACAGGTATTAATAACGCCGGCAAACCAAGACTCAAAATTGTTGTTGTGTGTACTCTTCCATTATATTTTTTGTCAAAGTTTGGAATCTGATCTTTTATAGAAAAAAAACCAAGACCGGCTCTTTGTAAGATATCTATGGTTTTGTAAACAGGCATGTCAGTTTTAATATCTACTGTTGTTAGGAAGTCACTAGAACCTGTTAAAGAACTTGTAGCACCAGAAACAGCTTTAGCTATATAAGCACCACACGAAGCGGCAACTATGGCGGAAGAAGTCGTTATATTAATTGTCTTTATATCTTTTTTTCCGCTGCCGGCCAACCCTATAAGCTTAGAACCTATAGGTAACATAGCTTTAGCTTTTTCATAATTATTAAACTCTATATTATCTACATCACTAATAACATCAACTAAGGCGGAAAAATGACTAACATCGAACTTTTTTGTTGATAAACTGAATAACATAGCACCAAAATCAAAATCAGTTTCGTCTCTTGATAGCATTATTTCTTTAAAGGCGTTACTAATTGAATCCGTAGATATAGTTTTTTTTTGTGTCAATGATTTTAACAATTCAGCAGTATGTTTATTTTTCACTTTGGCCACCTTTTAAATTTATCTATTAATATCTCAGCTAAATTTTCTTTACATTCAACCCATTTTTTATTGTGCGATTTGCAACTTTCAAAAATACTGTACATTTCAGAAGTATCAAAGTCAGTTATATTACTAATCATCTGATAAACTGGATTACTACGAGGATCAGATCCATTTTTACGTGGATATTCCCCCTCTAATACGCAGTTTCTTATTTGCTCTTCGTTCATGTCTGCATAAATACCTGAGTTAGGAATGCTTTTTGACATTTTCGATGCTCCAAATAGTCCCGATATCATCGGAGTATAAATACCTGCCAAATGTAAATTGGAATAATTGCTGTGGTCATTAATAAGACCATCAATTACAAGCTGTGCCATCTTTACATAGCTATGTTCATCAATTCCTAGAGTTACCATTATATTACTTGTGTTATTTCTAATCATCTGATTACCAAAATCGGCAATCATCAACGCTAAAGACAATCTCCTGCGAAAGCTCATTTTGGGGTCAGCATCGACCTTTCCATGCCGTGCGTAAAACTCGTGCAAATCCTCTTTAGCCTCCTCGAAATATTCGTCTTTCATGTAAAAACCAAGCTCATACATACTTAATAGAGTATCAAAAGCGTCTTTCTGATGGAGTGTGTTATAAGGATTTTGAGAGCGTAGAATTGAGGGTTTCTCATCTTTAAAACCCAATTCGGTTATAAAAATTGAGTATTTTTCGACCAGTTCTTTTGTATATTCCGGCGATGTCCCTTTACCATTTTGTGAATCTAAATCCCCTAATATAAATTGTACAGGCAGTCCACTATGTTGTAGGTATATTGCACGTTCAATTTGCATTAATGTGCCAACATGAGGAACACCTGATAAACCAATACCAGTACATACTAAAGAGTTCGCACCTTTCTTATAGTTTTGTGCAAATTTATTAGCTTTACTATGACAAAGGAATTTAGTATTTAGCTCTTCTTTAGTCAACTTACCTAAAGAAAAGTTCAATTCCCCCAACTCATAGTGAACTGGATCATATCCATTATCTAGAATAACTTTTTTATAATATTTTGTATCAAATACTATTTTATTCATATTTATCTATACAATAAAAAAACCTCATTATGTAATGAGGTTTGAACTTTGTCATAAAAACAACAAATAAACAAACCTTAAACACTCACGAAAATAAGGTTTGAAATATTTTGGGCCACTATAAATTTTCCTTTTCTTATATAAAAATTAAACATATGCGCATGTTAAAATTTAGCATAAAAAATAACTTTGATCAATACAAATAATTGTTTTATGCTTCTTTAACCTTCGTAGCTGCTCTTCCCTTTTTACCCCTCAAGTAATAAAGTTTGGCTCTTCTCACTTTTCCGTGTCTAGTAACTTCAAGCTTGGTTATGTTTGGCGAAAAAAGTGGAAAAATTCTTTCTACTGCAACTCCGTCCGTGCTGATTCGTCTAACCGTAAATGTCTTGGATACTCCGGATCCTTTTTTTGCAAGTACAATGCCTTCATAAGGCTGAATTCTGTGTTTATCGCCTTCAATTATTTTATAATGCACGCGTACGGAATCGCCCGGGTTAAAATCCGGCACTATGGGGGTTTCTTGTGTTTTTGCTTGTTCTTGAGACATATGGTACTCCACAGATGGCGCAGTCATCCTAATTTCACTCCAAACTAAAAGAGATTACCAGAATAATGCGAAAATTTCAAGCTTGTGGAAAACTCGTACACAATCGCTTAGCAATGATTTTTATGAGGTTTTCGCCTTAACCTCCGCTTTTACCTTTATATCAAGCCCGGTTTTACCCAGCGTAACATCAACGGAATCTCCGTCCGAAAGTTCGCCCGCTATTATTTTGCTGGAAAGTATATTTTCTATCTCTTTTTGGATAAGTCTTCTTAACGGTCTGGCGCCGTACTCTTCGTCAAAACCGTGATCTACCAAGTAGTTAACTGCCTCGTCGTCTACTTTCATAATTATTTGATGTTCGTCTAATTGTTTTTGCGTTTTGTTTATAAGCCTCTGGGTTATAATTCTTATATCTTCTTTGTTTAAAAGTGTAAATATAACTATTTCATCAATTCTATTTAAGAATTCGGGTCTGAAAGAATCTTTTAGCATCGAGTGAACCCGTTTTTCAAAATCTATTCTGTTTTCTTCCTTCGTTTTTGCTCTGGAGGAATTGAACCCTATTTCCGCTTTTCTCAAGAATTCGGATCCCACATTTGATGTCATAATTAATATTGTGTTTTTAAAATCCACGGTGCGGCCTTTAGAATCCGTTAGTCTTCCGTCTTCCATTATTTGCAGCAACGCATTAAATATATCCGGGTGGGCTTTTTCTATTTCATCGAGAAGTATTACTGAAAACGGTTTTCTTCTTACAATTTCGGTTAAGTTGCCGCCTTTATCATAACCGATATATCCGGGAGGCGCACCTATCATTTTGCTTACGGAATGCTTTTCCATATACTCGCTCATGTCCAGTCTAACCATCATATCCTCATCACCGTATAAAACCTCGGCTAAAGACTTGGCAAGCTCTGTTTTACCTACTCCCGTAGGACCCAGGAACAAAAATGTTCCGATCGGCCTTTTAGGATCGTTTAAACCGGCCCTGGCTCTTCGTATAGATTCCGAAACTAATTCTACCGCGGCATTTTGATCTACCATTCTTTCGTGAATTCTCTTCTCCATAGTCATGAGTCGTTCTTTTTCTTCTATATTAAGTTTTTCCAAAGGAATGCCCGTTGCTCTGGATACTACTTTTATTACATCATCTTCGGTAACATTCGGAATGTCTTCAAGTTTGGTTTTTGTCCAAATATCCAAAAGTTCGCTTTTTACTTTTTCCAGCTCCGCGAGTTCTTTTTCCAATTCTTTCTTTTTATCGGCGCCGGCGGCATCTCTGATTTTGTCTTTGGTCTGTGCAATATTTTCTTCAACTTTTTTGAGATTTTCGGGCTCTTTAACTTGGGAAAGTCTAACTAATGCCGAAGCTTCGTCAATTAAATCAATGGCTTTATCAGGCAAAAACCTGTCGCTAATATATCTGTCCGACATTTTTACGGCTGTTGCTATAGATTGATCTGTTATTTTTACTTGGTGGTGTTTTTCGTAGCGTTCGCGCAAACCTTTTATTATATCAATAGTTTCACCCGGTGAGGGTTCGTTTACCATTATCGGTTGAAATCTTCTTTCAAGCGCTGCATCTTTTTCTATGTGTTTTCTGTATTCGTCAATTGTTGTAGCTCCAACCATCTGTAACTCTCCTCGCGCCAGCGCCGGTTTTAGCATGTTTGCGGCATCCATGGCCCCTTCGGCGCTTCCTGCGCCTACTACGGTGTGCAATTCGTCCAAAAATAAAATTATTTGACCTTGGGCTTTAACGACTTCGTCTATAATATCTTTCAAACGCCCTTCAAACATACCTCTGTGAGAAGTTCCGGCCAGAACTGATGCCAAATCCAAAGCGAAAACTCTTTTGCCCCTTAACGGTTCCGGAACTTGGCCGCTCACAATTCTTTGAGCCAATCCTTCGGCAATTGCAGTTTTACCAACGCCTGGGTCGCCGATTAGTACCGGATTATTTTTTGTTCTTCTCGATAATATGTGAATTACTCTTTCTATTTCATTTTTTCGGCCGATAACGGGATCCAGTTTACCTTGTTTTGCAAGCTCAGTTAAATCACGACCGAATTTATCCAATTTTGAAGTGGAGGATGCTTCTTTAAGAAGTTCTTCGTGGCAAACTTCGCACAACGCCATGTACACTTGTCTGCCGTCTATTATTTTATTTGTCGAAATCACTGCGGGGCGCTGTCCGCATCTGTGGCAGATAACCATATTTGTATATTACCACAAACACATTAGCACTTGCAACAGGAGAGTGCAAAAGAGGAATAAGCCCCGATGATGATAAGGATTTATTCCTCTTTTCTTTTTCCATACCACGACTCGCGCGCTTCTTTCGCGCGAAGAGATACGTGCTTGAAGAAAACCTTGAGGCGGAGCCAAAAACTCCACCTTATTTCCACCGTTGTTTCTCGAGGGAGATGTACATCCTCCCCCAAAACTTTGTGTACAATTTCCGAAATACTGTAGCCCATGGCATCTCCTTTCTTACGTCAGGTTTAGCTCATATTACTTTCAATTATTGGAAAAAGCAACTCTACAAATTTACCAGGTGTTAAATATTATAAAATAAAAAAATGGCAGATCAGCTGGGGTTCTGTCTGCCATCTCGGCGGCACGAGGCTGTTAGTTGGTGATGATGTCAAATACTCATCTTTATCGGTCTTCAACACGACCCCAGTTTGTCCGGAAGCACCGTGCGAAGACAAATCCACCACACCAATTTTCAGGCTCACAGCGCGCACCTCGCTTTCATTATTGAAGTATGAATATTGAAGCAAAATAAATTGATAAATGCAAATTCAATACTATATATTAATGTTCCCAAACATCACCGACAAAAGGCTCAGACTTAACGGGTACTCTTTTAATAATCAATTCTCCTGCTCTAATCATTTCTTCCTGCTGTAGCTTAGACCAATCCTGTGCTTGATCTTCTCTAACTTCGCAAACTACTTCATCGTGTACCGTGTGAGTTACAAAACCGTCAATACCTTCCTTTTTCAAGCGGTCATGCAAAAATACCAAAGCATATTTGATAACATCGGCGTTGGTTCCCTGT
>Ga0209323_10000281_pt1 | contig 32342 bp, 30 predicted proteins | sample Rifsed19ft2_FD_184014 | JGI IMG/M metagenome (GOLD analysis project Ga0209323, IMG submission 184014) | Soil microbial communities from Rifle, Colorado, USA - sediment 19ft 2 (version 2) | ecosystem: Environmental > Terrestrial > Deep subsurface > Rock core/Sediment | place: Rifle, Colorado...
ATTTACCCATGATTTTGTAGCTGGAACTATCACCCCATACGGATTTGATTTTTTCCTTAATTCTGATATTTCATCCTTTGTTAACTCGGAAATTTTACCTGGATCCTTCAAAATTTCATCTATTAACCCCCTCATCCGATTATTGTCGGTAATCCCCGCATCGGCCATTTTATTATATATTGTAATTATATTATTATTTTTAATATAAAATTGATAGGAGTGATAATGACAACTACTGTCGAATCTGCTAACTCCAAAATTATTGATAAAATTACAGAATTACGAAAATTGATCGAAAGTCTTGATAGATTATTCACTGTCCTTTCGATCAATGATTTAAGAGATAATCCAGATTTTAAGAGAATTAAAAATATTTCCCATTTTAATCTTATGCTTGAAAATTTAGAAGAAATTGAGAGTACTTATAATTTGGCAACTATCAATACTTTAACTAAATATTATTCGGAAAAATCTGATGATTGTTCGAATAGATATATTAAGGAATTTTTTCATATCATTGGTTCGGAAAATATTCCGTCGAAACTTGATGATATTGTTTTAAATCTTAAAAAAATTATCGACTTACTCAAATATATTCCTGATAAATATTTTCTGAAACCTAATTATATTGATCAAATTTGTTCTATTGTTCGAAAACATACTGGAATCGAATCTATTAAAATTCATTCCAAACTTAAAATAAAGGATTACGAAGTTTGTAAATGCGGTGAAAAAATGGTTGTTGTACCTAATGATTCACAACTCCAATGCGAATCTTGCGGTACTATTAAAAAACTACTCGGTACTGTTTTTGAAGATTATCAATTTTATAATCAAGAGGGACAAAAAACTAAGCATGGAAGCTATGATCCTAATCGTCATTATCGATTTTGGATGGAGAGGATTCAGGCTAAAGAATGCAAAACGTTTCCTCATAATGATTTGGAATTAATCGAGAATTGCTTTCAAAGGGATGGTGTAAAATCTTATAATATTAATTGTAAACTTATGCGTGAATATTTAAAAGAATGTAAATTATCTCAACATAATGATCATGTACCATTGCTAGTCAAAATATTTTCAGGTAAATTTCCTCCTCAATTAACTATTAAAGAACATCGTAACATTTCCATTAAATTTAATCTCATTATGGAAATTTACGAAAAAATGAAAGATCCTGAAGATAATAGGATATATTATCCTTATTTTATTTATAAAATTTGCGAAGAAGAATTTGCTGGAAATTCTGAAAAATTAGAAATTCTTGATTTTATTCATTTACAATCCGACGACACACTTAAAAAAAATGATCTTATTTATCAAATCATTTGTGAAAAATCTAGTGGTGTATTACACTATTCCCCAACTCTTCCGAGATAAATATAATTAAATCCTGTTAAAATTACATTTTAACTATTAACTGACATAGAACATACAATGGGAAATTATGAACTATAGTTCTTATAAATATCTTGTATAATAATAAAAAATAAATAATAAATAATAATTTAATTATTAAGTTAATTAAATATATGTCCAAATGACAAGTCAAATTCAATACCATAGTTTTTATTATAATTAGAATTGTCAATAATATTTTTCTTCTTTTTGATAAAATTTAATTTGCGAGTTTTATCAAAATATTTGGCTAAAAGTTGGTCAGAAATATCAGATTTATTTTTCTGATGTTGAGAAACAAAATCACAAATATGATCGGCAACAATTTTTTTAATTTCTCCACTAAGCATTTCACCTTTAGCATATCTATGTGCAATAGTCTCTAATTTATCATCGTCAGATAAGAAGTAACAAAGATATTGATAAGGAATATCGATATCGAGATTGGCACCTAATTTACGATGTAATTCAATTGTATCTTGTCCGCCAGAAAACGAATATTTATTGATTTTCCGAATAATATCGTCACGAGTATCAGTCATGAAAATAGTTTTTTCACCAGCATCAGAAGTAGAACTACTCATTTTAGCATTTGTACCTGACAAAGCGGGGAGAAACTTACCGTGAATTTCTGCTGGTTTAATAAAATCATGGTGACTATTAGCAAAATCCCTAGCCATCCTAAAATAAGGAGTTTGATCAATAGCCATAGAAACGAGACAACGAGAATTTTTAGGAATTATATAATCGGGAAACGCTTGATAAAAGGCTGGAGCCGCTTGCATAGGGGGCCAAGCAAGTTGTCCAATATTATTATCAAGATTCAAACCATAAATTCCACGAATTTGATTACCAGTAATAGATTTCATAATTTTAGCAGTAACCGAATATAATTGTCCACCCATATATTCGAGATTAGAATATATGAAAGTTTTATCTAAACGAAATCCGCAAGCAATAATATCGCGAGCATTTTGATAAGTTAATTTGTTAAAATCTTCAAGGATACCATCTTTAAAGAAGAATTTTTCATCATCTGACATACAAATGACCAGAGGAGAATCAAACACATCCTGTAACCATTTTGTAAATTGAAAGGGAATCATATGACCCAAATGCATAGCCTCGGAAGAAGGCCCCCTCCCAGTATATAAGAAAATATCTTTACCTGAATCAAATTCATCTAAAACCAGATCCAGATCCTTATGTGAGAAGAACAAACCTCTACGTATCCAAGGATGGGCTATTTCTCCGGTTATCGATTCAAATTTATTAACTAATTTGGTATCAATAGGTGAGCAACCGAAATGCTCTATAAGTTTAGTATATTCTATACGTTTATCCGATTTAACAGTCCAAGGATCTATGATAGTCGTATCAGCAGCCATGATTAATCAACTTAATAATATATATATAATGTAAATTCAATTTTTTAATTGAATTTATGAGTTATATAAAGTTATATAAAGCCTAAAATGGAAAGGGTTAAAATGGGTTTGAATAAACTTATGGGTAATAGAGAAATGAGATACTTTGTCTTATTCAGATGTTTAAAAGTAAATTTTAATGTAGCAATTATACTATTTTCAATTAGTTATTTATTCGGAACAGTCGGACAAGGTGTACTTCTTCCGTTATATTTATCAACTTTTGGGGGACAAATAGGTGCATATTTTGTATTACAAAGTTGTTCATTTACGTTTATGATTGTATATGGAATATTTGCATTAATTGGAATTAAGAATGGAACAATAACTAGAGAAATGTTAAAATTAAAATGGCAACCCTATTTAATGATAATCGGAATGTTCAATGCTATGACTGGAATATTAATAGTATATTCGGCATTTTTGTCGAGAGTGTCGGGTCCACTCCAATCAATATTATCGGGAATTACTGTTCCAGTAACAGTAATTTTGAGTAGATTAATATTAAAGGAAAAATATAATCTGCAAAAGAAGATTGGGGTGATTATTATAATAATAGGAATAATTATATCATTTATACCAAAATTTTTAGGCGAATTGCAATTCTATTCATGGTTTTGGCTAATAATAAGATTATTGGCTTCAATACCTACATCATTAATGCTAATATTGCAGGAAAATTTTCAAAAAAAATATAAAAAATATATTGATGATAAAAATGTGAAAGTTGAAACAATTAAATCATATAAGGAATCAGAAGGAAATTTAGAGTCTGAAGAAGAAATTAATATTGATAATAATTTGACAAACAGATATTTTTCAATATATTTACTAAAAGCAATAGAATCAACGTGGCAATGGATATTCATAACATTATTATTCTGGACAGATATAATACCATATTATGGTCTAAATAAAAATACGAAAGAATTTTGGGATGTGATGATGATAAATATAAGATGTTTCTTTGGTTCAACTGATATTAATGATAGATGTTCAGTGAGTGGATTATTTGGAGAATTATATATGTTTGCATATGTATTTGCGGGGATATTTAGAACATATTTAACATTATATTCGACATCAAACTATACAATATTCATCAATGCGATCTCTTCACCTTTAGTATTAATATTTTGGTTTATATTTAAAGGAGTAAATGAATGGGGAGGGGGAACGGAATTAACGAATATAGATTTAATAACTAGTGCAATAGCGATAATATTCATAACATTAGGAATATTATTATATAAATTAAAAAAGAAGCAAAATGAAGAAAAAACAGCTAAGGGAAATGAAGAACCAATCTATTTATGTTGTGGTGAAAAATAAAATTGAAATTTGTTGAGTGTAAATATAGTGAAAAATAAATGTCTAAAACAATAGAAAAATTCAATAAAATATTAACAAAAGAAATCGAGAAAATTAGAAATGAAGATGAGATATCACCAAAAAATGAGCGTATATGTTCCCAAAATATAAAACAAGAAATATTACAAAAAAATGAAAGAACATCAATGACACCTATTAATAAAAAAAATTTTGCTAGATTATGTGAAGAATTGGAGGAAAATAAAATAACACCTAATCAGATTGTAATACAAATAGGATTAGGTATTCAAGAGACATATAGATTTTCGATAAGAATATTGGCATTATTGATACCAGGGTTAGATATACTCCAAAAATTTTATGATAAAAAAAAAGGAATGATACCCATTATGTCAATATATTTGGCAGGAAATTTTATAGCGAAAACAAATAATTATGATATCAAAAAAACTCTAGAAACATCTTCAAAGATATATAAGTTTGTAAATAAATATGTAGATATGTATTATCCTAAAATTAAAAATTTTGTAATATATAATTTTGACATACCCTATGATTCAAAATTACAAGAAGAATTGGTTACGTATATTCCGACGATTTCAAATGATTTAAAATTGTCAAAATATTTCGAAAAATTAAAACAATTTGAACAACATCATTCATGCCACCCGAATACATTTGTAACAACATATAAATTATATGCAATAGCTAACGCATATTATAGTGCGGCATATTGTGATCCATTTAATATACTAAGGGATAAAAAATATTTGATATTAATTGGCGGAATATCTGAAAAACCATTCTTTTCAATAACTAATGAAATATATGAGAAAACTAGAATGCCATGGAAAATTATCCCCTTAATTTTAGATAATATATGCCAAAAAGTAGCATATTATTATTACGAAAAAGTAAAAGATCCGTTAACATCCGAGGATTATATATTAAGTATTTCAAATATATATAATGTCCATAATACTATAAAAAATGATTTGCAATTACTTATTGAAAGAGGCATAACAAAGGAAATTATTTCAACATTACTTTAAATTGGTAATTAATACCTGCTGCCTGACTGCTATTTTTTGATATAATAACTTTAATCTATACTAAAATGGGTTGGTTTGTCCAGTATTGTTAATGTTGGGTCGGGATTGGGTCCATCTGACTTTTTACTTGATTCTTGAGTATACTCAAGGCCGAAGGAACTTGTGCATATTAGAGCTTATCTTTTCATCATCAAAAAGACCATGTGCATTAAATGTTATCTAAAGTCTATCGAAATGAATAAGTTTAAGGGCAGTAAATGGTAGATTAGCATTAACTAAGATTAATGGTACGGAGTTGGTTATATCATAAGACCACCACATGTTAAAAACATCTGTAGAAAATTTATCAAAGGGTGGTTCTGGATTCTCCCTGTAAATATAAGACATAAGATGAGGAAAATCAGTAAGATCAATAATAACCATACACTTATTAGAATTAGCCACAATTTCATTAATTTTATCTATCTGAAATTTGACAATCCTATGTTCAATATCCGCTGGTAAGTCTCTTATATTATTAATTTTAAGTCCAAAGGCCGTCTTAACAGCAATATCGGGATTAGAAGTAAAATATTCATTTACTTTAAAAACCCAACAAAGTCCTTTAACTGGATCAGAAATTTTATCGACTAAACTAATAGATAAATGGGTATCCATTAAAGGTTAAACGTAGTTTGTAATATATATAATTAATATAAATTCAATTTTAATTAAATTTTTATTTATCAATAAAAAATATTGATGTTTTATGTATTTTGTATATGTTTTGTATGTATTCAAATAGAATCCCTCCAATTTTATATACATATCAATTTTTTATTTAATGCGGAAATCATTTTTCCCTGTGTCCCTTTAATTCCAAAGATAAAAAATAAAATATATTTGTAGTGAATGATTAATTGTTCCAATATTATTGAAGATAATAGATTAGATTGGAATAATTAACCCTTTACCAAAATGAACCACAGATAGTATATCCGAATATATAATTTAATACCACCACCAATTATACCGAAAATTTTATATTCTACATATGCCTCTTCAATATAATTGTCTTCAAAATAAATTGGAGTATTCCTTTTTGGTTTAGCTTCATATTCGCACGCATCATATAGATAGCTTAGCTTCTCCTCTTCATCTAATGAACTATCGGAATTCGAATATATATCTCCATTTATACATAAATATATATACCCAGTATCGCAACTAACCATTAAATCACCTACATATAATTTTCCATCAAAAATAATATTTTGACATTTATTTAATTCCATCCAATATTTTAATTGATTTTTTATGTGAGACATGTTCATAATTGTGCCTAATTCAGATTCCAAAATTATTTCTTCATTTTTTAGGAACGCTTTTGTTCTTATGCCTAATCCCCACTCCATTTTATCACATTTAATTCTAGGAGCATTAGCCAATTTATTATTTCCCTTTCTGCAATGATTCTCCATTGATACTTCGGAACCCCATGATATATGATTATCGGATATATTTCTGAATAATATGCTACGATCCGATTTATATTCGTCGCTTATAAATTTAACATATTCTTTACCATGAATATTAATATAATAAATTTGTAAAGAACTCAAAAATTTTCTTAATGTTATTCCTTTTACATCATTTTCTATATCTATTTTTATGGGGGGTTCATTTTTCTTTCCTATTAATATCATTGATTTATCACACACTATCGTATCTAACTCATCATTAGTAATATTTTTGGTTCCGCCCGAAAACCCAATATAACTTTTTGTAAAATCTTTGTTTCTTTTAATAGCAAATTTGGCAGTTTCTGGAGGAAATGTTTGGTTATAAATTAAATCATTGTCATTAAATTTGCTAAAAATCCATTCTGGTCTATTCGGATGGACTTCTGACCATCTATCACAAAAATTTTTAGATATAAATCTGACACAAGTAGCTATTGCTAAGTTAATCACGTCTTTTCGCGTACTTAAATAATATGATATTTCTCTTAATGTATCTTTGATAATTTATATATATAATTAAAAAATCAATTTTTAATCCTTAAAGAAATTTCTTAAAATATTCTGTTAATCTATCTATGCCTTCCTCAAATTTTTCAGTCGTGAATGATATTCTTAAGTAATTAGGTATTCCAAAGTCTTCACCTGGCACTACCGCGACTCCCACTTTTTCCAATATATCACAGGCTATTTCATCCCCATTCTTTCCTTCATGTGAAATCATAAAATAAAATCCCCCTTCAGATTCGTGAATCCTATCTCCTAATTTCTCTTTGGCATATGCGAATTTTTTCCTATATAATTTCCTTACATATTCTACCTCTTCTTGATGTTTTAATGCTTCTATTCCGCCATATTGCATTACAGGATCAGTTGTTAATAATGTATGTTCTTGCATTATTGTTAATTTTTTTACTAAATCTAAATTATTAGTTATACACCATCCTACCCTACTTGTATACATGCGATAACCTTTTGAAAATGAATTTGTTATTATAAACGGTGATTTAATATTAGTAATATCGATAATTGAATATTTTTTATTCTCATCAAAATACATATTTGAATATATTTCGTCACTTATTATTGTGGCTCCTAGAAACGGAGAAACTCCGTTTCTGTGTTTATTAATTATTTCATCCATTTTCATAACATCCTCTTGCGATACTATGTTTCCTAATGGATTTCCCGGACTATTTATTACTACTATTTTAGTTCTATCTGTTATATTAAATGTATCCCATTGAATTTTCGAAGTCTTTAAATCAATATCATAATATTTCACTATAACATTCGGGATAATTTTAGCACATACTAAATATAATGGATAATATGGTCGAGGTAATAATACTTCTACATTAATCCCTTCACCATTATTTTCATTTAATAATATCTGATATATATTCCTGAATATTGCGGATGTTCCTGTAGAAATAACTATCTGATTTTCACTACATTTATAATATTTAGCCAATGCATTTTTTAATTCTGGAAGTCCGCTTGGATATACTTTATTTCTCTTTTCTTCGTCTGTTATTGCATTAATCATTGCCCCTTTTATTTCTTTGTGTAATGGTAATTCACATTTGCCTAATGTCATTTTAATAGATGTCGGCATCTCCTCTGCCAATTTATCTAATTTAAACATTAAAAATGCGGGGATGGGATTAATCCCCCTCATTGGAGGTTTATATTATATTTATTCATTTATTCAAATGATTATTTTGCATATATTTTTTCTATTGTAGTAAATACTAATGATGCTTTATGTAATGCAAATTTGAATAGTTCTGTATCAAATCTCTTTCCATATACTAAATTTTTTAATAATTCTTCATTTATTTTATGCACATGTGCGATATATTTTTTTATATTTTTGCTGTATTCTATATACTCGTCCACTAATTTTTTTCCTTCCTCAGATAATAATGAGGAATATGAAGAAGTTTTAAAATAATTATCGTATAATCTTCCGTTATGCATATATATTTCATGAATGCCATATGAATATTTTACTCCTAATGATGTTACCGCAACTATTTTTGGTTTATCATCAATCTTATCTAATACCAAACCCCATAAACCCTTAAATCCATTTATATCCATCTTATCAACTATTTTTTTATCCTGTTCGTCTAATAATTTATAATATGGTGATTCGATCATCGTTTCTTTGCATCCCGCAAATATACAATTTCCTATTTCTAATGATTTATCTAGTTCTTTTGCCATATCGGATTCTATTATTTTATCGCGGACATACCATAATGCCCATATTAATGGATGTTGAATTCCTATTTCGCCAGTTATTACATTTTGAGCTATTTCTCTAGTTGTGTATGTATCATTTATCACTTTTGCGAAATCATCTCTCAATATTGTTCTATTTATTCCAGTTATTAAATAATTATATTTTTCCCTCCCAAAATATTTATACATAATATATTGTAATATCATACCTAATCCTGTTGAGCATTCCATATTTAATCGATAAAGCTCATAATTAGTGGCCGTAACATCTAAAAAAGGAAGTTTTCCCTTATAATTAAATATATACTCTAATGCTGAAATGTAATCTGTAATCCCATAATTCAATAATATTCCAGCGAAAAAGTCATTGTTAACAAATTTTAATGGTGTATGTTGCCAATTTTTCTCATAATCCTTCCCCGTCCATTCTTCGGTTTCTCTCCCGTGAATCAGAGGTAAATTTTCTAATCCGGGAATATTTATTATTTGTTTAACAAGATTAGACATGGGGGTCGATATCGGCTGAGTACAGTCCTTAATTAAGTCCCCCATTGCATTTATCATTTATTATATTTAATGTTTAATTTAATATTTTGTAAAATCAAGATTCGTTCCTACGAACTCTCAAATATGATCATATTATTGTAATGTTATTGGTATAAATTTATTCTCTTTAAAATATATAAATATTTTTTTTTAATTATTTTTTTGAATATCTTATATATAGATACATAACTTTTTAGTATGGCGGCCGGAGGTGTTTTCAAACTCATTGCGAATGATGGCAAGGCAGATCGCATGATTATGGCAACGGAGTTGCTCAATCAACGGATCAAGGATATTATGTGCGAACGAGCACAACAAAATTTGGCTGATCCCACTCCGACATTGGTTGATATCGAACGGACACACATTCTTTTCGTGAATGCCCACTTCAAACCTTTCGCTGCGATCGGTTATGAATATAATAAGGTATCGCCATCTGGAACAACGAATTGGGGAGAGGATGTTAGTTTTAGCGTTCCACAGTTTGGTGATTTCTTCCATGATATGGTTGTTCATACATCTATCAAAGAATTCGCTGCTACTGGCGGAGCTGTTCCAGCTCTTCCGACCCAAATTGGTACTACAACTTTGACTGCTGGAGTTGGATATGATTCGGCACAACCTGTCAATGGAGTTGCCACTGTTCATAAATTTACATATACTTATGTAAATCAAGCTGGTGTTGTAAAAAATCCTGGTGATCTTTGTACTGATTTCGTTCGGTATGCTGAATTTCCTGGCGAACGATTCTTTAATGAGGTTTCTTTTGAGGTTAACGGGAATCCATTAGATAAATATGATACCACTGTTTCGATGTTTTATCGCAAATTCCGTGTACCTCCTGGTAAATTAGTTGGATGGAAGCGTCTCGTTGGTCAAGAAGTTCCCAAGGAATGTTATTCTGATCTTGTTACCATTGCAGGTTCATCTCCTTTTCCCGTTTGTTGCTCAAATTTCACTGAAACTGGACTTCCCGCTGGAGTTACTAATGTTGTAGCTGTTAATAAGGATGTAACGAGTCGTCGGTTAACCACTGTTGTTGATGGTCCTCAAACTCCTAAGGCAACTCAGCCTATATTGGATATGTGGATTCCCCTTCTGTTCTGGTTTAATCGTGATTGTCGTCTTTCTATTCCCTCGGTTTCTATTCCTTATGGCCAGCGATATGTTAAGCTTAAATTGTCTCAATCCAATCAAATCCTTTTTACTGCCCCAGGTAATTTATGGCTGAAACTTGAGGTTGAATGCTTTATCCAAGAGAATGCGGATGCCCAAACCACCTATTTCGCTGATCCCTCAGCTGAAGGAACCGTTATTCATATTAATAAATATAATAAATGTCTGTCTATGGTTCCTGTTCGATGTGGTAGCTCCATTAGTCAACCATCAATTCTTAAGATGGAACTTTATATTAATAATATTTTCGTTAATCCTGAAATTCACGATATTTATATTAAACGTATCGGTTTCAGCCTTATTCGCGTTCATCGTATGCAAACTGCTGAAACTAGTGCGAGCGGTGCTGACATTCTCTTAAGTCAGCTCAAGTGGCCCATTGAAACTATGTTCGTCGGCTACCGACCTAAATGGAATACTGATGAACATAACTATAATCAATGGCGTGATTGGCACCATTTGACCCGCCTTGTTGATAAGGTCAGCGACGCCGTTTGTAAGGTTCAAACTCCATTTGTTCGAGGATTTGATGCTACGCATACCGAAGTTGGTGGGGCGCCTTTTTCGGCAATAAATGGTGCCGTTTTGACGTTAACCCCAGATGATATTGCCCATGCAACCTGCACATCGTCTTGTGATCGTGGCACTTTCTCCAATTCTATTCGGACAATTGATCGTCTCACTATTAAGGCTCACGGTATTACTCTGTTTGCCGATTTCCCTGATGAATTCTTTTCGGATTATATGCCATGGCAATATGGAGGATATAATATTGTTACCCCTGATGATGAAGGAGCACTCATGATTAACTTCTGTTTATATCCTGGCACTTATCAACCTAGCGGTCACATGAACATTTCCCGAGCTCGTGAATTCTATATCGAACATGCCAGTTCTTATATTGGGGTACTCGGAGCAGATCCTGAACAAGTTAGCTTCGGCACTCTTGTTCCCTTCAGTAGTATCACTAATCCGCCGGTCGCTACGTTGCTTGTTGTTGCTATTGCTATTAACTTCTTACTCATCTCAGACGGATCGGCCGTTCTCAGATATTCAACGTAAAGAGGCAGAACCATCAGGAATTAATTAAATTAAAAAAATATTAAAAATAATTTATATTTTATTTTTTATTTTGTTGTTATATATGACAGAATCCTTTTTAATTTTTTCCCATTCCGATTCCCAAATGTAAATTACGATATAGCCACTATTTGAAATAATATCTAATCGTTTCATTGTTTGTTCATATGTCTCTTTGTGTGTTTTTTTAGTTAATACATTTATTTCATTTTCTTTTCCAATAAAAATTTCCGGATTTGAGTGCCAATTATCTCCTAAAAATTCAAATATCCAAAGTCGTTCTTCGCAATATCCGTCGGCCTTCCATCGCTTGCTTTTTATATTTTCAATTACATATTCTCCGCCATTTTCAGCATGTTGAATTGTTATATTAAACACTTCTGACATATAGTTTAACCATTCTATAGCTTTCTTAGAATACTTTCTTGTATCATTACAGTCAGGACAACCAGTTCTTAGAGATGTTCTGCTATTTATACTCACTTTCCATTTATGTCCCATTTTGCATTTCCAATAAACTTCTTCTGATGAACCATATGATATTTTTGTCGGTTCAATTGTCGTATTCATTTCGTAATCCCATTCTTTTAATATTTCTGGAAAATTATTCGCCAACGATTTCCATACGGCAAATTCATTCCCATTACATTGTCCACATGAAGATCCTTGTGATGTACGTTCACTTATTTTCATTCTATAATGACATCCACGTAAAGGACAAATCCAATACACTTCCTCGTGAGAATATTCGGCATACTTTTCTGGAGATATTTTGTTCAGATTAAAATCCCATTCTTTCGTTAATTCTGGTCTTTTTACCAATAAATTATTATCCCGACCACAACTATTTTTCGCACATTCGCGACACCCTGTTCCTTTAATTTGTGTTTCGGTTGGTATTCTAGATTTTAATTCGCAATGCCATGTATGTTTGGGATTGTTTTTACATTTCCACCAAATATTAATATGAGACCCAATTGTTAAATCGGTCATTTTTTTATCTTTATATTTTTCTTTAAATCTTTTTTCATCTATTTCCGCATATATTTCTGGGAATTCGATATACACATAATGTTCCCCTCTTTTTTCTATGATTTCCCTGGATTTTTCTTTTTTACATTGATCACATCCTATATTACCTTTTTTATGATCGTAACATATTTGGGTAAATTCTTCTCTGTGTTTTGTACAGATAAAAGTTGCCTTTTGTTTTGTTCCATTAAATTTAGTTTTAGAATAATCTATTTTATCCTTCCATATTTTTCCAGATATTTCTATAAAAGTTTTCGTTGTCATTTTTTTTTGTATTCCATTTTTATTATTACAATTTTTACATCCTGAACCCTTTAAATGGCTATCGGGTTGTTGACTAAATTCTCCATGGAATGGACATAATATTATAATTTTGTCCTTCATATTTTTATATAATGTTTTATCATAATTATATTTATTCCCATGAATTTTTGTCGCTTTTTTTATAAACTCTTCGTTTGTTAAGTTCCGTGGCATTTATATATACCTTTCATTCATATAGTTTTCAATTTTTTATATTAGATAATTTTAATCCTAATATAAAAAATTGAATTTTTTTATTTAACAATTAAAAATTAAAAATGTGTAGTGCATTATCTCATCTTTTACTTAAATATACTAATTTAAGTAAAGATCTCGCTAATTTAATTTTAACTTATGCTTGTCCTTTTGATGTTCGTATGTGCTCCATTCTCGGATTGACTAATGCATTATGTTTAAAAATTAATAGAGGAGATAGATTAGATGAAGATATATTTATTCAATGTGCCAAATATAATCAATTAGGAGTTCTAAAATTATTCCATAATCTAAAAATTAAAGGTTGGTCCCCAAAAATAGCTGAAAAGGCTTCGGAATATGGTTTTTTGGATTTAATAAAATGGTTACATTATAATCATCGTTTCGCTACATCACATGCTGTTGAGTTATCTGTTATTGGTGGTCATTTTGAAACCGCTAAATGGCTCTATTCAAATAATTATTATGCTAGTTGGTCTTCCTCCGAACTAGATAAATTTGACTATTTACGTAAATTAGCTATTAAATATAATCATTTAGAAATCTTTAAATATTTAAAATTCTCTGATATTGGACTTTCAACTAAAAATATTTTATATTCTATAAAATATGGCCGTTTAGGGTTTATTAAATGGCTCTATAAAAAAGAACCCATTGTTAATCAAAAATATATGCATAAGGCTGCTGAATTTGGAAATCTTAATATTATGAAATTTTTATTTAAAAATGGTCATTCTATTGATTCTCAAACTTTAATTTTTGCTTCAGAAAATATGCATTGGCATATTATTGATTGGGTGGAAAAAAATCATCTATGGGATGATGATAATGGTCATCCTATCATACCTAATGGAATAATTTATAATGCGTTTAAATTTGGAAAAATAAATTTTCTTAAAAAAATTGGCTACATATTTGAAGAAGGAGATATATTTATGGCAACTTCTGATGGTCAATTGGATTTAGTTAAATTGTTATTTAAAGATGAATATAAAGATAAATTATCAGATGTATTGGATATAATTTGTAAATATGGTTATATTGATGTTATTAAATGGCTTCATGAGAAAGGGTGTCGAGGATCTAAAAAATCTTTACGTAATGCTATTAAAGGAAATCATTCAGAATTAATACAATGGCTTAAAGAAAATCATTATTGATATTTTAATTAAAAAATAAATTTATTTTTTATATTTTATGTCTTATAATTCCGCTAATCTATACGCTAGTTAATAAGACATTATATATTTAACTACTTATTGATTTTATTCTTATTTTATATTACTATATTATTTTCAATTTTTAATTAACCTTGAACATATAAACTCATAAATTGATCTATATAATATTATTTAATATTTACATCTCAAATTATACTAAAGATCTCGCACGTCTCGCCTTTGGCTCACGAGAAAAAATTGAATTTATTTTCATACTTATTTAATAAACATATTTCAAATGGATTCTTGTACTAGTTGCAAAAATTCTACGAAAAAATGCCCTAAATGTATCGCATCTGATTTGAGTAAACGTTGTAGTTTACTTTACTTTGGTCCTTTTCTAGCAATATTGCCTAATAAATCATATTATGAATTATATGAAATTTTGACTGGAATAAACACTTTATCATTAGATGATAGGTATTTTTGTCCGCAAAAATTTTATGCCATGAATACTTTTATCTCTTGTGAGATTGAAAGCATCAGGTCACAATTTAACGCTAATTAATCATATTTAAGATAATATGTTGTTCTTAAATCTTTAAACGTTTTGGTTAATACTGGCTTATCATCTATTTTCTTTTTTCCATATATTGTTGGATGATATTTCCCTTTCTTACCATAAATATCTTGATAATCCCTTATCGAGACACCGCCATTCTCCAAGCTATTATTACTTATCATTCTAGCTATATCATATAATCGCTTTAAATCAATTACGCTTATTTGTTTTATTAGTTTCCCTGGAAACATTTTCGCCTTATATAATATTTCAGATTTTAAATAATTTCCTATTCCTGATATTATTTTTTGATCTACTAATATTTGCACAATTTGCTTCGCTGGATATTTTTTCGTCTTTGCTACAAATTTTTCTACAGTTGCTTCATCTTTTTCTAAATAACTTTTCTCTTGTGGTCTTATTGATCCCGTTAATATATCTGGCCCTATTTTATCTAATTTATTGTTTAGTCCTGATAGAGACATTATTTGAAATGTTCCGAAGTGTCTCACATCGTTATAATATAATTTGTTTTTTTCAAATATGAACTCTATCAATGATTGATTAGAGCGATCTAATGTATACCCACCAGATAATCCTAATGTTGAACCTATTATCAAATCATTTGCGAACCAAAAATATATGAATTTTCCTTTTTTCCTCACATCTATTAATTTTACTGGTAATTTCATATATAATTTAATATTTTCTATTGATTTATTTATCGCATATTTTTTGGTTGTTAATATATTTATTCCTATTAATTTTTGAGATTTTAATAGTTTAGATAATTGATTTGTTATTATTGTTACCTCAGGTCCTTCTGGCATTTTGTTTATATTTTATTTATTTTAAAATTCAATTTATAATTATTAATATACACGATTCGTTCTGCGAACCATCGCGTAGCATTTATAATTAATACGCTGGCTTGGATAAATGCCTCCCAAATTTACGGATAAAACTATTATCTCTCTTTCGTTAATTGTTGCTGTCGTTATTGTTATCATATTTATGTTTTGTGGATATAAAAAATATGAGGATGTAACTTATACAATTATCAAGACATCAGATGAGAATCCTGAGTCTGAGTCTGACTCTGATAATGATGATAAACTTGAACAGTTTTATGGTGAAAAATTATTGGCTGATTTTTCTTCGGATCCTGAATTATATAAACATATCAAATTAAAATCCTGTAAACACCCTTGTAATAATTATATCCAATGTTTCCCAAAAGAAAATAATTCTAATGAGCGAGAAAATTATTCTATTTTTAGAAGGTTAAAATTTTAATTATTTACTTTATTTATATATATATAAGATTCGCTTTACGAACTCACAAATTATATGGACGCTCCGCGAAAAATTTCCAAATTTATTTTAATTTCTGATTTAGATTCTGAGAAAAATGAACTCTTAAATAGAGTTGATAAAGAAATTAATGATACTGATGATGATATTAAGGCACTTATTCTTATAGGAAATTTCGGAAATAATATTGAAAATATTGTTAAAAGATTTGACGGAAAAATTCGTGTCTATTTATGTGCGGGAAATCGTGATTCTTTTTCCAAATGCTGTTGCGAAAAAAATTTAATTATTGATTATATTCAATATCGACATTCTGGACTCAGGTATCAATTTGGCTTTTATTCCAAAAATAAGGACCCAGTTCTGAAATTTGTTTGTCTTAATGTTTCTCCCGATTCTGTTGGAAATCAATTTCTTAAAGATATTCTTGATAAAAATCCTATTGATCCTTATATCGTTTTCTTTCATTTAAACCCCTTCTTGTTAAATTCTTCTGATAGAAATGAATTTATTAATACTATTGCTGGTCATAATATTGTTGCTTGTTTAGCTGGACATTCTAATTTATCTACCACTTTAGATCTTAAGGGCTCAACTAATGTGCCTATTATTCTTGCTGGTGGTGATAAATTTGCTCTTTGCTCTTTTGATCATATTACCTCCGATTTGAAAATTGAATTTAAGTAATTTATAGCCTTTTATCGCTTACTTTTGTCGTCCAGTGAAAATAGTAACCGGGTTGCGTAACATTCTGGCTCTTTAAACTCTCTTTCTGATTGATTGACTCTATCTCGGAGTGCATGAGAAGGCATTTGTGCAAAGACTGGTGGTCCCAATGGTTTCTCTGGATATACACGACCGAGTCTATTTAGTTGACGACATTTTATACATGGTTGTTTAAATCTAATTTCGGTCTCCTTTATTTCTTTGGCTCTCACTAGTGATGGTAAATTATTGCGGTTCCTGTGACATGATTCTACATGCTCATTCAAACATGACGGAATATAATCTCGGCCCTCCCTTTCTCGTCTTATTATATTAGATAATCTTGCTTCACTCGGCAATATTATATTACATTTGTTTCTTCCACAACACTTTCTCGAGCATACACTCATTTTTATATATTATTATAATTAAAAAATTATTTATTTTATTAGAGGATACCGCAATATCATTAATCAATGAACTGGCCTTACGGCTATTGCTTCCGTTTCGATGAAAACATATCAATTATATTTTTTTCGGGATTCATAAAATCTTCTCGAAATCGTTCATTCTTCATCTGATATATCATATAGGGAAATATACTTGAATATATCATTGTTTTACTTAGCCCACTCATTATATACATCATGTCGTTATATTTATTTTTACGATTTTCTGATATTAATAACATATTTATTGTTGTTACTGGAATTGATATAAATCCAGCTATTGTGAAATATCTTTTAACGTAATTGTATAATAGTATGTTCATCACGGTCAAATTATCTCAGTATTAATTATTGGGTATATCAATTTCATTTTTTATTCTAATTCTATCACGTCAGTCTCCTTTCTATTCGACACATTATATACATTATATCCCTGATATCTATTATATATAATTAATCCTATCATCATTATTAATATTATTGCTAAACATACTAATACTAATATTAGTAACAATACATTTTGTACTTTTGATATTGTTTTTGTACTGTATTGATTGGTTGTATTTATACGTGTTAATATTGTAAATGAATATATTGATGATTTTTTTAATGAACTGGCTTGCAAGGAATTGGTTTGAATTGATAAATTTGTTAATGAACTAACTGTCACTATATCGGTTAATTGGCTGTGATATATTGTTGTTGGATTTGTTAATAGGCTTGTTATTGAACTGGTTAATTTTGTTGATGAATTTGTTAATGAATTGGTTGAGGCTATTATTGAAGAAATTGCTGATTGATTTGTTAATGAACTAACTGCCGATATTATTAATGAACTGGCCTGATTAGTTGATACCATTATTGAACTTGTTGATGAACTTGTTGATGAACTTGTTGATAAACTTGTTGATGAAATTGTTGACAAACTTATTGATGAAATTGTTGATAAAATTGTTGATGAACTTGTTGATGAAATTGTTGACAAACTTATTGATGAATTTGTTGATGAAATTGTTGATAAACTTATTGATGAACTGGCTACTGCTATTGTTGACAAACTTGTTGATGAACTTGTTGATGAAATCGCTGACGAAATTGTTGATGAACTTGTTGATGAAATCGTTGATAAACTTATTGATGAACTTGTTGATGAACTTGTTGATAAACTTGTTGATGAACTTGTTGATAAACTTGTTGATGAAATCGTTGATAAACTTATTGATGAACTTGTTGATAAAATTGTTGATAAACTTGTTGATGAACTTGTTGATGAAATCGCTGACAAAATTGCTGATGAAATTGTTGATAAACTTATTGATGAACTTGTTGATGAACTTGTTGATAAACTTGTTGATGAACTTGTTGATGAAATCGCTGACAAAATTGCTGATGAAATAGTTGATGAAATAGTTGATGAAATAGTTGATGAAATAGTTGATGAAATAGTTGATGAAATTGTTGATGAAATTGTTGATGAACTTATTGATAAAATAGTTGATGAAATTGTTGGTGAAATTGTTGATGAAATTGTTGATGAAATTGTTGATGAAATAGTTGATGAAATAGTTGATGAAATAGTTGATGAAATTGTTGATGAAATTGTTGATGAAATTGTTGATGAAATTGTTGATGAAATTGCTAAAACACTCTGCACCCCAGAACTTAATAAACTACTGGAAAGTCCCATAGAAGTTGATATAGTTTGAGTAATATTTATTCGTTTAGTTGTTTGACCTATTGGACATCCCCATAATTTGAGTGATGCGTCGATTGGCATTTCTTGTATAATTCCATTTTTTATAATCATGGTTCCATTTGGAAATATATCCGTCGTTGAAGTTATCCACAGTGGGTAATATGGTATATTTTGGCTTCCCGAATCTCTAAACATTAATGTATAATTGGTATTACTTATTAATGCATATTGATTGCTCAATTCTATTGTGTGAAAATTACCGTCAGGAATTCTCGATCGGTTATTTGCCCAAAATGTAATCCTCGTTATTTTTATGTTTTCCTGATATAAATCCATATTTAAATTTTTATCTACTGAATTATTGAACCATACTCCTAATGCGTATAATATGTAATTATCATCTAATTTAAATGTTTGTCCAATATATTCAGTTGATATTCCATCAAAAGTTTTTATATTAGAAATTAATGTAGTATTTATGGGAATTATTTCTAAAATAGGCTTGACACACGGAGCTAATCCTTTAACTTTATCAATATACCCATCGTGTATAATTATTAAACATAGAAAAGAATAAATACTTATAAATGCGGGGCTCATTTTAATCAGATTCATTGTATATATATATTTTTTAAAAAAATATCTTTATAAATTAATCATTAATCGTCAAAATATTTGTATGTTAATCGTTTTTTAATTGAGATAATTTATATCCCGCTAAATCATAATCATAATTTAATGACATAATTATTTTCCTATATTCAGCAAATTCTATTCCTGAATCTCCGCAATATTGTTTCATTATTGTCTTATCTGGACTTTCGATTATTTTTTGGATTTTTTTCCCCGTAAATTTCTCATATAATATTTTTAAATATCGTGTTTTATCATCGTGGGTTCCGTCGTATTTATGTTTCTCGTTGATCCATTTTTGTGCACAATTAAAACTGCAAAAATTCCCATATGTACCCATTTCTATTTTTCCATCTTCTTTCTTTTTTATATATGATGGAATAAATATTGGTTCTCCGAGAAATTCCCCAGCACAGGCCCAACAGTGACATTTCGTCGATTTTATCCATGTTTCCATTGTTGTAAATATTGACGGATTTGCCTGATATTTACTATTCATATCGGTAGTTAACACATCATTAATATTTTCCATTAATTTTGATTCGAAATCGTCTTCGGGGGTTCTAAAATCAGATAATTTTATACCTTTCAAAAATAATATATATGACTGCCCTTTTGATGGTTCCATAAATACCACTTTATTATTTTTATTTATATTAATTTATATTTTTAAATATATATTTACATAATGGACGAATTCGGATTACGTGATCAATATTGTCCCGATATGAATTTAGGGTCTCCCGAAAATTTATTTAGATTACACCAAGCTAAAATTTCTGCCAATGCTGTTTGTTTGAATAAAAATATGGAAGAATCTAGAATGATTCCAGATGAAAAAAATCAGAGACTTTTTCCTATGAGACTTAAATCTCTTGAACGAAGAGTTGATGAATTTGAAAAAACTCCCATTTGTCTCGGTGGTAGAAATAAGGACCAAACAATTGTTAAAGAATCCTTTACATCGTTGAACTCACCCATAACAATTACTCAAGAAACTCTTCTTCATCTTTTTATTTTCATCGTATTTATCTTTATCATTATTCATTTTAATTCTGCTATTAACGAAATTAAACAATATCTTAGTCGACTCGAATCTAAAATTAAATAGAATGCTTTGATATTAATTCCTTCATCCTTTTTTTCTCCTCGGGATCTAATGTTGTATCCCATTTTATATATATATGAGACCCTTCCGGATCTGGACGTAGTTTTATTCTTACTGTAAATCCCGCTTCTTTATAATGCTGTATTATTCTACTATAAATTATTAATTGTGCATCTGCTCGTTCTAAATTTTGTATCGTAAAATTCTCGGGCAATTCATATCCTATTTCGGAATAACCTGCCTTATGTTTTTCTAATATCGCACCATTTATTGATTTAATTAATTCATTTACATATAGCGAAATTTGTAAATTATTTGATCGCCTATATAAAAAATCCGTTGTTATTTTGGACATTTTATTGGTTAATCATATATTAATCGTATTATTTTTTTAATTCGTTTTTTTATTCGATATAAATGTGGTCTTTTTTATGACGAAATAATTAAACAACAATATTATCACAATTGATAATATTGTTACTATTGCAACATATATTACTCGAGATAATACGGCGTACCTACGAAATCCCATATCCACCAATTCTTTAATTGCTGTATTCCATGCTAATGCGGTTATGAGAATTGCACTTCCTTTAATCACTGATTTGGTTGATATCAAATGATTCGCCTCTTCAGCCATTTAACTTGTGAGTTCGTATAACGAATCTTATCTATATTTATTTATTGATAATAATTTTAATCTAATATTATATAGATTATAAATTATATAACTTATATGCCTAATAACGAACCCACTGATACTAAAGAAATTATTGTCCCCGGTGAATTAAGCGGATTAGGGAAGACAATGATGACAACTGTTAAAAAAGAATTAGAAAAACCGGGAACTCTGGTTGAAGATATTGAACAAATATTTCCGGATAATATTGTTCTTACTGGCAAAAAACGAACGAGAAACGAGGAGATTATAACGAAGGAAGGTAATACCATTGAAACATCCGCTAGAGAAATTGTAGCTCAAACTGGTGAAAAAGAAAAAAAAGAAGGAGTTTTTGCAAAAATTCATGAACAATATTTAGAAAAATCTATTAAATCTTCTCCGCATAAAGAGAAAACAGAAGCTAAAGTTGAAGAAATTTCTGGCGGATTTATGGATACTAATATTTTTGATCATACAGTTTCAGATAAAATAGGATCTGGCAATAATACTAAAAATAATAATTTGACCATTCTACTTATTATTATTGTTCTATTTTTACTTTACTATTTTAGTGATACTATTTCCTATTTTATATATTATATTATTGATGGGGTTTCTTCTTGTCTTAAGAAATTGATTGTTAAAGTGTTAAAATGTTAAATATGCAATTATTTGCATAAATGAGTCAGCTAAATCATTGTAATTCGATTTTTTTATATCTTTTAATACATATTCTTGTTCTGTTTTTTTTAAGAAATATAAAAGGTTTGCTTTAGCGTGATTCTTATTAGCCAAATAACTATTCGAATATTTTGATACATATTTATTATATGCTAATTCACTATTAAATGATATTTTATTCTTTAATGTTGGAGATATTGTTGCTATATTTTTAAGATTAGCAAAATAGAATAATAATTGGTCACTTATTGCACAACTTTTTATATTTATGGTTTCTGGCTGTTTTTCTATTAATATTATTATATCATCAAGTTCATAAATTTTAAGCTTCTCTCCGAAATTTTTATCTATATATTTTCTTAAACATCTCGCTCTTTCTATACTATCAACATCTTTTACTTTTCGCCCTCCTAATAGATTCACAACATCACATTCTTTAATTTTTATTTTTTTATAGTCATCAATCTCGTCTATATTCATTATCGCCTCTTCATTTCGTTTCTTTTTTTCTATTTTTAATCCGTCAGGAATTTCTACTAATGAATATGCTAATGATTTATTTGCACAGTCGAAACTTAATATTATCATGTGTGCAGTGGATATTGATACTGTCTAATTTTTAATTTAAATACTTGATATATGATTATATACTTTTATATCTATATTAACATTGTATTTCGTTATTAATATGTCTAAGGATATTTCATTAGTTAAAGGGTTAAGTTCTATCGTTAATGAACAAAATGTTCGACCGGGTATTAACCTTGCAGAAATTGAAAAACTTATTGTTAGTGATAAAAATACGGAAAGTCCCGCGGTTGATACTACTTTTAAAAATGAACTTGAAGAATATGCTAAAGAAATCGGGATTGATTTTAACACGGTAAATCCTGAAGATTCTGATGAAGAAAATTATGATGATGATGGCGAAGATGATTCTTCTCAGAAGAATATTGAAAATCAAAGCCCTGAAGCCAATGCACACATGACTTCGATATCCTCGGTGGGTGTGGCAACGAATCGTGGGGAAACCACTCACCAATCTATACCCAATCAATCGACTTATGGTGAAGCTACAAGTTATCATGGCAAATCAACAACTTCCGAATTAGAAGAAAGAACTATGGAACAGCAAAGACATATGCAAATTCAACATGTTATCAAAGAAATGGGTGGCGAAAGCTCTAATGTTTGGTCTATTGAAAAAGAAAAGGAAGAAGATATGAAAGCCACCATGCTTGACGAAATTGATTCACTTAGATTAACTCTCTCTGAGGATGATGTTAATGTTGATCGTATTCCCGTTGTTACTCAAGCAAATACGTTCGAAGAAATCTCAGCTGTACATAAAACACTGAGACTCAAAAATGATCGCACTAGATATTGCAATTTCGCAGAAGAATTTCTTTTGTTCGGTGCTCATGGTCTTGAAGAATTGTTTAATGGTGATAATGTTTGGTTGGGTAAATATTCCCCTGATTTAACTGGATGGCATAATCACGTTCAAGTTAAATTAAGAAGAATGCGCCATGACACATCAACCCTCGTTTCGGGTATTATGGCCGATTATAATATCGGCCCAGGCTTGAGAATTGTTCTTGAACTTATCCCGAGTATGTTTATGTATAGCAAATTAAGAAAACAACAATTCGGTAGTAAAAAATTATATTCCGATTCAGCCATGGGCGATGCCATGAATCGTATTCGAAATATTGATGAAGGTTATGATGATAAAAATTAAAAGCTTAACGGTCTCATTTTGGTAAAAATTGAATTTAAAATATTTAATTATATATTATATACATATTCCATGACGACTCATCATATTGATCCATCAGTTTATGATAATATTGATTTTTATTTAGCTAATGCTGATGATAGCACAGATCTATCCACTATGGCTACGGATAATTCTGTCGATGTTCTAACTAAACATATTAATGAAATTGAAGTTGATGAAAAACAAACTATTATTACAAAAGAATCTATAAAATATTGTGAATTATCTGATAATAATATTTTAGCTGATAATATTCTTAAAAAATTATCAACAAGTTTAGATGTTGATTCGTCTTCCCTATTTTCACTTCCTACTTCAACTACGGTCACACTTTCTGGTAAAATTGATAATCTTATTTTCATGGAAGAAGAACTTATTAAAATTCTAGAACCAACTGAAAATATTGTCGCTATTAAATGCAATTTTGGAGAAAAATATTTTCAAGGATATCATGAAATTCAAAAAATTAAAGTTTCTAATAGAGGGAGAAAAAAACACATCAAAATTAAACGTCCTAGGAAAAAACAAGGGAGCGGAAAACATTTTAATAGTCAAATCTCTTTTATTATTAAACGCAACTCCGATGAAATACTCTTGAATCCACAGCCGAAACCTTTCAAATTTAAACTTTTTAGAACTGGTGGTATTCAACTCCCAGGAGCAACTCTTGATATTTTGCCTGTTATTGTTTCTAAGACTGATTTTATTGTTCAACTTTTAAAATCTTCCCTAAATAATCCTGAAATTAAATTAGTTAGTTTGAATCCTTTTATGAAAAATTATAAATTTACTGTTGAATTATCACCTAATCAATTGATTGATTTACATATCCTTCAACAGATTTTTCTTAAATTTAAAGATCCTACAATAGATTTACCTAATGATCTTGAAAGTTATTTTCACCTTTATAACTCATTTTGTGAACATCCTATGATTAGAGATACCAAATATTCTTTCGAAGATACTAAACTTTGTGTCAAATTTCACACCCCTACTCAAGAGAATCATAATAAAACAGTTAGGATTAATATTTTTATGAGCGGAAAAATTAATATTTTGGGTGCTTTTAATGATGATATTACCTCGCAAATTTACATGTTTTTATTAGATATTTTTAATAAATTTTATAATTTTATTATTGTTGATCCTAATGATGATGATGATGAATATGTTCTTCTTGAATATTTTGATAATATAATTTTTGATCCAAAACTATATAATGTTTTAGGCATTACAAATTTGATATCATCATTTCCCTTACTAAATTGATTCACAATTTAATGAATTGTTTAAATAACTCAAGTAGAAAATATAATTTTTAGGTATTAACAATATAACTTGATTTAAACATGTTTTAATGATAACTGAAATATGTATAATAATTATTCTTTTTTATTAAATATAGAGTATTAATATGGATCGATTATCAAGACTTATTAATTTTGATAAATTTATTAATGAAAATTATGAGAAATGTTTAATGGATCCTAAAGATACTTATCCGATTGATATTCAGAAATCAAACCGATGGATTGAACTTCAATGTTATGAAATTCCTAAATTATTCGCTAATGTTATTATGAAATATATGACACATATTTCTTTTATGAAATTTTACGAAACTCTTCTCCGAATTTCCGGTACTATACAATTAAACTTTGAAGAAAATCATTTTGATCGTGTTGTTCTTATTATTGACAATATGATACAAAATTCTAATACTTGGATATCAGTGTTATTATTTAAAATGTTGCGAACATCTAGTAAAACTCTGAATAATAATATAATTACTGATATTATTAAATCTGATGAAATTATAGAGTTCATTACACCTTTACGTGATTTTCAAATTCTATTTTTATATCCCGATGATGTTTTATTTACCGGGAATCAGTTTATTTCAAGTATAAAACCTAAATTAGATTATCTTTCTAAAAATAATTTTAAAAATCTTTCATTTATTATTTGTTCTCCTTTTATTGGAAATTTAGCATTTAATAATTTGCATCGCTTACCTTTTGTACATTTCAGTGTAAAAACTGAATTTTTTAATACGTTAATTGATCAAATAGCTCTAAATAAACGAGATATTAACGAAAATCTTTTATTCAAACCAAACATTGAAAAAAAATTATCTAATATTGAATCATTACGGCATTTATTTTCTTCTCCCGAATATTATAAAATTTTTCAATATAAATCTCAATTATATCCAATCTATTTTGATCATAAATTACCCAATGGATATTTTACGTTTCAAAAATTATTAGCGATTGGGTCATTTTATGGTTGCAATAATAATATTGGTTCTATTGGCTCTCTTATTAAAAATTGTGAAAATAATATTTATAAAGTTAATGGACAAATTCCCTCCCCTACTCAAGAAATTTTAGATTTTGATAATAGTTGCCCGAATAAATTTTATCATGAAATTAATTATACTTTTAACGAAAGATCTTTAAATAAAGATAAACATATTTTGGATGAATTATTATAAAATAATATTATTGATTATATATTATGGCTAACACATATAAGTTCCCGGATTGGGATAGAATGGGTAAATCTATATTAGATAATATGTTTTATGATTTATCACTAGATCCTAATATATTTAGAGAATTCGCGTTAGAGAATAAAGATCTGGTTTATGGTGTAAAATCATATCCCCTTATCAATTCAGATGAATTCAATAAATGGATAGATTTACAAGGAAATGATTCAGCAAAACAAATAGCTATATTTGTTAAAAGTGTTATAAAGCATATTTCTTTTGATGAATTTATGGGACGTCTTTATAACCTTTCTGTTTCCATTAATTCATATATTCATAAATTTGATAAAATATTCTTTGTTATCACAGCGGACTTAAAAAAATCAAATACGTGGATATCTATCATATTATTTAATATGTTAGGAGAAGGAACTAAACGAATCACTTACGTAATTACCGAAATTATGTTTCACAATATGATACATTATTTTGTTGAATATGCCACTTATTATAAAACTCTAATAATTGTTCCCGATGATGTCGCATATTCAGGAAATGAAATTAGTAATATATTTGTAAGAGATATGTTCGGGAGCATTTTGGATATTACATATAACCTAAAAAGATTTAACATTCCAAAAGATAGATTCAGTTTTTTCATAGCTTGTCCTTTTATAGGTTCATCTGCTATTTCTTTATGGGAGAATTCAAAGACTGAATTCTATATACCTGAATCGGCTTATATTTTTAAAAATATAAACCAAGAGGCTACAGATGCACATATTGATTTAAATAAATTACTTCAGGATAATTTTAATTTCCAAGTTTTTTCATCGACTGATTCTCTTAAAGAGTTCCTCTTAGTTTCTCCCATATATTTTGATCATAAATTAGCCAGTGGGTTATCCATCCTTAATAAAGTTTTACGATTGGGTGTTTATGCAAAAAGAAATACATTGCCGAATAAATCTGATATTATTGGGGTATTTGGTTCACTTATTAAAGGTTGTAAAATTGATATTAATTCCCCAGTAATTAATGACTTTATTAATGAAAATAGATTAATTTCATTCGGTAATTTAGATTGCCCTCCTCCTTTTTATAAAACCATAAAATATCGCTTCCGCGGAAAAGAAATAGATACATTCGTGCAATCTCCAGAATATAAACAAACTGATTTATATAAAAGGGCCGTCAATTATAATTATATCGTTTCTATATTAAAATTAATGTCTACACAATAAAAATGATTAATATATTATTAACTTTTTTTAAAGCAATTTATGCCTCATTAATTCGTCCATTATTATATATATTATTATCAATATTGTCCCCAATATTATCGTACCTTTTGTCGTAGGACATTGACCAGTTTCTCCCACTGTTCCATCTATTTGTGATAATACTCTAGTTATAAAAATATCATTATGAATTAATATATATATTATAAAAAGAAATATTGCCATCTTGAAATTTATCCCGTTACATAAACCACTTATTAAATTTGAAAAATCATTAGGCCTATATTTTTTTGATACTGATATATCGTCGCTATCCATATGATTTATATATTGGATAATATTTTTTTTGTACTAAATTACAAAAATATATTATTATACTTATTATTATTATTATCATTATTATTTTAATTATATATTTATCCCCTAAATTCATTATTCCACCATAGATTTCATATGGTGGATCCTTTTTCTGGATCTTCAATTTGTTAGTTATAGTTTTTAAACCTAATATATCTCTTGTTGCGTCATCTATTACCCAATTATTATTACCAAATATAAATAAATTTTGGTTTCCTAATGTTAGATGCAATTTGGGTTGTAGATATTTTCTTATCATAAATTTTATACCTGACCTTTTTGTACTATACACATCAAATGATAATTGAGTATTGTAACCTTGTTGTCTATCCGTTGGTTTGATATTACTATTAGCATTTATATTGACACTTATTTTTTGTAGATTATTATCTGGTGTATTAGTTGGGTTTTCTATTTCCTGTATTTTTCCAAGTAGTCTACCTTCAATGAAGTTTATCAGGTTATTTGTTGGTATTTCGATGTATTCCGTCTGATTTACCTGTTGTATTACCATCATTTCGATAGCATATTCATCATTGAGTATACCTGTACATAATTTTCCAGTTTTAGATATTTCGTGTTTTGGTATTATTTTAATGTGATTATTGGTTAAATAATCTTTAATATCCTCCATTAAGTTACGATTGTAGATTATAGGACTATATTGTACTTTTATTGTATTATCTCTATCATCATAATTTGCAGGTTCTACTAATGTATTATTTAGCCATATTTCACACAATGTAATATGAGCTCCAAATATTTTGGTTGATAATATTTGTTGACCTGGAAAGTTAAATCTTTTTGGTCTTAATGACATATATAGACGAGTCCATCCGTTCGCTAATGATATACTTTGTATAATTTGCCCGTAATATTCTGATAGTTGTTGCTGTACTTGTTGCTGTACTTGTTGCTGCTGTTGCTGCTGTTGTTGCTGTTCTTGTTGCTGTACTTGTTGCTGTTCTTGTTGCTGCTGTTGTTGCTGTTCTTGTTGTTGTACTTGTTGCTGTACTTGTTGCTGTACTTGTTGCTGTACTTGTTGCTGTACTTGTTGCTGTACTTGTTGCTGTACTTGTTGCTGTTGTTGCCATATTTGTTGTTGTGGTTGCTGTTGTGGTTGCTGTTGTTGCCATATTTGTTGTTGTGATTGTTGTGGTTGGGTTTGATAGTGTTGAGGTACCTGGGGATATCCTTGTCTCGGTGGTATTGGAATTCGCGGTATATATCCTCGGTCCTGTGATATTGGAAGTTGAGCGGGAGGTTCATTAACTCGTCGTCGTTTAACACTAGCCATTATTAAGCTAAATATATATTTGAATATATATTTGAATATATTATAATATTTCGGAAATTGATATTATTTCATTCGGATGTTTATCAAATTTAAAATAATCTATTATATTTTCTACCAATAAACCAGATGTTAAATATTTTTCTTTTATCGGATTTAATATATCATTGGCTAATATATCGATGTATTTCTCTAACAATAAAGCATCCTTAAATATTAATTTTCTCCCCTGACAATATCCAGGAGTTTTTGGATTTAAATCACATGGTATATATACGTTAGGGAAATCTATTTCTGATATTTCTTTGACCACAGTTATCTCTTTAGCTATTTGGTTTAATTCACTTATTATTTCTTCCTTTGGTAATTTTTTTAATCGATTTATTGTTATATTGTCGAAATCATATCTTACATTATCTATTTGATTTAATATTTTATGTTTATTTATTTGTAAATATTCTGATAATGCTATTTGTGCATTTAATAATGTTATATCGTTGTCATTTATTTCTTTGCCTATTTCTTTAAATTCGGTCATGAATGCGTCAAAATCTGTTTTAAAATTTGTTTTCTCAATTAGTTTTTTAAGCTTTTCTCGTATTTTTTCGTTTTTTTCCTTATTAATGTAATTAATAAATTCCAGTATAAACATTTTATAGAGATAATTATTATATAAACTCTCACCTAATAGCTTTGTTCTATCATCAGCATCTTTGACGACTTCTTTTTTTAATATGGCCTTATTTATTTCTACATAATCATATACTTGGTCCCGTACTGGTATTTCTTTAGTTAAACTTGTCTCTACGGCCGAAGGAACTTCGGCCTTAAATTCATCATTAAAATAATATATTAATCCGTTTGTTGCTATCATTGCTCTTATTTTATTATTATATTTCAACCAAGATTCCTTTATTATTAATTTATAATAATATAATTGTTCTCCCGTTTTGTATTCTTTTTTTATAAATTCATTAAATGAATCTATTACTTGAGACAGTGAAGAATATGTTAATTTATATTTATATTGATCAAATACCGAAGTATCTTCTGTTATTCCGTCAGATACATTTATTGAATAGTCTATTGGTAAATAGACAGCAGATCCCCCGTTCTGAGAATTAGTAAGTATTACTGCATAACATAAATTTCTCATATTTATTAATTTTTTTGTTATCTTAAATCCCGCAAAATCTGTTTTTTCGGTATATTTTTTTATTATTTCTAAATTATATAATTTATCTAAATTTTCTATTATTTTTTTCTCGTTATATACATTCATCATTCCTTTTATTATTTTTATTATATCATCCTCGTCTGAATAAATCTTTTTATTTATCTTCTCTTCCTTAAAATATTCTGTAATATTTAACAAATATATTGGATAATATTTATCATGTTTTTTTATTATTATTACATATTTATATTCTTCTTTACTCTCTAGTCCTGTCATTTTTAATGTTATATTTTCTCCTTTACCTGTTTCATCGATGAATAATATCGTATATATATTTTTTATTCTGAACATTAATTCTAAAAATATTCGATTCCATTCGTCTAGTCGTCGTTCTTCTACCGTTAATAATCGCCCATTAATAAATAATTCTTTTAATCCAGATGCAAAACTTTTCGCATCTGAAAAATAATCATATAATTCCCCATTTAATAATGTATTAAATACATCTTCTGTTATATTTTCTGATATATCTTTTATAAACTCTTCCATCGAAATATCTAATATATTCGCATAACTGTATATTATTCCTATTGAATCTATCAAAAATGTATCTTGGGGAACTCCAAATACATAGTATGATAAATTTGAATCTTTATACTGAATATTATAAAATAAATTCCTTATTGAACTAGTTGGCATTTTTGCTATCCGATTTGGTGCTATTTCTTTCGTATAAATTATCACATATTTTGATTTTATCTCAGTCTCATCATCGGTATATACATATTTTTTTAAACATATTTTATTCGCTAGTTCTCGTTTTGATCCTTCTACTGCCGCCCCTTTATCGCAACATGGAATACAATATCCTTTCGGGTGTATTGATGATTTAAATGATAGGTGGGGATATTTTTTATTAGGACATGTATAATATGCTGGTCTATTCATCGTAAAATTCCAAAATTTTATTACATTCTTCTTTTCATTTCCTTGTAGTTCCATATATTCGTTTTCTGTAAATACATTCGGCTGATTCGGTTTTTGACATATTATTGAATATATCTTTCTACTTCCATGCTTCTTTAAATTATATAATTCTGGATCGAATTCCTTTAATTTTTTTAGCTTTCTTATGGCTGTTATGTCTGTATGTTTAATATATGTTGAAATTTTTAATGACATATGATATATTATATTTATTATATATCGTTTAAATAATGCGAATTCTTTTTCGTGAATATTCATTACCTCAAATTTAATGTCTGTTGTTCTATGTATGATTTTTGTTATTCTTCCGCTATATAATTGATCCCATTTCTGTTTTATTAAATTATTAGTCAAATATGAATAATAATTCGTTATTTTAAATTGGGTTCCCGCTGAGATTACTTTTTCTATCGTTGATAATTCAAATTCTGTCATACCTTTCATAAATACGAATTCATATCCAGATTCTTGTTGATATGGTCGTAATTTTACTATTCCACTTTTTATAAATTCTGCCAAATATTCCCCCATATGTTTAAATAAACTATTACTCACCGCTTTCTTCCAAAATAAAGAAACATTGATCGAATGATATTGAATATTGTTTTTATTTATGACGGACAATTTTCCCCCAAGTGGAAATACTGAATATCCTAATCCGTTAATTATTTCTATTACCGAAGATGAAAATTTACTTATTATCTTTATTACGTCATCAAAATCTATTCCATC
>Ga0209323_10000282_pt1 | contig 32340 bp, 25 predicted proteins | sample Rifsed19ft2_FD_184014 | JGI IMG/M metagenome (GOLD analysis project Ga0209323, IMG submission 184014) | Soil microbial communities from Rifle, Colorado, USA - sediment 19ft 2 (version 2) | ecosystem: Environmental > Terrestrial > Deep subsurface > Rock core/Sediment | place: Rifle, Colorado...
GTTGCTTTTTACGCCCTTAGCGGCAGTGAGACGCCCGAGGCCGAGCCCATAAAAACGGCGAAGGTGACCAAGGGCTCACTCAGGCTCGAGGCAATGGCAAACGGCATCGTGACCCCGGACGTCGAGGTCATAGTCAAGAGCAAGGCGGGCGGCGAGATAATCGACTTCCCCTATAACGAAGGCGACGTCGTCAGGAAGGGCGAGGTCATCGTAAGGCTCGACCCTGAAACAGAGCAGGCAAGGGCAAAGCAGGCCGAGGCGACACTCCTAATGACAGAGGCCCGCCTTGAGAAGGCCAGGATTGCCCGCAAGGACGCCCAGGTAAAGCTCGGGCGCCAGAAGAAGCTATTCGAGGACGGCATAATATCGAGGCAGGAGCTCGAGGACGCCGAGATAGGCTACGAGAAGGCCGGGACAGACGTAAAGCTCTCTCAGGCGGAGCTCATGCAGTCAAGGGAGGCCCTGAACGAGGCCAACAAGAGGCTCGCCGACACCAGGATAACGGCCCCGTTCACCGGCACGATATTGAAAAAATTCGTGGACAGGGGCCAGGTCATATCATCCACCCTCTCGTCAGCCTCCGAGGGCACGCAGATATTCAGCATGGCAAACCTCGACAATATATTTGTCACGGCCCACGTCGACGAGGTGGACATATCGAGGATAGCGCCGGGACAGGCCGCCATCGTCAAGGCTGACTCCCTTCCCGGCAGGGAGTTCTCCGCTCAAGTCGAGCGCGTGGCGCCAAAGGGCAGGATAGATATGACGGTCACCATATTCGACGTTGTCGTGAGGGTGACCGACGGCGAAAAGGCGCTCCTGAAGCCCGGCATGTCGGCTGACGTGAGCATAACCACGAGCGTGAAGGAGGACGTGCTCCTTGTGCCGAGGGACGCCGTGAAGACCAGGGACGACAAGTTGACCGGCGTCTACGTCATGAAGGCCGGGGCGCCCGAGTTCGTCGAGGCCTCGTTCGGAGAGACCGACGGCGAGAGGACCGAAGTAAAATCGGGCGTAGCCGAGGGCGCCGAGGTGGTGACCTCGTCCGTTGCGCCGAAGAAGAACAACGCGAAGAGACGGTTATTCTTCTAATTGAACGGTCATTGCGAGGGACGCAAGTCCCGAAGCAATCTCAGGTACTCACGCATTGAATACTGAGATTGCCACGTCGCTTCGCTCCTCGCAATGACAGACGTAGCCTTGAATTACTCATGCGAAGATTAGTGGAACAATAATGATTGAACTTCGCGCTATTACAAAAAAATACAAGATCGGCCACGAGCTTGTCGAGGCGCTCTCCTCGATCGACCTTGAGATCAAGAGTGGCGAGTTCGTCGCGGTCATGGGCCCCTCCGGCAGCGGCAAATCCTCTCTCATGAACATCATAGGCTGCCTCGACAGGCCGACAAGCGGGGCCTATACGCTCAACGGCACGCGGGTCGAGGAGATGGACGACAACGGACTCGCGGCCGTGCGCAACAGGAACATCGGCTTCGTATTCCAGAGCTTCAACCTCCTCGCCAGGCATACGGCCCTTGAGAACGTCGAGCTGCCGCTCTTCTACGCCGGCGTGGACGACGCCAGGCCCGCCGCGATGCAGGCCTTGAAGGAGGTCGGCCTCGAGAAGAGGGTGACCCACAAACCCAACGAGCTCTCCGGAGGCGAGAGGCAGCGGGTGGCCATAGCGCGCGCCATTGTCCTTAACCCGCCGCTGATACTCGCTGACGAGCCCACGGGAAATCTCGACTCGCGCACCGGCGTCGAGATAATGGAGATGTTCAAGGGCCTGCACAGCCACGGCACGACCATCGTCATGGTCACGCACGAGAAGGACATAGCGGCCCACGCGCACAGGATTGTCACGATGCGTGACGGGAAGGTGCTCTCAGGGGCATGAAAAGAGAATCGAATCTTACGCACGCTTTTGAGGAGAGGCCTTTTGCGCGCTGCCGCGCTTTTTTGGGTACAGGGCTCGGCTCGCTGTCCGCCCCCTTCCTCCTCGCTCGCCACTTATGTCACTCGGCCTGCGGCCTCGCTCCTGCTGCCTCGGCTCGCTCGCCCTTCCCCCGACCTTATGCTCGCTACGCCCTGTACCCTGGTATTTTAGAAACAAAACCGTTACCTTTATGAATAGGTAATCCCATGCTCTTTCTCCAGATAATCCGAACGGCCTTCAGGGGCATACTCGCCAACAAGATGAGGACCTCGCTCACCATGCTCGGCATCATAATAGGCGTCGGCTCCATCATAGCCATGCTCTCCATCGGCGAGGGCGCGAAGATGCAGGTGATGGAGTCCATATCGCGCTTCGGAACAAACCTCCTTCGCGTCAGGCCCGGGGCCGCCCGCCTCGGCCATATAAGGACGAGCAACGTCGAGACCCTTACCATCAGGGACGCGGAGGCTATCTCCCGAGAGGTGCCCGGCATAAGGCGCATCGCCCCGGCCGTGGCCCGCTCAGGCCAGGCCAAGTTCGCCAACAGGAACGCGACGACCATGATCACCGGCACAACCCCCGAATATCTCGAAATAAATAATTTTCAGGTTGCGGACGGGCGGTTTTTCGATGAGACTGATATTAAGCTCGTGAAACGCGTGGCTGCCATAGGCAGTACCGTGAGAAAGGACCTCTTCGGCGAGAGCCCTGCCCTGGGCGAGGAGATAAAGATACAGGGGCAGACCTTCACGATAATAGCGGTGATGGCGGAGAAGGGGCAGAGCACCTTCGCTGACCCGGACGACCAGATATTCATCCCCATCTCCACTTCCCAGCGCAGGCTCTTCTACCAGGAGCACATAAACGACATAAACATCCAGGTCGAGGACGCCTCGCGCATCCCGGCAGTAAAGGACGGGGTCGAGCGCGTGCTGAGAGAGCGCCACAGGATGGCACCGGACGCCGAATCCGACTTCACCATCAGGGACTTCACCGAGATGGTAAAGACCTGGCAGGAGACATCCCGGACCTTCACGGTGCTCCTCTCCGGGATAGCAGCGGTCTCGCTCCTCGTCGGCGGCATAGGCGTCATGAACATAATGCTCGTCTCAGTCACCGAGCGGACAAAGGAGATAGGCATAAGGATGGCCGTGGGCGCGAGGCGAAAAGACATACTCGGGCAGTTCCTCATCGAGGCGCTGGTCATAACCGTCTCGGGCGGCGTAATCGGCATAATGACCGGCACGTCGATAGCCGTGCTCCTTTCGCGCTTCGGCCAGTGGGATACCGTAATAACGTTATGGTCCATCATGCTGGGCTTTTTCTTCTCCGCGCTCGTGGGCCTCGTATTCGGCATCTACCCGGCCCGCAAGGCCTCGCTCCTGGACCCGATAGAGGCATTGAGATATGAGTAGGGCGATAAAGCCAAAAGCAAAAAAGGCAAAGACGGCCTTCGTCTACTCCGACAGGTTCGGGGCCTATTACTACGGCATAGACCACCCCATGAAGCCTGTGAGGCTCAGGCTCGCCTGCGAGCTCATGGAGGAGATGGGGCTTGCCGGCCTGCCTGATTCCAGGAGGGTCGAGGCCAGGCCCGCCGCCGAATCGGACCTGCTCCTCTTCCATACGCCGGAGTACGTCAGGGTATTGAAGGAGGCCAACACCGGCATCATCCCCGTGAACGGCTCGCAGCACGGCCTTGGCTACTCCGACAACCCGGTCTTCAAGGGCGTATACGAGTGGTCGGCGCTTTGCGCCGGCGCCTCTCTCCAGGCTTCCGAGCTCGTTGCCGAGGGCAAGGCTGACATCGCCTTCAACATAGCCGGAGGACTCCACCATGCCATGCCCAACAGGGCCTCGGGCTTCTGCTACATAAACGACGCCGCTGTCGCGATAAAGTACCTCGTAAGCCTCGGGAAACGGGTCGCCTACGTGGACATTGACGCACACCACGGCGACGGGGTCGAGTTCGCCTTCTATGACACGGACAGGGTCCTCACCGTCTCTCTGCACGAGAGCGGCCAGTGGCTCTTCCCGGGCACCGGCTCAGTTACCGACGTCGGCATAAACGCCGGAAAGGGCTTCTCGGTAAACATGCCCCTGCCCCCTTCCACAGGGGATGAGCTGTACCTCAAGGTCTTCGAAGAGGTCGTCCCGCGCTTCCTCGACGAGTTCCAGCCTGATATCATGGTCACGCAGCTCGGGGTCGACTCCTTTGAGACAGACCCTATCACGCACTTGAGCCTTACGACCAACAGCTTTGAACGGATGATAGAGAGGTTCCGGTCCTTCGGCCTGCCCTGGGTCGCGCTCGGGGGCGGCGGATATGACCTCAGCAACGTCGCCAGGGCATGGACCCTTGCCTGGGCCATAATGAACGGCCAGAGCGCGCCGAACGTCATCCCCGCCGCGTTCATCAGGAAAAACGGCGACATCTTCAGGAACGGCTTTCTGCGGGACATCCCCATAGCCCCCTTCACGCTCCGGGACGAGGAGATGAAGACCCTCGAGGCCGACCTCTACTACCTCATCAATACCGTATTCCCCCTCATGAGAGAGGCAAAGGAAAAGCAGGCATGAGAGGCCTTGACTGAGGGCCTCAAAACTGATAGCCTGTCCTGGTGTTTTTTTGCCTCTAACCTCTGAAATAACTTAACAAAACAGATGATCATCGGCGTACCCAGAGAGATAAAGGACAACGAGTACCGCGTAGGCCTGGTGCCCGGAGCCGTAAGGACGTTGACAGAGGGCGGGCACACGGTCCTTGTCGAGAAGGGCGCGGGACTCGGGAGCTCCATTACCGACGACGAGTACATAAGCGCCGGGGCTGAAGTTTCGACCTCTGCCGAAGGGGTCTACTCCGCGGCAGACCTCATCGTAAAGGTAAAGGAGCCCAGGCCCGAGGAGTACAGATTCCTGAGGCCGGGCCTCTCTATCTTCACCTTCTTTCACCTCGCGGCAGACCCTTCCCTCGCCATTGAGCTCATAAGGAAGAACGTAACGGCCCTGGCCTACGAGACGCTCGAGCTCGAGGACAGGAGCCTGCCCATACTCGCGCCGATGAGCGAGGTGGCCGGACGCCTCTCAGTTCAGGCAGGGGCCTATCACCTGTTGAGGTCCCACGGCGGCAGGGGAGTGCTCCTCGGCGGCGTGCCGGGCGTAGAGGCCGGAACAGTCGCCATCCTGGGCTGCGGCGTCGTCGGCGTTAACGCGGCGAGGATTGCCGTGGGACTTGGCGCCGCCGTAATCATGCTCGACAAGAGCGTCGCGAGGCTTAAATCAGTCGACGACCTCTTCGGAGGAAGGGTGCAGACCCTCTATTCCAATTCCCACAACATCGAAAAATGCCTCAAGGGATGCGACCTTCTCGTAGGCGCTGTCCATGTACCGGGCTTGAGGACGCCCAAGCTCGTGAAAAGGGAGATGTTAGGGCTCATGAAAAAGGGCTCGGTCATAGTGGACGTCTCCGTCGACCAGGGCGGCTGCATAGAGACGATAAGGCCCACGACCCACTCGAACCCTGTCTACGAGGTGGACGGCGTAATACATTACGGTGTTGCCAACATGCCGGGTGCAGTGCCGAGGACATCGACCTTTGCCCTCACCAACGCCTCGTCGCAGTACGTGCTTATGCTCGCCGACCTCGGGGTCAAAAAGGCGGTAGAGGCTTCCATGCCCTTGAAGAAGGCCGTCAACATAATGGACGGCAAGGTCGTGAACAGGAACGTGGCCGACTCCCTCGGCAGGCCATATGACGAGCTTGGCCTGGCAGTGAAGCTCTGATCCGTTTTAAGAAGGCGCCCCCTATCCCCGTTTACAGCTTAAACCCCCTGAAAATCCGTGGTTTTCCCTTGACTCACTCCCCCAAATAAGTTATTTTTTAACATTGCTCTTTTCAGGCCCTTTAAGGGGAAAATGCCCGTTATACCGGGCATTTTTCAGGGCCTGCCTTCAAAAAATCTGCAGGGGAACTATTGGTGGAAGACAGGAGCGTCGAATTTCAGCAGCGCCTCGCCAAGCTCGGACAGTTAAAGGACTCTGGCGTAGACCCGTACCCTAACGACTTCAAGCCCTCTGCGACAGCGGCGGCGGTCACGGAGAAATACGGCCCGCTCGCGCCCGAGGAGCTCGAGAGCCGCAAGGGAGAGAGCGTATCCATTGCGGGCCGCATAATGGCCAAGAGGGACTTTGGCAAGGCCTCTTTCGTGCACATCCAGGACAGGACGGGCCGCATACAGGCCTACATGAAAAAGGACATCCTCGGGGAGGCGGCCTACAACACCTTCAAGCTCTGCGACATGGGAGACATCATAGGCATCGAGGGCCATCTCTTCAGGACAAAGACCGGCGAGCTCACCATAGAGGCGACCTCTTTGCGCCTTCTCGCAAAGGGGCTCCATCCGCTGCCCGAGAAGTGGCACGGCCTCTCGGACGTCGAGGCCAGGTACAGGCAGAGGTACCTTGATCTCATGGTAAACCCCGAGGTCAAGGAGGTCTTCGTAAAGAGGTCGCGCATAATAAAGTTCATAAGGGACTTCCTCGCGGGCCGGGACTTCATGGAGGTGGAGACACCGATGCTCCAGCCCATCCCTGGCGGCGCCACGGCAAAGCCCTTCAAGACGTACCATAACGCCCTCCAGATGGAGCTCTACATGAGGATAGCCCCCGAGCTCTATCTCAAAAGGCTCATCGTCGCCGGCCTCGAGCGCGTATTCGAGATAAACAGGAACTTCAGGAACGAGGGCATCTCCACGCGGCACAACCCGGAGTTCACGATGTTAGAATTCTACCTCGCCTACGCTACATTCGACGACCTCATGGATCTTACGGAAGAGATGCTCTCTTCCCTTGTAAGAGAGCTCGCGGGCTCAATGAAGATAAGCTACCAGGGGGCTGAAGTTGACTTCACCCCGCCCTGGACGAGGATATCGGTTCGGGATGCCATACTCAAATATTCCGACGCCTCAGAGGACATATTCTCTGACAAGGACAAGGCAATCCTCTTCTCGAAGAAGCTCGGAATATTGGTCCCCGAGGGTCTCAGCCACGGCAAGGTCTTGACCGAGATATTCGAGGCCGTGGCAGAGCCCAGGTTCATGCAGCCTACTTTCGTAACGCATTACCCCCTGGACGTCTCCCCGCTCTCGAGGAAGAACGCCGAAGACCCGTCGATAGTCGACAGGTTCGAGCTCCTGGTGGCAGGCAGGGAGATAGCGAACGCATTCTCCGAGCTAAACGACCCAATAGACCAGAGAGAGAGGTTCTTAAACCAGTTGAAGGAAAAGGCGGCAGGGGACGCCGAGGCCCACGAGATGGACGAGGATTTTGTCCGCGCGCTCGAGTACGGCATGCCCCCGACGGCCGGAGAGGGCATCGGCATAGACAGGCTCGTAATGCTCCTTACGGATGCGCCTTCCATACGGGACGTCATCCTCTTCCCCCAGCTCAAGAAAGCGGCATCGCAGTCTTCAACGCCGTCGGCAGCGGGCGAGAACGCATGACCGGGTCTCCCCTTTCAGCGGCGTTTTAACTCAACAAGAGCCGGGACGATTCCCCGGACAGGAGCTTGCCTCAAAAGATGTCATACGAACTATTCATAGGGCTCAGGTACTTGAAGGCCAAGAGAAAGCAGACCTTCATATCGGTCATCACCTTCATTTCCATCCTCGGCATAACGGTCGGAGTGACGGCCCTAATCATAGTCCTCTCAGTCATGACCGGCTTTGAGGAGAACCTCCGCGAGAAGATACTCGGGATAAACGCCAACGTCGTCATAACCGAGCTCGGCGCGCCCATGTCCGGCTACAGGGAGGTTGCCGAGCGGGTCAGCCGGATGGAGGGGGTGGTGGCCGCGGCGCCGTTCACCTACAACCAGGCGATGATATCCTCCTCGGGCGGCGTCACCGGCGCGGTCATAAGGGGCCTTGACATGGCCTCTATCAAGGGCGTCACCGTGCTCCCGGATAAGATGAAGGAGGGCTCCCTCGAGGGCCTCAAGCCCCGCATAGGCACAGAGGGCGGCCCAGGCATAGTCATCGGCAGGGAGCTTGCCAGGAACATGGGGATAACCATAGGCGATACCCTTAACGTCATCTCGCCGATGGGCACCTCGACCCCCGCGGGCCCCGTGCCCAGGATGGCCGCGTTCAAGGTGGCGGGCATATTCGAGCTCGGGATGTACGAGTACGACTCTTCCCTGGCCTTCATCTCCCTTGAGAACGCGCAGGCCTTCTTCCGCATGGGCGACGCCGTCTCCGGCGTGGAGGTCAAGATAAGGGACATCTACAAGGCCGAGGAGGCCGCGGACGCCATCATGATGGAGATAAAGGGCCCATACTGGACCCGCACATGGATGGAGATGAACAGGAACCTCTTCTCGGCCCTTCGCCTCGAGAAGGTCGCCATGTTCATCATACTCACGCTCATAATCCTGGTCGCGGCATTGAACATCATAAGCACGCTCATAATGGTCGTAATGGAGAAGGGCAAGGACATAGCGATATTGAAGAGCCTCGGCGCGACCTCCGGGAGCATAATGAAGATATTCATGATAGAGGGCCTTGTAATAGGCGTGACCGGGACCGTGCTCGGCACGGCCCTCGGCCTTGCCGCGGCGTTGAACCTTGAGAGGATAATCCAGTTCATAGAAGAGGTCTTCAACTTCAAGGTGCTGCCGCCCTCTATCTATTACATAGACAAGTTCCCCTCGAAGGTCGAGCCGATGATGGTTGTAGCCATTGCGCTTATCTCCATAGGCATCAGCTTCGCCGCAACGCTCTACCCCTCATGGCAGGCCTCGCGCTTCGACCCTGTAGAGGGCCTGAGGTACGAATAAGATAGAGATGGAACTCATCAGGACAACCGGGCTCAAGAAGACCTACGGGGACGCCGGGAAGAGGGTAGAGGTGCTGCGCGGCATAGACATGGTCCTTGAGAAGGGCTCTACCGCCGCGGTCGTCGGGGCCTCTGGCGTGGGCAAGTCCACGTTCCTCAATATACTGGGCGCCCTCGACAGGCCGACCTCGGGCGAGGTCTTCTACAACGGCGAGCCGATATTCAGGTACGACGAAAGGAAGCTCGCCGCGTTCAGGAACAGGTACGTGGGTTTCGTCTTCCAGTTCCACCACCTGCTCCCCGAGTTCACGGCGCTTGAGAACGTGATGCTCCCGCTGCTCATAGGCAACGGGGACTTCAATACGGCTAAGGGCAAGGCGGCGCGCCTGCTGGCCGAGGTGGGCCTGGAGGCCCGTCTCAACCACAAGCCCGGCGAGCTCTCGGGAGGAGAGCAGCAGAGGACGGCAATAGTCCGCGCCATCATACAGGAGCCGGAGGTGCTCCTCGCCGACGAGCCCACCGGCAACCTCGACACAAAGACCGGCGCGGAGGTCTTCGACCTTATCCTCGAGCTCAACCGCTCGAGGAAGACCACGATGGTGATAGTGACCCATAACGAGGCGCTCGCCTCGAGGCTCGGCAAGACCATAAGGATGGTTGACGGGTATATCCGGGAAGAATAGCCACAAGCATCTGAAGCCTTTAATTGTTTTAGCAGGCTGCCTCTAAAAATTAGGATTTTTTTCTGAGGTCAAGGAAGGGTGAAAATAAAAAGCGCAGCATATGTAGTATATATGTGAGCATTTTTATTTTCGCCCTGACACGGAGATCAGGAAAAATAACAATTTTTAGAGGCAGCCTGACGACCTTGCTCTGGAAGGTACCGCTCTTGTCCGTTGTACGCTCTTTGCTACTACTGATCGTTCTGCTCCTGCCGGCCTCCGCCATGGCCGCGGAGATAAAGGCGCTTGTCCTGCCGTTCGACATGCACGCCGCCTCCGATATTTCGGGTCTGAGGAGGGGCATCATGGAGGCTGTCGCCTCTTCCCTCGAGGATAACGGCGTAGAGGCTGTAGGCATAGAAGAGATCAGGCGGATGATGCTCGAAGAGAAGGTCGCCGTCTTCAACGAGGAGGCCGCCTTCCTTCTCGGGGAGCGCGTAAAGGCCGACTTCGCCGTGCTGGGGGCCGTGACAAAGGCCGGAAGGACCACGAACGCCGACTGGCGCATACTTGACCTTAAGGACAAGAGCGTCAAGGCCTTCTTCTATGAAAGCTCGGAGTCCGACGCTGAGCTCCTGCGCCAGATAAGGGCGAAGGCCGCCAGCATGGCCGCGGAGATGGCGGCGGCCCTGAGGGAGAGGCCGGCCCAGAGGACCGGGACCATCGACAGGGTCGCGGTATCCGGCAACAGGAGGGTCGACACCGAGGCCATAGCGAAGAAGATATCGAGCAAAGAGGGCGGGCCCTTCTCCTCGGACACGGTGAAAGAGGACATAAGGGCGATATACGCGACAGGCTACTTCGACGACGTCTCCGCCTCGCTCGGCGAGACCGCCTCAGGGAGGGTGCTCACCTTCACGGTGAAGGAGCTTCCCTTCATAAGGCGCATCGAGTTCAGGGGCAACAGCAACATAAAGGAAGACCGCCTATCCGACGCGGTCACCCTCAAGACCAACAGGGTCCTTGACAGGGTGGTCATGGCGGAGAACGCGGAGAAGATAAAGGCGCTCTACGAGGACGAGGGCTACTATCTCGCGAAGGTAAACCCCGCGATCGAATCAGACGGGACGGACGCCACGGTGGTCTTCAAGATAGAGGAGGGCCCCGAGGTAAAGGTCAAGCGGATAACGATAATCGGCAACAAGGCCTTCTCCGGGGACGATCTCAAGGACCTCATGAACACCGAGGAGGTCGGCTTTTTCACGGCCCTTACAAAGTCCGGGAAGTTCAACGAGTACATATACCAGAACGACCTGGCCATCATAATGGGCCATTACTTCGACAACGGCTACATTAACGCCGACGTGCTCGATTCTCGCGTGCTCCTCGGCGAGGACAAGCGCTGGTTCTATATCACCATAGCCCTCGCCGAGGGAGAGCGGCACATGATAGGCAAGCTCGACGTCAGCGGAGACGGCGACCTCCTCGCCTCAAAGGAAGAGCTCCTTGAGAAGCTCAAGGTCGAGGGGGGCGAGGTCTTCAGCCGCATGAAGCTCGCGCAGGGCGTCGAGGCCATAAGGGACTTCTACGGCGACAAGGGCTACGCGTACGCCGAGGTGAAGCCGGTCACGAAGGTAAACCCGGACAAGACCATCGACATCACGATAGACGTGAAGAAGTACGACCTTGTCTACATCGAGAAGGTCGACATCAACGGCAACGTGAGGACAAGGGACAAGGTCATAAGAAGGGAAGTGGAGCTCGGCGAGGGCGACCTCTACTCCTCGAGCGAGCTCAAGAGGTCCCGCGGCAATCTTAAAAGGCTCGGCTACTTCGAGGACGTGCAGATAACCGAGACGAGGGGCTCATCGAGCGACAGGATAAACCTGGGCGTAGGCGTCCGGGAGAGGCCCACCGGCTCCATCTCGCTCGGCCTCGGCTACAGCTCGGTCGACAAGGTCATAGGCACGGCCTCGGTGTCGCAGTCGAACTTCATGGGCACGGGATTGAAGCTCGACCTCTCCGGGACCGTGAGCGCCACGAGCTCCCGCTACGTATTAGGGATAACCGAGCCCTGGCTCTTCGACAGGCCCATATCGGCCGGCTTCGACCTCTACAACACCGAGAGGGAGTACCCGGACTTCAACCTGAGGAAGCAGGGCTTTGACCTGCGCTTGGGCTTCCCCCTGACAAAGCGCTACACCAGGGCCTATATCACCTACAAGCTCGAGGAGGTCGACATAACCGACGTCGAGGCCGGGGCCTCGACCCTCATAAAGGACCAGGAGGGCACGAGCACCGAGAGCAGCGTGAGGCTGCAGGTGCGCAGGGACACCAGGAACGACGCCTTCTTCCCGTCCGAGGGTTCGGTTATAAACCTCACTACCGAGTTCGCGGGCGGCCCGCTCGGGGGCACGAGCTACTTCATCAAGTACGAGGCCGACGCCGTCAAGTTCTTCCCCATGCCCTGGAATACGGTCTTCTCGATACACGGCGCCGCCGGCTACGTGCACGGCTACGACGGAAAATTCCCGCCGATATACGAGCGCTACTTCCTGGGCGGCATCAACAGCGTGCGCGGCTTCGAGACCAGGTCCATAAGCCCCAAGGACCCGGCCACCGGCGACCTCATCGGCGGCAGCTCGATGGTCGTCGTGAACGCGGAATACATATTCCCGCTCTTCCCGGAGCAGAACATAAGGGGACTGGTCTTCTTCGACGCGGGCAACTCGTACAGGGGCAGGGACGAGGTCGAGGCCTTCAGGTTCAAGACCTCTCTCGGAGGCGGGATAAGGTGGTTCTCGCCGCTGGGCCCGATAAGGATAGAGGTCGGCTTCAACCTCGACCCCAAGGAAGAGGAGAGCGGCTCTGAATGGGACTTCGCCATAGGCACCCTGTTTTAGGCGATGCTGTCTGGTACGGTCCGTTTGAAAATGTCCACTACGCCTGCAGAGGCATATTTTATCAAGGAGAATAAGATGAAGATGACGAGGATATTGAGCGCGTTTATGGTGATCGCTTTCGCTTTGTTCGTATCTGGCCCGGCCGCGGCCGCGGAGCTGAAGATAGGCATCGTCGACCTGCAGAAGGCCCTGAACATGTGCGACGCTGGCAAGAAGGCCAAGGAAGATATAAAGCAGGAGGCCGAGAAGCTCGAAGGCGAGCTCAACAAGGAGCAGGAGTCGCTTAAGAAGCTCAAGGGCGAGCTGGAAAAGAACAGCAGCGTCTGGAACGCGGCTACCAAGGAAGCGAAGGAAAAGGAGTTCAGGGGAAGGACTGCGGAGTTCCAGAAGAAGTTCATGGAGTACGGCGAGCAGCTGAACAAGAGAAAGCAGGAGACGGAAGCGAGGATAATAGCGGACCTGCGCGACATAGTCGTGGAGATTGCGAAGAAGAAGGGCATGACCTTTGTATTCGAGAGGTCTATCGGCGGAGTCGTCTATTCACCCAAGGATGTTGACGTCACCGACGAGGTCATAAAGGCCCACAACAGCAGGAAGAAGTAAGGACATGCCAGGCAAGAGCCTTAAAGAGCTCGCCGCGATAGTGGAAGGGATAGTTCACGGCGACGAGGCCGCTGTGATAACCGGGGCCGCGCCCATCGAGGACGCCAGCCCCGGGGATATAACGTTCGCGGCCGACAGGAAGTACTTCGGCCTCCTCTCGACAACGCGCGCCTCGGCCGCGGTCGTGCCCGAGGGGGCGGACAGCGCGCCGGGCTCCCTTAACCTTATCGTGGTAAAAAACCCTCAGCTCGCCTTCGCCAGGATAGTCGAGGTACTCAGGCCCCTGGAGCTGCCCGGCCCTGGCGTGCATCCGAAGGCAGAGGTCCACCACAGCGCGCGCCTTGGTAGTGACGTCTCGGTGCAGGCCTTCTCGGTCATAGAAGAGGGCGCCGTTGTCGGAGAGCGCACGGTCATATTCCCCGGCGTATACATCGGCAAGGGAGCCGCGATAGGCTCGGACTGCGTCATCTATCCCGGCGTCTCAATAAGGGAGGGCTGTATCCTGGGGGACAGGGTCATGATACACAGCAACGCCGTCATAGGGAGCGACGGCTTCGGCTACGCGCGGGACTCTGTAAGGTACGTAAAGGTCCCGCAGAGGGGCATCGTCAGGATAGGCGACGACGTGGAGATAGGCGCCTCGGCGGCCATAGACAGGGCGGCCTTGGGCGAAACCTCGATAGGCAGGGGCACCAAGATAGACAACCTCGTACATATAGCCCATAACGTGAGGATCGGCGAGGACTCGGCGCTGGCGGCGCAGACCGGCATAGCCGGTTCCACGAAAATAGGCAGCAGGACCCAGTTCGGCGGCCAGGTTGGCGTGTCAGGCCACCTGAACGTCGGCGACGACGTGGGCATAGGCGCGAAATCCGGCGTCGTGCAGGACGTGCCCTCGAAGAGCGTCTGCTCCGGCATACCCGCCATACCGCACATGGACTGGCTGAAGGCCCAGAATATCTACGCGAAGCTCCCGGAGCTCAAGAAGAAGATAGCCGAGCTCGAGAGAAGGCTTGCTGAGATAGAAATCAGGGCGGACCTTAAAAATAAGGGGGAACTATGACCGAGACGCATGGACAGACCGCAAAAGGAGGCGCCGTGACTATCGATATAAAGGAGATAATGAACATCCTCCCTCACCGCTATCCCTTCCTGCTCATAGACAGGATACTGGAGCTCGACCCGGGCAAAAGGGCGAGGGGCCTTAAGAACGTCACCATAAACGAGCCCTTCTTCAACGGCCACTTCCCCGGACACCCCATAATGCCCGGCGTCCTCCTGGTCGAGGCGATGGCCCAGGTCGGCGGGGTGCTGGCCTTCAAGTCCGCCGACGTCACAAACAAGGTCGTCTACTTCATGGGCATAGACAAGGCCCGGTTCAGAAAGCCGGTCCTCCCGGGCGACGCCGTAGAGTTCGAGCTGAACGTGACCAGGAGCAGGGGCACCATCTGGGCCTTCAAGGGAGAGGCCTTTGTGGCTGGCAACCTTGTGGCCGAGGCCGAGCTCCTGGCCACCATAGTGGAAAAGTAGCAATAACAAGCGAGGAAGACTATTCGATATGAGCAAGACAGCGGCAGTAAAGGAAGTAATGATTGACCCCACGGCGTACGTCCACCCCACGGCGGAGCTCGACTCCGGCGTCGAGGTAGGCCCTTTCACCGTCATAGGCGAAGGCGTGCGCATAGGAGCGGACACGAAGATAAGCTCGCACGTGGTCATTGACAAGTGGACGACCATCGGCAGGAACAACACGATATTCCAGTTCGTCTCAATAGGCGCGGCCCCGCAGGACCTGGGCTACAAGGGTGAAAAGACCGAGACCATCATAGGCGACAACAACAACATCCGCGAGTTCGTCACCATTCACAGGGCGACGACCAAGGAGAAGCTCGCGACCGTCTGCGGCTCCAACAACCTCTTCATGAACTACGTGCACATAGCCCATGACTGCGAGATCGGCAACAATATCATCATGGCCAACTCCGCTACCCTCGGCGGCCACGTGAAGATAGACGGCAACGCGATAGTCGGCGGCCTCGTGGCCGTGCACCAGCACGTGCGCATAGGCGCCTACTGCATCATAGGCGGCGCCTCTGCCGTGAGCAAGGACATCCCCCCCTACGTCATGGCCGTGGGCAACAGGGCCAGGGTCTACAGATTGAATTCCGTCGGCATCAGGAGGCAGGGCTTCTCAAAGGCCGAGCTCGACGAGATAAAGCAGTCCTATAACATCGTATTCAGGTCATCCCTCTCCATATCCGAGGCAGTCGCAAGGCTCGGCAGGGAGCTTCCGGGCTCTGTCCACGCGAAGAGGTTCATGGACTTCCTGCGGGGCTCCAAGAGGGGCATAGCGCGCGAAAGGACGAAGAGAAAAGGTGAGCTCCAGGACGAAGATTAGGGCGGCCGTAATAGGCGTCGGCTACCTCGGCAGGTTCCACGCGCAAAAGTACGCGATGATGGAGGACGTCGAGCTCGTGGGCGTCGTTGACGCCGACCTCTCCCGCGCCGGGGCTGTCGCCGAAGAGGTCAAGACCCGGGCCTTCAAAGACCCGGCGGCCCTCTACGGCCTCGTCGACGCCGTAAGCATAGCAACCCCCACCGAGCACCATTACAGGCTCGGCATGGACTTCCTCTCGCGGGGCGTCCACGTCATGATGGAAAAACCCGTCACCGCCGTCTCAGGAGAGGCGCGCTCGCTCGTAAAAGAGGCAGCGGCCTCAAAGGCCCTCCTCCAGGTCGGCCACCTCGAGCGCTTCAACGGCGCCATGCTCGCGCTGGAAGGCCGGATAAAAGACCCCCTCTACATAGAGGCCGTGAGGACCTCGCCCTTCCCGAACAGGTCCACCGACGTCGACGTCATACTCGACGTGATGATACACGACATCGACCTCGTGCTCTCCATAGCGCGTTCAGAGCCCGTTAAAGTGGAGGCCGTGGCAATCCCGGTCGTCTCGAACGGCAAGGCCGACTTCGCCAACGCCAGAGTCACCTTCAAGAGCGGCTGCGTGGCGAACATAACCGCGAGCAGGGTCTCAAAGGAACGCGTCCGCAAGATAAACGTCGTACAGCCCGACGCCATGATAACCATAGACTACGCGGCCCAGGGCCTCACAATCACCAGGACGGTGCCGGGCAGCCCGGTCGCCGCCCAGGTGGACGACAGCATAACCGTCGAAAAAAAAGACTCGCTCTTGGAAGAGCTCAAGAGCTTCATCAACGCGATAAAAACCGGCAAAGAACCAGTCGTCTCAGGCACAGACGGCATGGCTGCCCTTGAACTGGCTGAACAGATACAATCAGCCGCTAACGTATAGGGGTATGCAGGGAGCTTTCTGGGGGAGACTTTCTGTAGAAAGTTTCCCCCAGACCCCCTTCAAAGACTTTTAGTTCCCGTCCAGACCCCCAGGCACTACAGGGGGTCTGGACGGGAAGAACTGAAAGTTTTTGGAGAGAGCTTGAGAGAACCTTTTTACAAAAAGGTTCTCTCAAAAATCCCCTTTCATACCAACCCCCGAATGGATAAAAGCATACTCATTATAAGCGGAGAGGAATCCGGCGACCTTCACGGCGCGACGCTCATAAGGGCGTTGAAGAAGCTCATCCCGGGGCTCAACGTTGCCGGCATGGGCGGCTGGAGGATGAAGGAAGAGGGCATGGTGGGCCTCGATTCAAAGGAGGTCTCCGTGGTTGGGGTCGTCGAGGTGCTCTCCAGGCTCCCGCGGATACTGAAGTCAATGGGCGCGCTCAAGCGCCAGATGAGGGGCGAGCGTTTTGACGCGGTGGTGCTCATCGACTTTCCTGATTTCAACCTCAGCATCGCGAAGGAGGCCCAGAGGCTCGGCATCCCGGTCATATATTATATAAGCCCGCAGGTCTGGGCCTGGAGAAAGGGCCGGGTCGGCAAGATCGCGCGCCTGGTGAACAGGATGCTGGTCGTCTTCCCGTTCGAGTATTATATATACAAGAAGGCCGGTGTCGACGTCGAGTACGTGGGGCACCCGCTCGCGGACACTGCCCGGTGCGACCTTACGCAAGACGAGGCCAGGTCATTGCTCGGCCTATCCCCGGAGGATAAGGTCATAGCCCTTCTCCCGGGCAGCCGCGCCGGCGAGATAAAGAGGCTCCTGCCCTCGATGGTGGGGGCCGCGAACATCATAACGCGGAGCGTAAAGAGGGCCGTATTCCTGCTGCCGGCGGCGCGGAGCATCGACGACGCGCTCCTTTCAGGGCCTCTCAAGGAGGCGGCGGCTGATATCCGGGTCATAAGGGGCCGGATGTACGAGGCCCTGAGGGCCTCAGACGCCTCTGTCGTGGCGTCCGGCACGGCTACGCTCGAGACGGCGCTCATCGGTACTCCCATGGTCATCGTCTACAGGGTGGCCCCGGTTTCATACGCGATAGCAAAGGCGCTTGTCAAGCTCTCCCACGCGGGACTGCCGAACATCGTTGCGGGGCGCGAGGTAGTCCCTGAGCTCCTGCAGGACATGGCCACGCCCGGGAGGATAGCGGCTGAGGCGCTCTCCATGCTCGAGGGGCCGAAGAGAGAGGCCATTTTAAATGGATATGACGAGATAAGGAAGAACCTCGGCAGGGGCGGCGCCGCGAGCAAGGCGGCGAGGTCCATATACAATTTAATAACCAACCTCGACTACCATGACTACAACGTAAGCCCTGACCTGGTGCGAAAGAGATGAACACCTATTACCGCATACTGAAGTTCCTGCCCAGGTACAAGGGCCATTTCCTGCTGGCCTTCGTCTGCATGGTGGGCTATGCCGCCGCTAACGGCGCTATGGCCTACCTCATAGGCCCCGTCATGAAGTTCCTTTTCACCAGCGGAGAGTCCGAGATAAGGCTCGTCCCTTTCGGCCTCTTCACCGTCCCGAAGGAGGGCATGATGATGGCGATACCGCTCGCCATCTTAGCCGTCGCGGCCTTGAAGGGGCTCTCCTCCTACGGGCAGTCCTATTTCATGGGCTACGTGGGCCAGGGCGTTGTCCGCGACCTTAGAAAGACGCTCTACGACCATATGCTGAACCTGCCTGTCCGTTTCTTCTCTAACACGTCCACCGGCGTCCTTACGTCGAGGCTTACCAACGACGTGAACCTCATCCAGACGTCGACGTCGGACGCGGTGGCGCAGATATTGAAGCAGAGCCTCACGATAATCGTCCTCGGGGCCGTCATCGTGAGCCTCGACTGGAAGCTCTCTCTGGCGGCGGCTGTGGCCCTGCCTCTCTCGGTATATCCGATGCAGAAGCTGGGAAAGAGGATGAAGAAGGTCTCCACCCAGGGCCAGGTGACGATGGGGTCCCTCACCGCCCTTCTGCACGAGGCGATAGCGGGCATAAGGATAGTAAAGGCCTTCTGCATGGAAGGCTACGAGTCAGAGCGCTTCCAGAAGGAGAACGAGGCCTATACGAGGAACCAGCTTAAGTCGATAAAGGTGCGCTCCATCTCGTCACCCCTGATGGAGACCCTCGGGGCCTTCGCCTTCGCCATAACGATATGGTACGCGGCCTACAGGATAGGCCAGGGCACGCTGAAGCCCGAGACCTTCATCTCGTTCTTCGCGTCGGTCATCATGTTCTACCAGCCGATAAAGGCCTTGAACGGCGTGAACCTCAACATCCAGCAGGGCCTTGCCGCGGCGGCGAGGATATTCGAGCTCATAGACAGGCCGGGCGAGCACGACGCAAAGGGCGTGGAGATAACGGGCGTGAGCGAATCCATCGAGTGGCGCTCCGTCGGCTTCAGGTACGGCGCGGAGCCGGTCTTGAACGGGATAGACCTCAAGGTCAGGAGCGGCGAGGTCATCGCTATAGTGGGCAGCTCCGGGGCCGGCAAATCGACCTTCGTGAACCTCATACCGAGGTTCTACGACGCTACCGCCGGGGCCATCCTCATCGACGGCAGGGACATACGCGGGATCTCGCTTCGCTCCCTGAGGTCGCGGATAGCGATAGTCTCCCAGCAGGTGGTCCTTTTCAACGACAGCGTGAGGAGGAACATCGCCTACGGCGGCGTCGGGATGAGCGACGCGGAAATAGTGGCCGCCGCAAGGGCGGCCAACGCCCATGACTTCATAACGAGGCTCCCCCAGGGCTACGACACGGTCATCGGCGAGGGCGGCGTGCGGCTCTCCGGCGGCGAGAGGCAGAGGGTGTCGATAGCGAGGGCGATACTGAAGAACGCGCCGATACTGATACTCGACGAGGCGACATCGTCCCTCGACACCGAGTCCGAGTCAGAGGTCCAGAAGGCGATAACCAACCTCATGTCGGGACGGACCACCTTTGTCATCGCTCACAGGCTCTCCACGGTGAGGAACGCCGACAGGATAATAGTCCTCTCGAACGGAGCCATAAAGGAGATAGGCAGCCACGACGAGCTCCTCTCCTCGGGCGGCGAGTACTCGCGCCTTTACTCCCTGCAGTTCCAGGGGTGATGCCGGTATTGAGAAAATCGGCCATACATGCTAATCTCAATCGATAGCTTGTCCTCAGGCTGCTCAAAAAGCTCCATATGCGAGGCCCCGGTTAAATCGGGGAGCGGCGTACTCTTTGCCGTACGCCGCAGTGACGAGCGACGATGACAACAAAGCAGATGGACTTTTTCAGCAGCCTGCTAATTGAATGCCTAAAACCAAACAAAAGATAATGACAGCCGCGCTTCCTCTCCTGGCGCAGGGCATAATAAGGGTCCTGCGCGCGACCATGCGCGTAGAGTACGTCAACTACGGTGCTTACCGTGAGCTCGCCTCGAAGGGCTCCCGGGTGATCATAGCGTTCTGGCACGGCAGGCTCCTCATGATGCCGTACTGCTATCTCGGGAAGAGGATATCCATCCTCGTCAGCCAGAGCAGGGACGGCGAGCTCATCGCGAGGACAGTCGCCGGCTTCGGAATGGATTCGGTCCGCGGCTCGACCACCAGGGGACGGCTTGCGGGCATAAAGGGCCTCTTGAGGGCCGCCAGGGATGGGCATGACCTTGCCATAACTCCGGACGGCCCAAAGGGCCCGGCGATGAAGGCGCAGATGGGGGCCGTACAGTTGTCCAAGGCGGCCGGCCTTCCCATCATCCCCATTGCGTTTGGGGCCTCAAAAAAAAAACCTTTGGAAGCTGGGATAGCTTCATAATGCCCTACCCCTTCTCGCGGGGTGTCTTCATATGCGGCGAGCCCGTGAAGGTCAGCCCCGAGGCGACCCCCGATGAGATGGAAGAGGCAAGGGCCCGTTTGGAGAAGAACCTCGTTGAGATCACCTCTGCCGCTGACAAACGCTTCGAAAGATAGCCTCTCCTCCTCGATGGCCTATTTCCTCTACAACGCGCTCCTCCATATCGCGGCCATGCTCCTTCTCCCGTACTTTCTCTTCAAGATGGCTACCGCGAGGAAGTACAGGGAAGGCATACCCGAGAGGTTCGGCTTTGTAAACAAGAGGAAACTCCGGGGACTCAGAAAGGGAAAGGTCGTCTGGGTGCACGCCGTCTCCGTCGGCGAGACGAAGGCCGTGCTGCCCGTAGTGAGGATGTTGAAGCGCAGAAGGCCGGACGTGAAGATACTCTTCTCGACCGTGACCGCCACAGGCAACAGGACCGCCCTCCAGGAAGGCAGGGGCTTGATCGACGCCCTCATCTACTTCCCCCTCGACCTCTCCTGGGCGATACGCAGGGTGGCCGTTGCCGTAAGGCCGTCCCTCTTCGTCGTCGTCGAAAAGGAGATCTGGCCCAACGCCTTCAGGACCATGCGCGCCCTCGGCGCCCCTGTGGCCGTCGTTAACGGGACCATATCGGATAAGTCCGCGAGGGGCTACATGAGGCTCGGGTTTCTTTTCAGGGACGTCTTCTCCAGGGTGAACGCGTTCCTCGCGAGGACGGAGGACGATATGGAAAAGGCCGTCTCTGTCGGCGTCCCGGCCGAGGCTGCGGAGCTCACCGGCAACCTGAAGTTCGACCTATCGCCCAACCTGATGGACAGGCATTTCGTCGCGAACCTCAAGGAGGCCATAGGCGTAAAGCCCGGCTCCACCCTGATTGTCGCCGGCTCGACCCATCCGGGCGAGGAGGAGATAGTCCTCGCGGCATACAAGACCCTCTCAGCCGAGTTTGCCGGGCTCAAGCTCATCATAGCGCCGCGCCACCCCGAGAGGTTCAACGACGTGGAAGGCCTTCTGAGGAAATCGGGCCTTCCCTACGCGAGGCGCTCAAAGGGCTCCAGCGCCGATGTCGTGCTCCTCGACTCGATAGGCGAGCTCATGACCGTCTATTCGCTCTCGGATATCGCCATTGTGGGAGGCTCTCTGGTGCCCGGCATCGGGGGGCACAACCTGCTTGAGCCCGCCTACTTCGGAAAGCCGGTCATCTACGGCGGCCACCTGACGACCTATCTCGGCATGGCGGAGCTCCTTGAGAAAAAGGGCGGCGGCGTGCGCGTGCATGGGGAAAAGGAGCTCGGTGAAGCCCTAAAGGGCTTTCTTTCCGACGAGGTCATGAAAAAGAGGACAGGGGCCCTTGCCAGGGGCGTCGTCGAAGAGAACAGGGGCGCGTCTGAACGCACCGCGGATGCCCTTGAAAGGCTCTTGAGGAGGTAGGCGTGTCCTTTTCAAGGAGGATAGAGGCCCTTATGAGGGGAGAGGCAGAGGGTCTCACTGGTACGCTTCTCGGCGCCCTCTCTGTCCTTTACGCCGCCGGAGTTCGCTCGAGGCTGCTCTCATATAAGCTCGGGGTGCTCCCGAGCCACAGCCTTCCAATAAAGGTAGTCTCCGTTGGAAATCTTACGGTCGGCGGGACCGGGAAGACGCCCGTGGCGATCTTCCTTGCCCGGTTTTTCATGAACGACGGCAAGCGCGTCGCCCTCTTGAGCCGGGGCTACAAGGGAGGCGCGAGGGGTGTTGCCGTCGTCTCTGACGGCGGGAAGATATTGATGGAACCGGGAGAGGCCGGAGACGAGCCCTTTCTCATGGCAAGAAGCCTCGAAGGCGTGCCTGTAGTCGTCTGTGCGGACAGGGTCAAAGGCGGCAGGTTCATAATCGAGCGGTTCTCGCCCGACGTGCTCATACTCGACGACGCCTTCCAGCATATCAGATTGAGGCGCGACATCAATATACTCCTCGTCGACTCGAACGAGGGCTTTGGCAACGGGCGCCTGCTGCCCAGAGGCATCCTCCGTGAGCCGCTCTCTTCCATAAGGAGGGCGGACTTTGCCCTCATAAAGGGCGGCCAGCCCCAGGGCAGGGTCTGGGACGCCCTCAACGAATATTCGATCCCCTACATACCGTTCCGGTACAGGCCGTGCGGCATCTTCAATATCGACTCCGGCGAGGAGCTGCCGGTCGAGGCCTTGCGTGGCGCGCGCGTCATATCGGTCTGTGGCATAGCCAACCCCGCCTCTTTCAGACAGAGCCTCAAAGAGCTCGGCGCCGTTGTGGAGGCAGAGCTCGACTTCCCCGACCACCACGCCTACTCGGCCTCTGACGGGAGGAACATCGAGCACAGGGCGGCCGGGAGGGAGATGGTCATCACCACCGAGAAGGACGGAGTGAAGCTCTGCGGCCTTGTAAAGTCACCCCCGGTCTTCGCTCTCAGGATATCCATTGAGGTCGAGGAGAGACTGATGCACTCGGCCCTCGCCCCGCTTTTAAGGGGTGTGCTCTGATGCTCCAGCTCTTGAAGGCCCTCGCCTTTCTCCTCGGCCATATGCCGCCGGCCGCCGCGACCCTCTCAGGCAGGCTCCTCGGCGGCATAGGGTACAGGTTACTCAAGAAACACAGGAAGATCGCCCTTGCAAATCTCGAGCTGGCCTTTGGCAAAACGCTCTCCGGCGCAGAGCGCGAAAGGATCGCGAAGGCCGTCTTCAGGAATCTCGCGACCATGCTCTTCGAGTTCACGCGCATCCCCTGGCTTGGGCGCTCAGATGTGGAGAGGCTCGTAAGATTCACCGGCCTCGAGAACTTCGACAGGGCCCTTCAAAGGGGCAAGGGCGCCATACTCCTTACAGGGCACTTCGGCAACTGGGAGCTCCTCGGCGCGTCGCTGGGGCACATGGGCTACAGGCTCGACATAGTCGTAAGGAAGCTCGACCACCCGGTATTCGAGGAATTCGTCTCATGGACAAGGACAAGGCCGGGCAACAGCATAGTCTACAAGAGGAGGGCCATGAGGCGTCTTATCAGGAGCCTCGCGTCCAACTCTATAGTGGCCATCCTCGTTGACCAGAACGTGGCGGCGGTGGAGGGCTTTTTCGTGGATTTCTTCGGACAGAGCGCCTGCACCAACAAGGGCCCTGCCATCCTCGCGCTCGCGAGCGGCGCTGCCGTTGTCCCTGCCTTCATAATGAGGGAGGGCGCAGGCCACAGGCTCGTTGTATTGGAAGAGCTTGAGGTCGTAAATACCGGGGACAGGGAGGCAGACGCCCTTGTCAACACGGAAAGGTTCACAAAGGCTGTCGAGGAGATGATAAGAAAGCGGCCCGAGGAATGGTTCTGGGTGCACAGGAGATGGAAGACAAGGCCGGAGCAGGGGTCAGGCGGAAACGAAGGCACGCTGGAAGGTATTTGACAACTCTTTCGGATGGGAGTATTATGTGTATTAGATAAAAGGCGCATCTGATGGAGATGAGCTTCAGTTGGTACCGTCAAGGGGTCCTTCCGGCACGGGGTGTGCAAGCCCGGCTGGGCATGCGGGAGCATCCGCAGAACTGGGAAGCCTGAACCGTTCCTCATGGACTACCACCTGCTGCAGAGGCATCTTCTCCTAAATGATGCGCCTTTTAATTTTCTGACTACCCTGCCCCTGACCTCCGCTGCTGAAAAAATCTTTAAAAGCCTCGTTTTATCGGTCTTTTTAAATACGTTCCCTGTTGCAGTGAGACCGGTTTTTTGATAGAATTATATTAGTAGACAGGCGTTGTATGGACTGGCGAAAGGGTCCGTGACCCCCATCCGCAGGGTGCGTGCAAACCACCTAAGGAGGTCTTAAGCCGAAGCCTGAATGGAGCGCAGCCTCAAACGGCTGCGGTCCGAAGGGGCCAGGAGGGGAAGGCCCGGAAGAGGTCTACAGGCAAAAAGACCGACGGATTGGACAAGAGCTGTCCGATATTTCGCCTGTCTCCGTTTTTGAGGTCCGAAAGGGCCTTTTTTTTATTTCATGCCGCCTTGACTCTCCCCCGTCACTCGATTAAAATCAAAGCCGGAAGGGGATAGGGCCCGGTGGCCCTGCAGGTCTTCAAAACCTGTCTGTCGCCTGAGAAGGGGGCCGGGGGGTTCGACTCCCTCCCCCTTCCGCCAAAATTAGCTAAGACAATTTCAGGAAGTCGAACGGCTTGCGAGCGCCGAGCGAAAGCGAGGATAAGGGCGCAGGATGCGCCCGGAAGCGAGCAAGACCGGGGTCGGAGCGAGTGAGCCAGGACGGCGAGCGAGCGGAGACCGACTCCCTCCCCCTTCCGCCAAAATTAGCTGAGCGTCATAACTTCGCATACCTGCGTTCTGACGCTCAGCTCTCGCACTGCCATAGCAACTCTTTCCTATCCTCTAAGGCGGGGGGACTTATGTATAACGATTTTAATACGTTTGTTCCTGCCGCTCCTTTTCCAAATCCAATTCAAGCTCTGTGAACTGGCCGGTCCGAACAGAGACCTTCTCGCCCGAGTCCTTGTATCCCTTGCGCTTCAGTGTTATCTCATAGACCCCTGGCCCGAGGTCGAGCGAAAGGGGCGTCATCCCGTAATAGACGTCTCCCATGTAGACCTTTGCCCGTCCGGGGCTGCTCTTTATAACGAGCCTGCCTGTGCCCTCTGGCGGCGGCGCGGCTGCCTCTGCGGCCTCTTTCGCGGGCGCGTATGAGGCGGTAGTATTGTGTATCATCGGGTTTGCCTTTGCGAGCGCCCTTCTCATGGCCTTTGAAAGGGCGTCTGTGAGAGAGGCCGAGATGGTCGCCCTGCTGTTGCCCATGACCCCTGCAAAGCGCGAGCCCTTCTCTGATTCGACCCCTGACCAGACGGCCCGCCCTGTCTCCGTCTCGAAGATCGAGAAGGCGAGCTCGACATTATATTCGTCCCTGCCCTCTATCGAATAGCTCAGGGCGCGAACTTCGCCCTCTGCGATGAAGTCCGCGCCGTCTTTCTTCGGGGCTATCACGAAGCCCGCGCCGCCAAGCTCCCTTATGTACGCCCTTGTGACGAGTGAAGCCGCCTCTTCCGATATGACGAGCCTGCTGCCGTTCATGTCAGCCACAGGGACCGTTATCCTGCCCAGGTCCCTCGGGTCCCCTCCCCGCCTGTCAGCGAACGTGGCGACATGGATCGAGACAGGCTCCGTCAGCTTCGACGGGCCCTCTCCTTTCGGCTCGTACCGGACCTCCAGCGGACCGGCGCAGCCCGCGATAAAAGCGGTTATGACGGCGATAAACAGGCAGACTGCTCTTCTCAAGCGTGCGCCCTCCCTCCTGAACCGGTTTATGGCATATTGCCAGAACCGGGATACTCAGGCAAATAAAAAAGGGAGGGCCATGGGCCCTCCCTCCCGGACGCGGGTGTCTTCCTTAAAATGCGGCGAAGAGCATGAGTGTCGTGAGGTTGTCGCCTGCGGCTGACGTCGGACCGCCCTCGCCTGAGTACCAGGTCGAATCGAGCTGGAGCTGCATGTTCTGTATCGGGGTATATACCACGCCGAGGGTCGTGGCGTTGTCCGTATCATTGCCCGCTGCCCCTGTATGGCCGCCGCGGTACGAGGCCGCGACAGTGACCCTCTCCGGAATGACCCCTACCTCGCCCGTGACGGTAAAGGCGCTCTTGTCGCGGTCAGTGCTATCGTTGAATATGTTCGCTTCGCTGCCAGAGGTCTTTGCCGCGCTTGCGTAGGTGATGTAAACGCCAACGGGAAGCGCGCCCACGGAGCCCTGCGCCTGCGCGTCAAGGGCCCAGGCCTCTGCCTTCTTTCTCGTAATCACGCTGCTCTCGAGGTTTTTCTCATTGCCTGCCCAGACCTGTGCGCCTACGCCCAAGTCCCAGCCCGCGAAGGTCGGCGTAAACGCTACCCTTCCGTAATGGAGGAACGGCCCGGATGAAATCGAGCTGTCGGTCTCTGCAGGGTGCTCGTTCGTCCAGATGGTATAATTGGCGAACCAGAGCGGATAGGCGGCTGCAACAGTTAGGCCCGTTGCAGCTGTCGAGGTGCCGATATATTGTTGGGCGGATGTCTCTGTGCGGTGCTCAAGCGGCCTCTGATGCCTCGCTGCGCCGGTATTGAGGAGCTCGAGGCCGTATGCGGGGCCGAAGCCGTCGGTGGTGAAGGGAATAATATTTATATAGGCGTTCTCTCCGGCGCCGAATACAAAGGGTATTTTAAATGACGCGAAGAGGTCGTCGTCTGCCTTTAACGAGGCCTCAAGGAGGAAGCCGACATGGTTGCCCGCCCTGCCGCCTATGAGGAGCGCCGCCTCGTCCGGGAACTGTATTGAGCCCTTATTGAGCTCTCCCTCTTCCCCGGTCTCCGAATCGCCGTTCCTTTTCTGATATCGTATCTTTGTAATTAATGAGGCGTTGAGGTCTACAGGGATCGAGAGGAAGTCCCCCTCGACCATGCTCTGGCTGCCGGTCATGGTGTAGCCGCCTGCCTTGAACGAACGGCCGAACGCGTTTAGGATCGGGAAGTGCTGGAAATGGCATGAATTGCAGGCCATCCCGGTCTGCCGTGAAAAGGCGGGGATTGCCGACGCGTCGCGCGGCGTAAAGAACGAGAGCGCGAGCACGAACAGGCCGGCTGCTGCGACTGCTAACTTTCTCATCAAGGTCCTCCCTTCGGATTGGCGCCTGGCTCTTTAGCTTCGGTCGTGTAGCCGGAACATTTCCGGCCACGAAGCCGCCAGGCAAATTTTTCTGCAATCATAACAGAGATTTGAAAGTTGTCAAGGGAGGCAGGGCGGGTTGTCGCGGTATTTCAATGCTGATCTCAATCCAGGGAGCGTGCCAGGGAGCGTGATTGACAGGCCCTCTTATATTTGTTATTGCTTATAGCAGACCCCTTTTACACCCGCCCGAAAGGCCCGAGTGGCGGAATAGGCAGACGCACGGGACTTAAAATCCCGAGGTGGCAACACCGTGCCGGTTCGACCCCGGCCTCGGGCACCAATACTTATCCAGCATATTGGGTTACGCCGCGCTAACCCAGACTGCGCGACTATCGCGGCAATATCTGTCCTGCTGGATCAATCGAATACCCGACTTGTAAAAACGGTTGGAAAAAAAGGAGCTGACATATGAGAAGATGTCGAACCCTTAAGGTACTTATTGTTCTTTTTGTATGCTTGTGCAGCACATCATGGGCTGAAGCGAGTCTGAAAAGCCAGATAATCGGAAAATGGGTTGGATCGGACGGTAACGAAAAAATTGAGTTCATGAAGGATGGGACTGTCATTGTCGTGCAAAGAAGCATGTCCGTCGCCGGTGATTATAGATTTATTGACGATAAAAGGATAAGGGTGGACCTTAAAGGTTTGCTGGGTTCAAAGGTATTTGAGTTCTCTGTAAACTCGAAAACAGGAGAACTTTCCTTGATTGAAGCGAATGGGGAGGCCTCAAAATATCTGCGTGAAACTGAGTTTTTACGTAGAGCTGAGGTGGCACGGAAGGAAGCTGCGGCGGCGAAACGGAGCCACGCCGAGGCTGAACGGAGGCGCCTGGAGGCTGAGCAGAAGGCGGAAGAAAAATCAGCTGAAAGGCTTCGGGAACTCGAAAATATTATTCAACGCAAAGAGATTATCAAGGACAAAATGGGCAAAATAAACAATCTCCTTGCCAGGGGGCTTGATCTCAATGCTCCGCCGCCACGACATTCGCTTTCGGCTTTCTGGTTAGCCGCGGCATCGGAAGACGCCCGTCTCATGGAATTTCTGCTCGCGAAGGGTATGCAGGTTAATAGTAGTCAATGTAATGCTTTGATAGCAGGTAGTCATATTATGTCTCCCAACGGTAGAGAGATGGTTGATATTTTGCTTGGCAAAGGTCTTGATGTGAGCTGCACTCAGTCGTTTCCATTTGTTTTCTTCGTTACTGCCGGTATAGACACGCCGGATTGGAAGGCCGGGGAGGCTATAAATGCCCTGGAGATGATGCAGAAATGGAAGATAAATATTAAGGCGGCTAATCACGAGGGAAAGACTCTTCTTGAATATCTGAGTGGCTCCAAAAAAGAGGTCAGGGCAAAAGCAGATTCATTAACTGAATATTTGCAAGCTGGTTCAGATGCTGCTCGGAAAGTGGTTGCAGATGCGGCACGAAAAGCGGCTGCGGAGGAACGCGAGGCTTTTGAAGAAAAGCAAAGGGAGAATTCAGATGATAACTTTATTACCGGAGCTTCATACGTCCCATCAATGAATCTTATATTTCCTGAGAGGAAACTTAAAGGCTCTTTGAGAGTGGCTTTTAGTCCTGATGGAAAATTTGTCGCAGTGGATGATGGTCAGCGCAATACCAATATAGTGGATGTTGCAACCGGAACTCTCTTCAAAACGTTGGAGGGGCGTGGTCTTTCTTTAGCCTTCAGCCCTGACGGGAAGATGCTTGCAACGTGGGGAGCAAAGACGGCGATTCTATGGGATATAGAGACCTGGACTAAAATTAAAACCCTTGCGGCCGGAAATAGCAATAACATTTATCATTGGCCCTATTTGACATTCAGCTCTGATGGCAAATTTTTTGTCATTGGGGAATCAACAAAGACTGAAATATGGGATGTGGAAACCTGGAAAACCTTAAGAAGGCTTGAAAATGCTGGGCAGGCTCTGTCACACACTGCAGGGGAACCTTTTATATCTTTTCTTCCGGATGGAAATACTCTTGCGACCGGTGGGGAAAACTATTCAATAATTTTTTGGGATTTGACGACGGGCGCTGAATTGAAGAGATTGCGTGCTGTCAGCTATCTTTGGGCAGACTTCAGCCCTGATGGTCAAACCATTGCATCCAGCTCAATAGGCTCAGGTGTTGTGGTCCTGCGAGACGCGGTGACCGGAAATATGTTAAACACATTGGATGGGAGTTACTTCGGAGTTGCATTTAGCCCTGATGGAAAAGTACTCGCAACAGGAAGCGTGGAGAAAGGGAAGGTCATACTGTGGGAAGTGGCAACGGGGAAAAAATTAAAGACCCTTGAAGGCCATTCCAGTCATGTTCGTGCGGTAGCCTTTAGCCCAGATGGGAAAAGGTTGGCATCAGTAGATGAGCAGAACAATATGACCTTATGGGATACGAATGGTTTATATCTGTCGCTTTCAAACTTTACAGGGAACACCCTGCAACTGAAAGGTGAAAGGGATAGAAAATTGAGAGAGATTTACAAGTCAAAGGATGAGTTTGAGACACAGACGGAATATGAGGAGAGGATCAGGATTGCTAAAATCGAGGAAGTAAGCTTGCGCCAGGAATACGTTGAACGGATTAGGGAGGCGCGGCACAGGTCTGAAAGTGAAATGAAGGAAAGGAGGACAAAATTGTATCCAGTTACTTTGGTTGCAAAGCTTGGGAAATACGATGCCGACAGGAAAGGTTTCGATGCTGATTTATTGGGAAGCACGGTCTTTATAAGCATCTCGCGTGAAAAAGCCATTGAAATAAGCAAACGCAAAGAAAATGTAATAGTCCAAGGGTTGGTCAAATATGTTAATTCAGAAAAGGCTGAGCTTGTTAATGCTTTTCTAATAGACAACGACGCTGACGATAAATTCGCCTTCGGCAGGCACATAGATCTTAGCCCTGAACAGAAAACTCAAAATACTCAGAGGGACAGAAATGAATTTGCTGGAGTGCCAATTAAAAGTAAGCCAGATGAACAGCTTTTGAGTTCACCATCAAAAGATGAACAGCTTCTGAGCTCGCCATCGAAAGTATATCGCCTTAAAAAAGAACTAGACATTAGAAAGAATCCAAAGGTTTTCACTGCTGAATATGTCGCTAATGATATAAAAGAAAATACTCTTGTTGAGTACTTAGGGAAGGATTTTATTTGGGTAAAGATAAGATTGTCTGATGGAAAAGAGGGATGGGTTGGCAGGGATGATGTGGAAGTCGTGAAAAAAAGTCAACAAGAGATATTATTAGTAGAACGCTTAAAAGGTACCTGGAAGGGGGATGCCATTATACCAGGCGATCAACCCATACCATTAGAAATTATAATTAGAAACAACGATGGGGCATCATGTGGTTCTGTAACATATCCAGCAACTAAGAATGATGGAAAATTAGAATGTTTAGATACTGATGGCGATACTTTGATATTGCTGGAACAGGCTGAATATGGCAAGTCATATATTACGGCTGTCTTTCATATGAAAAACATAGGGGACAATAAGTTGGAATGCATAATCTATACGAAAACTGGCAAGCAGGTTGGGACCGCGAAGCTGATCAGGCAGCATTGATATGTAAGACGCTACGGGAGCCCCGACAGGTGTTGCACCCGGTTTCTATTTTGATTTGTCTTCAGCTTTGAGGGCTTATTTGCCGGCTTTCTACGTAGGTGCAGGCAGTTGCATCTCAGTACCTCTCGTTGCATCTCAAGAAAACATGGTTTGAATCCAATCATCAGCATACAAACAAACCTGCCACACTAACTTCACAGCCAGCCCTTAAAATCCCGAGGTGGCAACACCGTGCCGGTTCGACCCCGGCCTCGGGCACCAGATTCTTTATGTTGGGTTACGCTTCGCTAACCCAACCTACGCGACTATATTCATCAGGTGACTTGCTAAAATCAAAAGGCTGATCGCCTCTTCAGGTCTTGTAATTGGCTCGTTTCTATGGCTATGGGGATTTTTATAAAGTCCTATCGCACCTGCAAACAAATGGGCCATAGCTTCCTTCTCTCCATCGGGCAAGGAATCGTTTGTTAAAGCGCCAGATGCTTTATCAAAGGCTTTTCGCATAAGTGCAACTCCCAAATCCGTTGCTGCATATCCACCCTTTTCACGAACAGCTATTTCAACTTCCTTGAATGATTGAAAGACAGCCGTATCATATTCTCCGCGTAAGAACTGAGAATACGTTTTTTGAACAATGACAGGATGTAAAAGCTGTCTCGGAAATAGATTAGCCTTGCGATAGCTTTCAAGATCAGTCCTGCCACGAATGCGCATTCCTTTTCTTGTAATAAAAACCCACTTACCTGTATCACCAGGTTTAGGGGCTACGAATCCCTCACCTTCTAACCAAACCCACGCCTCCATAAGCGCCTTTAGCACACTTTCCCGATGTCTATCAGAATAATCAATAACGGTATGGGTTTGGCCAAAATTATGACGATTTAATGCGCTCGAATCTGGCCCTTGCGAATGAAGATACTCGAGCACAACACCGGCAAGCTCCTCGGGCTCAAGGGCAAGCAGGTCTTCTGGATTTGGAATGATCTGAGGTATCGTCGGCATTTTTTTAGGCTGCCTTCAACTGCTTCACTTTTATCTTTTTCTTTCTCAGCTCCCAAAGGTCATACTGCATCTGCTGGTTAAGCCAACTCTCCGGGGTAGTGTTGAAGGCTATGGAAAGCCTCACGGCCATTTCAGGGCTTATTCCTGCCCTGCCGTTGATGAGCTCGGAAAGGGTCTTACGGCTTACGCCCAGGGCTTTCGCCGTCTCGGTTATCGAGAGTCCCAAAGGCTCAATGCAGAGCTTCTTTATGACTTCCCCAGGATGAGGAGGATTGTGCATCATAGTTTTATCTCCCTTCAATGGTAGTCCAGGTAATCGACTACATGGGCATCATGCCCTTCAAATTTAAATATTACTCTCCAGTTGCCGCTTACCTCTACAGCCCAAAAGCCTTTAAAATTACCTGTGAGCTTATGGAGCCTCAGCCCTGGAAGGTTCATATCCTCAGCTTCATAGGCGGCATCGAGCCTCGCCAGTATCAGCCGCAACCTGTCCGCGTGCTTCGCCTGGATTCCAGCCTTGCTGCCGGTCGAATAAAAGGCTTTCAGTCCTTTGTGGCGGAAGCTCTTTATCATTAGTGGATTGTAACCCTATACGTTACGGCAGGCAAGAACTTTTTTCTACTTTGCCCGTCACTTTGCCCGTCCCAAGAAAAACCCTGTCAAACCCAGTCAAACGCAGAGACAAAGCCCTTTTGAGCTAACCTTTTGATATTTCGGATTTTATTCGGAATATTGGAGAGTTACAAAGAAGAGGAAAGCATGGTTGGATTGTACTTAAAATCCCGAGGTGGCAACACCGTGCCGGTTCGACCCCGGCCTCGGGCACCAGATAATTCACATCCTGTTATTCTCAGCCCCGTCATATCCTCAGGTATCTGAAATCGCTCTCGTCAGAGCCCGCGAAGGCTATGATGAAGAAGACGAGGGCGACGTACCAGATGATCATCAGGATATCGGCCGCGGTCTTTGGAACGTATGCCCTTAG
>Ga0209323_10000291_pt1 | contig 31862 bp, 28 predicted proteins | sample Rifsed19ft2_FD_184014 | JGI IMG/M metagenome (GOLD analysis project Ga0209323, IMG submission 184014) | Soil microbial communities from Rifle, Colorado, USA - sediment 19ft 2 (version 2) | ecosystem: Environmental > Terrestrial > Deep subsurface > Rock core/Sediment | place: Rifle, Colorado...
CCTGCCTGTCGCGGCCCTACAATCAAAGATAACTCCTTTTTCGACAGGTGAGCTACTAACTCACTGAACATATATCTTTTTATAGGCATAGTCCATTATAAAGGCGAGAATAATAAAAGTCAACATGATAAATTATCGGGTTACAAATAAGGCTATAAGTTGTTGTTAAACCCCGTAAGACCTTCGGTCTCTTAAGGGGTAAAGATGAATTTTGCTTTGGGAGACGGATAACGGTATACAGATGACTTTGTTGTCTATATCAAGTTGTAACAGCATTGGGTCAGTGCTTATGTGTATATCATCCTGTAAAAAATTGTATGGTGAGGAAAAACGAAGAACGACTGAGTTCACCTGCATTTTGGAGCGAAGCGGAAAAATGTCAGGTGTAACGATTTGTTATGCGCATTAAGTTCTAGTGTCCTATTTTGGTTATGATGCTGACATTCAATTTTTTTCAAAATCAAGCACCCAGTCAATTTCAATAATTCCTCCTCTGCCTTTTCTATCAAATCGCATATAGCGGTTTTTGATTTTGTAACCCCACTTGTTTGTAATTCTAAAACCATTTCGTTCTGCGATATCAATGAGAAAATCTGCTGTGTCGAAGAAAATATTACTCACATTGCTATCACCAACTACCATTACATAATGAGTTTTCTTGCTTAAACAATTTGCCATTTCAGAAAAATGTTTTTCCATCTCTACAAAATATTTAAAGGTTACATAAGAATGTTTATGTCCGTTCTTTTTATCAATGTCGTAAACCTGCTGAAGCTTTTCGTCTAACTTGTCAATGTTTAAAATTGTGTTGTAAGGAGTATAATAATTGAACTCTGCTTTTTGTATTTGTTTATTCCCTATATATTCAATCTTCTTTCCATTCTGCTTCCTCTGTGTCTGCATATGAAATAAATCACCAACCCAAAACAACTCCACCATTTGATTGTAGATGTAGTCAATTGCTTTGATATAAGGCGGCGAAGTAATTGCCAAATCAATAGCTTGCCCTTTAAGTTTTTTTTCTAACAATTGAGAGCCTGAGGAACAAATGATTCTACTTGTCAATCTTGGATTGATAACTTCTGAAAATTTGGAAATTCTATCAACAAATAAATCAAGTTGAGAAAAGAATAGGATGTTCACTTCTTCCGGAACTTTAACTTTTGTGTGAGAAACATAAGTTTTCTGTGATTCATTGTCTGCATTTGAAACTCGTCTAATGATTGATGAAAAACAAATCACCAGCAGTCCTTGAATGTCTTTCACTTTTTTGTTGTTTCCAAATTTTTCAGGAATTTGATTTATCAATGTCCTAATGATTGAAAGTTTTTTGATTGCTTCTTTTGTGAACCAATGCTCAATGGTTTCACAGTCGGGCTTGAAATCACCTTTCTTCTTTTTCTTTATTTCTTTAGTGAGCCATGTTGATATTTTATTTAGTTCCATAATATCAACCCTTGTAGTTTTCACTTTTGAAATTAAAGTTGAAAGAGGGTCAATATCCACTCCAATTACATTGTGTCCTGCTAAAATTCCTTCTACTAAAGTTGTTCCCGAACCGCAAAAAGGGTCAAGAATATTTTTGGTCTGGTTACCGTTCAAATATTTTTCAATAGCCCACATTTTTTTACTTCCGTGAATTAATCAGTTTAATTGAACGGTTCAATTGAAAAATTAATATTGCCTGAATTCCTTTTGGAGTTAAGAAAAGATGATTGTCAACTTTTTGAATAAATCCTAATTCCTCAGCATAATTAGCAAAGTGATAAGTGCCTGTAAGTTGTGCTTGTGGCTTTGTCCAAGTTTTTTCTTTGCCTAATGAACGAACAAAAAAATCTTGGAAGTTATCATACTTAACTGGATAATCTGCTTTGGATAAAATAAAAACAGTATCAACAACTGACATTATGCTGAATGTAATTTGTGAATAGAAAGGATTATCTTTTACAAATTCAGCAATCAAATCAAATTGCTCAACATTAAATCTTTCATCGGAAGTAAAATTATCAGCCGCTAAAATTTCTCTTCCAAGTTTGGTCAAAGAATAGTCACTTTTATTTTTTTCAAGAATACCTATCAAACTTGCTAACGCAAATCTATTTCTGATTGTTTTTATTGATTTATTTTCAATCTTACTTATCTCATCAATTGAAACTCCACTACCAAAAAGACCAAGAGTGGTTTTTAAAAGATATAATCTGACAACACCCCAATTCCCGGGTTGAATTTTTAAGAAAGCTGAAAGTTCTCTGAAGTTTTGATAATATTTAAAAAGGACTTCTTCAATATCAAATTTTATTAATTTGATTTCTTCCTTTTCACAAGCAAAAAAATGTTCTTTTCTTGCATCAGTAACAAGAATGATTTTATTGATTTTTGTCTTGATTAATTTTGATTGAGATTAAAGTTTTAAAAGTTCATTGTGATAATCATTTATCTGTGCAATGATGTCAGAGTAAAAAGGAACAGCTTTTAATTCAATCAACAAAAGTTCATTTTGGTGTAGATAGAGTAAATCAAGAATTCTTCTACTATCAAATTTCTTTTGTCTTGCAATCGGACTTAAATCACCCTGATTAACGGAGAGAACACCTGCTAATATTGACCTATCAGCTGATAAAATATCTTCAATAACTTTTTCTGTTACAGATGTTGTCATCATAATTTTTCAACTGAAATTATTTCAACTTCTGAGTTTAGTTTTAATGTGGTTGAATATTCAAATTGATAAAGCAAATTATTTCTTAAAGTTTCCTCAACATCAATATTTGCCTTTCTCGTTTTTACTTTTATCAAATACGGCTCGCCTCCATACTCTGCACCATCAAGAATTCCTCTCATATTTTCAATGTCATCTTCATTCGTAATGTAGCAAGGGTTTAATCTATTTTTGTCAAAGTCATTTTCATTTTTGAGATACAAAATTTTCACGAGAATAATTTCATCAGGAATGTTTTTAAATCCAAAAGGGAAATTTTCGCTGACTAATGTTTTTAAAAAATTATCAGCATCAATCACATTGTATTCTGATGTGAGTTGTTCTAAAACGGTATCGTCAATATTTTCAAAACTTGTTATCATAGTTTTTTATGCTGGCAATGGCAACCTATTATCACCCCTATTCTTTATGGTGCTGTTAGCACTTGAAAGAATTACTGTTTTCAAATTTTGGTCTGCTATATCGGAAAACTTCGTTGATGTAATTATTCGGTGATTGTCTGTCAAAGAAAAATATCCTTTGTCAAATGCAATGTGGCAATGCCTGCAAAGGCAAAGGCCGTTTAAAATATGTGCCCTGTGTGGAGGTGCCTTCTTCTGCAACATTATCGGGCTTAATGTGTGCTGCTTCAACAAAAATTTGTCCTGTTACATCGCAATTTGGAATGGAACAGGTGTAATTGTATTTCTTTTTTATTCTGATTGACCATGTCGCATTCCTCACCCTTTTTGTGCTGTTAGCAAAACGCAAATCGTTACTCAAAATATCTACTTCGGGAATTGCAACCTCTTCTTGTTCTGAAATTACATCAACAAGCGGTGCTGTAAAAATTCCGTCTGTAATTTGTTCTTCAATATTTTGTTTTTGTGTTATGTCTTCAAATATTTCTCTGATTGAATTTTTAAAAGGTGAAATTTCAATCAAAGGATTTGCTCTGATTGCTTCCCAATCTGCATCAGTGAGTAACAGACTTGGAACAAAATTTCTGATTTCATTTACAAAAGCTGTGTATTTGCCAGTATAAAATAAATTTCCGTTTGCCTCTTGAAAGAGTCCTGAATTTAGTAAATCTGTTTTCCAGTATGATGTGTTGTTCCCTACTCTTGCAGTGTTACCATCAACAAGTGCGCCTAATGCTTGCAATGATATCGCATTGCTGTTATCAAGATTGTTGAACAAAAATTTTAATGGCATATCACCGTTTGCAGGGTTAGTGCTGAATTGTGCTTGTGTATTATTGAAAGAGTAAATCGCAAGTGAAATAGAAAGTGTCAATTCATAAATCTGTTTTGCTGCTGTAAAATTTCCTACTGAATAAAGATCATTCCACAAACTGCCCATCCTTGTCCAAATCAAGGGACAAGTATTTCCGTCTTTGATAAATCCATAGCGAATCATTGCACGGATTTTTGTTTGCATTGTTGAGGGCTGAATATTTCCTGCTGCTGCAAACTGATACATCTTTTGGTTTCTATGTCTGCCACCCGACCAGCAAAACCCTATGTATTCAAGTTTCTGACTTTCAAGAACCAAAGTTCTTACGGTCAGCAACTCATCAAGGTTTGAGCTACTTCTTGAGTGAAACCAATCTCCGTTTATGGAAGCCATATTTCTATCCTAATTATATTGTTTTGAGTATTGCATTTTATATCGTATAACGACTAAATTAAGTTGCGGCGGACTTATGCCATCCACTTGAATGGCTTGTTAGCACTAATAGTCTTTGTTTCTTATTTTCTTTTCGATGATGCTTTTAGCGGCTTCGTATGTTGCAAATTCATCATACTTATTTAAACTACTGTTACATCTTTTAGAATTTTCTATATGTGGGCAATATTTTTCATTGCTGCCGAAAATAAATCGTAGATCGTGCGTTATGCATAAAGGATATTCGTCAACTTCAAAGTAATTATTTTCATATATTTTGGCTTCCCATTTGTATTTTCCAATAGGGAATTGTTTGATTATGTAGTCCGGTTTTGATTCGGGAGAATCAGACAATAAATGATTTTTTATTGTTTTTAAATAAATATATGCCAATACAACAAAAACCAAAATTACGGTTGCCCATAATGGCGTCGGTGATTGGATGGTATTTATTAACGCAATCCATAGATTTTTTGCGAAAAGATAAATACTCCCAATGCTCAGGATTATTGCCCCGACAATTATGCCAACAATTGCGGAATGCAAATCTGAAAATACTTTTTTTAAGTATGCTTGTATTACTTCTCGGGGGTTTATCATATACGGCTACCTATATATTCTTGTAGTGCTAACATTCTTTTTTTATGTTTATTCAACATTATGATAGCAACAGATAAATTATAGAAATTAAAGGTAAGATAGTCAAAGAAAAAAAACCTTATAAAATCGCAAAACGGAGCTGAAATGCAATATAATAGTTTTGTATCAATTATTATATTGCTGAGATATAGTATTACATACCTGCCTGTGCTACGGCAGACAGGGCAGACAGGTTAGTTATGTTAGAGTTCTTTAAACGATTTTTGTCATCAAGAATGACTCTAATACTTCTTTAATATCTTTGCCATTCTGTCCTTACCAGAAAGTTTTATCTTTTGTAATCTCTTTTTCTCTATATCTCTCTCAGTGGTTAAAAATTTTGATTTATTGAGTTCCGACAGCTTTTTTTCCAATTCAAGATGTTCCAAATATAATGACTTGAATTCTTTATTTTCATTTGTTGCCTTTTCAATTAAATCTTCGTTATATCCTTTTGGTATCATAAATATATTCCTCCTTTTTCTTCCAATTTAATGTATAGGAATTTCAATGTTGAGATTCCTCGGTCGCTTCGCTCCCTCGGAATGACAGGTGGGTAGAAGTGTCATTCCGAGCGTAGCGAGGAATCTAATTTAATCTCCGCCTCTGAACGGCGGATATACCTTGGTTTTAAGGCAGTTGAATCCTCAATATCCCCCCTTTCTAATTTTTTGCCGCCAAGCAAAGCAATGCTGGAGGCTACTGAATTTTTCGGCATGTTATTATAAAAATAGGCAAACCCATTTAATTTATTTTTGATAAAATCACCATATGTTTTAATGCCTTCACCAAAAAAGATTACTGGTTCATTAATTTTCTGACAGAGTTTTTCAGGATTGATAGCCATATCATCCTCTAACTTTTTTATCACCCCCTTTTCATATTTATACAAAGAAGCATAGACCTCCCCCTTCTTCGCATCAAGAATTGGACAGAGAAATAAGATTGAAGATTGAAGATTGTCAATTGTCGATTTTAAAGATTCAGGGGCAGATAAAAAACTCTCAACAATTGCATCCAGTGTCCCTACAGGGACAATAGGTTTCCCTGTGGCAAGATTAAAACCCTTGCATGTGGAGAGTCCTATCCTTAAACCGGTAAATGAGCCGGGGCCAATTGATACGGCAAATCCATCAATATCACTAATTCCGATTTTAACTTTTTTTAATAAGTCATCTAATGAATTAATTAAGGTCTTAGAGTAGGAGCTATTTAAAGGAAGAAATGATTCAGAGAGAAGACTTCCGTCTTCTGCAATAGCAACACTTCCATGATTTGTTGAAGTGTCAATGCCAAGAATTATCATTCGTGGAATCTAAACCACAGAGAACACAGAGAAAAAAACAGAAAAATCTTAAAAAGAAAAAATCTTTAATTCTTTCTCTTTGACCTCTGTGGTTAAATATTTAGTGGTGCCGAGGGGCGGAATCGAACCGCCCACGCAAGGATTTTCAGTCCTTCGCTCTACCGACTGAGCTACCTCGGCAAACAAAAAAATTAGTCTAAGAGACTAAGAGTCTAAAAGTTAATTTAACTCTTAGACTCTCAGACTTTTAGACTGCATCTATATTACCAAATTTTATCTCTTTAAGACAAGAGTTTTTTGCTTATTTGCTTTGTAATCCCCCTTGAAAGCCACTTTTCAAGGAGACAGTAAAGGACGATAAACAAATATCTGCTCACCGTCTATTTAATTTTAAGCTTTGACTCCCCTACAGTTTCTTCTATTTGTCCTTATTATTTAACAACCACCTCAATCATATTGTCAGTATTTAAATACTTTTCTTTAACTTTGATTATCTCATCTAACTTTACTTTCTTTAAATCAGCTAATAATCTTTTTTGATAATCTATGCCTTTTTTGTAAAATTCGGCGAGCCCTGTATAATAACACTGGTTTATCCTTGAGAGCCCCCTCATCAATTCTGATGATATATATTTATTAACTGCCCTCTCCAAATCTTCTCCTTTTATTTCTGCTTTTTTAAAGCCCTCAATCTCTTTAAATATTCCCACTTTTGCCTTTTCTACAGTATCTATAGTTGTCCCTATAGATGCACCGAAAAGGGCATGACTATTATACGATGAAAAACCTGCACCGAGGGAATATGCAAGCCCCTGCCTCTCTCTTAACTCAAATGACATTCGCTCTGAAAGGATATAACTAATGAGATTTAGGGCTATTTTATCCTTTGGCTCAATCTTTATAAGTTTGCCAATCCTTATGTATGATTGAGTTTTATTTAATTCTATATTTATGGATTTGGAAGGATTGAGTAAAGATTTAGAATAATCTATAGATGGAATACTTGTCCCTTTTTTAATTTCATTTCCCAAGAGGTTTTTAAATTTATTTATTACCGTATCAGCGTCAATGCCTGTTGCAACTGTTATTATTAAGTTATTCGGGGGAAAATATACCTTATGAAAAGCTTCCAAAGCTTCCTTTGTTATTGAATTTATCGTCTCAATTGTTCCAATAATTGATTTAGACTGCGGGGTTCCTTTAAAGACCTCGTCAAAAAGCAGTTTCTTTGAAAGGATATCAGGTTTTGAATCCTCTTTTTTGATGAGGTTGAGCATTTCTAATCTGACAGACTCAATATCTTCAGACTCAAATCTTGGTTTTAAGATAATATCAGATAATAGCTTAATCCCCTTATCATAGTATTCGTCTATTGTCTCAAACCGTATATAAGAATATTCATTTGTTGTGTAAAAATCGTCATATGGGATGAATTCAGAATCTCGAGTTTTTAATGTGGCGCCAATTGAAGAGAGTTCTTTTTGAAATGCTTTATAATCCTTTTCTCTTGTCCCCCTTTCCATTATTCGATGGGTAAAGTTAACAATGCCTGTTTTGTTTTCAGGCTCCATAAGAGAGCGGTTTTTAGCAAGAACATGGACTGCAAAGACCTCAGAATCTCTATTTGAATTGACAATAATTGTAAGTCCGTTTTTTAAGACAACCTTCTTTATCTGCCCTCTTTTTCTTGTCTTTTGTTTTTCTTCTGCCTTCTGTCTTTTGACTTCTGTCCTCTGTATTTTTTCCTCCTTCTCATTAACCAATTCAACACTATCTTCTGTAAATATATCTTCTTCTTTTATTGATTTTTGATAATAGTCTCCCTTAATCTGTTTTCTAATATCTTCAATTGAGCTATCTCCTGGCGTAATCAGGTTAATCATAAAAGAAGGGTTTGACAGATATTTCTTTGCAATTTTTTCTAATTGAGTTTTTGATACATTCTCTAAATTCTGGACATAATTTTTTGCAAAATTCCATCCGCCAACAGCAATAAACTTCCCCTTTACCATTCCGTAGTAATGGGGTTTTTCTGAAAGAAAGATCTCCTGCACCTTTACAGATAATACAATCCCTTTTCTCCTGTCTTCATCTATTGGTTCGCTGCTAAATTTAATTAATTCTTCAATTATGGCATTTTCAACATCCTGTGGCCCTAAATTTGGGGGGAAGGAGGCAGATATTTTTAAGAGAGAAAAGTGTTTGTTAAAATCTATTGATGCATTAATATCAAAGACATCTGCCCTATTCTTTTCATGAAGATTTCTATTAATCCTTTCTTTTAGTTCCGAGTCAAGGATTGCGGTTATTATGGACATACTATAAAAATCTTCCTTATCGATTTCTGACAAAGGCATCCCCATATCTATAGATGAATGTATGACCTTAGAATTTGCCTCAAATCTTTGACCTTTAATCTTCAAAGAGTAAGTCTGCTCCTTTGACGGCTTTTGTGGCGGATATTTTCCAAAGTATTTATTTGTGAACATCAGCATATCCTTACTATCAAAGTCCCCCATAATAAGGGCAGTCATATTATTGGGGATATAATATCTTTCATAATATTCCTTAACCTGTTCTCTTGATATGTTTTTTATTGTTTCAGGAAGTCCTATGACAGGCAGGTTATATGGCGTCCCATCAAAAAATCTCAAATTAAAAAGTTCATCTTCAAATGAAGACGGCTCTGACATATCCCTTGCAATTTCATTAAGGATTATCCCCTTCTCCTTCTCAAATTTATTTTCTGGGAATATGGAATTAAAGAGCATGTCAGACTGAATATCCAATGCCTTTTCAATGTGGGATTTTTCTACAAGGACTATATAATTTGTATAATCCATATCGGTGTGTGCATTGTTGTAAATACCGTAAAAATCTGTCTCTCTGTAGAGTTCTTCCTGTGTCCTTTTTCTCGTCCCATTAAATAGAAGATGTTCAAGCATGTGAGAGACTCCACTATTTGAGAAATCCTCATTAGATGCCCCTGTTTTCACAGTAACAACGCATGAAATAACAGGGCTTTGATGATTTTCAATCAGGATGACCTCAAACCCATTGGAGAGCTTTATATTCTGGGCAGTTACAGCAGGAAGGTCTTTGCTCCAAAGTAAAAAAATTAGCGTAAAAATAAAAGATATATATTTTTTCATAAGAATAAAAACCTGATTAATCCGCAGATTACACAAATTTTCACAGATATTTTTTAATCTTTTTTCTATCTGTGTTCATCCGTGTCCATCTGTGGTTGCTTTTATAATTTCCTTAATCTCTGCATCTTCTTTCTCTCTGTTTTTGAGAGTCTCCTCGGATTGCCCTTCTTTTTTGTTGTTAGCGTTACCTCAAAATCATCTTCTTCTGACTCCCCCTTCAGTGCTGAGATTTCTGCAAGCATCAGGCTTTCCTCAAATTCCCCTGATGATATAACAACTGCACCATGCCTTAGGACAAAATTTGCCACATCCCTATCAGAAGTAACAACGGTAGAGAAATCCCCATTTTTCACCATTTTTTTAATCACCTCATCAGCCTTTTCGCCCATCCTTGAGAATATTACTTTAATACCGTTTATTACCTCTCTTTTTTCTACAGGGTATCCGCTCTTCCACCCATCAAACACTACAGTAATATCATGCCCCTTTAATCTTTTATAGCTATAGAGATTTTCAATGAATTTCTTCCTTGTTTCATCAAAAGAACTGATAAAATCTCTTCTGAATCTGTCAGATGCCATTAAGAGATTGTATCCATCAATAATTATCTTCAATGACATAACAAAAGGATTATACCCTCTTAATTTTATAATTTCAAATGTGTATAATGATAAGGTGTTAAAGATATTTCCAGATATTCATCAATTTTATAATCTAAAAGAGAATAATGTATTTATTCCAATCTTTACAACTCTGCCATTAAGTAGCGAGACGCCTATAGATTTATTTGAGAGACTTTTCAAAGGCAATCCATTTGCCTTCCTTCTGAACAGCGGAAATATATCTCCTAACTCCTGCTACTCATTTTTAGGGGCTTTTCATAAACCTTTTATTAAAGGTAATCACGATGTAAACCCTCTTTTGCAATTGCAATCGCTGCTTGATAGTTGTAAATCAAATGGAATAGATTATCTCCCGCATTTCTGGGGTGGTGCTGTGGGATATTTTGGCTATGATATTGTTCGTCTTTTTGAGAAGATACCTAAAATTGCCCTTGATGACATTCATATTCCTGAAATTTATATTGGTTTTACAGATGAGGTTATAGTGTTTGACCATTTGGAGAAAGCCATAAAGGTTATAGTCTGTCTGAAAAGAGGTGAGGAATATGAATATGGGGCAGAGAGATTGAATAGGATAGTATCAAAAATCACCAGTCACCAGTCACCAGTCACCAGTCACCAGTTTAAAGCCAAAAACCTAAAATCAAATATGACAAAGCCCCAATTTATTAATATGGTAAAAAAGGCGAAGGGGTATATAAAGGAAGGTGACATATTTCAGGCAAATCTATCTCAGAGATTTGAGGCGGAATTTGAAGGAGACCCATGGGAATTTTATAAACGACTCAATTACATCAACCCCTCACCATTTGGAGGTTATATAGATTTTGGTAATATGCAAATTGTTAGTGCATCACCTGAACGTTTGATAAAAGTTAATGGCAGACATATAGAAACAAGGCCAATAGCAGGAACAAGACCACGGGGAATAAATAGTCAAAAAGATACAGCCCTTTCTCGAGAGCTGCTGTTAAATGAGAAAGAGAGAGCTGAGCATATAATGTTAGTGGATTTAGAAAGGAATGACCTTGGAAGGATCTGCAAATATGGGAGTGTCAGGGTAGAAGAACTAATGACACTTGAATCTTATTCCCATGTATGGCACATTGTTTCAAAGGTAGCAGGAGAATTGAGGGAGGATATCAGGTTTATTGATATGTTAAGGGCATGTTTCCCCGGAGGAACAATTACAGGGTGTCCAAAGGTAAGGTGTATGGAGATAATTGATGAGCTTGAGCCTGTAAGAAGGGGGATTTATACTGGCTCTATGGGTTATATAGGCTATGGCGGAATGATTGATTTAAATATTATGATTAGGAGTGCATTGGTGAAAGGTGATAAAATATATTTTCATGCAGGTGCAGGGATAGTAGCAGATTCTGAACCTGAAAGGGAATATGAGGAGACACTATTTAAGGCAAGGGCAATTATGGAGGCATTAAAAAATGGATGAACTGATTTACATAAATGGAAAATTCCTGCCAAGGGGTGAGGCAAAGGTCTCTGTGCTTGACCATGGCTTTCTCTATGGCAATGGTGTATTTGAGACAATGAGGGCTTATAAGGGAAAGGTGTTTATGGTTGATAAACATGTAGAGAGATTATTCAGATCAGCAGATGCTGTTTATCTGAATATGACAATGAGTAAAATAGAAATAAAAAGGGCTATAGAGGATACAGTTAAGGCAAATAAATTAAAGGATGCCTACATCAGAATTACCATATCAAGGGGTGAAGGAGAGCCTGGGCTTGACCCTGATTTATGCCAGTCTCCAACAGTCGTTGTTTATGCAAAGGAGTTTAAACATTATCCTGAAGAATGGTACAGAGAGGGAATTAAAATAGCTGTAACATCTATTAAAAAGATAGCCCCTGATTATATCAAAAGTCCACTGAAGGCATGTAACTACTATCTGCCTAATTTTTTTGCAAAAAAAGAGGCAAAGGAGAAAAATACCGTTGAGGGCATAATGCTTACTGAAGATGGATATATAGCTGAAGGGACTGTTAGTAACATCTTTATTGTTTCAAAAGGGGTTCTGACTACACCTCCGGCAGATTCCGATGTTCTTGATGGCGTAACAAGGGAGATTGTTATTCAGATAGCAAAGGATAATAATATCCTATTTAAAGAGGAGAAGTTTCGAAAGGATGAATTAGTAAAGGCAGATGAGTGTTTTCTAACAAACACTACATTTGAAATAATGCCTGTAAAAGAGGTAGATGGTTTTAAAATCGGCAAAAAATCTCCAGGCAGGGCAACTACTTTATTAATGGGGAAATTTAGAGAGGCAGTAAAACAAAACTTGCTTGTTTGAATAACATGGTCACTTATAGTCTTTCATATATCCTACATAATTTTCAGCGTATTGAAGTATCTTGTCTTTTTCCTCTTTTGTAAGCTCCCTCTTTGGCTTTGCAGGACTTCCTACTGCCAGCCAGCCTGAAGGTATTACAGACTTCTCTGTTACGACTGAACCGGCGGCAATAACAGAAAACTCTTGAACCTCTGCTCCGTCTAAAATTATTGCTCCCATGCCAATAAGGCACCTTGACCTTATCTTGCAACCGTGTAGCGTAACACCATGTCCTATTGTAACCTCATCTTCTAAAAATAGTGGATAGGTTTTATTTGTTACATGGAGGAGGCATCCATCCTGAATATTTGTCCTTTTGCCGATTCTTATATAATTTACATCCCCCCTTACAACTGCATTGAACCACACGCTGGAGTATTCCCCGATTTCTACATCACCTATAATCTGGGCACTTTCTTCTACAAAAACAGTTTCATGAATCTTTGGCAAAATTCCCTTAAATGGCTTTATCATATTTCCTTTTGTAACATTATTTTTTGCATCCATCAATAAAAATTTGATAAGTGGTATAATAAAAACGTGAGAAAAAAAATAGGCATTTACATTCATGTTCCTTTTTGCATTAAGAAATGCGGCTACTGTGACTTTAATTCGTACAGCAATATGGAGGGGATTATTAATGAATATGTGGAAGCGATAAAAAAAGAAATTTCTATAATCAGCTATCAGCCCTATGAAATTATATCAATATTCTTTGGCGGCGGCACACCGACAGTTCTTGAATCGAGGCAATTAATAGAGATATTGGAATCGTGCAAAAGTCTATTTAATTTAAGAGCTGATGTGGAAATTACAATTGAGGCAAACCCTGAGACATTGACTATAGATAAATTAAGGGAGTTAAGAAGGGAAGGATTTAATAGGATAAGTATAGGTGTTCAGTCCTTTAATGACAGACTCTTAAAAAAACTCGGAAGGGTGCATGATTCAAAGAAGGCGTATCAACAGGTTTTATTAGCAAGAGATGCTAATTTTGAAAATATCTCTATAGATTTAATGTTTGGCATACCTGATGAGACAATAGATGATTGGGAATCTGATATTAAAACTGCCATTGAATTAAATCCTGACCATATCTCTACATATAATCTGACAATAGAAAAGGGGACACAGTTTTGGAGTAAAACGCAGGCTAAAGCCTGCGGCTACCAATTACCTGATGAAGATAAACAGTTAGAGATGTATGAGAGAGGAATAGAACTTCTAACGATGGCAGGTTATGGGCATTATGAAATATCAAATTTTGCTAAACATGGCAAGAAGTGTTTGCACAATCAGATTTATTGGCAGAATGAAGAATATATCGGCATGGGTGCTGGTGCATATTCTTATATAAATGGAGAGAGGAGATGGAATATAAAAAGTCCAGTGGAATATATAAAAAGGATTCAAGGAACTAAGGAGGCAAGGGGGCAAAAGGTTTTTAATGTTATTGAAGGGGAGGAAAAACTTGAGAACAGGAAAACAATGGGAGAAACCATTATGATGGGGCTTCGGATGCTTGATGGGATAAATCTACAATATTTTAAAAAACGCTTCGGTGTAGATTTAAAAACAGTTTTTTCTGATACAATATCTCAGCTTTTGAACAATAATCTTATAGTGTTTGATAATGGAAATCTCAAATTAACCCAAAAAGGGCTTCTCTTTTATAATGATGTATCTGTAGAATTTTTGTCTTAAGTTTTAACCTTTTTCAGGTTTTAAAACGATGGCACTCAAAGGCGGGAGGGTAATGTTTAAAGAGCAGGGTTTCCCCTGCCATAAAACCTGATCTGACCATCTTCCCCCTTCATTACCAAGATTGCTGCCGTAATAAATATCAGAATCGCTGTTTAGTATCTCTTTATAAAAACAGTGTGAGGGAACACCGATTTTATAGTTAAATCTGGGGGTAGGTGTAAAATTGAAAACGAATACGAGGTGATTATCAGAGTCTTTACCCTTTCTTATAAATGATACAATACTCCTCTCCCAGTCGTGGAAATCAATCCACTCAAAACCTGTATATTCAAAATCTACCTCCCACATGGCAGGTTCTGTTTTATAAATTTGATTTAAGTCTTTTATAAATCTCTGCAATTTTGTATGCGGTTCATATTGGAGGAGATGCCAGTCAAGGCTCTGGTTATGATTCCATTCATGCCACTGTCCCATGTCTCCACCCATAAAAAGGAGCTTCTTGCCGGGCTGGGCATACATATAGCCAAGAAGCAGCCTAAGATTTGCAAACTTCTGCCAGAAATCACCGGGCATCTTACTTAGGAGTGAAGCCTTACCGTGAACCACTTCATCATGTGATAAAACAAGTATGAAATTTTCGTGGAATGCATATAACATTGCAAATGTGAGATTATTATGATGATATTTTCTGAATATGGGATCTTTAGTTATATACTCAAGGATATCGTGCATCCACCCCATATTCCATTTGAATGTAAATCCAAGACCACCAAGATATGTAGGGCGTGAGACGCCTCCCCATGATGTGGACTCCTCTGCAATAGTCATGATTCCCGGAAACTCCGCATGAATAACCTCATTCATCTTTTTTAAAAAATCTGTCGCCTCAAGATTTTCCCTTCCGCCATATGTATTCGGAACCCATTCACCATGCCTTTTGCTATAATCAAGATAGAGCATGGATGCCACTGCATCCACCCTAAGACCGTCTAAGTGGTATTTTCTGCACCAGAAGAGGACATTTGACGTTAGAAAATTTCTCACCTCATGGCGACCGTAATTAAAAATGAGTGTCCCCCAGTCGGGATGCTCTCCTTTTCTTGGGTCTTCATGCTCATAGAGGGAAGTCCCGTCAAATTGAATCAGGCTGTGTCCATCTCTGGGGAAATGGGCAGGCACCCAATCAACGATAACTCCGATATTGTTCTGATGACAGTAATCTACAAAATACATGAAATCTTCAGGGGTGCCGAATCTGCTTGTGGGGGCAAAATATCCTGTTACCTGATAGCCCCACGATGCATCAAATGGATGCTCCATAACCGGCATAAGCTCGATATGCGTATATCCCATATCTTTTACATAGTCAATCAGGAGATGGGCAATCTCTCTGTATGTCAGAAATCTATTACCTTCCTCAGTCTTTCTTGCCCATGAGCCTAAATGCAATTCATAAATGGATAGAGGCTTGTCGAGCGGAGTGGTTTTATCGCGGTTTTCTACCCACTCACTATCATTCCATTTATATTTATTTATATCCCAGACTACAGATGCAGTTTTTGGCCTTGCCTCAGAATAGAAGGCATAAGGGTCAGACTTTATGAGAAGGTGGTTATGATGGGTTTTTATTTCATATTTATAAATATCCCCTTCCTTTAGTCCAGGTATAAAAAGCTCCCATATTCCAGAGTTCCCCAATATCCTCATCGGGTGTCTTCGTCCATCCCATTTATTGAAATCACCGATTACACTGACCCTCTTTGCATTTGGTGCCCAGACTGCAAAATGGACACCTTTAATGCCATCCAAATCCATTATATGGGTGCCAAGTTTTTCATAAATCCGAAGGTGATTCCCTTCATTAAATAAGTGTCTGTCAAGGTTGCTAATTATTGGAAGGAATGAATAGGGGTCATGAATCTTGTAGTGCGAGGCTTTAGCCTCGCTGTCATATATCGTTACCGAGAAATAGTATGGGAATATCTCTCTATCTTTTATAAATGTCTCATAAAATCCATCTTTGTGAATGCGGTTAAGCGAATAAACACTTTTCTCATTATTAAAATCAACTGCTAACACCTCAACTGCCTCAGGCAGGAATGCCCTGATACTGACCCCCCTTTCACCATTTACATGAACATGGTGAATACCCAGAACATTAAAAGGGTCATGATGGTCTGCATGGACAATCTTATTTATCTCTTTTTGTTCAACTGTTGTTTTCATTTAATAAAATTATGCATACTGCTTCTTACCTATTAAGACAATATATTTTATCACTTCTTCTCTCGTTTTAGGATTAAGAAAGCTGTAACTTATTCTTGATATTGGAAAATAGGGAAATCTACCAAGAACTACCATCTCATTTCTATAACCCTGCGACAGTAAATTATATTCATTTTCATCAGTAATAACAAACCTTTCTTTTGGAGAATTGATAAATTGTAACATGGAATCTTCAGAGCCTATCTCATTTAATTTTTTACCTGTATAAAATATAAGCGATTGAAATAGGCGGGTTTTATAAAAACCAATTTCAAACTCTTTGCCGCTGACCTTCTTTATTGCCTCAGATATGGGTTTTGCAGGTTTGTATGTGTCAAAGGTTGGCTGGAATTTTAGCGATACGAGAAGCTGTATCATCATAATAAGCAGAATCATCCACGCCTTTGTTATAAAAAATTCTTTTTTCAAGGTGGAAATTAAAATGTAAGAGGTAGAAATAACGACACCTGAAATAAGGAGATATACAAAGGTATCCAGAGATTCTCTAAAGAATAAAAATGAAGATACAAGTGCTATAATCAGAAGGGGAATAGAAAATAGAGAGAACAGATATTCGACTATCCCTTTTCCTTTACGGGAATCAATATAAATACCTGCACCGAGAGACGCTGCCGGTATTACTACGGATAGATAGTTTGGAAGGCTAAACTTGGATAATGAGAAAAAAACAAAGGGGATATAAAACCAGAGGAGCAAAAATAAATTTGTGTCCTTTCCTTCAACTGACCCCTTAACACCTTGATCCCTTGACCCCTTTTCTTTCAGCCAGTAATATTGCTGATAAAACCACAATATCCACCATGGAAAGAAATACCAGAAGAATGTATGTGCTAAGAAAAAATGTCCGCCGGGATTCGGCTCATATACTCCCTTAACAAGGAACTTTTTAAAATTCTCATGGATGATATTCTTTTCAAGGAACCCAAAGCCGTATCTGTGTGTCATGTAAATATACCACGGTGTGATTAATGTTATAAGCAGAAGCAAACCGTGAAAGGGCTTCAACTTTTTAAAAGAACCCCAATCTCTTTTCAGGAGTATAAACATAAATACTATTGAAACAGGGAATATTATTCCAATAGGTCCTTTGGTTAATGTTGCACCAGCCATACCAATATAAACATATAGAAATCCTTTAATAGAATTTTGCCCTTTGTAGATATAGTTATAGAATCCATAAATTGAAAGCGTGATGAAGAATGTGAGTGTTATATCCATCCTTGCATCTCTCATCATGCTGTAAAAACCCACATTGGCACAGAGGACAAGACATGCCCATAATCCTGTATCAGAAGACCTTATATTTTTCCCAAAGAGATAGGTGAGGGATAAAACACCTAATGCCGCCATAAATGATGGAAGTCTTACCGCCCATTCATTTATTCCAAAAATTGCGTAAAATATTTGAAGAAGCCAATATTGAAAAGGTGGTTTTGAAAACTCAGTTTCAAAATTATAGTAGGTGCTGAAGTAGTCCCCCGATACAAACGCCTCTCTTGCCACCTCAGCATAAATCGCCTCATCAATCTCAAGTAAGGGAGAAGAGCCGAGTCTTACGAGGAAAGAGAGAATAAATACAGTAAGAAGAATTTTTAAACCTGTTGTTGAGGAGAAATGTTTTATTTTTGAGACGAGCTTAACTTCATAAGCCTTCAATCTTTCTTTATTTTTAAAGTCTTTTTCATGCATCTGATTATCTAAAATTACAGATTAATCTATTGCTTTCCACATCTTTACGCCACCCTCATAATATTTTATTACCCATCCCTGCTCCAAAAGTTTCTCCATTTTTCGAATTGTTTCTTCTAACGGCTGTTCTAATGTTTGTGATATTTTCCATATTGGCATTGGGCCTTCTTCGGAAAGGATTTCTATTATCCTATCTTCTATGCTGATTGAAGTAATTGAGGCAGAACTATCCTCAGAAGAATATATTTTATCTTTTATGATTTCTTGAATAGCCATTTGTTGAGGCTGCTTAACTTTTTTATTGATTTGCGGAATAAATGTCTTTTTAGCTACAGGTTGTATTATTTCAACAGTATCATTTTTAATTTCTTCTACTCCGTTTTGCTGGTATTTATTTGTAATTGAAGGTTCTTCTTTCTGTCTATCATTTGTTCTGAGAAGTTTCCAAAGAGGTTCTAACGCTTTTTTTCGGTTGGAATAATATTCAGCACCTCTCACTCTAAAAAACTGCCAGTTACACCTCTCTAAAACTTTTTGTCGCATTAAATCATTTTGATACTGTTTGTCGGATAGTAAAATTGTTTTACTGTTCTTGAAGATGCTTTCTTTCAGTTTCGGCATACCATCTTCATCAGTCAAACTTTCTTTCACAATCCAGTCGTGAAGCGTATCGCTTAGCTTTGGAAAAGCTGGCGGTTGTGGTTCTCCCTTTGGCTTATTTATTTTCAGCCAGTAGTCAGCATCTTGGTTGAAGTTGGGGAAAGTGATGCAGTCAAAAATTTCATACTTCGGAATATCAGAAAACCAGATGATGTTTTCATACTGCTCAAGGTTTCTAATAGGCAAACTCCTGAGTTTTGAAAACTCACGCAGGTAATTGAATATCTGTAAGTATTTTTCTTTTTTCATCATAGCAATTATATTTCCAAATAAAATTTAAATAAATCCCCCTGTTCTTCTTTATCTTAAAATTCATTGGCTTTTTCAATAATCTTGTTGACAGTTGAAGAAGTTGCCTTTTCTATTGTAAAACTGATTGTCCCGGCACTGACAAGTTCTTCAATCTCAGGCACAAACAAACTAAGGTCAGCAGTTAATCCGTTAACGCTCATGTTTTTTTAATTCTTTTTTGTCAAAACAACATTTTCTGTAAATTCGCTTTCTGTATTTTATCCATTATCTCTCTGACAAACCTTTCAGCACTCTCAAGAGATTTTGTTGCCTCTGTTCTGGAAATCGGCCTTTCTGGTTCGTATATAAAGTCATGCCTTTTTATCCTCATCCTGTTAAATCTTTCTGTTAAGTTTCTGAATTCCTCACTGAGCACCTCCGCACAAAAATCTACTACAGTCTTATGCTGGTTTTTGCCTTTAGGGCGATAACCCATAGAGAACATTAATGCCCTGCCAGCTCTGAGCATTGCATGATATGATATTGTGTAAGCCCACTCTTCATCTATTTCAATATTTGCCTTTGCTGTGATAAGGTCTTTTCTGGCACGATTAATATTAGAAATAATCTGTTTGTCACTGAAACTTACCTTTTCTATCAGCCCCTGTGATTCAAGCCTCTTTAAGTCCACTTTCATCCCCTATCAGCATAATCTTCCTGCCCTTTAAGGTGTCTGTAATGAATCCATCTTTTCGTCTTTTTTTACTCAAAAACTCTTTGTAATCATAATTTATATAGTTTATAGTCCTGCCAAATCTCTTTTCAAGGTTGCTTATAAGTGAATCAAGTGTATCTAAATCCACATCCCCAATAATCATCAGGTCAATATCACTATCTACCCTTTCCTCCTCTCTGGCATAAGAGCCATATACAAAGGCATATTTGATACCTGGAAGCTTTTTGAGGGCAGACTTGAGGTCTCCAATAACCCCGATAGTTTTAAGGACAAGTCCTTTCAGTTCATTAAAGAACGAACAATCTTTATTTGCCTGAAAATATTTTAGGTTGCCTTCTCTTGCTGATGAGAGAATTCCAATTTTCTCAAGATTTGATAGTTCACGGCTTAGATTGGTAGAGTCTTCTTTAAGAATAATTGCAAGCTGGCGCACAAAGAAGCTTTCGTCATGGTGCATATAAAACCATGCCAACACCTTTGCTCTGGTTCTTGAGCCAAATATTCTTTCTATCGCCTGTTTCATATCTGTAGTAAATATTACTGCAATTGCAGTTAATATTACTGCAATCATTTATTTCTGTCAATATTGTATTCCATTAATTACATACAATATATGTCGGGCTTTTTTGCAGGTCTATTCCACCTTCTTTTAAATGTATAGTTTCACCATCTCTCCATGTAGCCTGACATTTATTCCTATCAAATATATTAACCCTTTTTTTGTAAACATTCAGGGTCCAGCCTACATATATCTTTTGATTATCCTTCTCAAATTCAAATATAAATACACCCTCTTTATCCCTATCTTCATCAGGAGGGGATAAGTGGTAGATATCAGACAGATTTTTTATGAATCTGCTGTTACTCAGAAATCCTGTCATGGTTTTATATGCATTATAGGCAGGGCGGGTTTTAAATATCCTTGGGTCACCCTGATAGATGAATTTATGATGCACCTCCGGGGCATCCTCTTTTTCTGGATTATTATTGTCATCAAAAATGCCTTCTTTATAACTTGCATAATGTCCCCAGTAAACTCTATCAGTATAACCGCCTGCCGCTGAAAGGACATAATATCTTACAAGGTAGTCGGCATAATCATCTACATTTGTCAACCTTTCCTTAGAAGAGTTATAAAATGGTGCAGGGACATCCAAATTCCACTGTGTAAAAGAGGATATAAATGTTTTTATTCCATACTTTTCAGATACTACATCAAGAAACTTTGATTTATTGAGAAGGTCCATTTTGACTAAATTTTTTAACCTCCTGCCAAGGACATGCTCATCATAAAATTCAGGCTGAATAGCCCTGTCAACAAACAGATTATCAGTTGAGCCTTGAATATTAATCCCCTCATCCTTTATTGCCTCAAATATTGCCACCTGCCAGAATGGCTCAAAATCCTGGATATTGGGTGCAAATACATTAACCTGATATTTTATTGCAACCTCAGATGCAATTTTTAATGCTGTTATATAGTCGGGAATGGTATAGCCTGACCATTCTTTACGATTCGGAACAGAGCCGATTTCATAATTCTTTATATCAGAGGAAAATCTGCTCATTATATCTTCTAAAAATTTTCTCCATTTATCCTGTATCCCTTTCTCACTCATTCTGCCAGCCTCTTCTTTTGACTGGACAAGGTGAAGGAGAATATCAAATCCCCCTTTCTCCCCCTTTGAAAAAGGGGGGCTGGGGGGATTTATAAGTTTATTTAAAAACCTCTCTATATGGACTTTATTTGATTCATAGCCATAGTCAACTCTGACAGACTGAACCCCCATCTCTAAAAGGTTTTTTATGATATGCTCATCTCCTTCAGGGAAGCTGGATGGAGCAACATTTAACCCAAAAAATCGGCTGTCAATTTTATGCTCATGGAATTCTGGTTTCTCCCAGAAATCCTTTAAATATAATGGCAGATTTTTTATATTGGCGAAGATAAGGGAACTTGCGTGCATCGCCTTCTTTTCGGCGGTGACAGAAGTCTCTCCACTGACAAGGTAGATAATCTTAATGGCTGTTGTAAATTGGATTACAAAGAGAAATACAGCTATAACAGATAATATCAAACTCCATTTAAATGTCTTTTTAATCATTTATCAAGATTATGTGCTTTAAAATGTCTTTTCCAAATCACCACCATGATAGGTAATTTATATAACCTTTAGAATATTATCTGGCGGAGAATACTCATATCCCAGGGCTTCAGCTACAGCCTTGTGTGTTACTTTACCATTCGCCAGATTTAGACCCTTTAAGAGTGCTTTATTTTTTGTGAGGGTATCTTTAAGTCCAAGATTGGCTATCTGAAGGGCATAGGGGAATGTTGCATTTGTAAGGGCGAAGGTGGATGTCCTCGGAACAGCTCCAGGCATATTTGTTACACAGTAGTGAATAACACCATCCACTACAAAAATAGGGTTACTATGAGATGTTGGTTTTGATGTCTCAATACATCCGCCCTGGTCAATTGATACATCCACAATAACTGAGCCCTCCTTCATCTCTGAGAGCATTCCTTTCGTAACAAGAAAGGGTGCCCTTGCACCGGGTATTAAAACCGCACCTATGACTAAATCAGCCTCTTTTATAGATTCCATTATATTATGGCTGTCTGACATCAGTGTCCTTATTCTTCCTCCAAATATATCGTCAAGATAACGGAGTCTGTAAAGACTTGCATCAAGTATGGTTACAGTAGCCCCTGTCCCGATTGCCATCTTTGCTGCATTTGTCCCGACTATACCGCCGCCAATAATCGTTACCTTTCCCGGGGCAACTCCGGGAACACCTCCGAGGAGAATGCCTCTCCCGCCTTTTTCCCTCTCAAGATATTTTGCCCCCTCCTGTATAGACATTCTCCCGGCGATTTCACTCATAGGGATTAATAGGGGCAGAGAGCCATCGTCTAACTGGACTGTTTCATAGGCTATGGCTATAATCTTTCTTTCAAGGAGAGCCTTTGTCAAATCAGGGGCAGGTGCAAGATGGAGATATGTATAGAGTATCTGTCCCTCCCTGAGCATATTATACTCGGAAGAAAGCGGTTCCTTCACCTTCATAATCATGTCAGCCCTGAGGTATATATCTTTTGCAGAAGGGACTATCTCAGCCCCCTCAAACTCATATTCTGAATTTGATATGCCGCTGCCTAATCCAGCACCGTCCTCTATAATGACCTTATGCCCTGCCAGGACAAGCGACCTGACACCTGAAGGGACAATGCCTAATCTGTATTCATCTTTTTTTATTTCTTTTGGTATTCCAACTATCATAGTAAATCTATCTTATCCACCTGAAAAATATTTGTCAAAGGAAAATCTATTTCTATGCTAAAATTGGAGTCATACAAGGACAAAAGAAAAAGATTTTAGACACAGATGGACACAGATAAATTATGATTCCCGCAGATAAAAAATAGCAAAGATTATACTTAAAATCAGTGTAAATCTGTGTCAAAAAATATTTTTTATAATTTCCTTAAAAAAGGAGCAATTCATGACCAAAAATAGTCTCTTGCATTTTTATCGCACACCTGCCCTTTTGGAGAATAAAAGGAATCAACTCCTTAAAACCGTAAGAGAAAAATTAAGCCCTGATATTGATACTATTGAGACTGAATTCTGTTTCAATATAGATGTATCAGAACCGCTTACCGATAAAGAACTTAATATTCTGAGGTGGCTTCTGTCAGAGACCTTTGAACATGAGAATTTCTCAGATGAGAGTTTTTTAACTCAAAATCCCCCCTCTCCCCCCTTTGAAAAGGGGGGGAGGGAGGGATTTATTATTGAAGTGGGTCCGAGGATGAACTTCACAACTGCGTGGTCAACTAATGTTGTATCGGTATGTCATGCGTGTGGACTAACTAAGATTAAGAGAATAGAGAGGTCAAGGAGATATAAACTAATTTTCAAAACAGGCTTTCAGCCTTCAGCCTTCAGCCTTCAGCCTTTTCTTGAACTTATCCATGACAGGATGACAGAGTGCCAATATCAAGAGTCTCTCAAGACCTTTGAGCCTGGAATAAAGCCTGAGCCTGTATATACCGTTCCACTTTTAGAAAAAGGTAAGAAAGCCCTCGCAGAGATTAATCAAAAGACGGGGCTTGGGCTTGATGAATGGGATATTGAGTATTACTACAACCTTTTTGTAAATGACCTTAAGAGAAACCCAACAAATGTAGAATGTTTTGACTTGAGCCAGTCCAACAGCGAGCATTCCCGCCACTGGTTTTTTAGAGGGAGACTCATAATTGATGGAAAAGAGATTTCAGAAAACCTCATGCAGATTGTCAAAGAGCCGTATAAGAGGAATCCGAATAACAGTATCATTGCATTTAAAGATAATTCAAGTGCCATCAGGGGATATAAAATTCAAACTATACTACCGGCAAGCAGCTTTCAGCCTTCAGCTTTCAGCCTTAGAGAAGTTACATATCACATAATCTTTACAGCCGAGACCCATAACTTTCCTTCGGGTGTTGCACCATTTCCGGGGGCGGAGACAGGGACAGGGGGAAGGGTCAGGGATGTTCATGCTACAGGGAAGGGGAGTATTGTTGTTGCAGGGACTGCCGCTTATTGTGTGGGAAATCTCCGGATTCCAGATTATCCCCTGCCATGGGAAGATGAATCTTTCATTTATCCGAAAAATCTTGCATCACCATTACAGATAGAGATTGAGGCGAGTAATGGTGCATCAGATTATGGGAATAAGTTCGGTGAGCCTTTAATACAGGGTTTCACGAGGTCATTCGGGTTAAGGCTTCCAGACGGGGAGAGACGTGAATGGATAAAGCCGATAATGTTTACAGGCGGGGTCGGGCAGATAGATGACAGACACATTGAAAAAGATACACCTTCAAAAAATATGGTGGTTGTTAAGGTTGGAGGACCGGCATATCGCATAGGGATGGGGGGCGGCTCTGCATCAAGCATGGTTCACGGGGAAAACATAGAGGAACTGGATTTTAATGCAGTCCAGCGAGGTGATGCAGAGATGGAGCAGAAACTTAACAGGATTATAAGGGGGTCTGTTGAACTTGGCGATGAAAACCCTATTGCGAGTATCCATGACCAGGGTGCAGGCGGGAACTGTAATGTGGTTAAGGAGATTGTCTATCCAGCAGGTGCAAAAATCAATATAAGAAAGATAATAGTTGGTGATAATACATTATCAGTCCTTGAGATATGGGGTGCGGAGTATCAGGAACAGGATGCAGTCCTCATATATTCAGATAGGATTGATATATTCAGAGAGTTATGTGAAAGAGAAAAGCTCCCTTTTTCAATAATAGGGGATATTACAGGTGATGGTTATATTGTCCTCTATGATGAACTTGACGGCTCAACACCTGTAAATCTTAATCTTGAGAAGGTTTTGGGCGATATGCCTCAGAAGACCTTTAACCTTGAGCGAATCCCAATGAAGACACAACCTCTAAAGCTCCCATCTCAATTAGAAGAGGTAGCCGCAGGCTTTAGCCTGCGTAATAACGCACCCATAAAGGATGCACTTGACAGAGTTCTCAGGCTTGTATCAGTAGGCTCAAAGAGATTTCTCACAAGTAAGGTGGACAGGTCTGTAACAGGTCTGATAGCAAGACAGCAGTGTGCGGGACCATTACAACTTACTGTCTCAGATGTGGCAATCATAGCACAGAGCCATTTTGGGTTGACAGGTGCAGCAATATCTATTGGCGAACAGCCTATCAAGGGGCTTATCAATCCATCTGCAATGGCGAGGATGAGTGTCGGTGAGGCATTGACAAATATTGTCTGGGCAAAGATAAGTGCACTACCGGATATAAGATGCTCAGGAAACTGGATGTGGGCAGCGAAACTCCCCGGCGAAGGTGCAAGGCTTTATGATGCGGCAGTCGCAATGAGGGATATGATGCTTGAGCTTGGTATTGCTGTGGATGGAGGGAAAGATAGTCTTTCAATGGCAGCACAGGTTTCCTCCCCCACCAGAGGGGGGAGGGCAGGTGGGGGGGGTGAGACAGAGACTGTGAAATCTCCCGGAACTCTTGTTATCTCCGCCTACGCCCCATGTCCTGATATTACAAAAGTTATCACTCCAGATTTAAAGATGCCGGGCAAGAGCAAATTAATCTATATTGATTTAGGAAATGGGAAAAATAGACTTGGCGGTTCAGCCCTTGCTCAATGCTATAAACAAATAGGTGATGAATCACCTGATGTGGATAACCCACAATTACTGAAAGACACATTTAATGCAATCCAGTATTTGATAGATAGAGAACTAATTCTGTCAGGGCATGACAGGAGTGACGGCGGACTTATTACAACATTACATGAAATGGCATTTTCAGGAAATTGTGGAATGGAAATAAATGTAGAAAGTCGGCAGTCAGCAGTCAGCAGTCAGCAGTCAGAAAAAGAAGCAATAGAAATATTATTCTCAGAAGAACTGGGATTAGTAATTGAATATCTCCCTGAAAATGAAAATGAGATAATCTCTGAACTTAAAGATTACAATATTCCATATCAAATTATTGGAAATACAACAATAGAAAAGAGGATAAAAATCAAATTTGCCCCCACCCTTCCCTCCCCCACAAGTGGGGAGGGAGAAAGGGAGGGGGTTGTCTTAGATGAAGACATGAGAGTCTTAAGGGGAATCTGGGAGGAGACGAGTCATCAACTTGATATGCTCCAGACAAATCCTGAATGTGTCCTTGAGGAGAAAAAAAATATCTATGATAGGATGGCACCGGCATATCAAATCACCTTTATACCCGAACAAACACCTGAAGTTATTATAAAGAAAAATGTTAAGCCTCCTGTTGCAATAATCCGGGAGGAAGGGAGTAATGGTGATAGAGAAATGACTTCGGCGTTTTACATGGCAGGGTTTGATACTTGGGATGTAACAATGACAGACTTAATGAATGACAGGATAACCCTCGCACAGTTTAAAGGCATAGCGTTTGTAGGAGGCTTTAGTTATGCAGATGTCCTTGATTCGGCAAAAGGATGGGCAGGGGTAATAAGATTCAATAAAAAACTCTATGAACAATTTCAAAAATTTTATAATAGACCCGATACATTCAGCCTCGGAATATGTAACGGATGTCAATTAATGGCTCTGCTTGGATGGGTTCCTTGGCAGGGGATAGCAGGTAAATTTCAGCCTCGGTTTATTCATAATAAATCAGGAAGACTGGAATCAAGATTTGCAACAGTGAAGATTATTGAAAGCCCTTCAATAATGCTAAATGGGATGGAAGGCTCTATTTTAGGAGTATGGGCAAATCATGGAGAAGGCTTTGCCCATTTCCCGGATGAGAAAATGCGAAAAGAAGTCATAGATAAAAGACTCGCCCCAATCAGATATGCCGATGATAATGGTGAAATAACAGAAAAATATCCATTTAACCCAAACGGTTCACCCCTCGGTATTGCATCACTATGCACACCCGATGGCAGGCATATTGCCATGATGTCCCACCCTGAAAGGACATTCCTCAAATGGCAGTGGGCATGGATGCCAGAGAATATGAAAAAGAACCTCAAGGCTTCCCCTTGGCTCAAAATGTTCCAGAATGCAAGAGAGTGGTGTGAGGGGAGATAATCCACTGTGAGTATTTATAGGATAAGATCTGGTGATCAGTTGTGAGCTATGGATGAGGGAGGCAGATGCATCGCCTTATTAGCTTGCGTTATGTGATACTTCGCTCCTTGAAGAAAGAATGGTATCTCATGTCTATTGTCAGAATATGGTTCGTCCACCAGTCATTGAGATAGAGAAGGATTTCCTCAGGTACGGAGGTCTTATAGCTCATCGTATCCAGACAGAAAGCAGCCGTTTTCTTGCAAAAGACAGCGTGCTCCTCCTTATGACTCAAGATCTCAGGGTATGCGTGCTGTGCGAGGAGTTGCTCCTCCGTATCAAAGTGCTCCTCCGCGTATTTGGTCATTCTCGTCAGGGTCTCCGAGATTGGCTCGGAACGAATGTCTGGCTCGACGTTCTCTATAAGCAGATTGATCATGTCAATGATGTGCCTGTGCTGCTCATCGAGTTTCGCAACGCCGACACTGAATGATTGATCCCAGCGTATCTTCTCCACGTTCTAACTCCTCTTCACAAACTTGCCCGCCAGGGCGAATAAGTTATTATACAGTTTCTGTCTTTTATTATTCCTGAATCAAAAAAACAACAATATTGCATAAGAGCCCTGCACATATTGTATTTCAGGGCAGAGTATAGAACTTAAGAAGATAGACTGTCAATAGAATTTTATGGATACTTTATTGAAAATCTTTTGTTTGGATAGTCTATTGTTAATATGAATCGGCTCAGAAAGTTGTTTGCTCCCAGCAATGCCACATTCAAATTCGGCAGGAAATCTACTGGGGTATCTTTCATAGTGTATAAAAGTTCTGTGGTTTCAGGGTGAAAAATTTCAAATTTTGTTGTATGTGCATAGGCAACTGTTAATCCGTTGCCGGTTCTGATTTTTTTTGTTTGACCAGCCTGTAAGTTGTGACCTAATATCGGGGCATACGCTGCTGGTATTGCACATTCATCTGCGCCAGTATCAATTATGCCGTGTGTTCTATAATTTCCGCTTGTATGTGGGTTAATTATTCTTACTGGTAAGATGGGACGGTAAATGTCGTTGCCGCAGAATGTAAAAGGACATTCTCTTATCGGCATAGATATATGTGAATTGTATCCTTTTCAGGAATATAAAATACCACTGGGTCGTCAGCCCCTGCCTTTTTTGCATCATTAAATACCTTAACAGGATCATCGCCAAAGCTAATTACATCCTTATCCTCAAAAGTTTTTGTTGCCACATATTTACCGCTATATTTTTCAATATTGTTTACTAAAACGCATGTCTCCATAAAACCCCTCCAACGGGTTTGCTATCTGCAGAAAATTTAGCACACAATGGGCTTAAATGCAAATCATCTAACAAATTTGTTAAAGATGTTTATGAGGAAAAACTGAGGATAGCGATAAAGGTCTTAAGAGCGGTGCTGAGGCAAGTAAAAAACTTTGTAAAAATATCACCATGGCTCAGAATGTTTCAGAATGCAAGGGAGTGGTGTGACCCAAAACCCTAAATCGGATTTTGGGTGTGAGGGGAAATAATACCCAGATAGTTTTTAGAAGCTAACGCAGAGCTAAGCAGCGCGCGGCAACGCGTCGGCTTGAGCGAGAGATTAGATGCATCGCAGTGGGTGACATCGTTTCAGCGATTGCCCGTGCGGGCGAACCGAAATCCGGAATAGACGAGTTCAGTGCTGTTGCCCGTATCCATTGAGCGTACCGCGCCTCCCTCACCGTTACCGATTCCCGCGACGACCGCTTCGTAATCGGAGACCGCCTGCAAGGCAAACGTCGCTCTGGTCTCTGGACCGGTATCGTTCCTGGAAGCGAGCACCACCTTAAACACCATGACTCCCGATTCGGTCGCGAGTTCTGCCTGCTTGAAGTCGAACTGTTCATCGGTTGTGTCTGCCTGATAGTTGCCCATCCGCTTGCGCCAGGCGCCGGGTATTTCGGAACGCGGTATTCGCTCGAACGCAAAAGGTGCGGGCAGTCCGCCCAGCACAGCCACATCTTTTCCCTGCACCGTTTGGAATCGAACGGATAATGTATCGAGCGGTATGGAGATCAAGCCGAATGCCACGTTCGCCTTCGGTAGGAAGGTGTCGGCGCTGATCGGCTGCAACGAGAAGCTCCTGTCAAATAGCGAAGTCTTGAGCTGATCGCCGTCCACAGTAATGGACCCGAGCTGGCCGTTGAACATCGCGTAATGTCCGGCATAACGGGCGAGGTCATCGTGCGACATTCGCACCGGCTTGGGTGTCTGCTTCACAGTATCGCGTGTCGGTGGTGCGCCATACTTGGTCTCATAGGCGAGTTCGAGCGCGCGAGTGCCGAGTTGGGTGATGAACTGCGACGCCTCATCGCTGTTGGTAAGGATGATGACACCGAGCTTTTGTTCTGGCAGCAGCGAGAGGTGCGACTGATACGGAGGAAACCCGCCGTTGTGCCACGCCAGCGGCTGACCGCCCGGAACGGACAGGCCGCTCAGCATCCAGGCCATGCCGACTTTGTGACCGAAATCCGTATCGAGTCCGTCGAACTGCGGCTTGAACATCTCGTGCAGTGTTTCGGGCTTGATGATCTGCGCATCTTGCGCGCTGCCATCGGCAAAGATGAATCGCAGCCAGCGGCTCATGTCGTTCACGCTGGACAGCATGCCGCCCGCTGGCGTGTCGCGCAACGACAAGCGTGTAGCTTCCTTTCCATTGCGGTAGGCGCGGGCATAGCGGCGCTCAATCTCTGGCGTAAGCTGAAAGGAAGAATTCACCATCCCCAAGGGCGTCAATAGACTTTGCTGCATGGCGATGGAGAATTCCTGATGTTCGACATTCTCGATCACCTTTCCGAGCAAGCTGAAGTCGATGTTGGAGTACTTGTATAACGATTGCGGCGGACTCGCGAGATTCTCATCGCGCAATGCCGTGACATACTCCGCGAGCGAGACGGGATGGTCAACCCACATACCCTTGAGAACATCCGACGGCAATCCGGAATGATGCGCCAGCAAGGTGCGCAGGGTAATGGGCTTGCTGTCCGCGAAACGATTATGGATGGAGAATTCCGGCACATAATCCGTGACTGGTTTGTCCAGTTTTACCTTGCCTTGTTCGGCCAGTCGCATGATCTCGGTGGCTGTCACAACCTTGGAGATCGACCCGATTCGATACATCGTGTCAGCGGTTGCAGGCATCTGATTGGCGACATCGGCATAGCCAAAACCCTCAGCCCAGACGACTTTCTGATCATCGACAAGTGCGATGCTCAGACCTTTGACATTGTGTTTCGCCATGTCTTGCTTAATCGCGGCGGACAGATACTGCTTGGCCGGTTCGTAATCGTTACGGGCGATATTCGTCGGCATAGATGGGGCGACAGCACAAGCGGTGAGTAACAATACAAAAAAGGAGAAACCCAAGCCGATTAGCCATCGAGGTAACATTCGCAGATCAATCTTTTTGTCGTATTTTGTTGTCATAAAGCCACGCGCAAATAGGCATCTAACAAGTTATTATACAGTTTCTGTCTTTTAGTGTTCCTGAATCAAAAAAACAACAATATTGTATAAAAGCCTTACATATATTGCATTTCAGGGCAGATTATTTCCGGTTATCATTACTATACGACTAATTCGTTATGCGTTATTTTGCCTTTAATGGAAATCTTTCCGGATGTTCTATTATCTTAACGGTAAGGTCTATATCCAATTCAGGCCAGTAAAAATGCCCCTCATGCGGCTCTTCTACATTAAGAATCTTTCCGACTGGAACATCTTTGAACCATGGGAAATTTTCATAGGACATAAACAACTCTTTGTCTCCGGCCAGAAGCCACACTCCGTTACTGGAAATATGCGTAACTTCAACCGAGGAGATGCTTTTTCCAAGCATTTTTGAATTCATCATAATGCACCTCAATTAAACTTTCGATTTCCTTTAATTGAACCTGTGATAGGTTGTGATTTTTAGCCAATTCAATATTCGGGTTCAGCCAGAATTTCGCTTCTCCATCAGAACACACAACATGAATATGCATTCGAGATTCCTCTCTGGAAAAGAAAAAGAAACGATAACCCTTTTCTCTTAAAATTGTTGGGCTCATTTTTTATCTATTATAACACGTAACGCTCCATGTGAGTTCCGAGGGACGCACCAGCGTCCCCGAGGTCAACTCAACGCGGAATCATAAGCCTCGGTTCCGGTCAAAGTAATCCTTGAGCGTCTCATAGCGTTCAAGGAGTTTTTTGTTTTTCTCTAATCCCCAATGTTTAATCTGATCTTCAACATAAGAATATGCACGCTGATATACAGATATATCCAGAGTGGCTGCTATGTGTTTCTTGAACCCCGGACATAAGTAGTCGATAATAAGTGCGCCATCCGAATCTCGCACCAACATACTTAAACACACGGATGCAATTTCTCGGTTGTATATACTACTAATATCATTGCCTTTCAGTTCTCTGGCGATGTTCAGATAGTTGACCACATGATCACCCACGACAACTCGCGGGTATT
>Ga0209323_10000296_pt1 | contig 31541 bp, 27 predicted proteins | sample Rifsed19ft2_FD_184014 | JGI IMG/M metagenome (GOLD analysis project Ga0209323, IMG submission 184014) | Soil microbial communities from Rifle, Colorado, USA - sediment 19ft 2 (version 2) | ecosystem: Environmental > Terrestrial > Deep subsurface > Rock core/Sediment | place: Rifle, Colorado...
CGCTTGAGGCGTCGTTTGCTATCCCCCCGATTGCCGATTCGATGGCGCCGGCCCCCTTCTGGAGCGCGCCCTCGAAATAGATTATCTGGTGGTCGTCGGTGAAATGAAAACCGGATGTGAGAGTGCCTGACGCCCCAAGGAAGGCGAACCAGAAGAGGAGGAAGAAGACTATCGGCGCTGCTTTTTTCATAATATTATGAGATATAAAGATGCCCAAATCTGTCGTCAAACAGAATCAGGTGTTGTTGAAAAATTTTCCATTAAATATGTTACGAACGCCTTTGATTTGGCTACGGTATTAATCGGTTGATTACCATTAGCCATAGCATATTCCTTGGCTATTCGAATTACGTCAGCTAAAGCTTGTTGGAACATTTCTGTAGATATTTTTGATTCACTTTTTTCAAGTGTCTCTACTTCAGAAACTTTATATGTAGCTTTCTTGATCAGTTTGGATATTAAATACATTGCAAAATGATACTTGAGATTACTCTTGTCATGCACAGTATATTCAATGGCACTTGATCTAATAAAATCTTCGATTTGTTTCAATAATTTTGCACAATAAAAATATACGTCAAGACTTATATCATCGTTAAAAACTCTTTTATAATCATCCTCCCTCTTTATCAAGGAAGATGGCTTAGACCGTGCGTTATGTGGCTCGCAAAGGACAATAGCCATTATTGCTTGAGCGAGATAAGGGATGCTAATTATCTTATCAACGGGCTTTTCGAGATTTTTGTAATAATTTTTGCGGCGCTCATAATACCACCCGTGACTATGAAAAAAATCTTCAATATCCCGATGGATACGGTCTGTGGCTCTTAATGACGCTGGAGGGATGGAGGTTTGGAAATTTGTTGCCTTAATAATGCGATCTCTTGTTTCAGAATTAGATGTAACAATTATTCTAATTAAAATGGCCCTGCTTTCTTTCTCTATATCTTCACTGTTTTTTTGCCTCAGATGATTGTAAATTGTTGTAGTGGTCTGTAATCCATTGACAACTTGAACATCATCAAGCGTTATTGTTTTACCAGCGATACTCGCCTTTGATGCAAGGATTGTTATTCCATTATTAAGCCACCAAAAATCTAAAGCATCGGTGGATTCCAAACTTTTCTGAATATCTTTGTTAACTTCAACATCACCCTGATAATCCCGTACATTCGATTCAAAAATATACCTCCGAAGAGTCTTCTCTTCGTCGACAACAAAATCATAATAATCTTTTAGGGTTGTTAAAATCACATAGTCGTTTTCGCCTCTTGAAATATAATTTTCAAGAAATCGAAGTTGCAAAGTAAAACTTTTTTCCTTGCGTGCCGCTTCTAAAAGTTCTCGCGCCCCCATAAATTTTTCAAGCGTATTAGAACCCGGAAACTTACCTAATATGGTGTTTTTTAAATTTTCTGCTTTATGAATTATTTTAGGATGAATACCGCCCTTGTCTCCTTTGCTTGCATAAATATAATTAACTTGCAAATTTGGATGAAGTGACGCAAGTTGCATATAGCAGTTGCGAAATATTTCTGCCTTCTCAATGAGTCGCTCGTTGTAAATACTCCTCAGGGCAACCATATCTTTTGTTAAATCAAAAATCTCACCTATTGTGCTGATAGCACTCTCAACAGCTTTCTCAGAAAATGTTGTAGAGCGTTTGGATTGAATCAGAAAAACAATAATTGAAGGATTTTTCCTGATTGCTGAAAAATCACTATCCTCATCAACAAGTTCGCCATTTATGAATACAAAGAAACCGTCTATTCCACCATCATCAGCGCCTCCAACCTTACCTTCCAATAACTCTTCATAGGACAATTCGTAGTTTTTTAATACTTGCTCAAAAGTAAAAATTTCAAAATAGGTATCATCCGCTAAGGTTTCAGCAAGGTCCTTCTTCTTTTGCCCTAATAGTTTATCTAAAAGAATTATGTCATTAGGAGCCATCACTCCACCTCCGTTATCTTCAAACTCGCAATCCCTCGGTCGTCTACTATCTTATCTTATGCGACTTCTGCGCTCTTGTATTTCATCCCCCTTTTCCAAAGGGGGCCTGAGGGGGATTAATTGATTGTGCGCACAGGCACCCTGCAACTTCAAAAGATAATCTCCCTGCCCCTCTTGAGAAAAGAGGGGGTCATCAGAATGCTCTACAGGCCAGCCTCCACCCTGTAGAGCGATAAAACCCCGCTCCTATCGGCCCTGCTGTAGAGCTCGACGAGGCCGAAGGCCGATCTCATATCGCGCTCCATCGAGTAGGGCTCCTCTGCCGGGTTTATGAAGAGCACGTAGTCGCCCTTCTGTATGCTCCTGAAGTCGAACTCCTTGCCCGGGTCTATTACGGCGAGCTTTCTCGGGTAGAGCTGGTAGCGGAGCCTCATCTCGTAGAAGCCGCCCTTGGGGCCGTTCGAGGGGAATGGGTTGAAGAAGAAGGCCTTAGCGTCCTTTGGCAATAGCTCCTCCGCCTTCAACGCGAGCCTGTCCACGGGCTTCAAGGTAGAGGCCTCGACGTCCACCTTCCCCGAATTGAGGAGCCACGCGACATTGATCCCTCGCCACTCGGCCCTCAAAAGCGCTAACGCGCCGAAGAGAAAGAGCGGCAGGAGAAGCAACAGGAGCTTTGATTTCAAAGACTCGCTCATCCGACGGTATTGTATTCCCTTACCCTGAACTTCACGCCGATGTCGTCCTCCGCCACCTTCCTGCATGCCTCGATGTCGAGCCCCGGCACGCTCACCACAGTCGCTATGACCTTGGCGATGTTCTTCTTCGCCTCTTTGAGGAAGTAGAGTATCGCCGGGAAGGCGTTGTCGCCGAATGGCGTCTTTATGAGCTTCTGATAGGTCTCTGAGTCAGGCGCGTTCAGGCTGACCGAAATGCAGTCCACGAACTGCAGCTCCGGGAGCACGTTCCTGCCGTAGACGAGGTTGGCGAGGCCGTCGGTGTCTATCCGTATCTTGCAGCCCCTGCGCTTCAGATGCATGCCCACCTGCTTTACGACGTCGAGCCTCAAAAGGGGCTCGCCGAATCCGCAGAAGACTATCTCGTCGTACTTCTCCTCGGGGTCGGGGCCCACGGCCGCGATGATCTCGGCGAAGGTCGGCTCCTGGCGGAGCCTCAGGTAATGGCCCTTCACGGTGTATGACGTGAACTTCGCGCAGAAGTTGCAGTGGTTAGAGCACCTGTTCGTAATATTGAGATAGAGGGAGTTCCGTATCGGGTAGGCTATCTTGGCCTTCTCCGCCCCCTCTTTGAGGCCGAATAGCTCCTCCGCGTTAAGTGTCGTAATGCGGGCCACGTCCTCGTAGGTAAGGCCCTTTATCCGCGCTATCTCCCTCGCCGTCTCTACAACGAAGGCAGGCTCGTTCCTCCTTCCCCTGTAAGGCTCCGGCGCGAGATATGGGCAGTCGGTCTCGACGAGCATCTTCTCGATGGGGACGCTCTTTACGACATCCCTCAGGCCCTCGGCCTTGCCGAAGGTGACCACACCCGTGAAGGATAGGTGAAAACCCATCTCGAGCACTACCTTTGCCATCTCCTTTGTGCCGGAGAAGCAGTGGAATACCCCGCCCATGTCCCCAGCGCCCTCTCCTCGCATTATCTCTATGGTGTCAGCCTCTGCGTCGCGGGAATGTATGATGAGTGGGAGATTCAATTCCCTCGCGAGGCTTATCTGCCTCTTGAATACCTCTTTCTGCACGTCCCTCGGCGAATGGTCGTAGTAATAGTCAAGGCCGGTCTCGCCGATGGCCACGAGAGGGCTCCTTCCGTCAGCGCCCCTCTTGAGGGCTATACTCTTTATCTCATCCCAGGGGCCCGCGCCAGCCGCGTCCTTTGCCTCGTGCGGGTGCACGCCGAGGCTGAGGTAGAGGAAGTCGTGCTTGCCCAGCACCCCGAGCACAGGCCCGAAGCCGTTCCTTTTGCTCCAGCAGCCGACCGTGATTATGGATTTGAGCCCAGCCTCCTTCGCCCTCGCGACTACCGCGTCGAGGTCTTCGGTGAACCTCTTATCATCGAGGTGGGCGTGGCTGTCTATCAAAAGCGGGGTTTCCATGATTCACTCTTCTTACAAGAATCTGATGCATATTTTCCTGTCATTCTGAGGGAGCGTAGCGACCGAAGAATCTCTGCGCAACGCACGCCCAGAGATTCTTCACTTCGTTCAGAATGACAGAATTGAAGACTGTCATTGCGAGGAGCGGATTTTCGCGACGAAGCAATCTCATGCTTTATGGGATTGCTTCCCGCCACGCTTCGCTCGCGGCTTCGGCTCACACGCTCGCAATGACAGTACTACTGTATCCTCGGGAAAAGAGGCGGCATCTTCGTTATCTTCGCCCCTGAGAGCGTAGATCCCCAGACGACCGCATCGTCGAACCTCGAAGCCGAAATGTCCTTCCCTGCCCCGAGGCTCTCCCATATCTTGTCCGCCGACCCCGGCATGACCGGCCACGCGTAGACCGCTATTATCCTGAGGCCCTCGGCGAGCGTGGCAAGCACAGTAGACAGCGTCGCCTCGTCCTTCTCCTTCCAGGGCGCGGCCTTGTCGACGTAGGCGTTCAACTCCCTTACGACCGCCCATACCCTTGAGAGCGCCTCATAGAAGTTGAGCTCGCCAATCTTGTCTTCGTACCGGTGCGGGAGCTCCTTGAAGAGGAACCTCACCCTGCCTTCGAGCTCCTCGCGCTCTATTGTGGCTTCAGGCACCACGCCTGCCCTGTACTTCTCTATCATCGTTATCGACCTGCTCAAGAGATTGCCGAGGTCGTTGGCGAGGTCGCTGTTTATCCTGCCAGAGAGGGCCTTCTCGGAGAAATCGCCGTCAGCGCCGAAGGGCACCTCGCGCAAAAGGAAGTACCTGAACTGGTCGACGCCGTACTTCTCAGCCATGGCCCAGGGGTCCACGACGTTGCCCTTTGACTTGCTCATCTTCTGGCCGTCTACAGTCCACCAGCCGTGCGCGAAAACCTGCCGCGGCAAAGGCAGCCCTGCAGCCATGAGGAAGGCGGGCCAGTAGACCGCGTGGAACCTCAAGATGTCCTTGCCGATCAGGTGCGCGTCAGCAGGCCAGTATCTTTGATTCCGCTGGACATCGTCGGGATATCCGCTGGCAGTGAGGTAATTTGTGAGCGCGTCGAACCAGACGTACATGACGTGCCGCGGGTCGCCCGGCACAGGTATGCCCCATGTGAAAGACGTCCTGCTGATGCTCAAGTCCCGCAGGCCTTCCCTCAGGAACGACGTTATCTCGTTTCGCCTGTTGTCGGGCTGTATGAACCGGGGGTTCTTCTCGATGTGGGCAAGGAGCGGCTCGCCGTACTTGGAGAGCCTGAAGAAGTAGCTCGGCTCCTTCAACTTCTCGACAGGCCTGCCGCAGTCAGGGCATTTCATGTCAATGAGCTGCTTTTCGGTCCAGAAGCTCTCGCATGGGGTGCAGTACCAGTCCTCGTACTCGCCGAGATAGATGTCCCCGCTCTTGAGGGCCGTATCCCAGAGCCTCTCGACCGCCTTCCTGTGCCTCTCCTCTGTGGTCCTTATGAAGTCGTCGTTGGATATCTCAAGCTTTACCCAGAGGTCCTTGAACCTCTGGCCGACCTTTGTCGCGAAATCGATTGGCGAGAGGCCTGAGTTAGAGGCCGCCTTCTCGACCTTCTGGCCGTGCTCGTCGGTGCCTGTGAGGAACAATACGTCGAGGCCCTTGAGCCTCTTGTAGCGCGCCACGGCGTCCGCGGCTATTGTCGTGTACGCGTGCCCTATGTGAGGGACGTCGTTGACGTAGTATATGGGCGTGGTTACGTAAAAGGTCTTCCTGTCCTCAGGCATTCTCCGTAGTCCCTGCCGGCCTCGCTTCCTCTTTGGTCTCTTCTGTCTCTTTTGTCTCTTCGGGCTTGAGCTTACTCGGTTCGTGCTTACTCGGTTCGTGCTTGCCGCATCCTCCGCAGCCGTGCTTCTGGTTATTGCCTCCGGCGGCCTTGCCGGGAGGCCTCCTGCCGCGGTCCCCGCCGCCCCTTGGCGGCCTCTCAGGGCCCTTGTCCTTCTCGTCCTTGTTGTCCTTGTCCTTGTCCCTGTTCTCCCTCTCCTTCTTCCTCTCGTTCTGGTAGAAGTCGTGCTCGTAGGAGAGGCAGCACATGAGCCTGCCGCAGATGCCGGAGATCTTCACGGGGTTCAACGCCAGGTTCTGCTCCTTTGCCATCTTGATGGTCACAGGCTCGAAGTCGGAGAGGAAACCCGAGCAGCATAGCTCCCTTCCGCACGGGCCGAGGCCGCCTATCATCTTCGCCTCGTCCCTTACGCCTATCTGGCGCATCTCTATCCTGGTGTGGAAGGTCGCGGCCAGGTCCTTGACGAGCTCCCTGAAATCCACCCTCATGTCAGAGGTGAAGTAGAATATCGCCTTGCTCGAATCAAAGAGGTACTCCACCCGGATGAGCTTCATGGGGAGGTTATACTTTATTATCCTATCCTTGCATATCCTGAAGGCCTCTATCTCGCGCTCGGTGTTGAAGCCCTGCCTCTCTATGTCTACGGGGTCTGCCTTCCTCACTATCTTCTTCAATTGCCTTGCAAGGGCCGCCTCGTCCACCTCCCTCGGGCTGTAGACGACTATGCCCATGCCGAGGCCCTTCTCGACCTCGACGATGACCGCGTCCCCGGGGCTCACCTCGAGCGTCCCGGCCTCAAAGTCGTAGACCTTGCAGGCCTTCTTGAAACGCACTCCAGCTATCCTGACCATCTTTACCTCATTTTCCAAATCAGCAGGCTGCTGAAAAAGTCCATCTGCTGCGTTGGCCTCAAAGCTCGTCGCTGCGACGTACATGAAGAGTACGACTCGCTCATCAAACGGCGAGAATTGCCTTGCATATGGAGCTTTTTGAGCAGCCTATAGATTAACCTGCTACATGAAATGCGCGCCGGATAGCTTGAGCAGCAGCACTTCCAATGTAAGCTGCTTATTCCCGTACCTCGGCGGCGCGATGCTCTTTTTCGCCTCTTCTATGGCCCAGAAATCCGAGCAGAGGCGGTTGAAGTCCTCCACCCCGCTGTCGTTCATGCTGCGCTGCATGTCCGTGTTGGCGATCAGGTGCGAAGCGCCCTCAAAGGCCACTATCCTGTCCCTGTACCAGGACTTCAGAAACTCCAGCATGTCGTCGATGTCGTCCCTCTTCGAGAGCTCCTCGGCGAACTTCAGGGCCTCGTCGCTGTCTGCCGGGCTTAATCGAGAGAGCCTCTCGATTACCTCTCTGCGCAACTGGTGCGCGCCATCTTCGATATAGGCAGAGGCCCTGGATATCGAGCCCTCGGAGAGGCGCGCGACCGCCCCTGCCTCTGCCGGGGAGACGCCCTTGTTCTCGATGAGAAAGGCCCGGACAGCGTCCTCGGGCAGCGGCCCGAAGCTTATCCTCTGGCACCTCGACAGTACGGTCGGCAAGAGGTCAGCGGGCTTCGACGTCACGAGTATGATGACCGAGTCAGGAGGCGGCTCCTCAAGCGTCTTTAAAAAGGCGTTCGCGGCCGCGGGCATGAACCTGTCAGCGCCCTCGACTATCACCACCTTCTTGCCGCTTTCGGCCTTGAACCTCAAGATCCCCTGTATCTCCCTTACCTGGTCTATCCTTATGAGGCCCAGCGGGTCCCGCTCCCCGTCCTTGTCAACCGGCCATACCTCACGGAGGTTGGGATGTGTCCCGCTGTCAAAGGCAAGGCAGTCCCTGCACGCGCCGCATGAATCAACATCCTCGTCAAGACGCGGCAGAACGCAGTTCAACGCCTTCGCGAAGGCCCTTGCCACAAGCCTCTTGCCTATGCCCTCCGGGCCGGCGAAGAGCAGGGCGTGCGCCACGCGCTTCGACGAGATAGAGCCCTTTAATATCCCTATCTCCCTCGCGTGCCCGAGTATGCCCTGAAAACCCGTCATTTTCTAACCAATAACTCCATCAATAATATCACATATCTCCTTGTGGACCGTAGATATTTCAGCGCAGGCGTCAATGACCTTTATCCTCCGCTCACGCTTCGCGGTCTTCAGGAACCCGTCCCTTACGCGCCTGTGGAACTCGATGTCCTCCCTCTCGAAGCGGTCCTCCCTGGCCCCGCTTGACGAGGATATCCTTGAAAACGCGCGCTCAAGCCCCTCCTCGACTCTGCAGTCCAGGAGAAAGGTGATATCAGGGACGAGCCCTTCCGCGGCGATGGCGTTGAGCCTCTTTATGGCTGTCCTGTCAAGCCCCCTGCCAAAGCCCTGGTATGCGAGCGTTGAATCAAAGAACCTGTCGGAGATGACGACCTTCCCGGCTGAAAGGGCCGGCTTTATCACCTTTGAGACGAGTTGGGCCCTGCAGGCCTCGTACAGAAATAGCTCTGCCCAGGGGTCAGGCGCCTCCTGGCCGCTCTCAAGGAGTATTGCCCTCACCTTCTCGCCCAAAAGCGTGCCGCCAGGCTCACGGACAGTAAGGACCTCCCTGCCCTTTTTCTCGGCCAGATAGCCCTTCAGGAGGGCCATCTGGGTCGACTTGCCGCAGCCCTCGATGCCCTCGAATGTGATAAATAATCCCAAAAAAGCTCCGATAAGACAGGTAAATGGGCCTGAATCCGAACAATATTACAGGAAAGAGCCTGGGTTGGCAAGGAATTCCGCTTGACTTTCTACACGGTGTCAAATATTATGGAAGCAACATGTTTTCTATGAAAGCAAACGCCAAATTCGAAAGTTATGGAAGGCTCCTCGGCCCGCTTGAGCAGGATATAATGGAGCTCCTCTGGGACAGGGGGGATTCGAGCGGCAGGGAGGTCCACGCCAGTATCGCCTCCTCAAGGCAGGTCGCCCTGACGACCGTGCTGACTGTGCTCGAGCGGCTTGCCAAAAAGGGCCTTGTGAAGAAGGTCAAGGGGGAGAGTGTCTTTCTCTTCAGGCCCGGTTACAGCCGCGAGGAGTTCGCCTGGGCAGTCTCCCAGGACGTATTCAAGGGCATAATGGACATCTCGTCGAGCGGCATATGCGCCTCTTTCGTTGACGCCCTCGCTCAAGCGGACCCTGAGGAGCTCGAGAGGCTCTCCGCCCTCATCGACTCCAAGAAAAGAGAGCTTCGGGAAAAGGAGGGCAGGTGATGGCTCCCCTATCCCTCCTTACAATAATCTTTGCCATGTCCTTCGTCTGGGCAGCGTATGCGCTGCCCGGCATCATCCATTTCACAGGCTCTGTGACAGAGGCCTGCCAGTCCCTGTTCATAAGATGCGTCGAGCTTCTCTCGATCGGAAAGCTCTTTTACTTCTGGTCAGGCGCCCTCCTCGTTCTCTCGGGCATCGCGTACGGCGCTGCAAGGGCTGCCGTTGACATCATAAAGACGAACAGGGCCGTGGGCATGCTGCCGGTATCAAGCAAGGGCGCGAGCAACCTTCTTATAATAAGAGACGACAGCGTGAAGACCGCCTTCACCCACGGTCTCGCGAGGCCCAGGATATACATCTCTACAGGCCTCGTGAAGTGCCTCTCAAAAGAGGAACTCCGGGCGGTATTCCTCCATGAGCTATGCCACAGCAGGAGGAGGGACCCCTTGAAGTTCCTCGCCATAGGTTTTTTGAGGAACGCCTTCTTCTATATCCCGGCCTCGGCCATTCTCGCGTCTTTCTCGAGGCTCAAAAGCGAGCACGAGGCTGATGACGCCGCCGTCAGGTCCGGCGAGGCCCTCGACATCGCGTCAGCCATATTGAAGGTCGCCAGGACGAGCGCGCCAGCGCCCATCGCATCGCTTGCAGGCAGCCAGGAGCAGGTCACAGGCAGGATAAGGAGGCTCTTGGAAGGCAGGGAGCCTGTGTTCTCAATATCCCTGTCAAAGGCGTTCTCGAGCGCCGCTATGGCCGTAGCGCTCATTGCGTCTCTCTCAATGCCCCTCTACGCCGATATGCGCTCCCATGATTGCACGATGGAGCGCTGCGAGGCGCACGCCGACATGGTCGAGGACTGCCGGACGCACTGCGACACTGCAACGCACGTACACTGATTTTTTTTGGCAATCGATTCTACGATATGTAGAATTATGACCAGCAACGGACGCTGGACTAATCGGCAAGCGGGAGATATATTCTCCGGGTCGACTGAGGTCATCACAATGAACTTCCCCCAGCAAGCTTCGGGGCATCTCTCAGATCCTCCCCTCCCTTGACGGGAGGGGACTGAGGGGAGGGTGAAAAATATTTTCACCCCCACCCTGCCCTCCCCCGTCAAGGGGGAGGTTATAAGGTTAGACCCCGATAAAAGGAGAACTCGATGCAACTGGCATTGGCCTCTATCTTATTATCCGTCCTCGTTCTCATATTCTCCCCTGCCCTGTCCTTTGCGCAGCAGAGGCTCGACCTCGGAGAGCTCCTCGCCGAGGCCATGGAGAACAACCCCGAGCTCAAGGCCATGAGGGAGCGCGTTAACGCGCTCGACGCGCGCGCAAAGGCCGAAGGAGCCCTCGACGACCCGACGCTCAAGGTCGAGCTCGAGGACCTCTCGACGGACAGGCCGCTCAGCATCTCGCCAGATGACGCGATGCTCACGCGCTACACCTTTTCCCAGATGTTCCCATTTCCGGGGAAGCGGGGGCTGCGCGAGAGGATAGCGGGCAAGGAGGCCTCTGCCGCGAGGGCGGAGCTCTCATCCCGCGAGCTCGAGATCGCGTCCATGCTGAAGGAGGCCTTCTTCGAGTACGCCTTCCTCGACGATTCGATAAGGGTCAACAGGGGCATAAAGGACCTCCTCGCCGACGCCGTCAGGATAGCCGAGACAAGGTACTCTGTCGGCCAGGCCCCGCAGCAGGACATATTGAAGCTCAACGTCGAGCAGGCCATGATAACGAACGAGATAATAGGCCTTGAGGCAGAGCGCTCGGTGAGCGCCGCGATGCTGAAATCGCTCTTGAGCAGGCCGCAGACCCTCAAGCTATCAGCGCCAGGAGAGATGCCCAAGGCAGAGATAGATTTCGACTTGAACGCGTTGACTGAAAAGGCCCTCGGGACAAACCCCGACGTGCTCATGTTTCAGGCCGAGGCCGAGGCAGGCGAACTCGGAGAAGAGCTTGCAGGCAAGAACTATTACCCTGACTTCATGGTGGGTGTAGCCCCCATACAGCGCGACAACAGGTTCGACAACTTTGACCTCATGTTCCAGGTGAATATCCCCCTGTGGCGCGGCAAGTACGGGAGCCTTGAAAGGGAGGCCCGGGCCAACGCGAAGGCTGCGCGCCTCAGGTTGCTCAGCATGAAGAACGGCAAGGCCTTTGAGATAAAGAGGGCTGCGGTGCAGGTCGAGGCAGCCCAGAGGACGCGGGAGCTCTACGACACGACACTGCTGCCTCAGGTCGAGCTCTCGTACCAGTCGGCCTTGAGGAACTACCAGGCCGGGACAATAGATCTCCTCACTCTCCTCGACACCGAACGCGAGCTGAGGAAGACCCGCGTGGAGTACCTTCGGGCGATACTCGAATACAACAGACGCATAGCGGCCCTTGAGCGCGCAGCAGGAGTCGAGCTCAGGCCGACCGGTGTCGCGAAGAGAAGCGAGTGAAGAGGATAATCACGGCATTTATCTTTTTGGCGGCAGGTCTTGCAGTTGGCGGGGTCGCGGTATGGCTGTTCTTGAGCCCTGCCCCGCACAAAGGGGCCACGGAGAAGGCGGCAGAGACAAAGGCAGAACAAAAGGTCCTCTATTACAGAAACCCCATGGACCCGTCCGTAACATCCCCTGTGCCCATGAAAGACCAGATGGGCATGGACTATATCCCGGTCTACGAGGCCGAGGCTCCGGTCGCTGAAGGGCCGGGTGTCGTCCGGATAACGCCTGAGAGGATACAGAAGATAGGGGTGAAGTCAGAGCCTGTCGCGAGGCGGGACCTCCAGCGCGTCATACGCACGGTCGGCAGGGTGGAGCCTGTCGAGGACAGGGTCCGCGTAATAACCGCGAAGGTCACGGGCTGGATAGAGCGGCTCTATGTAAACCGCACTGACCAGATGGTGAGCCCGGGCGAGAAGTTGCTGGAGATTTACAGCCCCGAGCTCGTCTCCGCGCAGCAGGAGTATCTCCTCGCGCTCGAAGGCAAAAAAAAAGTGCAGGCAAGCCCCTATCCCGAGGCGCGCGAGGAGGCAGAGTCGCTCCTGCGGGCGGCGAGGCAGCGCCTCAGGTACTGGGACATCTCGGAAGACCAGATAAGGGCGCTCGAGGCAAGAGGCGAGGTATCCCGGACGCTCGCCATAAGGTCGCCTGACACAGGCTCTGTCACCGAGAAGATGGTAGTCGAGGGGCAAAAGATCGAGGCGGGAGAGCCGCTCTTCAAGATAATCGACCATTCAAGGGTCTGGGTCTACGGAGAGATATACGAGTACGAGATGCCGTACATCAAGAAAGGGCAGGCAGCCACGCTCTCTCCGGCCTACTCTCCCGGAGAGAGCTATAAGGGCAAGATAGAGCACATATACAGCCACCTCGGCTCGATAAGGTACACGCCCGAGGAGGGCACAGAGGTGAGGACAGCGAAGGTGCGCTTCGCCCTCCCGAACAGGGAGCACAGGCTTAAGCTCGGCATGTACCTGAACGTCGAGATATCGGTGCCCGTTGCCAGGAACTCGCCCGCTGTGCCTGATTCCGCCGTGATAGACACGGGCGAAAGGCAGCTCGTCATAGTAGACAGGCGCGACGGGACCTTCGAACCCAGGGAGGTGAGGATCGGCGCCAGGGGCGAAGGCATGTACGAGATAAAGGCGGGCGTGGACGAGGGCGAATGGGTGGTGACATCGGCCAACTTCCTCGTCGATTCGGAAAGCAACCTGAAGGCAGCCGTCGGCGCGCTCGAAGGCCATGACCGCGGGAGCGCCCCCTCAGGCCGCAGAGCCGCCCCAGTCCACTGATGCCTCGCACGTCTACGAATAAGGCTCCAGAGCTGAAAGCCTCCCCGCTTTTTTTCAGCTATCCTCAGATTCAGGAGAAAAGACCTCTCGGAGCGCCACGAATTCCTCATCACGCGCCAGCAGGACCTTGCCATGCGCCAGAGGATGGGCAGGTAGAAGGTACTCGCATTTGGGTGCATACTTTAATCAGAACCGGCATACAGGAAAGCCTCGTCTTTTTATAGGCTGCTCAAAAAGGTCCAGATGCGAGGCCCCAATTAAATCGGGGAGCGAGGAAGGAGGCGTACTCTTTTCGTACGCCGCACTGATGAGCGACTCGACAAGCAGATATGGGCCTTTTTGAGCAGCCTGCACAGGAGGACTATCATGAGAAAGACGGCCTTCATCACAGCCGCGCTCATTACAATGTTCGCGGCCCCGGCCTCGTTTGCCCAGACCGGCGCAACGGGCGGCGGCGTATCCCCGGCAACGCCCTCGCCTCCGGCCACAACGCGGACGCCGTCTCCTGTAACCCCAACTCCTCCCGCGACGACCGGTACAATACCGCCGATAACAGGCCGGAGCTCGCCAACGACAGAGATACCTTTACCGACAACAGACCTGCCGTCGTCAGCGGCACAGTTGCCGCCCCCGACAACGACGCTGCCCCCCGGCACCACCGGCACAATACCCGGAACGACCACTCTGCCGGACAATGACACTATAATAAGCGGCGGGTCGCTCAACGGGACGCTCGGCGAGGAGACGGACACCCTGGATAGCCTTGACAGGCCCTTTGGCGAGGAGAGCCTCGATAGCACAGGAAGGCGGCTCTCCGAATTCGGGACAGAGACCGAGACCAGGACGCTGACCGAGTCAGATACGGAAACCCCTACCACCATACTCGGCAGGGAGACGGATTCTGACTTGAGCGAAGAGACTGAAAGCCCGTTCGAAGAGGATATGGGTGCGGGCAGCGAGATCGGGCCGGAACCGAGACCTCGGACCTGTTCAGCGGGCAGGCCGCCAGATAGTCTTACTTTCTTTTTGAAAAAAGAAAGTAAGCAAAGAAAAACAATTTCCTATCCCGGTTGTATTCGGCCTTGAACAGGCCCCCAATGCCGTGTTAAAATCCGGGTAAAATATGGCGGGCTTGAAGCCAGGCCCCGCCTTTTACAGAACCCGGAAAACCAACCAAATCTCCCACGTTCCATGAGTTCCCCCTTCAAATCCGCCGGGTAAGTAAAAAACGTCATTAATATCCGGCGTGCGCAGTACATTTAAAACTTGACAACTAAGTTTTGTATATGATAGCAATACCCTGTTTAAGGTTTAGGAAGGCCAATTTCATAAACCCCGTACAACTTCCAGACTTTTATCAAGGGCAGCCCTGAGTCTCATCGGGCCGCGGAATAAGTGTAAAAAAATCCAGGGGCTTCCGGTCAAATGATATCTATCGACATAACACTCCTTTACCAGATAATAGGCTTCTTCGTCCTCCTCATAGTCCTGAACGCCCTCCTCTACAAGCCTGTCCAGAGGATTCTGAAAGACAGGGAAGACAAGATTGAGGGCAACATCAAAAAGGCCGCCGAAACCGACGAGACTGTCGCCCAGGGGCTTGTGGACTACCAGAAAAAGCTCAAGGAAGCCGCTGTAAAGGGGCACGAGGAGAGGAACAGGATAAGGCAGGAGGGTATCGAGAAGGAGAAGGCCCTCCTGGAAGCCGCGAGGCTCGAGGCCGCAAAGGAGCTCTCCTCCATAAGAAAAGAGATAGAGACGAGCAAGGCGGCCGCGCTCTCAGGCTTGAAGACAGAGGCCAAAGGCCTCGCGAGGGAGATAGCGGGCAAGGTGCTCGACAGGACGGTCGCCGGGCTTCTGGCGATAGCCGTTCTTCTGCCTTCAATCGCCCTGGCTTCGACAGAGGCCGGGCACGGCGAAGGCGGCGGAATGGGCTGGAAGCTCTTCAACTTCGGCCTCCTCGCGGTCGGAGCATACCTCGTATGGACAAAGGTCATAGCCGGGCTCCTGGACAAGAGGAGCGCTGAGATAAAGAACGCCATCGAAGAGGCGCAGAGGGCCAAGGACGAGGCCGAGAAGAAGGCCGCCGAATACAGGGAAAAGCTCGCCCTCCTCGACAAGAGGGTATCCGACATAGCCAACGAGCTTAAGTTGGAGGGTGAATCAGAGAAGGCCCGCATAATATCGGAGGCCGGCAAGGCAGCCGAGAGGCTCAAGGAGCAGGCCAAGACGGCCGCGGAGCAGGAGATAAAGAAGGCCAGGCTCGAGATACGCGAGGAGGCGGCAAAGGCCGCAGTCGAGCTGGCCGAGGAGATACTGAAGAAGGAGATCTCTCCGGAGGACCACGAGAGGCTCGTAAAAGAATACCTTAACAACCTGAGGCTTAACTGATGAAGAGTTCCGCGTCAAAGAGGTTCGCGAAGGCCCTTATAGAGATAGGCAGGGAAGAAGGCGCCTGGGACAGGTACGGCAAGGAGTTGAGGAGCGTCGTCGCCATGTTCAGGGGAAACCCGGAGCTGGAGAAGGTCCTCCTGAACCCCATGTACAAGTTAGAGGAGAGAAAGGCCCTGATGGAGACGATCGCCTCGTCAGCAAGCCTCTCGCCGTACGTCTCCAAGTTCTTCTCCATACTGGTCCAGACCAGGAACATACGCTTCCTCGACGACATCTCCGAGGCATATTCAAGGTTCGAAGACGAGCTCGCCGGAAGGATACGGGCATCTGTCGAGGCTCCCACGGAGCTCGACGGCGCCATTGTAGACGACATAAGAAAGAGGCTCGGTGAGCTCACCGGCAAGGAAGTGATACTCACATGCAGCTCTAACCCTGCTCTTCTGGGCGGACTGGTATTGAAGATCGAGAACACCATACTCGACGGCAGCCTGAAGACCCAGCTTGAGCTCATGAAAGAAAAAATACTCGAAGGGGTGGTTTAGACGATGATCAAGGTAGAGGAAATAAGCCAGCTCATTAAGACCCAGATAAAGGGTTTTGAGAAGGAAATTGACATACAGGAAGTCGGCACCGTCATATCGGTGGGCGACGGTATAGCGAGGATATACGGCCTTGAGAAGGCCATGGCAGGAGAGCTCCTCGAGTTCCCGGGCAGCATCTACGGCATGGTCCTTAACCTCGAAGAGGACAACGTCGGAGCCGCCATCCTCGGCAGCGACCATACAATTAAAGAAGGCACCACGGTCAAGAGGACCGGCAGGATAGTCGAGATACCCGTAGGCAAGGCGCTCATGGGCAGGGTCGTAAACGCCCTGGGCCAGCCCATAGACGCCAAGGGCCCCATCGAGAGCAATGAGTTCAGGAGGGTCGAGATAAAGGCCCCCGGCATAGTAGCCAGGAAGTCCGTCAAGGAGCCGCTCCAGACCGGTATAAAGGCCATAGACGCCATGATACCCATCGGAAGGGGCCAGAGGGAGCTCATAATAGGCGACCGCCAGACAGGCAAGACCACAGTCGCCATAGACACCATCATTAACCAGAAGGGCCAGGACGTATTCTGCATATACGTTGCCATCGGCCAGAAGCAGTCCACGGTCGCGCAGATAGTCGAGAAGCTCAAGGAGCACGGCGCGATGGACTACACGGTCGTCGTTGCCGCCACAGCGAGCTCCCCTGCGCCTTTGCAGTTCATAGCCCCGTACACGGGCTGCGCCATAGGCGAGTACTTCAGGGACAACGGCATGCACGCCCTCATCATCTACGACGACCTCTCCAAGCACGCGGTCGCGTACAGGCAGCTCTCGCTCCTCCTGAGGCGTCCCCCGGGCCGCGAGGCGTATCCCGGCGACGTCTTCTATCTCCACTCAAGGCTCCTCGAGAGGGCGGCGAAGCTCTCTGACAAGTTGGGCGGCGGCTCCCTCACGGCGCTCCCGGTCATCGAAACGCAGGCTGGCGACGTCTCGGCCTACATCCCGACGAACGTCATATCCATCACGGACGGACAGATATTCCTTGAGACAGACCTCTTCTACTCAGGCATAAGGCCCGCCATCAACGTCGGCCTCTCGGTCTCCAGGGTCGGCGGCAGCGCGCAGATAAAGGCGATGAAGTCGGTCGCGGGTACGCTCCGTCTCGAGCTCGCGCAGTACAGGGAGCTCGCGGCCTTCGCCCAGTTCGGCAGCGACCTCGACCCCGCCACCCAGAAGCAGCTCAACAGGGGCGGCAAGCTCGTCGAGATATTGAAGCAGGGCCAGTACAAGCCCCTTCCGGTCGAGAAGCAGGTCCTCATCGTCTACGCGGCGACCCAGGGATTTATAGACGCATACCCCAACTCGGCCTTGAAGAAGTACGAGGAGGAGCTTAACACCTTCATCGAGTCCAGGCACGCGGACATCCTCACCGACATCCGCACCAAGAAGGCCATAGACAACGACGTGAAGGCGAAGCTCAACAAGGCCCTTGAGGATTTCAAGGGGCTGTTTGTTGCCGAGGGTAAATAGTTTAGCAGCTGCTAAAAAAGACCACAGGTGATCTTATAGATGGCAAGTCTCAAGGACATAAAAAGAAGGATAAAGTCGGTCAAGAACACCCGGCAGATAACAAAGGCCATGAAGATGGTCTCTGCCGCCAAGCTCAAGAAGGCCCAGGACGAGATAGTGGCCGCGAGGCCCTACGCCGAGAAGATGTTGGAGCTCATAGCCTCTCTCGCGTCAAAGGCCTCTTCCGACAGCCACCCGCTCCTTGAGAACAGGGGCGGCAACAGGGTCGGGCTCCTCATCTTCACCTCCGACAGGGGCCTGTGCGGCAGCTTCAACTCGCAGATACTCCGCAACGCCGAGAGGTTCCTCCGCGAGCGCGGCGCCGTAGAGGCGAGCGTCTACGTCGTCGGCAAGCGCGGCGGCGAGTACTTCAAGAGGCGCGGGCTCAAGATCATCAATTCGAAAAACATGGGAAGCGGCAGGCCGCAGTACGGCTCTGCCGTCGAGATAGCCAACGACATCATAGGCGCTTACATGAGGGGTGAGCTCGACGAAGTGCAGATAATCTTCAGCGAGTTCAAATCCGCCCTCACCCAGAGGCCCGTAGTGCAAAAGCTCCTGCCCATCACCGCCCCTGAGAAGGACGAGAAGGCAGCCGAAGAGGGAGACTACCTCTACGAGCCCGCCGAAGGCGCGGTCCTTGCGGCGTTGTTGCCCAAGTACGTAGAGGTGCAGGCATTCAGGGCGCTCCTCGAGACCTCGGCGAGCGAGCACGGCGCGCGTATGACGTCCATGGATTCCGCGACCAAGAACGCCGGACAGATGATAAGCGGCCTTACCCTTGTCTACAACAGGCTCCGCCAGGCTGCGATCACCAAGGAGCTTATGGAGATCATCGGAGGCGCCGAGGCGCTCAAGTAATTCTACCGGGCTGCCACGGCAGCCTTTGGCAAACAACAGATACCCGCAAGGAGGTCTTCCTGAAATGTCCCAGATGAACATTGGAAAGATAACACAGGTAATAGGTCCTGTGCTCGATATCGAATTCCCGCCCGGCAAGCTCCCGGCCCTATACAACGCCGTCAAGGTCACCAACGCGAGCATAAGCCCGGAGAAGTGGAACCTTGTGACGGAAGTCGCCCAGCACCTCGGGGAGAACACCGTAAGGTGCATAGCCATGGACGTCTCGGAAGGCCTCGTAAGGGGCACCGAGGCGTGGGACACGGGCACGGGCATAACGGTCCCGGTCGGAAAGCCGGTCCTCGGACGCATAATCAACGTCATAGGAGAGCCTGTCGACGAGATGGGCCCCATCGAGTGCCAGAAGCAGTACGTAATCCACCGCCCTGCCCCGACATTCGACCAGCAGTCGACCAAGATAGAAGTCTTCGAGACCGGCATCAAGGTCGTCGACCTCCTGACCCCGTACCTGAAGGGCGGAAAGATAGGACTCTTCGGCGGCGCGGGCGTGGGCAAGACCGTTCTCATCATGGAGCTCATCAACAACGTCGCCATGCAGCACGGAGGCTTCTCGGTCTTCGGCGGCGTCGGCGAGAGGACGAGGGAAGGAAACGACCTCTGGGAAGAGATGAAGGAATCGGGCGTTCTCGGCAAGACCGCGCTTGTCTACGGCCAGATGAACGAGCCCCCGGGAGCGAGGGCAAGGGTCGCGCTCACGGCGCTCACGATGGCAGAGTACTTCAGGGACGAGGAGAACCAGGACGTGCTCCTCTTCATCGACAACATATTCAGGTTCGTACAGGCAAACTCAGAGGTCTCGGCGCTCCTCGGCCGTATCCCCTCTGCCGTCGGCTACCAGCCGACTCTCGGCACTGACATGGGCGGCCTCCAGGAGAGGATCACCTCCACCATAAAGGGCTCCATCACCTCGGTCCAGGCCATATACGTGCCCGCGGACGACCTCACCGACCCGGCGCCCGCGACGACGTTCGCGCATCTTGACGCCACTACGGTTCTTTCAAGGCAGATAGCCGAGCTCGGCATATACCCGGCGGTCGACCCGCTGGACTCCACCTCGCGTATCCTTGACCCGCAGGTCGTTGGCGACGAGCACTACTCCACAGCGAGGCTTGTGCAGACCATCCTCCAGAAGTACAAGGACCTGCAGGACATCATCGCCATCCTCGGAATGGACGAGCTCTCTGAGGAGGACAAGATGGTCGTCGCGAGGGCGAGAAAGATTCAAAGGTTCCTCTCGCAGCCCTTCTTCGTCGCCGAGCAGTTCACCGGCACGCCCGGCAAGTACGTGGGCATAAAGGACACCATCAAGGGCTTCCAGATGATAGCCAGGGGCGAGCTGGACGACGTCCCGGAGCAGGCGTTCTACATGGTCGGCACCATCGAAGAGGTCATGGAGAAGGCGGAGAAGATCAGGGCGAGCGTTTAAGGCCAGAGGATAAAATAGACAATGGCAAATACTTTTTTACTCGAAATAGTAACTCCTCAGAGAAGATTACTCTCCCTTGATGTTGAGGAGATGAAGGCCCCGGGACAGGAAGGCGAGTTCGGCGTGCTTGCCGGTCACACGCCCTTCCTGACGGTGTTGAAACCCGGCGAGATAGTCTACAAGAGCGGCGCCGAGACTGGCGTGCTCGCTGTAAGCCGCGGCTATGCAGAGGTCCTTCCCGAAAAGACCACGGTGCTGGTCGACTACGCGCTGCCGGAGGCCGAGATAGACACTGACAAGGCAAAGGCAGACGCCCAGGCGGCCGAAGAGGCCCTGAAGGCCATGACGCAGGCGGACCCGGCCTACCAGTTGACGCTGGATAAGCTTGAGTACGCAAACGCGAGGCTCAGGGTAAAAGAGGGGCTCAAGGGCTGAGAAGTAAAACCAGAATAAAAACAAAAAGGCGGGGCAAGATGCCCCGCCTTTTTTTATTTTACTGAATTCTACTATTGTCATTCTGAGGAGCCGGAGGCGACGAAGAATCTCGGCGCAAATCCATCCACTGCGATTCTTATCTCGCCCCCATCCCTGGGGCTCGACCCTTCGGGCTGCCGCGCCTTCGGCGCAGCATTCAATTTTTGCTGTCCTGCAAAAATTGTCGCTTCGCTCAGAATGATATTAAAGTCTACTGCGGCGGCCTTACGGAATTGGAGAGTATGAGGTCGTAGCTGAACTTCATGTACTGCTGGAACTCTTCCATGACCGGCTTGTATTCTTTGGCTGGGACTTCCTTCAACCTGTTCGTTGCCGGCTCAGACCTGTAGTCATAGAGCCCGAGCGGCTTCTGCAGGTCCGTGAGGAGCATGTATTTTCCGTTCACCCAGACGAACATGTCGCCGCGCGGCAGGAGCGCCCTCCTCTCACCGTCCGAGAGTATCGATTTGCCCCACGAGGTAAAGGGCGCGTTGACGTTCAATATGTCGAGGACCGTCGGCAGTATGTCGACCTGGCTCGCCACGCCCTCGTAGACAGAGGGCTTTATGCCCGCGCCGTAGAACAGGCATGGGATGTGGTAATTATTGAATATATTATCGCCTGTTGAGACGCCTTCGGTATGGTCCGCTACTATGACAAAGAGCGTGTCCTTGAAGTATTTGGAGTTCCTCGCCCGCTCGAAGAACTTGGCGAGAGCATAATCCGAGTACCTCATCGAATTGAGAAAATCCCTGTGGTCTACATCAGGCCCGAAGTGCTCGAATTCCTTCGACGGCACCTTGTATGGCGTGTGCGACGTGAGCGAGTAGACCACGCCGAAGAAGGGCCTTTGCATCTTCTCGAACTCGTCGTTCGCGCGCAGGAACGCGTACTCGTCGAATACGCCCCAGACGCCGTCGTCTATGCCCTCAAGATCGCCGAAATCCTCCCTTGAGAGGTGCCTCTCGAAGCCGAACCTCCTGGCGAGAGAGTCGAAGCCGAGAGAGCCTGACCTGGCCCCGTGGATGAAGATGGTCTCGTAACCGTTCCTCTTCAAAGCGCTCACGGCTGGCTCGAGCCTGGTCTGGTAGAGGAGGCCTCCCTGGTCAAGGGACATGCCCTTCCACGAGGGCATGGAGCCCAGGGTCGCCGTAAGCCCCTCGTAGGACCGCTGGGCGTTGGCAAAGCAGTTGTTGAGGAGCATGCCCTCCTTCGAGAGCGTGCTGAAGAAAGGGGCAGCCTCTACCTTGCCGCCCAGAGAGCCCATGAACTTGGCGCTCCAGCTCTCCATCAAGAAGATGACCACGTTGAGCTTCCTGCCGCCGTTCTCAGGGTAATTGTATTTTCTGAAGAGCGGATACTCGGGCCTGGACGTCTCTTTTGTCCGGTCGACTATGAAACCGGCGACATCGGCCTTGTTCTCGAATTTTATGGCGTTCAGGAGCTCGATGTTCTTGTCCTCGCCCGTGTTGTAGAGCGTGTTGAAGGTAGAGTAGATGCCGTTAAGGGCAAGAGCGCCGAGCTCTATCCTGTCGCTCGCAAAGGCGTTCTTTATGCTCATGGGCTTCATCTGCACGCCGCCGCGCGCGAAGACGACCGTGAGCGCGATGACGATGAAGTAGACAAAGGCGTCAAGGCCGACGCATGCGGCATAGGAGCCTTTGCAGGCCAGCGGGGAGCCCTTCCTTCCCTTCAAAGACCAGACAAATACGAATGAAAATATGGCAATAAAAATGATGAGCCCGATGAATTCAGGCACATACCTCGCCAGCCCGATCTTCAATATGACGTCGGTGTCCTTCCAGGTGTTCCCGAGCTCGAATGTGAGGTGCCTCTGAGCGTAGGTGAAGTACTGTATGTCGATGAAGTTGTATACGAGGAGCACTATGTACCATGCAAGGAGGGCCGCGAGGATGCCCCTCCTGAGGAATCTGCTCAGCGCGATTCCGGGGAAGAAGAGCGCGAGGAAGAACGGGGCCGACATAATGCTTGCGGTGGAGAGGTCAAAGCGCGCGCCCTGGGCAAAGGCCTTCAAAATGGCGGCGGCGTCTATGCCCGCGTAGGCGTCGCCGTACTTCAGGAAGAAATAGCCCCTGAGGAGCCCGAGCGCCGCCGTCAAAAGCAGGAGGATGGTAAAATAGCCTGAGAGCCGGAGCCTGAGATGCCTGAGGATGTTCTTGAGATTAAAGCCGTTCACGATAAAAATGTCCTCAAAGGCCCGTTTTTATCTCAATGGGCCGTTAAAATTTATCCCATAATTATAAAGGAAAGAAGCGCGGAAGTCTTGGATTTTCTGTGAGGCTGAAGTCGGGCGAGCCCTGGCTGAAAAGTCCAGGACGGACTTTTCAGCGTAATATCAGCCGCCCTTCTTGGGCGTGATGGTAAGTTTTGCCTTGCCGTCTTTTATCGATACCTTGAACTCGACGTCCTTCGTTTGGTACTGCTCCTCGACCTTTTTCCTGTACTGCTCGACGGTCTTCTTCAATGCCTCAGGGGTAATCGCATCGACGCTCTCGTTGCACGACCTCCTTGCCTCTATGTACTTCGCGTAAAGGTCGTCGAAGCCGTTGCCGCCCTGAGGCGCCTCCTTCTGAAGGGGCGCGTTTCCGGCTGATTCAGGCCCCGGCCTTCTAAGCGCGCTCTCGAGCTCCACGCCGCCCTCGCCCTTTCTCACGTAGGTGCCCTCCTCGACGGCACGGAGCACCCTGTTCCAGTACTGCTTGTAGGAATTGTACTTGGCCACTATCGAGTTGAGCTTGAACTTGAGGCCCGTATTCGTGAGCTGCCTGTTGCTAAGGGAAAGCACGGCCCTGTCGACCTCGTCCCTGAGCTTTGCCGGCTCCCTCTTCTGGATCCTCGCAAAGTACTGCTCGTAGTCGACCTTGAGCCTCGCGATCTTCGAATCGAGCAGTTCTATGTCGTCCTTGTCGCCCATCAGAATACCGCCATCAACATTACCCTCAGCCTGTCCTCGTTCTCGCCGCCTCCGGCCAGCAAGTCCTTATCGTCAAGGCGCCTGTACTCGAACTGGGCAATGGCGTTTCGGAGGATATCATACCTTGCGATATAGGTCTGTGATGTAACTCGGTCCCCGCTGGAACTGGCCACTTCGTAACGGGCTCCAAGGGTGAACCTGTCGATAAAATAGAGTAATTCCGCAAGATAATCGCTGATTTGCGACTGGCTGGTCTTTTCAGAGAGGAAATATCCGAGCGTAAGTATGAACGGCCCTTTTTCAGCCTCGGCGGCCAGACCGTATTTCTTGTACGATACGTCAACGCTGCCATCGCGCTCCTCTCCAGCCCTGGCAACGGCGCCGATGCTAAAGTCCTCGTCTATTGAGACCGCCCATGACGCGTAGGCACCCTTGAGCTTGTCATTGCTATTTACGTCCTCCCTTGAAATACCCGCCCTGTAGCGGTGATTGAAGACCCTTTGTCCTTCATTCTCGAAAGAGCCGTTCAACTCGAAGAACCTCTCTCCGGAGCCGATTACCCCAAGCACCCTGTCGGCAAGGTACCTGTTTGATATGGGCGTTGTCAGGGGATTAAGGAACGCTATCCCTATCTCCCCTATCCCGGCCTTGATGTTCAAAGCGCCGGCGCCTGTCCTTCCCGCAAGGTCGTTTATCTGCACGAAGGCCTTATGTATGCCTGCATCAAAACCATCTCCATCCTGCTCAACGGCGACCATGGCAAGAGACGTGACCTTCCCTGTCCTTCCAAAGGCCCCTCCGGCCATTATCTCCGCCTCCTCGATCTTGAGATCCGAGGACTCAGAGACAGCGCTGCCGGTCTTTATGCGGTCGTACATGCCCTCGACCTCTACCTCAAAAGAGACCGGGATAGTGGAAAGGTCTTTTACCTCTTTCCATTCCTCTTCTGCCTCGAACCTGTATCCGTTATAGAGGAAGGTCCTGCCAGTGTCGTTGAGCTTAGGGAATGCATTATGGCAGTAGGTGCAGTCCCTTCCGACCTGCCTTGAGAACGAAGGGAATGCAGAGGCCAGCCCCGGCAAAAGAAAGAGGAATACAATCGCGAGTACAGGGGCCAACTCCCGCAGTGCCGGGTTAGCGCGGCCCCTTCTCGCGGCCCCGGCTGAGGTCTTCAATTCTTTACCCTCACGGCCTGTATGTCGCCGCCGGAACCAAGGCCGATTGCTATGGGGAACGAGACGTAATGCTTTCTCTTCGATGTCCCGTCCTCGTGGATGGCCACCCCGATGGATATCACGTCGCCCTCGTTGATACTGATATTGTACCTGCCCGAGGCCGCGCGCCGTATCTTGAATACGGCGGTGTACTTGCCGTCAGAGAAGCTGCCTGTGCCTTCAAAACCGAGATTGTCCTCCCAGTCCCTCGTGTCGAACACCCAGCCGTCTTCGGCCTTCGCGCGTCCGGACTCAAACTCAACTGACTTGAGGTCGATGAACCCGTCTTTGAACCTCGAATCCGCGTCAGGCCTCCTCGATGCCCATGAGCTCCTGGCGTATGCCGCGTACAGGCGCACCTCGTCCATGCCCCTGTATGCCGGGTCGGCTTCCAGCTCCTTTTTTGCCGGGGCATCCGGCATGGTGCTCAAATCCTTATGGCAGGTGATGAAGCAGCCGTACTTGCCGAACGCCGGCTCCGCCTTGTTGATCTGGATGGATATCCTGTCGGGCGTCCTGCCCTTACTGTTCCAGCCTGTGCCCTTTGAGAGCCAGTTGAACCTGAGATAGAGGTTCTCAGCGTCGTACGCGGCCTGGACTCCGGCAAGCATCACGCCCTTCCTGCCCGCTATCGGCTCCGGCTCAAGGGGCTTGTGCGACCTCTTCATCTTCATCGCGCCAGAGGCTATGTCGTCGGCCTTGAGGTCAAGGTCGCCTTCCTTGCCGAGGTGGCAGTGCCTGCAGTCCTTCTTGCCCTTCTTTATCTCCCTTGCCCCGAGCCTGTGGTCGTCGCTCGTAAGGAAGTCCCACGAGCTCACGCCCGGGTAAAATAGCTTCATCTCTGTTGATTTCACGCGCGGCCATTCTACTGCGGCCGCCCTTGCCTCCGGCGCGATTGACGATACAAGGAACATGAGAAGCACGCTCGCTGCCATGCCGATCCGCATCTGAAGCCTCCGCTCTCGTTTAAGCCTTGAAGTTGGCAACCGTACTCTTTAGCGCCTCCGCCTGCCTGTTCATCTCCTCCACGGTCCTCTCGAGCCTTGCCGCGAGCGCCGCGTTGTCCTCGGCGGCCTCCTTGACCGTGTCGACCGCGTTGACTATCCTCTTTGAGAAGACCATCTGCTCTGACGTCGCGTCCGCGACCCTGGATATCTTCTCCAGGACCTTGAATATGGCCTCGGCGACCCTCCTGGTCTCCCTGGCCTGCTCCACCGTGGAGCCCTTGACGCGCTCCATGAACTCCCTCATCTGGGCCGTGTCCTTCAGTATCTCCTTTGCCGCGTACGACTGCTCGCCGGAGGCGTTCTTTATGTCGCCGACCATGTGGCTCATGACCTGCACCGAGCTCGCTATCTGTCCCGCGCCCTTGGTCTGCTCCATGGTGGCCTTCTCGATGAGCTTGGCCATCTCGAAGGACCTGCGGGAAGAATCGAGTATCTTTATGAGCGCCTCCTGCGCGTTCCTGGAGAGGGCCACGCCGTCCTCGACCTTCTCCGAGCTCCTCCTCATCGACTCCACGGAAATGGCGACCTCGCTCTGGACCTGGGTGATGAGCTCCGCGATCTCCTTTGTAGAGGCTGTCGTCTTCGTGGCGAGGTCCTTTACCTGCCTCGCCACCACGGCAAATCCCTTGCCGTGCTCCCCTGCCTGGGCCGCGAGTATCGTGGCGTTCAGGGCCAGCAGGTGCGTTGTCTCGGCTATCTCGTTTATGACCGTCAGAATCTTCCCTATCTCTTTGGACCTCTCGCCGAGGCGGTTGATGACGAGGGCGGTGGAGGCCACCTCCTCGCTCACCTTCTCTATGCCTTCCCTGGTCTTGACGACCGAGGCCATGCCGAGGTCCTCGGCGTCGACCCTAACGGTCTCCGCGAGCTCGGCCTGGCTCCTTGAATAGGTCTCGACCTCCTTGACCTTCTCGCCTATCTCGATTATCGAGGAGACGACCTCCTCTGTGTTCCTGAAGAGCTCGTCGACGTGGGAGGCCACCTGGTTTATGGAGACGGCTATCTCGTTTATCGACGATGTCGTCGACGAGGCGGATATGAAGAGCTTCTCGATGTTGACCTTCACCTCTTCGACCGAGCCGGACATTGTGTGCACGGATTCAGAGACCTCGCTCGACGAGCTCCGCAAGGCCTCGGCCTCCTCGGCCACCGTCTTGATGGAGGCGTCCATCTCCTGTATCGAGTTGGAGGTGTCCTCTACTGCCTGGAGCTGCGTTTTGACGCCCTCTATTATCTCGCGGGAGGAGGACTCTATCTGGCTGGAGGCTGCCGAGACCTCCTTCGACACGCTCGAGATGTCGCGGACCATGGTCTGCATGCCCTCGACGAACTTGTTGAACCACCTGCCGAGGAGGCCTATCTCGTCCTTCGAGTGTATCTCGAGCCTCTTCGTGAGGTCGCCTTGCCCCTCGGCTATGGCGCGGAGCATCACGACCGCCCTGTCGATGGGGCGGGTTATGACGCCCGAGACAAGGAGTCCCAGCATGATGGTCATGGCGCTCATGGTGGCAAGCCCGTAGGTTATCCACTTGTTCCTCGACCCGGCCAGCGCGCTGTAGACCTCGTCGAGAGAGGTCGTTATCATGAGCGCGCCCCTCGCGGCCTCCTCGTGCTCGTGGCAGGAAGAGCACTTCGGCCTGTACTCGATGGGCACTACATAGGTAAAGAGGCTCCTGTCCCCCTCGTTTTCGATGTAATAGACCGCCGCTTTTCCCCCGCGGTTGAAGGACAGGAGGGCCTTCTTGAACTCCGGGTTCTGGATGCCCTTTGCCACGTTGTTCAGCTTGTTGGGATGGTCAACGAGCCACTCGGGCTTTATCTCGCCGAACTCGGCCTTTACCGCCTCAAGTGTCTTGTGGTCCTGGAAGGCCTCCTCGACGCCGTTGGACCTTATGAGCTGGACCCTCTCGACGCCCTTTATGGTCTTGAGCCCCTCTATGAGGAAGCGCGGCATGTCGGCGCGCTCGTCGAGCATGTCCTTGTATATGGTATGCAGGATCGGCTCGGCCATGAGCTCGCTGGCGCGAAGCCTCTCCCTTAAGAGGCCCTTCTCCTCCTCCTTGATGACGAGGAATATGAGCACGCCGAAGCCGACGAGGGTGAGCCCCAGCGTAAGGTTCAGTATCTTGGATTTTAATCCCTGCCGGAACATGCCAAAACCCCTGCTGGAAATGAGCCGCAAGCCAAAAAGACAGGCGACAAGAAGTAGTAAGGCGAAAGGAAGAAAAAAGAGGCGAAGTACGAACCGGGGCTGGCCTGCGAACGTGACGGGAGTATTATATTATTTTCAGTTGCACAATACCATCAAAAGAGTCTTCCCGGTCAACAGGGACCCCGGGTGCGCCCCGGACCGCAAGCCCGCCCTCAGGCCGCGGATTTTCTCTTATCGGCCGTACCGGGCCGACGCTTAACTCTTTTTGCGGACTTCATAATGGCATGCCCGCCCGCTGTTGCGGGCGGGCATGCCTGAAGGACCAGGATTACTTCCGGGCCTTCTTCTTTGCCTTCGGCTTTGTCTTCAATACCTCGAGCTCCTGCTTGGTGGCGTCAAGCTCCGAGGTCAGGGTGGTGATGCGGGTCTTTGCCTCTTCAAGCTCCTGGGTGGCAGAAGCCAGCTGCGTGGCGAGCGTGGTCTTCTCGCCGGTAAGGGCGGCGACCTGCGCCTTCAGGGCCTCGTTCTCCTGCTTCACTTTCTGGCCGCAGCCCGCGGTCATGATGAGCACTAATAGCGCGAGACCTAAAAAATACGCTTTTCTCATGTGATTCTTCCCTCTCTGCATGTAATTTATTGGCGGCCCGGCCCTCCTGAGGGGGCCGGGGATTGCCCTGATGAAATGGACTGCTGGACTCCAGGAATCCGCAGATTTTACGAAAAGCGCCGCAGTGTGTCAAGGGACAAAAAAGGGAGGTGAAAAACCCTTTTGTATGGTATCCTTACGCTGTCCGAGCCGCCCTGGCACCATGCTGCTGCTATTGACTAAACCGAAGGGGCTATGGTAATGTAGGTAGCTTATGAGAAGGCCCTTCTACTGTCCTTCCCCCGAAGCATTCAAGGAACTCTCCAGGACGAGCAATATGGTGCCCGTATTCAGGGACATCCTCGCGGACACCGACACCCCTGTCTCTGCATTCATGAAGATAGACAACGGCGGCGACGCCTTCCTTCTGGAGAGCGTGGAAGGCGGCGAGAAGTGGGGGAGGTACAGCTTCCTCGGCGTCGGCCCCAGGATGGTCGTCCGCGGGAGCGGCAAGACGGTCGAGGTCATTGAAGGGGGGAAGAAAAGGCTCCTCGAAGGCGACCCGATCGACATCATCCAGGATCTCCTCAAGGGATACAGGCCAGCCTCGGTCGAGGGAGAGCCGAGGTTCTCCGGCGGCGCCATCGGCTACATGGGCTATGATATTGTCCGCCACATCGAGCGGCTCCCTGACATATCGCCAAGGGAGCTCTCGCTCCCTGACATCTACCTCATCCTCACCGACACCTTCCTCGTATTCGACAATGTCGAGCACAGGATAAAGATAGTCTCCAACGCCTATATAAACGACGGCGACGACCCGGGCGAGGTATACGCGAGGTCCATAGCGAAAATAGAAGCGGTCGTCGTCCAACTGAGGAAAAATACACCTCAAAAAAATGAAAATGAAGAGCTATCCAGAAGAATGGCCGCGAAACTGGATGATTTCACCATTACTTCGAATTTCAAGAGGGATGACTTCTTGAAGGCCGTTGAGCGCATAAAGGAATACATCGTCGAGGGAGACATATTCCAGGCGGTCATCTCCCAGAGGTTCTCCGCGCCGCTTAACGCGGACCCGTTCGACATATACAGGGCGCTTCGCGTCATAAACCCCTCCCCCTACATGTTCTATTTGAAGCTGGGCGAAGCGACACTCGTAGGCTCCTCGCCGGAGATACTCGTGAGGGTAGAGGGAGAGAGCGTAAACGTAAAGCCCATTGCCGGCACGAGAAAGAGGGGCAGGAACGAGGAGGAGGACGTCTCGCTCGAAAAAGACCTGCTCGCCGACCCAAAGGAGCTCTCAGAGCATATCATGCTCGTGGACCTTGGGAGGAACGACGTGGGCAGGGTGGCCGAGTCCGGCACGGTGGAAGTGGACGAGCTCATGGCGATAGAGCGATACTCCCATGTAATGCACATTGTATCCAACGTGAAGGGCGTCCTCAAGAAGGGCATGAGCTCATTCGACGCCCTGAAGGCCTGCTTCCCCGCGGGCACGCTCACGGGCGCGCCGAAGGTGCGGGCTATGGAGATAATAGAGGAGCTCGAGCCCTGCAAGCGAGAGGTCTACGGAGGCTGCGTGGGATACTTCGGCTTCTCCGGCAACATGGACACGTGCATCGCCATAAGGACAATGGTCATCGCGAATGGCCGCATACACATGCAGGCGGGCGCCGGGGTCGTGGCGGACTCTGTCCCCGTGAAGGAGTTCGAGGAGACCGAGAACAAGGCAAGAGGCATGTTGAAGGCCGTAGAGATGGCGATGGAAGGGCTTTTCTGAAATGATACTGATGATAGACAACTACGATTCCTTCACCTTCAACCTCGTCCAGTACTTCATGGAGCTTGGACAGGACGTAATGGTGAAGAGGAACGACGCAATAACCATAAAGGAGATAGAGAAACTCTCCCCGGCCGCGATAGTCGTCTCGCCCGGGCCGTGCGACCCGCCCAAGGCGGGCATCTCGGTAGAGGCGATAAAGGCCTTTGCGGGCAAGACCCCCATCCTCGGCGTATGCCTGGGACACCAGGCGATAGGCTACGCCTTCGGCGGAGAGGTCGTAAAGGCAGCTCGCCTCATGCACGGCAAGACCTCGATGATATACCACGACAACAGGACCATCTTCGAGGGCATAGCCAACCCTTTTGAGGCCAACAGGTACCATTCCCTTATCGTGAGGAAAGAAAGCCTTCCCGGCTGCCTTGAGATAAGCGCGTGGACCGACATGGACGAGATAATGGGCCTTCGCCACAGGAGCCTTCCCATAGAGGGAGTCCAGTTCCACCCGGAATCCATACTCACGAGGGCGGGCAAGGACATCCTCCGTAACTTCCTCAAGAGATACGCGGGGGCCGGCGCATGATGAAGGACGCCATATCAAAGGTCGTAAGGGGGGTAGACCTTACCGAGGATGAGTCGTCCTCTGTCATGAACGAGGTCATGACAGGAGGGGCGAGCCCCGCCCAGATAGGCGCGCTCCTCACGGCCCTCAGGATGAAGGGCGAGACGGTCGAGGAGATAACCGGGGCAGCCAGGGTAATGCGCGAGAAGGCGACCAGGGTGGAAGCCCCCGCGGACGTGATCGACACCTGCGGCACCGGCGGCGACGAATCGATGACCTTCAACATATCTACCGCAGCGGCATTCGTCTCTTCGGCCGCGGGCGCGCCGGTAGCCAAGCACGGCAACAGGTCGGTGTCTTCCCGGAGCGGCAGCGCAGACGTGCTCCGCGCCCTCGGCGTGAACATAGAGGCAGAGGTCTCCAGGGTGGAAGAGTGCATAAGGGAGGCCGGCATAGGCTTCCTCTTCGCGCCAATGCTCCACGGCGCCATGAAGTACGCGGCCCCCGTAAGGCGGGAGATAGGCATAAGGAGCATATTCAACATCCTCGGCCCGCTCACCAACCCGGCGGGCTCGAAGAGGCAGGTCATTGGCGTCTACGACCCGGCGCTCACGGACGTGCTGGCGAAGGTGCTATATAAGCTCGGCTCGATCCACGCCTTTGTGGTGCGGGGCGAGGACGGGCTCGACGAGATAACGCTTACGGCCGAGACAAAGGTCACCGAACTCAAGGACTCATCTATAAGGACGTACCATCTGAAACCCGAGGACCTGGGCTTCGAGAGGTGCGCCCCGGAGGACTTGTTGGGCGGCGGCCCCGACGAGAACGCGGAGATAATACTCGGCGTATTGAACAGCGGGAAGGGCCCGGCCAGGGACATAGTGATAATGAACGCCGCGGCCGCGATAACCGCCGCCGGCATCTCGAAGAGCCTCTCGGAGGGCGTTGCCGCGGCACGGGGCGCGATAGACTCTGGAGAGGCCCTCCGTAAGCTCGAGCGGCTAAAGGAAATATCGAACAGATGATACTCGACGACATAATAAAGAATAAAAAAGAGGAGCTTGAAAAAACAAAGGCCCACTTCCCCATAGAGGGGATAA
>Ga0209323_10000297_pt1 | contig 31470 bp, 37 predicted proteins | sample Rifsed19ft2_FD_184014 | JGI IMG/M metagenome (GOLD analysis project Ga0209323, IMG submission 184014) | Soil microbial communities from Rifle, Colorado, USA - sediment 19ft 2 (version 2) | ecosystem: Environmental > Terrestrial > Deep subsurface > Rock core/Sediment | place: Rifle, Colorado...
GGATTATTGTGCCCCAGGATAATTGGACCTAAGGCCATGGGCCAATCTATAAATTTGTTTCCATCCACATCCCATACAAAGCAGCCATCAGCTTTATCTAAAAATATTGGTGATACACCGAATGGGTATTGGGTCCATCCTTTGCTAAACGTCTGTGTGCCGGAGGGTATATACTTTATAGCATTATCAAACATACCCAGGGATTGGCTGAAAGTTAGAGGCATACCATATCCTTTGTTAAAGATTTCTTATAACCCTCATCGCGAAGGATATGTTTGTTAATTACCCTAATTTCAGGATATTTATTAAGTGTCTGGAGGATGTCTCGCCATGAAGCATCTACAAGTGAAATTGACAAGGATTTTGACAATTCTTGTAAGAATATAAAATCATCAGGTTCATCGATGGTCCAACGTTCATCTCTAAGGTTTTCAGGACATGAATAACTAATAGCTTGAAACATATATTCTGATGTTTCATTTATTGGTATGCATACATCGGGAAGGATTTCTTCAGTTCCGTAATTGAGGGATTTATAAAGGTTCTTGCCATGTAATTGGGTTCGTTTGAAAATCCAAGGAACAACGTGCTCTCTTTCTGAAGCAAGTTTTGCATTCTTCCATGCCAATTCTAAAGCATTAAAAGAGAATACGCATACATCGAGACCATCAGGAAAGGCAGTGGCAACTGCGAGATCTACATTCGACTGATGGTAGCTCTTGATTACGTTATCTATGATATCTGGATCTACCAAAGGGCAATCTCCCGTTAATCTCACAATGTGATTGACCCCATATGACAAGGATGCCTGATAGTATCGGTCTAAAACATCTTTCTCTGATCCCCTGAAACAGGGAATTTCGTATTGTTGGGCAACATACTCAATGGCGCCGTTTGCGGGTTCTGTTGACGTTACAACAACGATGCCATCTAATTCTTTTGAACGTTTTAACCTTTCCAGCATAATTCCTATAACAGGTTTCCCTTGTAAAGACATAAGGACCTTTCCTGGTAATCGTGATGAGTGTACTCTGGCCTGCAATAAGGCAATAGTATTATGCATTTTCATATAAACCCTTATGGTGAGAACTCTCTGTAGTTCCTTTAAAAAAGTTTTTTTGAGATGTTCCGTATAATCGGGAAAATCTCCTGAAAAACTATCAAACATTAAAAGTATTTAAATTACTGTAAATTCTATTTGAAAAAATTAATATAGTAAGATATTAGTAAAAATCATTTTGTAAATTCTGATGAATAATAAGTGTGCTCTACCACACAATTATTCTTTTGAGCTACGGCGCATAAATATTCTCTGTTTTTTTCTTCATCAATAGTAAGATTTTGCTTATGAAGTCTGTATCTGTAAAGTGGCAAGTTTATACGTTCTATTTTATAGTGTTTTTCGAAACGTATTCGAAAATCAACATCCTCCCCAATATGAAGTTCAGTATCATATAAACCTAAATTTATCATCAGACCTTTTTTAAACATAATACCGCAAGCAATGGGCCGTTCATGGACACTCATTTTATTGAGAATAGTTTCCTTGTCATCGACGAGAAAATAGTCAGTTGCCACAGCATCAGAATGATTAAACTGCATGTATAGATAGCAAAATTTCAGAAAATCCGGATGCAAATAATCATCCGCATCAAGATTGACGATGTAATCACCTTTTGCATTCATAATGCCTTGATTACGAGAATAAGGTAAGCCTTTGTTATCAGCATGATCTATTACACGAATCCAATGACCGTAGGACTCTAAAATATATTTTGTGGAATCCTTACTGCTGTCGTTGACAACGATAATTTCAAAATCTGTTTTGGAAAGAGATTGCTCTATGCAGCTTCTGATTGCCCTTGCAATGTATTTATCATAATTGAATGTCGGAATAATTATGCTTATTTTCATGGTTTATTCCAGATAGTCCCAGAGTATCTGCTGATCTCTTTGCATGGTTGTTTTCAATTTTCGCCCTAAGGTTTTATGGAACAGTGAAGGAGAAATACCTCCTCCTGGACGTTTTGGAATGAGCATATCCTTTGTGAGAACAGTTCCCTGAGGAATGACTTCATTTGCTACTAAACTCCGACGAGCATTCTTCCGTGCAGGCATTTCTGAATCAACGATTTCAGCAGTTATGGCAGTAGCTTCTTCGGCTAATTTAATATGCTTTATCATCCGGCGTAGCAAGGTAGTGTCAGCGGAATGATAATGATCATCTTCAGGAAGATTACGATCTAAGGTAAAATGCTTTTCTACAATTTTGGCACCCAAAGCCACCGCAATTGCTGGAATGATTATGTCTTCGTCGGGAACGGTATGGTCTGAATAACCAATAGTAATTTCAGGAAACAACTTTTTTAGTTCTGCTATTCTGTATAAATTTGCTTCACCATTAGGGGTTGGATATGAAAGGGTACAATGCATTAGAGCCAATTCTTTTACGCCTTTTGATCTTAAGAAATCAACGGCATTGCTGACTTCTTTGAAGTAGGAGGCGCCAGTTGAAAGGATTATTGGTTTTTGCGTTCGAGCAATTTCATCGAGTAATGGATAGTTGTCTAAGTCACCTGATGCAACCTTCATGAAAGGGATATCTAGATCGTTCAACCACCTCACGGATTGATGATCAAATGGCGTTGAACAAAAGTTAATTGCCTTTTTCTTTGCATATTCATTTAACACTTGATAATCTTCAAAATTAAATTTATCCCTTTTTTGAAAACAATCAGCTTGCGTTATATATTTTTTGCCGTTATTTTGTTTCCAGTAGGTAGGGGCCCAATGCGTTACCAGGGTATCTGCTTTATAGGTTTGGAATTTAATAGTATCTGCCCCGGCTTCGGCAGCAGCATTTATAAGTTCTTTTGCTTTCTTTAAATCACAATCATGATGTACACCAGCTTCTGCAATAATAAAGGTATTGCAGGATTTGTTTTTCTTGTGTTGAGATAAAAAATTTCTATTTTGCTCCATTCTTTCTATCCTCTATGAGTAACAAGAAAAATACTCTAGATAAATTCAAGTCTCGTTTCTAAATATTCCTTCATATCTCCAACACTCACCCAGACAACACACTTATTACATACAGGCACATAATTCCATTGTGAGTTTAAATGTGCTTGACGTATTTTGCGAATAGGTAGGTCCTGCCAAATACTACGGAGACATTTTTTGTGAATATTGCCGACTACGCCTGAATAATTCCAGTCAACATTGCAGATAGAAACATCTCCATTGCTGTTTATTGCAAGTGCATACCACAGCAGTGCACATGGGTAACGGTATGGTGATGTTTCATCAGTTATCGTCAAGTTACGCACTGCGCCACTCCAGTCGTGAACCCCAGTTACCTGAACCTGATCGGCTTTGCCTTCCCATTTGTTGTGAAATGCTTCAATCTCATCATTGCATATTTGATCAAACTCCATTATCTTTACTCGTATCGTGGTTCTGGCGCCAATTTTGTCTCTATATTCAATGAAAGATTTAATGTTATCGTTTAAGACATTAAAACCACGATGTTGCTTCAATTTTTGATATGTTTCAGCAAATGCGGCATCAATACTGATGGTTATGTCATCAATTCCTGCTTCTAATAGCTGTTTTCCTCTGGGTGTGTTTAATAACGTTCCATTGGTATTTAAATGAATGACTTTTGCTATGTTTTTCTCCTTGGCATAAGCAACCATCTCTGGCAGTTCTTTGTTCAATAAGGGCTCACCATCTTTGTGTAGATTCAACATGATAAGCCGATTGTCTTCATCTATTTCGTCTATTATTTTTTTAAACGTTTTCATCGAAAGATAATTCGTTCCCTGTTGTTGAACAGTTTTCTCTCTTGGACAAAAAGTACAGCTTAAATTGCAGGCATTTGTTGGTTCAATGTTCAAAACTAAGGGGAAATGGTTGTTAATGTGCTTCTTAATGATTTCTGGTTTAAGACATGTTAGACTCCCGTCTACATAGTCTTCATGGATAGGCTTATGGTATTGTATGGATTGACCTCTTCCCATTAGATCTCTTAATACCTAAAAAATATTAAAATACTGACTAAACGTAACATATAACAATATTTTTTAAATTATTTATTAAAAACGTGAAAACAGTGCGCAAATATCTAGCCAAAGTATGTGATAATGAGGCCGTAAAGTAGAAAAGTAAAGAAAAACTTCAAATTGCAGGTTTTATGTACTTAAGTAAAAAAAAACGGAGAACAATTACGGTTAGTTATGATGGGTAATGTTTAAAATTTCAACGGTTATCAGTTATTAGGTAGAAATTAACAACGATAAACATTAAAGTTTATAAATGATATTTATAGAAAAACGGAGGCCAATACCTGAAAATAGCTGTTTCCTATTAAAGAGCGAGTTATCATAAAGTTTAGCAATTTCAATTCTTAGCTTTCTATTTAATAGTTTGCCCAATAAGTTTTTAATATTTATCTCATCACTACAGTCTGACCGTTTAAGTCGCAATTATTGTGTATGACATTGCTCAATTAAATTAGAGAGAAAGTCTCTGAGATATTGAAATTTGCCTGTGGCGTTGAGACGGAATTGTTGTTGGAGGGTATCTAAAACGAATTCATGGTGTGGCGATTCTGGTATGACGCGTTCAACAGTTACTGCCTAAATTGGGGTATACCCTCAAGGAACCACCGTATCGTTTTGTTCATGCATCGAAGAGAGGCGTAAAAGGGTTCTACGCCTCATAAAAAAAACTTTACATGATCCAAGAAGGAGTTAAAAATCGAATGATTCTTTTTGCTGATGATGCAGGTTTTCTCCTGCATCTAAAGCTGGAAAGAATGTGGTCTAAAAAGGGGAAATAACAATATGTCGTTTATATGCCCAGCCAACATCAGAAGCGTTTGAATGTTATTGGTTGGGTTGATCTGAGACATGGCTTGCACATGGTATGATGAAGTGCAATACGGGCAATACGAAAAGCTTTCTTGCATTCCTTAAGAATATTACACATCGATTCAAAAATAAAATCATTGATCTGTGGGTAGACGGCCCAAGATGGCATAAAGGCGAAAAGGTCAAGATTGTTTGTGAAGCACACGGCATATTGCTATCCATTATCTGCCGCTGTATTATCCAGAACTAAACTGTCAAGAAATACCCTAGAAAACTATGCGGTATAAAGAAACCACAAATGTTTATTTCGAAACATTCGAATCTCTAAAAAAGGCTGTTTTTAAGCGACCGTAACGCTGGCATCAAAAAAAATAGTGTCGTTTGTAATCTTATATAATGCGTATACTATATAATTAATCAATGACAAGACTCACCCTTTTATGCACACGAGACGGTTGCGGTAGACTTTCTAGTGCATCTATGATATCCTGTTGTTGTGGGTTTATGGCTAAAGACTTTTTCCAAACGCTCCTCGCCCTGATTGGATTTTCAGCCATTTTGTAGCAATGTCCTAAAAGGTTATAAAGCGGAATTATTTCATCTGTGTCCGTTGTTTCTGACAATATGGAGTTGATACTATGGCTTGTCTCATGGGTTTCGATAGATTTTTCCATGAAACAAATAGCGTCGTGGTATTTCTTTTGGTCGTAATAAAGTTTTCCTAAATTGTAGATTGCACTGATATAGGATATGTCAAGTTTTACCGCCATTGCAAATAATGGTTCTGCCTGCTTATCCATGCCCAATTCAATGCAACATTCACCGAGTAAGTTATACGCCTCGGTATTATTTTTGTCTATGAGTAATGTCTCTCTGAGGTGTTTCATAGCCTTGGGATACATTTTTTGCATTTTATAGATGATTCCGAGTAAAAAATGCACTTCGGGAAGAGATGGGTTGGTTTTGAGTACGCGCAAGAGGATGTTTTTTGCCTTTGTGTAATCGTCTTTTTTGATAAGTAACTTACAAAGGTTTATGGCAGGGGGGATATAGTCTGGTTTTAAACTGAAAGATTCTGCGAAGAAGGCTTCTGCTTCTTTTTCTAAACCGAGGTGGACGTGGCACAATCCCATGAAATAGTAAGTTTCGTAATCGTCTGGTTTGGCCAGTACAACTTCTTTGAAATGAGAGAGTGCCATATTATATTCTTTGCGTTCCATATACAAGGAGGCAAGATTATAGTGGGCTTCGGTTAAGTCAAAGTCGATCTGTAATGCCTTTTTAAAGTTATTGATTGCCTCCATATATTTTTTGTTTCTGATGTAATAAATTCCCAGGTGATTGTATCCCTGCGCATAATGGGGGTTCATTTCAACAGCGGCCTTTAATTGTGGATAGGCCTCGTCCCAGCTACCTTTCTCAATCAAGGTATTTGCAAGAGTGACAGTAGTATCGGAATCATTGCAAATGTCATTGTTGTTGATGGGAACAGTTTTAAAAGAATTATTTTTCATCACGTTTATCATGACTTTATTCCTTTGTTAAAGATGTTTTGAAGAAACCAATTCTTCTGATGTAGACTTTTTTACACCCTTTCGCCATATTTGGGCAATTTCTATTAGATCATGTTTCGATACTGTGGAAGCCTTCTGGTTTTCCTCTTGAATCTTTTCAAAAATTTCTTCCCGATGAACCTTGATATCTTTTGGCGCTATGATGCCCAACTTAACCTGTTTGCCCTGGCATTCTAATAGGATAACTTTTATTTCGTTTCCTATGGTGATGCTTTCTCCTAACCTCCTTGTCAGTATAAGCACGGTAGTTCGCCTTTCTGAAAATTGATAAATTAATTCTGAATGAGCAATTGGTTTAAGCTGTAATAGTCCTCTGTTAACACGATCTGTTTTCCCATTTTATTTTTCATGTTAATGAGTATCGGTCCTTTGAGATTCAGTGTTACATTTTTTGGTGTTTCCCCCAGCGTAACAATGCAAAACATTTCAACGTCCATTTCGTTTTTGATGTCAAGCAAGACAATATCTTCTTTTGTTAGAGATGGTTTGTAATCTGAGAAAAGGAGTGTCGGATCCAGGATGGGAAATGCGACAACCGGATCTTCCAAAGAAATCAGCCATTCGAAGGGAAGACATTCTTCAACGGCTATAATGGCAAATTGTGTCAGTTCTTCAAAACCGAGTAATCCTTGTTCAAAAGTTATTATATTTTCCTTTTCAATGATCAAGTTGCCAAATCTGTTTGTTGATAAATTTACCATACTACTTTCTTTCAGTGGTCTTTCTTCCATTTTTAGCATGTTATGCTCCTGTCGTGTATAAGGTTTAAAGAGATAAAATTATTAGTGAAAATTAGCAAACATTATGCCATGTAATGGGTGTAAAATTAGAAAAAAGGTGAATAATATTCTATTCTGTTTAAAGTAAGGAAGTTAAGAATGGTATTGTTCCTGTTCGTTTTAATCAATGATGTGATTTATTAAAGGGAAAATATTTCCATGCAGAAAAAAATTCTTGGATGGCCGTATTTTTTATGGATAGGGGAGTGTAATATCTTTACACAGGTTGATTAATTTTTAAACAGGGGTTTTTATCTTAAAAAATCGAGAAGGGTCTGTTGAATGACCATTGCGCCTGTTTTCAGGGATGATTGAAGAACGCTTTCCTGGTGTTTCAAGTCCATAATCAGAGATGCTACATCAGCGTCTTCGGTATTTGAAATTAGTTCTTTTAATGCCGTTTGTGAACTTTCCAGGCTGTAGGTAGTTAAGTCTAACCTATTTGCTTTTGCACCGTTTTTGGTAATTTCCGTTGATAAAGCATCTGTTGCAGTTTCCAAGGTAGTTCTCAGGTTTGAAAAAGCGGCGGAATCAAAGGTAGTTGCCTTGAGCGCATCTCTCAACGATATTAAGGTAGAGAAGGTTTTATTATCCTGGAATAATTTTCCTCCTGGCAAGTTTACTTGTATAAATGAGTTGGCACCTATCTGATATTTAATTTCTTCATTATTACCGTTGTAGGATACGGATAAAATATTACCACTGCTATCCCGTGTGGCTGTAAAAGCTGCGGTGAGAGTCTTCGTGCCTGAAAATATATATCGTCCATTATTTTCTGTGTTTGCGTATTGCAGAACAGACTCCGTCAATTCGTCTAATTCATTTGCTATCGTCTCTCTCTCGGATCGTCCAAGTGTGTCATTATTGGCTTGAACGGTCAGTTCTTTGATCTTCGCAAAGAGTTCCTCTGTGCTTTCAAGTGTGCCAGAGGTGATATTTATCTGTTCTTTAGCTGTTGCGGTATTATCTAAAAATTGCTGTAGCTGAAGCTCTTCCGTTCTTAATCCAAGGACTTTTCTGGTACCGGAGGGGTCGTCTGAAGGGCGGTTAATTTGTTTCCCACTGGATAGCTTTTCTTGTGTCTCCTGCATTTTCTTATAGTTCAAGTTGATATTAGAAAGCGTGGTGCGGGTTAAGCTTTCCTGAGATATTCTAAAGGGCATTGTTTAATCTCCTCTCATTAGCAAGGTAGTGCATTTAACCGATAGGAACATGTTTATAAACATAAAAAAACTACACAGTAACAAAAATCAACCAAATGTGCTTAAGAGCTTATCCATAAGTCCGTTAACAATTGAGATATATTTTGCAGAGGCTTGATATGCCTGCTGAAATCTTATCAGATTGACTAGTTCTTCATCCACGGAGACGCCGGATACCTCATCTTTCCGATTTTGTAGGCTTGTTTCGATAGCAGTAAAACTTTCCTCAGATTTATAAGCATTATTCGCTTCTTCACCCAATGCGGATGCAATCTGATGCAAATAATCAGCGAATGAAGTATTGCTAATGGCGCTGGGGTCGTCCAGTAATGCAGCCAAACGTAATGCGTTTGTATTATTTCCTACCTCTCCTGATGAGGCTGCAATCAGAGAAACATCGTTGCTTACGTCTGTACTAACGGCAATGTTCGAGGCATCAGTACCACTAAAAAAGGTATTAATGCCCAGAGCCGCCAGGAGGTTTGTTGTATCTGAATCACTTATAACATTGAGCGAGAAGGTATCTCCTGTTGTAATCGTGCCGCTGGAGAGGGCGAGAGAGACACCATTCGGAACATTTAAGGTATTTCCCGCGGTATAAGTGCTTCCTACATCGAGTGTTGCCACAACGGCTCCACTGCTATTCTTTACTTCTACCTGAAGTCCCGATGTTGTCCCAATCGTGCCCGATCCTAAAGCCTTGAATGTGTATGTGTCATTTGACTGCCCTGAATATACGCCAGATACCGAAGCCGTTGATGTTCCCAACGTCCCTGGATTTGGGTCCAGGGCATAGGAGAAATTGAATTTATATCCTGTTGCCGTGCCAATCTGAAGTTTGTTGTCTGCGATTGATGCAGTAATATTGCCAGCGGTACCGCTGGTAGTGCTGTTTATGGCGTTTTTGACGTCGGTGAGGGAATTGGTTGCGACATTTACAGAAATTTTGTTCTTTGTTACTTCGCCTGTACTGGTATTTGTTACCGTAATATACATGTCACCGCTGGAGGGAGTAATTGTTAATCCGGCAGCATTCAGAGCTGCCGTGGCACTTGACACAGAGTTGATCGATTTTATATTGGCGAATCCACCTGACAGTCCTACCCCTTCACTATGGATGCGATTAACGTCTTTTATAATGCCCGACGCAAGGTTATCGAGTTTTTTGTCATAGTTAACAATCGTCGTATTATAAAAGTCTTGCAATGCTTTTATTTCTCCAGTCTTGAAAGTATACTTTGTCACTTTTTCGGAATCCGTGATGCTGAGAGTTCCTGATGTATCAACATCAAAGGTAAGTTTTTTTACATTTGTACCGGAGACCAGCGCTCCTCCCGGCGTCATGACATCCACCATTCCATTATTTTGTTTGTTTACTGTTATGTGGGTAAGTTTGCTGAGATCCTGCAATAATGCCTCTCGTTTATCTAATAAATCATTGGATTCAATGCCTTTCATTTCGAGTGCGGCGATTTGTCTATTTATGTTTGCAATATTTGTGGTTATGGTATTGATATCCGACAGTTTATTTTCAATACTTTGCTTAATAAATGTATTCATTTGGTCCAGTTCATTCACGATTCTTCGAAAGGTATCGGTCAAGGTGTTTGCATTTTCCAGAAAAGTCGAACGGACACTTATGTTTTCCGGATTTAGGGAGAGATCGTTGATACCGTTGAAAAAAGACGATAATGCATTATTCAGACTGGATTCCGAAGTCTCATTAAACACCGTTTCCAGCTCTCTGAGATATTGACTTTTTGTAGATGCACTGCCAATAGATGATGAAATATCTCTAAGGCGGCTGTTGAGGTAATCGTCCTTATGTCTTATAATCTTTACCAGTTCTACGCCTTGACCAAGTGTACCAGCGCTCGTTGACACGGGGTTGCGTGTGGCCAATACAGACGATTGCCGTGTATACCCTTTTGTATTAGCGTTTGAAATATTATGGGACGTAATCAACATGGCGCGTTGGGCGGTTAATATGCCGCTTAAGCCAATTTGTAGATCAGAAGCCATACGTTCTATTCTCCTTAGATTTCGGTATCGATTAAAACCATGGGAATCTCGTTACCCTGCATTTTCCCAGAATGTTGGTATATAGGGTTTTCAAAAGAAGAGGAGCAAAATATCTTTACGATATCTTCTGTAATATCGAGTGAATAATGCGTCAGGGTTGCATTGGCTTCATTTAAATCTCGCAATTGCATGGTTGATTGTTTTAGTTTATCAAGCAAGTTGCTAAGCTTCGTAGGGGAGGACGTGTCCATTCCATGCATCAAAGATTCTAAGGTAATCTTGTTATCTATAATGAGGTATTCTTTACAATAGCTGTCTAAGATAGATTGCCTTTTATTTTCAAGGAGTTGTGCGATCTCGGCTTGGTTTTTTTCCTGATAGAGAAGCGTTTCAAGTCCTTCTATATTCCCAGATATCAGATATTGTTGCTTTGTTTTTGCAGTATCAAGCAAGTTATCATAGACGACAGATAATCGCTCAAATGTGTCAATGAGTTCATGTAACAATGTATTCATGACTGTCCCTTATTCTGCATTAATTGTTTGTAAATGACAGGCGCAATTCCAAGACCTCCCTTTGCTGCAATATCTTGTGCAAGGGCTGTGTGCATTATTTCGGTATAGGTGTCCATTCCCATATTGTCTTCGCCAGATAAATCAGTTTTCGGTACGGTTTCCCACATAGCCTTGATGACATAATTGATCAAGATTGATTCAAAATCCTGAGAAGATTTTTTCAGAGTGGCATCGTCTTTATGTATGTCTTTTTGCTGATTTAGATTTTTGATTGTTTCAACACAAGAAGGTTGAGAAAGCAATAGAGGATTTATTGAAGAATAATATTCCATACCATACTCCGTTATAAAAGAATAATATTTAAGTATTTTTACATGATTACAAGTTCCGCATGAAGGGCGCCTGCCCTTTTGATAGCCTGAAATATTGAAATCAGATCACGGGGGGTGACCCCTAATACGTTAAGAGCGCGCGCAACGTCAGATATCGTCACACCTTCCTGCAGCACAATGAGTTTTTTTTCTTCCTCGGATATCTGGATATCTGTCCGTTGTACTTTTTTCGTTTCACCGGATGAGAGTGCATTCGGTTGTGAGACCTCCGGTTTTTCACTTATGGTAATACTGAGATTCCCGTGAGCGATGGCAACAGTGGCTATCCTGACATTTTCACCGGCAACGATCGTTCCCGTACGTTCGTTAATAATGACCCTGGCAACGCTATCAGGTTTTATATAGAGTTCTTCGATGTTAGCCACAAATCGGATGATAGTGTCTTCAGATTGGAAATCTGAAGGAGGTATAATATTAACAACCGCAGAGTCAACAGCTTTCGAAGAGTTTGGGTAGAGATTGTTAATCGCGTCAACCAGGCGGTTTGCCGTGGTAAAATCCGGATCTCGCAAGACGACACTTAAAGATTTTCCATACAAAATGGAAGCCTGTATTTCTTTTTCAACAATGGCGCCATTTGAAATGTATGCAGTTGTGGATATATTTTTGCGCGTAGATTGAGATTGTCCCTCCACATTATATCCACCTATGGATAACGGCCCTTGTGCTACTGCATATACTTCATTATCGGCGCCTTGCAAGGCAGTCTGAAGCAAGACACCTCCTTCCAGACTTTTTGAGTCACCAATAGAAGAAATAATTATATCAAGTTTATCTCCGGGCCTTGCAAAGGCTGGGATGTTTGCCGTGATCATTACGGCGGCAACATTTTTTGAGAAAAAATCAGAATCAGAAATTAATACCCCCATCTTTTGGAAAATATTTACGGCCATCTGTCTTGTTATTTTGAATATCTGGCTGTCGCCGGTTCCTTGAAGCCCTGTAACAAGGCCATATCCATAAAGCTGGTTGTCACGAACACCCTGGATGTAAGCGACATCTTTGACACGAACGACGGCTTGTGCCGATTTATTAGGTGTCACGAGGAGGAGAACGAGTACGGAAAAGAAAGATAGTGCCAAATATTTGAAGATTGTATTCATACGATGGAGATTGATTTTCATAAAGTATTTCCCTTTTTGCCTAATTTAAAATGGCCACACGACTTCCCTGACCCGATTCCACCAACCTCGTTTGCCTGCCCGTGTCAAAAATCCTTTGCCTTCAAGTGTAATATTGGCATTTGCAATGGCAGTCGATTGTATCTCATTGTCGATATTGATATCGATTGGTCGTACGATACCGGATAATTTAATGTTATATTTTTCACCGTTAATATTAACGTCACGATTTCCCTCAATGATCAGATTGCCATTGGCAAGTATTTCTGTAACGACGGCTGTGAGTTCTAAATTAACATTTCGGTTGCTTCCATACTCACCTTGACCGTCAAAATTGTGGCTTGTATTAGCTGAAATATTAGGTAAATAGCCGCTGATGTCTTTTACCTTCGATAGGAAATTCGAAGTATCCAAACTAATGTCGTGACCATTACTGCTCTCAGCGCTGGAATTTTCTGTTCCAGTAATTTCCGTTGATTCGCTAATATTTACCGTAACGATATCTCCAATACCCCTTGCCCTGTTATCACTGAAAAGATTTGTATTCAGCGTAATTCGCTTTTTCCAGATTGAATCTGCTTGAAGAGGATTATTCAAGATTAAAAATATCGCACTTACAAAAAAATATGTTGTGATTATATATCTCATGTTTTTCCCTTAAAATATAATCTTCACGGTAGTTGAATCTTCGACCTTGCCGTACAGTTCCTTATTCGAGTCAATATTTTTGATCTTAATAACCTTTCCCACATAGCCATCTTCTTTTGCTACTCCTTTTGTTACAATATGAAGATTGCCCGATTGAACAGATACCCTGATAAAATCGCCTTTTTTTATGAGCGGCGGATTATCTATCATCTCGGCAGTAATCGGTGCGTTCGGCAGGATTGGCCGTATGGCACGTTTTCCCAGAAGGTCTTCTCTCGTGTCAAATGTTACTCCTGTCAGCTTTGTGGTTTCCATCCGTTTGATCACCAGGTCATCCATTGCCAGGATGTCGTACCTGTTTATTCTTTTATTGGAAGTAATGATATCCTCGTATGTTCGTATGGTCAAGAATACGGGTATTTTCAGATATTGTTTCTCATTGATGGAAATGCGAACAATGAGTTGCACATTACCCCGTTCTTTATTGGCATCAATTTGTGAAATCTCCCATTGCATATCACCTCCATTGGCGGGTAATAACTTATCCATAGGCGGCCTGTCTGATTCGATAATTATTTCACTTTCAGGTCTTGATAGTTTTGACAAAAGATAGTCCTTTGCTTTACGGATGATTTCTTCTCCTGGAATCGTTATTGATTCTACTGATATCAGTGATGAAGTAGTACTACCGTAAGTGATCTCTTTAAAATCGATACCTTCATCCATAAAGCGGGCATTCAGATTATCTCTTTCAATTCTTCTGACGTTGCCAGGCCAGGGCGTGTTTCCTATGGAGATATTATTTATCCTTTCCAAAAGAGATGGATTATTGCACGAAACACATGCAATATCACCCAGTACCATTTGCTTTTCAGGAAGTGTTACTTTATCTTTGATTTCAATGCGAATCTTTTCTCCTACAGCGGTGTGTATGATGGAAAAAATTATAACTGGTAAAAATATTAAGATATTTAGTTTCATAATCAATCTTTCTTTTCCCATAAGTATTTAAGGAAATATGTCAAGCTATGAGAGGTTGTTAATGGTGGACAGCATTTCGTCGCTGGCCTTTATAGCCCGGGAATTTATTTCATATGCGCGCTGTGCTGTAATGAGGTTAACAAGCTCCGTAACCGTTTCAACATTGGAATTCTCAAGAGCTCCTTGATAAATCTCGCCTGTTCCTTGCTGACCTGGAGTTGAGACAATGGGGGAGCCTGATGCGATGGTTTCTGCATACATATTTCTACCAAGACTGTCTAGGCCCGCTGGATTAGGGAAATTCGCCAGCATAATTTGTCCTACGTTTTGGATGCTGTTATCTTCTCCTTTTACCGATACCGTTCCATCATTTCCAATGGAAATTTCTTTGGCATTTTGAATAGTAATGCTTGGTGTTAATGGTAAACCTTCAGCGGTTACTACCTCGCCTTTACTATTTAATTCAAATGCACCGTCGCGTGTATATGCGATAGTGCCATCCGGGCGGTTGATTTGGAAAAATCCTTGACCTTCGATAGCGAAATCTAAATTCCGGTTGGTTGTTTGCTGGTTTCCTTGCGAGAATACCTTGGTAGTCGAAATCGGTCTTACACCACCACCCAATTGAATACCCGAAGGAATCTCGAAACCTTGAGAAGAGTCGGCACCTGCTATGTATCTTTTTTCATAGAGAAGATCTTGAAAGTTGACCTGGCTTCTTTTGTATCCTGTAGTGTTTATATTTGCTAAATTGTTTGAGACATTGTCCAAATAAAGTTGTTGAGCCTTCATTCCCGTAGCGGCAGTATAGAGTGCCCTTATCATAACGACCTCCTTTTAATTATGTTTATGTTGCAAGTTGTACGAGTTTTTTTAATGTTTCGTTAATAGAGTCAGTAACCTTGTGGCCGACTTGAAAACCTCTCATATTAGCGATCATATTGACCATTTCGTCTACTGCATTCACATTAGACTTTTCCAGATAACGGCTAGCGATTTCAAAGTCAGTTGAATCTTCAGGCTGCTGTGTATTATCTGATAACCGGTAAGCACAGCCCCCAACAGACTCAAGGGTGTTTAATTTAGAAACTTTAACAATGCGTATATTTCCGATTTCCTTGCCATCGGCAACAATACTTCCATTTCCTTTTATGGTGACGCTTTTTGCCTTTTGCGGGAGTTGAATCTCACCTCCGGCGCTTAAGAGAGACCACCCTTCCGGAGTGACAATCTTCATGTCGCGGGACAACATAAAATCCCCTTTTCTGGTATAGAGAACACTACCGTCGTTAGCTTTGACAGTAAAGAATCCTTCACCTTTTATTGAGATATCCAAGTCATTACCTGTGTATTGCAGCATGCCTTCTGAAAAGTCTGTAGCAAGGGTACCTAAACTGCTTCCTGTGCCCTTTGCGGTATTATTCTGTCCTTCGGCATTCGTACCGGAAAGATAGGACTGAAAAACAGCTATATTTTTTTTGTATCCAACGGTGTTAATATTAGCGAGGTTGCGGGCTATAACCGCCTGGTAATCACCTTGACTTACCATGCTTGAAGCTCCAGTAAATAGTCCTGCAATCATGAATATCCTCCATGTTTGATGAAAATTCTAAAACCTTTGTCCACCTTTATGAGCAATCTGGATACCAATTGCTTAAACAAATCATTATAATATATTCGTCTTTTGTAAACTGCCTTATAACAATGTATTCTGACCTTCTTAAAGGCGTTGCATAAAGGTTTAAATAAAATGCTGTAAGGATTTTTATAAATAATTGAGAATATATTTCCTGGCGGATTGAATAAAATTTCCTAGTTCTAAAAAGGGAATGTTTAAAAAACTTACACAGCGTTAAAATTATGAAACTATGGAAAGGCAAACCGTAGAGTATTGGAAAGGAAAAAAGGATTACGAAGTTCCCTGGTTCAGAGACCAGAAGTTGGGAAGAAGAGAAGTTGGGAAGATAACCGAATTGCTTTTACGTCTTCCCAACTTCAATTCATAGTTTGTGGTCTTTATACAGCCCTTACCGTGTTGGTAATTTGGTTACACTACCAGCTTATCGTTATCTCTTCAGATTGACAGTATCTGAAAGTATCTCATCAGCAGTGGTAATAACTTTTGTGTTGAGCTGGAAACCTCTCTGTGCTGTAATCAGTGCGGTTAATTCTGTGGCCATGTCCACGTTGGAACCCTCAAGATAACCGCTGGAGATAGAGCCAGCGCTGCCTGAACCGGCGGTTACATAAACAGGTTCACCAGAGGCTGAGGTTTGTGAATATAAGTTATCTCCTTCCTTTGCCAGTCCATTGAGATTGTTAAATAAGGCTATTTTTAACGTTGCAACGGTTTTTGTGAGACCATTGGTGTATAGTGCGTTGATGGTACCATTAGAATCTATGGATACGGAATCAAACGAGCCATATTCGTAACCGTCCTGGCTTGTTGCGGCGGCTGTTGAATCACCACCATTTTGTGAAAGACCATCGCTTTTACCTGATGTGCCGAGATTAAAAATTACCGATTGTGTGCTGCTTAGGCCATTAAATTTGAACGCAAGTGTTGTGCTTCCGCTAGAGGCAAACGTACCGTCACTGTTAAATGAAATGCTACTTACCTTACTCGTGCTGATTGTGCCGTTACTGCTATCCATGGAAGTATTCATATCCCATTTGTTGTCGCCTTGTTTCGTAAATCTCATGGTAACGGTGTGTTTGCTTCCTTGGGAATCATAAATGTCTAAGGAGGAGGTATACGTTGCACCGGAGAAACTGTGGCTTGTCCATGTTGTTTTACCGGTGTTAGAACCACCGTCCGTTAGAGTGACGGATAAATTGTCCTTGCCGCCTGTATTTGATTTAACGACAATCTTTCCTGCGCTGTCTATGGAGGCGGTTGCTCCATTCGTAGTATCAGTACTGCTAAAAGCGGTATTTATTGCGTCTAAAAGTTTCTGAACCGTATCACTTGCGGCATAAGTGTATGTTGCAGAGACACTGGTTCCATCCGCCTTGGTTCCTGTAATAAGAACGGTATCTCCGGCGACGTAATCTGTTGTATTGGTATCCAGGCTGTTTAATGTTGTTGTTGCGGTTGCTGCAGTACTACTTGAAGTAAGGGCACTTGACGTCATTACTACTTCTGCTGTTGTGCTTGAAGCTGATGCATCCAGGTTTCCTGTAAGGGAAGCCTTAGATGTTGCCTTACCAGAAACCGTTGAATTATATGGGACGGTGATGGTCTTGCCGTTTGTGTCTATAACCTTGTAACCTGTGTTAGAATCAATAAGGTAGTTGTCTGCATCGGTATCAAAGGAACCCACCCTCGTAAAAAAGTCTTTGGTACCCCCATTTACTACAAAAAATCCCTCACCCTGGATTGCAAAGTCAAGTGCGTTATTGGTGGCTTCTAACGTTCCCTGACTGAAATTCGATGAAGCGCTTCCAACCTTTACACCCTTTCCTACCTGCATCGGATTACCATTACCCCCACTTGACATTGTCTGGCTTAACAAGTCAGAGAATAGTAACCTGGATGATTTATAGCCGTAGGTATTGATGTTTGCCAGATTGTTACCGATAACATCCAGCATGTTTTGATGTGCGCGAATACCTGACACGCCTGAATATAATGCACCTCCTAGCCCCATGATACTGCTCCTTTCAAAAAATTACTTAAGATATTTCTCTTATTTCTTGCCAAATAATTTAGACAAAATGTTTGATGATGTGGTTGAACTTGTCGTTGTGGTTGTGGTTGTGGTTGTGTTCTCAACTTCTATGAAATTCGATATGGAAACAGATTCTCCGTCAATGATGAAAGATACTGTGCCATCTTCTTCAAGTTTCACTCCCTCGACAACTCCCGATAGAGTGTCACTGCTACTGTTACTGTCACTGTCACTGTCACTGTCGCTGCTATCGCTGCTACCAGAGCTGTATTTTATGGTCTTTCCTATAAAGGTAGAGGCCAATGCGATTTGATCAAGTTGCAAGGAAGCCGAGTTGATACTATTCGCCTTAGAAAGATATTCTGTTTGCTGTTGCTCTTGTTCCAGCGTGCTAAATTGCGCCAATTGTGACATAAATTCGGTATTATCTGTTGGGTCCAGGGGGTTTTGATTTTGCAGTTGTGTTACAAAGAGTGTTAAGAAATTCTCCATGCTGATTTCTGAACTAAGACTCGAAGTGCTTGATGTACTCATGTTTTATCTCCTTATATAATATAGTCAACCATTAAATTAGATGTATTTCTGCGGATTTCTATTTGCCGGTCATTCATATTTTCTTCATTTCCTGCACGACCTTCGTGGAAACCATTTTGGCTAAAAGTATGATTTTGGTGATGAGGATTGTTTGTATTAAAGTTTTCTATAGATTCTTGTTTAGGTGCAGCGTTGTTTTGTATATATACCTCTAATTTGTGAATTTCTATGCCGTTTGCGGCCACCGATTCTTTAAGACGATGTACATTATTTTCTATGGCTGCCTTGACTTCTGCATTTTCAACGAAAATTTTTGCCTCAATTTCATCACCCTCTTCGGTAAAATGGATTTTTACATTGCCGAGGTCAGGCGGATTAAGGGACAGTTTGATTTCTGATCTATCACCATGGGTTGTTATGCGGATTTTTTGGAATATTTGTTCCATGATATTTTCATGTGTATGCCCTACGTTTGACATGTCATTGCTAGGGAACATATGATTTACGGTTTTGGCATCCTCTATTGGAGATGATAACGAAGCGCCACTATGTAGAGAGGCCTTTGTATTATGCTGAAAGTCGGTTACGTTTGATTGCGCATTACTTACAGTCGTTTGAGAATCTAATGAAAAAGGAGTTCCGTTATTTAATTTGGGTGTATGTGCGTCAAAGGACACAGTATCAGAGGTATTTTGTTTCTGTGTATGACTGTCGAATGAATTCCAATCCTCATCTGTTTGCGATATACTTGAGATGTCCTGCTTTGAGGATGCGGTACCATTTATTTTTGATAGACCATTTTCGGTAAGTTGTTCTTTCGCATTTGATAAATTGTTAATTGCAGGGATTGACATACCATTTTTATTTTCCGGAGTGATGTTTTGAGCCAATTGTTTATATGTTTCTGGCAACTCCTTTATATTGATTTCATAACTGTCCGAGCTATATAGTTCTAATTGCTGTATATTATTATCGAAAGATTCATTAAATACTCGCAGAGATTCAATAGTATTTAATGGATTTAATTTGAGAGTATCGGTTTTTGGAAGGGTGTTTCTAACATCCATATCTGGTATAAACGGTTTTTCCCCAGAGAATAGGGAACTTGGATTGTATGTTTCAATGAGCTGTTTATCAGGGAGTACATTGATCCCTGTTTGTTCTCCGAAGCCCCATCTACTCTCCCTTTGGGAAAGGGGGACAAAGGGAGAGATAGGGGGGTTTCCATTGTGGGCATTAGGAAAGGGATTGTTAATATTTAGATTAGTGCTTCTGGCAGGTTTGCCATTATAAGGAGATAAATTATTGCCAAAACCTTGAATGGTAACTTCTGGATATGGAGTGAATGTGTTTTGTAAAATATTTACTGGTTGGGTAGTGGTTAATATTTGTTCTTGAAACGTAGATGTGTTTGTTTCTGCTCCTGATTCCCCTGCCAGTTCTATGTCTGCCGATTCAACTGCAGAAGTGTTTGGTACAGTTGAATTTGGTGTATCATGAATATTTAAGTTAACTATGTGTTGTCCAAGTATTTCCTGGAATGGTATATCATCTACGTTTTCTATGTCTTCTACGTCTCCATCTTCTGTGTCTGATTTGGTAGAATTTATATTAAGTGTTTGAGAACCTGGATTATTCGAGGACGGGCGAGTGTTTGCGATCAAGTTCCCAAAGAGATTATTATTTGGTAGTCCAACAGTTGTTTCTGGCATAGTTATTTTCCTCTAAAATAAAGTTACAATTGTTTATACCGTGCGTATCTGAAATTTTAATTTTGTAATAGCGCAACACACATGCCGTGCTTGTTGTTGTGAAAAGACGATGTAAAATTAATAAGATAATTGTCTCTAAACCCCAGTGAATCATTTATTTATCAATATTGATATAAAAAATATTTCTTTGGAAAATATTTTTAAGGAAAGGAGAAATATGAACTTTAGGTACTTTTTTCCTTGTGAATCAAGCAATATTTTCCGTATTTGCAACAGAAACTATCTTTGGTCGGATATCGTCAAGAAAGGTTTTGTGGAAAACGTTGAGCAGATGCCAATGGTGTGGTATTTCGGAGTTAGTATTGAAGTGTTTCTGTTATTTGGTTGGCTACAAATTGAGAATAGCGCCTCATAGAAAGTAAGATAAGCTTCCAACCGTATAAAGCGCTTTTTTGATGCGTACTTTCAAAGTATTGTTTTACAAGTTCTGCAACCTCATTTTCATTGCTGTCAAACACACCATCCGCACTCCATACCACGGAACCGGTATCCGTAGAAATCATACCTAGTTTGACACCAAGTAACATTGGTTCATAGGGACGGTAGTTGGTTATATTTCCAAATATAATCGCATCTACATCATATTTCTTCCTTAAGGCTACAAGGGTGTTTACATTGACAGATCCTTTGCTCCATATTTCATGTTCTGGGATTATTGTTGCTTTGTTACCCGTTGGTACTATAACCTCAAAACTGCCTATTTTCCTTAGTTCCACTGAAAATGCTTCTGTTACCTCATCTATAACAGCCTCCCGGTCTACATTATATTCGAATGGTAAGAGCAATACACGGCGTATCTGCAGCTTTTTAAACTCATCCGATTTATTATAGCTCAAACTTGAAGAACGATGCGGAGGTGTGCTAAAGCACCCCATGATAGTTAATGAACAGAGAATAACAATACAGAATCTTAACTTCACTTAAACCCTCCATGTCTTTAAAAAAGGTATTTATTCTGAATCTTGTGCCTTTAGTTTCTTTTTATCAGTTAATTGTTCTATCTTGAGACCGAGGAGTTCTTGCTTTGCCTTTGTTTCTTCAATCTGTGCCTTTGTTAATTCCAAGGTTAATTTCTTAATCTTTTTTTCGTAGGGTTCATGGGACTCATTTAATTGTTTGTTTAATCTTTCATTTTCAATAGTTAACTGTTGTGCAACTTCCGATTGTTTTTTTGTTTCTTCCAGTTCTGCTTCAAGGGTAGTTTTGATTTTTTTTACATTCTCAAGTTCCTTTTCCAGGGAGTCTGCCTTCGCTTGCGATGATATGAGTGCCTGCCTTGTTTCTTCTAATTGTTCGAGTACCGAGGTCTTTTTGTCGCCCTCTCCAGTATCAACTTTTACCGTAGACCCACTAGCCAAATAGCCACTCCTTTTAGGTGATGCTACGGTTTCATTTGAGGAATTACCTGGCTTGGTTTCTTCTGAGGAAATATCAGACGGATAGGGTTTTTTATAATCCTTCTTCATAAAGGATTCACAACCCACAATTAAGATAAGAAAACATAAAGGAGTCAATGATACCAATTTTTTCATATTCGCATTCCTGACTGAAAAGGTATTATTAAAAATTTAATCACAGCACCTATGGTATTCCCTTGCCCGTGATGTAGTTTCATACTTTTTTACCTGTTCTCATATAATGTTTAAAATTACAACTCTTGATGTAAGATTAGTGCAATATTCATTATTACATGTCATGAAAGTTTTTGTCTTACAACCTTGTAAAACAGTTACTTGTGGTTTTTTTAACTGTTTAAAGCTGTTTTAATAACAAGTATAGTATCAAACACTGAGCAAATTTAATACCGTGTAAACAAAGGGGATTCAAGCGGTATGGGTGATAAGTTGGGACTTAAAAGATTGTGTTGTTTGCAAGATGTTATCACTACAAATAATTGCAGAGCAGATTGCAACACATAATCCACCGGCTAATAATATATCATTGAGATTTTCATGGTTAATAGCGCCTATCGTAACGAAGGGGATGGTGATTTCTCTTTTTACCTCTTTTAAATAGTCAATGCCTACCGGAGGTTCATAATCCTTTGTTATGGTGGGGAATATGGGGCCGACGCTAATATAATCTGCACCCTCCTGTTGTGCCTTTCGCGCTTGAACTATAGTATGGGTGGAAACTCCCAATATTCTGTCGTAACCAATTATCTTGCGTGCACTGTGAATATTTAAATCCGATTGCCCGATATGCAATCCGTCAGCACCTACATTTTTTGCGATCTCGGCACGGTCATTTACTATAAAAAGGATTTTTGATTGTAAAGTTATCCTTCTGAATTCCCTTGCCAGGGCAAGAAACTCATCGTCAGGCATCGTCTTTTCTCGCAGTTGTACTGCATCAGCTCCTCCCTTAATGACCTCTTGTAATGTTTCCAGTACAGGTTTTTTAACAAGCCTGGAGCTTATTATAACGTACAACCTTACATCTGAAAAACTTTTTAAAGGATTTTGCTTAATAATCTTCGTTTCTCGTTGTTGATTCATTGATAATTGTAATTGACACCTATTTGATGTTTGATATAATCATTTCATCATGTATTTTCCTGCCAAAAGTATTACAGTGCAAGCCTATTTTAAATTTCCATCAAAATAAATACAAGATTTATACGGTAAATATTTTAAACGTTTAAGGAAAGCCAGATTATAGAAATATGTCAGACATAAAAGAACATTGCGGATTATTTGGTGTTTATGGTTGTGAAGATGCTGCAGAGAGGGTTTATTATGGCTTGTATTCTTTACAACATCGCGGTGAGGAAAGCGCCGGCATTGCTTCAACAGATGGGAAAGACATAGTCTGTTATAAAGGGATGGGTCTGGTAAGCGATGCTATAAAACCGCACATGCTCAAATCTCTTAAAAATTCCATGGCTATAGGACATGTCCGATATTCCACCATCGGTTCCAGCAACATTGGAAATGCACAACCCCTGGTGGTTGATTACTACAAGGGAAAAGTTGCCGTTGCCCATAATGGACAGTTAACTAATGCAAAAAGGCTGCGTGAAGAATTTGAGGCAAACGGTTCGATATTCCATACCACCTCAGATACAGAAGTGGTCGTCCATCTCATGGCAAAGCCCTTAAATATGATGCAAAAAAATTTATCTCTCGTACTGCAACAATTGCGAGGTGCTTTCTCGCTGTTATTTTTGACACCCGATGAGATGGTAGGTGTGCGTGATCCGCATGGTTTCAGGCCTTTGGCCCTCGGCAGATTGAAGGATGGTTATGTGATGGCATCCGAGACCTGCGCCCTGGATCAGGTGGGTGCGGAATATATTCGGGACATTAACCCTGGCGAGGCAGTCTATGTTGGGAAAGATGGAATTCGGAGTGAATATTACTGCCCTCAAAAGCAAATCAAACCAGCCTTTTGTATTTTTGAACTGGTCTACTTTTCGAGACCCGATAGCAAAATCTATGGCGAAAGCGTACACTTATTTCGTAAACGATTGGGGGCAAAACTTGCAAAAGAGTCGCCGGTGGATGCTGATGTGGTGATTTCCGTTCCTGAAGGTGGAAACTCCTCAGCGATTGGGTATTCTCACGCTTCAGGTATACCTTTTGATCGTGGATTTATTCGTAACCATTACGTAGGCAGGACGTTTACATTGCCAGAACAAGATCGTCGTCACCGTATTGTAGAACTCAAGCTGAATGCATTGAAAGAAACCGTTGAGGGGAAACGAGTCATCGTTGTTGATGACTCCATTGTGCGAGGAACGACGTCAAAGTCTCGGTTTGGGTTGCTGCGGAAGGCCGGAGCAAAGGAGATTCATGTCAGGATCAGTTGTCCCCCTCATCGTTATCCTTGTTATTATGGAATTGACTTCCAGCAGAAAGGCGAACTCATTGCGGCAAATTATTCTTTGGAAGAGATACGGCAGTATTTGAATGTGGAGAGTTTATGCTATCTCAGTGTGGAAGGTATGATGAGTTGTGCGACACAGCCTCGCCAGTATTTTTGTAATGCCTGCTTTACGAGCGATTACCCTACCCCTATCGAAGAGGAGACGAAAAAACTCACCGAGCGGGAAGTTGTCGGAAAGATTGAAAAGGTTCATTAAATAATTAACAATGCTTAAAAACCCACTGTACCTCATAAAAGGTGTCTTCGGCAGGACCTTTTATATCTTCCCTCAGCGACCTGAGCGTATCCAGATTGAGATCACTAATCGTTGTAACTACACATGCGGCATGTGCCCGCGGGAATCCTTTAATCTGCCGGAAAAAGACATCACACTTGACCTTTTTAAGCAAATTATCGACAAGCTAGAAACACCATATAATGTTACCCTTACCGGATGGGGTGAACCATTGCTTCATCTCGCACTCATGGACATGATTGTTTATACAAAAGGCAAAGGACATAACGTTGGCGTAACGACAAACGGCTTGTTACTTGCTCCATTTGTTGAAAAATTTATCGAGAAGTCTTTGGATAAACTGACTATTTCTTTGGATAGTGTTGAAAAAGATGTTGAAGTAAAAGAAGGCCATCCCTCGAATAAGGTGGTGCAGAGAAATATTGAATCCCTTATTCAATCCCGGGGTGATAAGAAAAAACCGATGATTACAATTCAGATAACCATGCACGGCAAACAGCAGTGCCTGGATACGATCAAATATGCTGGCGAAGTAGGGGCTGACCGTGTATATTTAGTGCGGTTAAACATACCTTTTGGCATGAATAGCTTTAAAAGACCTAATCTGGAAGAAGAATTGGAAATCTATAAGGAGTCTGAAGAGATAGCCAAAAAATACGGATTGCAGGTTGATAACAATTTCACAGCCTTTGACAATCAATTACTTCGGACTATGTATAAAAAACTGCGTCCTATGATGTATCGGTTTGATAAATATTGTCCAAAACCTTACGATTATTTATATATTAACATCGATGGCAAGGCAACCCCGTGCTGTGACCTTCCCCGTCACGAAGTCGGGAATATATTGAAACAGAGCATTGATGAAATCTGGCATGGCGAGAATATGCAATATTTCCGCGAACATCAGAACGATGTTTGTGGGACTTGTGATGCATTAAGGCTGAAGCATTTGAATTGAATGATCAGGACACAGATTTTCGCAGATACACGCAGATAATTCTGTTTTTTAAAATCTTGATAATTTGTGTTTATCTGCGTCCAAAGAAAATAAACAATGAAAAATTTTTTCACGCTTTCCAATAAGTCGTTAGAAATTATTAAAAGACTAGCTGAGAAATATCACTTAAAACTTGTTATCCTGTTTGGTGGTTTAGCTCAAGGAATTTATGATGATATAAAAGTGACATTGATTTAGCCATTTTGCCCGAAGACAGTTCATTCTATGAGAACGACAGTCTTTCAAAATTGATATACGATTTGATGGAGGTAGAGGATATCGAAAGGCGTGAAGTGGATGTTGTCCTGATAACCTCATGAAATCCGTTGCTCCTGTATCAAATCGGGAAGTACGGCGAACCCGTGTACGAAAAGGACGAAGAAACCTATATACGCTTTTTAAACTGGGCAAGATTTACTTACGAGGACAACTTGAGATTTCAAAGGGGATTGGATGAGTTAATTTTGGAAGACCTGAAAAAGCTATAAATGGTTCCTGAGTGGGGATAGTTTACTTTAGAAATAAAGGAAAAATATCCAAATGCTACAAGTTGATTAGTAAAAAACAAATTTTTTAATTTTTAAGATTAAGATTAGACCATGCCACGTGACGGAACTAAAGAGGAGACTCTTTTCACCCTAAGTGACGATGAAATAATAAAACGTCTCAGTACAGATGATGAACATATTATCGGTGAGATTCATAAGACTTGTTTCGATGTCCTATATAAAGAAGAAGAACGTACTAAATTTATTGATTCCAAAGGCTCCTCTCTAATTGGAATAATAGGTTTATCTTCTAGTTTAGTCCTTACTTTAGGCGGCATTCTAATCGAAAAAATTACTAACGTTACCCTGCCAATAATTGGATGTCCTATACCAGGGCTTGTTTTATTATATTTTTCTTCTTCAGTAACTCTTTTAATAGCAATTTTTTATTCTTTTTTAACTGTTAGAGCAAGATCGGACTGGCGTTGTTTAAAAGACGAAGATATTTTCCACAATGGCATGATAGAGCAGGGAATAAACGGATATAAGAGGTATATGGCAGCTCATGCATGGTATATATTTCGAAATAATTTTGAAATAAACGAAAATAAGGCTGGTCGTCTAAAGAGGTCTCAACTGTTTTTTATAATTGCATTGGGTCAATTAATACCAATAATAGTATTTCTTAGTTTATATGCTTTAAGGAAAGGAGGATATTTTTAATGGCTGAAAACAAAAAGAAACCGGAATCAACACCGAAACCAAGTAAGGATATTCCCAAAAGTAAAATGCAAAACATACCTCCAACACCGAAACCAAGCAAAGGTATGAGGCTAACAGCAACCAAAGCTGAGCTGGAGATTAAAAAGGAGAATTTTCCGCAAAAAAAAGAATAAAGTAAAATGCCTATGCATTTGACTCTTAAAAGGCGCTAAGTGCCGATATGTGATACTTGTTGTTGAGAGATTTTACTAAAGTCAGTACCCTTTGGCAAGTACCGACGGACGAGTCCATTCTGTCTCACCGTGGTTCTTTTTACGGATGTTATTAAGTATGAAACGATTGATGATATTCACAACTATATTTATATTCACTATCAGTTGTAGTGATAGGGGAAAATATATTGCTCAAAGCGAAAATCTCGAAAAAGAATATGAAAGCAATCCTCAAAATATGCTCGAAAAAGCACAAGAATTGGAAGAGTCAAATCAATTATTTAAAGCAAGAAATGAATTGCAAAACTTAATTCAAAAATTTCCTAATAGTAAAGAGGTGTCTATTGCACAAGATCGAATAGAGAAAATCAACCTTCATTTATACCTTAATAGCCTAACAGATATCTTCGCTGAGAAACTTAGTGGAAGTAGTGGCGGAGAATTGAAATCTATAACACTAAGTGCATCAGAATTAGTAGTAACAGTATCTCACTCAAACTGCGAGGAGTATGATTCTGTCTTTATTGATTTTGGTGTTGTTTGCGCCCGTGCGAAAAATTGGGATAAAATAATGTCGAAATTTAATAGAGTTATTTTGAATTTTCAATGTGGGGGGAAAACCACTAAATATTTTGTTACAGACAAAGATTTGTTTAGATATTTAAGCGAAACAGTAAGTGATTATGATTTAATTAATTCTATTAAAATCGAGTAGTTCTAGTTGTGAAGGGAGGCATAGAATAGATTCCAATAAGGGGTCAAAAAGTGGTCATGACTACATCTTAAAAAATTGGTTAGAAATCGCTCAAAATTGTTTTATAAAAAAGAAAAATTTGCAAGTATGAGAAAAGGGATTACCTTTGAAAAATTTGAAAAAGAGATAGAAAATAATACTATTTTTTACAGGTCAATTTATTGAAGCATGAGGTAAACCCATGGAAATAGCTCCAAGAATTAGCGTCGAGGAGAAAGTGCGTTTTGGCAAACCTGTCATTACCGGGACACGAGTTCCTGTTGATCTTATCCTCGGTAAATTGGCAGGGGGGATGACTTACGAAGAAGTTATGGTTGAGTATGAGATTACACGCGAGGATATACTGGCGGCTCTCGATTATGCAGCCAAGACATTGGCAAGTGAAGAAATCAGGGCAGTAAATTAACATACCGTAGCATTAATTATTCGTTGGAGGTTTGTTGGATATGAGAAAATTAGCCACTTTTGAAATAATTGAAAGAGAGATAGAAAAACTTAAACCTCAAGAGCAGTTGAAATTAGTAGAAAGGGTTGCTCATCAACTAAGGAAGACTGTACTCGTTCCAGAAAAGGAACTTGACTTGAATAAACTCTATGGGCTAGGAAAAGGGTTATGGAAGGGAGAAGATGCTCAGAAATTTGTTAATCGTTTGAGAGAAGAAAGGAGGTGCTAATAATGGATACCTTGGTAATAGACGAAAAACTTCATAATTTGATACGTGAATTAGAATTTAAGGATGCTAAAGAGGTAATAAAGGATTCTTTGATTACAGAAATTCTTTACAGGGTTTTAAAATTTTCGGAAGATGTAGAGCGTTTTGAGAAGAAATATAACAAAAATTTACTCGAATTCAAAAAAGAATACGAAGCTGGAATGGAAGACTTTAAAAAATACGACGATCTGATGGCATGGGAATTTGCACAACAGGGGAAAGACTACTGGAATAAAAAACTGGAAGAGTTAAAGTGTGTTTTATAAGCTTATAGAAGAATTCTCTGATATTATTGTTAGTTACAATGTCTTTGAATACAAACGATACGGTTCTGCTGTATCACTTGTTGCCAAAGTTGAATTCATAAATAACTCTTCGTTGTATGTTAAAGATTACTTATTTCTGGATGGGAAAAGAAAATATTCCTATCACTGGCAAGATGCCGATGGTAGTTTAATAACACGCTGGGATAATTCTCCACATTATAGAGAAGTAGCTTCATTTCCACATCATAAACATTTGCGAAGCAATGTTGTTGAATCCAAAGAAAGAACCCTTAACGATATACTAAAGATCATAAGAGACACTATACATAATTAATTTGATATAATGTTGTAGAATGTACTTACTATACAATTATAATAAATTTCCTAAAGACAACAAAAATATGAAAATTACATTTCTTGTACCACCTCCCATTGACGGGAAGGTTCCTGAGCGGGTTGCGGGCTGCGCTTATCTGCTCTATTACGTCCCGAACATCTTTCTTCTCAGCGCTGCTGCCGTTTTGGAAAAAGCAGGCTATGAAGTGCGATATATAGAATCCACCATTAAAAAGTGGGGCCAAAAACAATTTCGTGCATTTTCGAGAGAAGACCTGAGCGATGTCTACTCCTTCTATTCCGTCAATCTCTCCCAAGAAACGGATATGCAGGCGCTCAAAGATATACGTGAGATTAGGGGAAATGTACCGGTCGTTTTCTTTGGGCCGGCGCCGTCTGACAGACCTGCAGAATTCGTGGTGGATGGAAATACCTATGTTGTCAGGGGTGAGCCTGAATATACGATGCTTGAGCTGGTTAATGCACTGGAGGTCAAATCAAATATTAAGGGTATAAAAAGCGTATCTTTTAGAGCTAACGACGAAATCATCCATAATGCTAACCGGGAACCGATAGAAGACCTCGATGCGCTGCCCTTTCCCGCACGACACCTCTTGGAAGAAAAGGATGTCTATTATAATCCCAAGTTAGGGATGCGTCCCTTTACGGCAGTTTGTACTTCACGGGGCTGTTCCTACCGGTGTATCTACTGCGTTCCATCTTCCCTGAGCTTTTCAAGGGAACTTGAATACAAACATCATTTAGGTAAGAAACCTCCGGTGAGAAAGCGGTCACCTGAAAATATTATTGAGGAATTTAAGTTGTTAAAATCCCAGGGTTATAAGTCCGTGAATATTCAGGATGACCAGTTTGTATGGGGCGAAGAGCGGACAGTTAAGACTTGTGGGGATGTTCAGCAAGGTCGGATCACCTTACAGAGCCTATTGTGAAGGCGATGGCAGAAGCACACTGCAAGTTTATTGATCTCGGCGTTGAGTCTTTCAATCAGGAGATACTGGATTATGTAAAGAAAGATATCGACGTAAAAAAGAATGAAGAGGCCATTAAACTGGTGAAAAAATACGGTATTTCTGCCAAGATCAATATTATGTTTGGGGCATCACCGCTGGAGACAATGGATACCATCAAAAAGAATATGGAAGAGGTTAAAAGGTTAAAGGTAGATCAGGTGATGTATAACATTGCCAATCCTTTTCCAGGTACGGATTTTTATAAGATCGCCAAGGAAAATAAACTCTTTGTTTATGGAGACTACAAGCCAGTCAATGTGGCAAAGGAAGCCAATATAGCCTATCCACATCTCGGCAAGACGGACCTTGAAAAGGCTGTACGCCGCGCGAACTTTGAATTCTTTCTGACACCCCGTTTTATCCTGAAAAATGTACGCCGTCTGGGTTCTCTGGATTCACTAAAAGCCATGTTCAGGAAGCTCTTTTAGAAATGAAAATATATTTTTCTCCTTGTTCTCGGTGACCTCTGTGGCAAAGGATTTTCAAGATGAAATTTTCTATCCTTGTTCCTGCATACAATGAGGAGCAATCTATCGCATCCTGTCTGAATTCCCTTATTTCAGTTGCCTATGACGACAAGGAGATTATTGTTATTGACGATGCTTCCACTGATTATACGGTTCAGGCAGTGGAAAAATTTCTGGACAAAGGCGTAATCCTGGTTAGGAGAGAAAAGAATGGTGGAAGGGCTGCTGCCTTAAACTCAGGGTTACAAAGAGCTACTGGCGATGTTATTATCACAACGGATGCCGATACTGTCGTACCTTCAGATTGGTTAGAAATGTTTAAATCGTGTTTTGAGCGGCATGGCGTCGTTGCAGTGGGAGGAGCATATCAGGCTTATAATAAGGATAAACCGCTGGTAAATGCAACCAGTATTTTAGATCAAATATTGAATGGGGTATTTAGGAAATCGTTAGTGCCTAATAAGCTGTCGGGTGTAAATTCTGCCATCCTCAGAAAGGTGCTGTTAGACTTAGGCGGTTTTAATGAGAATTCATGGTGGAGTGAGGATTCTGAGTTAGGTTGGAAATTGAAGAAGATAGGCAGGGTTATTTACGACTCTGGTAACGTCGTGAATACGCAGTATCCTGAAACATGGCAAGATATTTGGAAAAGGAAGTTTTACTGGGGATACGCAATGGGTCTGAAATTCCGGGAACAGATGCCATTTAATATAAAATTATGGCTGCGCCCAATGATATTTTTAGTGCTATTTATAAGTCTTTTGACATTTTTGGCGACAATACCTTTTGGAATGAATCTGTCCCTCATACCCGGTTTCATTTTTTCCCTTTTATTAGGTTCGTTGACAGTAGTATATATTCCATTAGGTGCAATTGTTATGGTAAGGAATAGAGATCGTATATCATTAAAAACATTATCTTTGCTGGCAGTCTTACCTATTGTAAGGGAATTTGCCTATGTATACGGCATGTTTCTTGGTTTTTGTAACGGACGGGTAGGATCAATAAGGCCTTCATGGAAAGAGAAGTAAACCGCAGTGAACACAGAGATTATCGAGAAATAATATTAATTTAACCATTGTAGGGGCGAACGGCCGTTCGCCCCTACGTTTTATGGATAGCGTATGAAAAAGAAAACTACAAAAGGGATCTCTTATAGAGATGCGGGCGTTGATATTGACACAAAAGGTCAATTTACAACGGATATTTATTCAAAGATGCAGACGACCTTCAGCCCTCGGGTAATCGAAAATCCCGACGGATTCGGGGGGT
>Ga0209323_10000298_pt1 | contig 31441 bp, 29 predicted proteins | sample Rifsed19ft2_FD_184014 | JGI IMG/M metagenome (GOLD analysis project Ga0209323, IMG submission 184014) | Soil microbial communities from Rifle, Colorado, USA - sediment 19ft 2 (version 2) | ecosystem: Environmental > Terrestrial > Deep subsurface > Rock core/Sediment | place: Rifle, Colorado...
TCAGACATGCTTAAAGGAAAAATCCTCGCCACCCTATTCTTTGAACCCAGCACGCGTACACGTTTAAGTTTTGAATCCGCAATGCTCAAACTAGGCGGCTCCATCATAGGCTTCGCCGAAGCCGAAAGCGCCTCAGTCAAAAAAGGGGAAAACCTCGCAGACACCGTGCGCGTTGTTGAGAATTACGCGGACGTAATCGCGCTTAGGCATCCTCTCGATGGAGCCGCGAAGCTTGCCGCAGAATTTTCCAAAGTCCCAATAATAAACGGTGGCAGCGGAGCAGAAGAGCATCCGACGCAAGCTCTCCTTGACCTGTACACCATGCAAAAAGAGAAAGGAAAAATCGACGGATTAAAAATTGCCTTGGTCGGCGACTTGCGGTATGGGCGAACCGTGCACTCGCTTGCATACGCGCTTTCACTATACAACATCGAGTTACACCTGATTTCGCCAGAGTCCCTGAGAATGCGGCGCGAAGTCATTCGGACAATACAAAACAAAATCCCGGTAACCGAAAGCACAAATCTGGAAAAAGTAATTCCGCAAATAGACGTTTTATACGTTACACGCATACAGAAGGAACGCTTTCCAGACCCCGCAGAGTACGCCAAAGTCAAAGGCGTCTACAAGATAGACCTCAAAACTCTAAGCAACGCAAAAAAAGACTCGATAATTCTTCATCCCCTTCCGCGCGTAGACGAAATCGCCGCCGAAGTTGACAACACAGCGCAGGCGCGTTACTTCCAGCAAGTCTGGAATGGCATCGTGGTCAGAATGGCACTTTTAGCATTGGTTTTAGGAGCTGTCAAATAAACCCGAGTTCAGGTAGAGTTGAACCTGTCAAACGCTACCAGCGTGCTCATCGAGCCGCAAGAAGGGCACTTGTGTAGGACTCCGAACCAGCTTTTCTTGCAGTTAGCGCAATACGTGATTCTGCGATTGTAAGTGAAAAACTCCACCGCTTTTTTCTCAACCAACTGCCTCGTTAGGTTCAAAAGTTCCTCTGGTTTGTACTCCTTATCTTCCAGCTCTATTATGCTCAGGTTTCCTCCAGCGTTCAAGCCTTTCAGTTTTTGTTCAACTTCCAAAGATTCAGATGGAATATAGGGGAAGTCGCCGACTTGAAGCTGCAAGCGCCTCGTGGTGGAATAGAAAGGCTTTTCTCTGGTTCCTGAAAACTTCACCTTCGCAATGCCGTATTTTTCAACATCCAGCTGCGCCAGTCTTTCAGACGCCTCAAGGCTGCGCAGTATAGCCGAGAACAAGCGTTTTCCATGTTTTCTGCCAATTTTTTGTTTGAACGCCAGCAGGTTTTGGATGATTTCCTCTGCGAACTTTGCGCTTTCTTCGTGGCTTATGTTTTTCTCGCAGAAGGTTTCTACACATTCCCTAAATCCTGCCAGGTTTATTATGCTGGAACAGTTATCAAGCCTGAAATACACATCACCGTTCGTGCTCTGCGTCATGAATGGAAGTGAACTTTTTCCGTGCTGTTTGAGCGCTCTGTACTTGATTCCTAAGGCGCGAGCTGCCATCTCGTATCGTTCTTTTAAAATTTCAAAGAACTTGTTCTTATCTTTCTCGCTTTCATGGGCAATTCGGGGCAGATTAATCGTTACGTATCCTAAGCAACCTGTCCTTAAAGTGTCTGTTTCCCAGTCCCCAGTCAAATCCGCCTCAAATTTACATCCTGAAGCAGAAAAAGCAGCATATTTTCCTTCTTCTTGCGGCATGTTGGCAAAATACGGCGTACCCTTTTCCGATGCTAAGCTGTGGGCTTTCAGGAGGACTGTCCTCGCGTTTTCATCTACGAGTGCTTCATTGCTGATTTTAAATATGAGTTTCGGGTTAAGCAATGGTTTCGGCGAACTTTCTTCCGCGAATATCTCAAAGATAAGCGACGCCAACAGCCGACTTTCCTCGGCAAAGTCTCCGTATTTGCCGCTTGTTCCTTGAGGCCCAACGGCTGCCTTGTCCGCGACGAATTTTGGAATTGAAAGCGCCACGCCCAATGCTGCGTCCGCGTGTTGATTTACGTTCATTATGAACAGGCGCAAATTCTCCTTTACTTTTGCGACATCCATTCCTCTTATGAAAGGGGCAAGGAACACGTTGAAATAATCGCAGGTTTGCATTTCGTTTATTTCCCCGCCAGTGTGCAAGAGAACGTTAAAGGCAGTTGACAATGCGGATTCAAAACTTTGAGGAGGCCTTTCGGAAAGTTGAAGGGGATTATCTGTTCTAACGCCGTTTTGAAAGAAAAATCGCAGGTCATGCATAACCTCGTTTGGCTTCAGAATCCACGTGCTTAAATCATTTACGTGGAGGGCACCTGACACATGAGCGTCGGCGATGTCTCTTGGGTAAACGTTCAAAAGCGTGTATTCTCTGAGCACCGTCTTTCCTGCTTCTGAAAGTATGGAAGTTGAACCTTGCGTGTTATCTTTGGTTTCTATTAAGGCGGTTACTTCATGAACAGGCAGGCCCAACCGCGTGAGTTTATGGCGGTAATCCTCCAGTCCCTTTTCAATCAGAATTGCGTTCACAATTTCTCTGACCAACGGCGCAGTCAAGTATTTCGTTTTTGACTTGAGCAGGCGTTTTTCTGCTTCTTTAGCCGTTTTTTGCGCTAGCTCAGCGGGCATTTTGGCTTCTCTTATGAGGGAATTGGCGATTTTGTTGGCGTCAAACTCTTCCAGCGTGAAGTGTGAGGTGCGGACCAGCATTCCGCGGGGTTTGTGGGCTTTCTTTTCAACTCTGTCCGCAACGTCGATGACCATTTTGCCCAGTTCGGTTAAGTAGTACTTTTTTGCTTCAGAGTCTGCTTCTATCAGGTCTGCTTTGAGCAGGAATTTCAAGTGATAAGCGAATCTTCCTGCGTCTCTGCTGGGGTTCATCTTCAAAGAGTTCATCAGTTCGGTGTAGGAGAGTGCGCCTTTGTCGGAGAGCAGGTTTAGAATGTGTAGCCTGAGAGGTGACGAAACGGCTTTTAGAACTTTCACGCTGCGTGCACGATGCGGAATAGCCACTCTTCTTCATTCCCCCCGATCAGTCTATACCTATTATTTGGAGTAAGAGTTTAAAAGTTAGCTATCGGCGTTATCTGCAGCAACAACTATTTATTAAGACAATGCATGGAATAGTTAGCTTGTAACGGGGCACAGGGCAATGAAAGTGGTGATAGTTCAGTTTCCCTTCGGAGTTGTGGCTTTTGACGAAGAAAACAACCTTGTGGAAAAAAGTTTGTTTCCGAAAGAGCCGCAGGCAGCAGCCAAGGCAATCATGAAGATTGAAGCTGGGAAAATCTCAGATGAGCTTTCAGCCTTAATCACTCGGCTTCAGGATGCTGGTTACGACACTTTTGTTTTTGACAATGCAAATTTAGCTGGAGAAGTTCAAAAAAGGCTGGATGTTAAGGTTGAGGTTTCTAAGCCTTCTGAGGCTGAAGCGGTTCGTTCTCATATGGACAGGTTTGCGGTTGAAACGGGTTTTGTTAAAAATGCGAAAGAACTCAGTCTCTGGATGCACAATATTAGCATGGAAGTCGCCAAGTTGAGGGTTAAGGGTGCCGTTGAAAAGCGAGACCTAATAGTTGCTCAGGCTATACAGATGCTTGATGATTTGGACAGAACCGTAAACTTGTTCATGGGGCGCTTGCGGGAATGGTATGGTATTCATTTTCCAGAACTTGACCGTTTGATAGAAAAGCATGAAACCTACGCGCGCTTGGTCCTGGATTTGGGTGGCAGAGAAAACTTTGCTCTTGAAGCTCTTGAAAAGGAGGGCATTCCGAAAGCGAAGGCTGAGGCAACTGCGAAAGTAGCCGAAGCATCTATGGGCGCTGACGTAGCAGAAGCAGATTTAGCGCAAATCCAAGCCCTAAGCAGGAGCGTGCTGGACTTGTATGAGTTGCGAAAGGGCATGGAAAACTATTTGGACAAGGCTATGGAGGAAGTGGCGCCCAACACTAAGGCAATGGTGGGTTCGCTTCTAGGCGCGCGTTTAATCGCTGTGGCTGGCAGCTTACGGAATTTGGCGATGAGACCAGCCAGCACAATCCAAGTTCTAGGCGCGGAGAAAGCCTTGTTCCGCTCGTTGAAAACTGGAGCGCGTCCGCCCAAGCATGGCTTAATCTTTCAGCACACGTTGTTGCATGACGCTAAGAAGTGGCAGAGAGGCAAGATCGCGAGAGCCTTGGCTGGGAAACTAGCCATTGCTGTTCGGGCTGATGCTTTTGGAGGAGGCAGATACGTCGGCGATAGGTTGAAAGCGGATTTGGACAGGAGAATCGAGGAAATTCGCCAAAAATACAAGGAGCCGCCGCCAGTGCAGGAGAGGAAGCCGAGGTTCGAGCGGAGGGAGCAGAGACCAGAGCGCAGGGAGCAACGATGGCGAGACAAAAAATGGGGAAAGGACAGGCGTGCGCGTAAGGGTTAAGCCTCATCCCCAGTTCGCGGAAATTTACCAGGTCATTCTTGAAGATGGCGCGCAGAGATTAGCCACGAGAAATTTAGCGCCTGGCAGGACGGTTTATGGCGAGAGACTCATCCGCTTTAAGAGTGTTGAGTATCGGGTTTGGGATGCTTTTAGGAGTAAGCTGGCAGCCGCTATCCTCCGGGGAGTGCAGATGGTTCCCATAAAGCCTGGTCATCGGGTTCTTTATTTGGGCGCTGCGTCTGGGACTACGGCGAGCCATGTTTCAGACATTGTTGGCGAGAAGGGACACGTTTACTGCGTGGAATTTGCTTCAAGGTCTCTGAGGGATTTGGTTGATAACGTCTGCGCTTACAGGCTTAATATGTCGCCGTTTCTTGAGGACGCGCGTCTTCCAGAAAAGTACGCCATGTTCATTCCTGGAAAGGTTGACGACATCTACTGCGACGTAGCGCAGCCTGAACAAGCCAAAATACTGGCGGATAACGCTGACGTTTTCCTGAAAGAGTCTGGGTGGGTAATGCTTGCTGTGAAGGCGCAGAGCATTGACGTGACGAAGGAGCCAGCTGAAGTTTATCAGCGGGAAGTTAAAGTTTTGAGAAGCCGAGGTTTTAGCGTTAAGGAAGTTGTGCAGTTGGAGCCTTACGATAAAGCACACGCCATGATAGTAGCTCAACGGTAAAAACGCGTTTCGCTCTTCTTGGCGCAGCATATTGCTTTGAGAAAAGAGACCTGCCGACTTTAAATTATTGTTTTCCATATTAACTATTAAGTTTTAAGTTGATGGAACTCGGTGCGCACTTTCTATGGTGGAAGTTAACGGTTAAAGACAAACGTTATACGGCGTGCTTCACTCCTTTTCTGAAACAACCTCAGATAGCTCAGTACCTTCAGTTGAAAAATGGGAACAAGTAATGAAAACATAACTACTAAGCGAAAAGATAAAATACCGAGTGCCCCATTCATAGAATATAGTTTTCGGCGGCAAAGGAAAAGAGTGAACACCCACAGAGAGTAAAAACATGGATTCGCGCGCATCTCATGTTCACTCCCTATGGCGCTCTTATCCCTCACCTTTACCGAACTACTCACTGAGTAGCTTGATTTTTACCTAATGCCTTTTCCAAAACATTGTTCCAAACGTCTATTGGAATCTGGAAAGTAATCTCTTGCCTGTATTCATTCTTGAAACCATCAACAAAGACGACACAATTGACTCGACAATCGAACGTTGATTTGAATATATTTTGAAGTTCTCCGAGTTTCTCTCTTGGAAACGCCAAACGAATAGTTGCTAAACCAACAGAATTTGAGCCAATAATTCTCCTATGAAGATCGTTGGCTTGACCGAAAGGAACCGTTCGCCCAGCTGGATCGAGTGCCCTTACAATTGTTAAAATTCTATCTACAGTTATTTCCGAGTTCATTCTGTTCTGTATCCTAATGTCCATTATTAGTGTCGGATAACCTGTTTCATAATCGTAATCATACAATCTTGAGTTTCGAATATCAAGTTCAATTTTGGGCGTTGGGTCTTTTCTTTGTTCTATGTACATTGAAATCGCGTTGCGACAGACTTCCGACCAATTGACCTCTGAGAGTTTGTCCATCTCAGCTTTCAATTCATCAGACACACTGATTGTTAAGTTTGGCATACAGTATTCACAGCTTTACACTAAGTAACTGTGTAATATAAAAACTTTGCGACAGCAATCTTAATAGAGAAAGCAGGCGTATGTAATAGGTGTCCGTCTATTTAGCATTATAAGGATTCTTGTTTAGGAACCTCTGTCGATTTGACTTCTTTTTGCTTTTTCTTAACATCCTCAAATTCCCTTCGCATTGAGGCGTAGATTTCGATTATCGTTAGCGCGCCAACAAATAGAAAACCAATGGTCGAAAAAACAAAAACCATGATAATTATAAATTCATTTGGTGGGGTTCGATTATTGAGGCTGGCAAGCCAATTACCATCACTCATTACCGAAACAACATATCCAACAAAAGTAAGAAAAACACCTGATCCCAAATATCTCGGAAATATTTTTGTTTCTTTTATTTCCTTCTGCAAATTCTGTAGCTCTTTTAGTTCTTTGTTTTTTGAGTCGGGTGTGATCTTGTTTTTCAGCCCTTCGAATTTTTCTATTTGGCGCTGCAACCTCTTGGCTCTTTCTTCAAATATTCTGTGTGATAACGGTGTAAATAGAGCATAGATTGCTAAGACAAGTCCTGCCCCTGTTATGCTCGCTTGCAAAAAGGTCGAAACAACAGTTTCCGATAGCATTATAATACTTCCAAGATTTATTCTCTATTTAAAACAATCAATTATTTATATCTAATTGTATCATTGTTAGCAAGACAGCGCGCGCAAATTGCTGAGGTTGTTAAGCGCTTAGATAACCGCTCTTTGAACCCTATATACGTGGAATTGGCTTTCTTTTCGAAGATACCCCGTGGGAAAATTTTGCCATGGGGGTCAAAGCGGTTAGGGGGCGGGTGGGTTTGGCAAAGGGGGCTAATCTGAGCTTATCGTTTTGTGCTTTTATTTTTCATCATTGCTATGAATAAGATGTAAGTTTTACCACAAGATAACTGTACTTTTATCCGAGTTATCCGTGTATAACGTCGATAAACAACCTTTATGATTACATTCATCTAGTTAAGAAAAAAGAGCGTTGGAAACCGCAACTGAAACCGCTAAACGCTGAACTATAATTTCACTGTAAAGTTCAGTCTTTATATAAGGGGGCTATAGCCTTTTTTCACGCGCTAGTCTTATCTAAATCACCAGTCACTAAAAGCAACCAATGATTGCTAAAAGTTACCAAATTGCTTTTCTCAGAAAAACGTTAGAGAGATAGAGGTCTTGTTTTCCATAGGCTACCTACACTAAACACTCCACAGAGAACACTTTAAGACACGTATATTCTCTGGAGAAAAGTATTGTTTATATTTTCCATTGCAGTGGATACTTCATGTGACGGCTTGATGAATCAGCGGGAAATGGAAAACGCGGTCACCCTCGGCATCGCGTTGAAAGAAGCAGGCTTCCAAGTTTCCCAAATATGCTGTTCACGCCCAAGCTGCTTCGACCTCGCAGCAAAAAAAGACAACAAACCAGTCCTAATAAAAATCCACTCCGACATAGACACCTTTCCCCCTCAAGACTCCAACGAACTCAAAACAATAGCCAACCACATTTCCGCCGCCACACTAATAATCAGCCAAAAAACACACGATAAAACCCTAGCAGACGACACCGTCTATTCAAGACACGCCATCTTCGTAGTCACCGAAAAAACCATCAAGAGCATAGCGCTCCAAACAGCAAACCCACTAGTCTACGCAGGACCAGGCGGTTACTTCGTTGAAATCGACGGCGCACTTGTTGAAAAACGACGAAAAGAACTAGGCCTCTCCGTTGGCAAGCTTGCAGAGATGATAGGTGTCTCCCGCAGAACCCTCTATGGCTATGAAAGAGGCATGGCAAAAGCCTCCGTAACATCAGCGTACAACTTAGCCAAGACTCTGGGCATTCCAGTGGCGAAGCCCATAAACATTCTTGAAAAAACCCGAAAACAGCACCAATGTCTCCTCATGAAAGCGAAACATGCCATCGCTGGACAAGCGCTTCTCAATAAAATTTTCAGGAAATTCGCTTTCTGCGACATCTCTCCCATCCAAAAAGCACCCTTCGACTTCATCATGAACGTTCCAAACGAAAAGTACGTAATCGTGGGCAGCATCGCCATAAACGGCGAAAAACACTTGGGCAAAAGGATGGAAGAAATCTTAAGCCTGTGCCAAGTGGTCAACGCGCATCCAGTTTTAATCACGGAAAAACATAAACCCTTCAACAAGGACATATCCTGCGTTTGCATGGACGAATTATCCGCCATGCGCACACCTGAAGACTTGATTGCCAGCATTTAAGCGAGTTTCTTTTGCACCGTGCCTTTTTCGTTTTTTGCTCGCTTTGCAGGTTTCCACGATTTTCTCACACAGTCAGGGTACTCGCCGTGCGTTTGCAGCCACTGCTTCAGGAACCTCATAGTTTTCGGGTCTGTCAAGTAGCCACTACCGAAGTCGCCGTAGTGGACAGTTAAAGCGGCTATTTCCCTGTCACGCTCCACCTTCGCGATGATAGACGCAGCTGAAACCACTGGATACGTCCTGTCAGCTTTGTGTTTCGAAACAATTTTCGCCTTAAATGACAAGCCTTCTTGAATGTGATGTTTGAAGCGTTCTTCCAGCACATCGGCTGCATCCACATAAGCCTCATCGGGCTTTAAAGCTTCTATTATCATCGCCATCGTCTGCGCCTCCAGCCTGTTCAGCTTGTGCAGTTTTCTTCCGCTTTCAACTGCGCGGTCGATTTCCACGGGCGACAGCTTCATGACCATGTGCTTTTCTGCTAAACGCACGATTTCCACGGCTAGCGCCTCACGTTTTTTCGATGATAAGAGCTTCGAGTCTTTCACGCCTAACCGCGTTAGAATAGGCATTCTCTCTTCTTTGATTAGGACCCCTGCAATGACTAAAGGACCGATTACGCAACCGCGACCTGCCTCGTCAACACCCGCAACCAACACGTGCAAACTTCCCCTAAAGAATGGCTTAGAAATTGTAAGCTATAAAACTTTAGAAAAGCGTGGCTCATCTATAGAACTTGTTTCCATCTCTGTTTCTTTCTTGCGTGTCAGCGTGGGCTTTTTGGTGAAGGAAGACTTATATGTACTGTTGCGCGTAGGTAGTACTGTGAATGAAGTTGGAAAATGAAGTGGTAGTAACTAGGAAAGGGCAGACAACAATTCCCGTCAAGCTTCGTGCTAAATACAAGATTGAAGAGGGAACGCGGCTTGAAGTCGTCGACACGGAAGAGGGCATTCTTTTCAAGCCTAAGAAATCAACGGTTGACTTAGCTGGCTCTGGAGCCAAATACGCTACGCCAGAGGAAATGAAGAAACTTCTGGATAAGCTCAGGGAAGAAGATGCCTAGAACAGTTTATGACACGAGATTTTTCATGGAGCATTATTATTCCCAAGACGACGCCATTTTGAAGAAAACTAAAGAGGCCATACGAAAAGCTAGGGAACGGTTCATTTCAGCCATTGTTATACATGAGGTTTATCAGCTCACGCTGAAACAGGAAGGACGTGAAACCGCAATCTTGAGAACTGCCTTGCTGGAAAAAGATTTCAAAGTAGTAAAGATAGACGCCGAAATTGCAAAGAGCTCAGCCGAGTTAAGGCACAAGTATAAAATGTCTATGGCTGACAGCATAATTGCTGCCACCGCTTTATCTTTAAACGCAACATGCCTTTCTGATGACCCCCACTTTAAGTCAGTAAAGGAAATAAAAACCACATGGATTTAAGACTCGCCTTCAAGAATTAATGTAATATAATTTCAGTGTATGCCTACATCAGATTTATTTGAGAATTTTCAGAGCTTTCTCAACTATTGCCTCATGAAGTTTTTCCCTGTTTTCATAGGTCACTGTAATTATCTCTGCGTCTTCTCTCTTTTTCGCTTCGCTTATTAGCACATCTTGTGCTTTCCAATGGATAATGGCTATGACTAATTTGCGGTTCTCCAGCGTTTTTCGGACGGCCTCTTTAAACTTTTCAGAAAACAGCTCCATTGGCCCAATCTCGTCTATCGCGATAACGTCACAGTTTTCCACAGCGTCCATTATGGCTTGAGCGCCGATGGTGTTGAGGTCTTCGATGTTAACGCGGTATTTGCCAACTTGCTTGCCGCTTTTCTGGTTTATGTGCGCGAGCCATCCGCGTTTGGAACTGTTCAAGTCTAGAATTTCGAAGCCAACACGCGTTCCGCCTTCGCGTACTTCGCGGCTTATCATGCCGCCGACTTTGTAGCCGCTTTCTTTCAGCGCATTAACAGTCTTTATCAGAACCGTTGTTTTTCCGACGCCTGGGTTTCCAGTCAAAAGTAACACACGCTTTGGCAAGTCATCTTCACCACTAGACCAGAAGTCTAATATTCCCATAAATTTCTTCTCATACCCAACACAGCAGCTCAAAGGCTAAGGGCATGAGTGAAAAACACTGGGGCAAGCCGAACTATGATAGAAAATGATTTCAAAACGGATTTTCCAAGCGAAATGGTGAAAGAAGGCAAAGTGAAAGTATTGGTTCCGAAACTCGCAGCCTTCGTGAAGCAGCCTTCCGACTACGCGCCTTCCAAGGCACCAGTGTTCTACAACCCAGTTATGGAGTTGAACCGTGACATAGCCATATTAGCATTGCAAGCCTATCAACGAATTGTTAACAGGGAACTTTCCATATGTGAACCCTTAACGAGTACGGGAATCAGGGGCGTGCGCTTCGCAGCCGAAATCCACGACGTCAAAAAAGTGCTGATCAGCGACATCAACGAGAGAGCTTTCAACCTGGCAAAACACAACACGCGTTTGAACGGGCTTCAGGAACGAGTCACGGTGCAGCACAAGGACGCGAACTGCCTCTTAAGCTGTCACGGCGCACCCCATAAAAGATTTGATGTCGTGGATGTGGATCCCTTTGGTTCTCCCGTGCCCTACTTGGACTCAGCCATCAGGGCTTTACGCAATAACGGTCTCTTAGCCGTAACGGCGACGGACTTGGCGCCTCTGTGCGGGGTCCACTCAAAAGCCTGCGTACGGAAGTACGGCGGAAAACCCCTGCGCACCGAGTACTGCCATGAACTTGCTGTTCGGCTTTTAGCTGGATGCGTAGCCACGTTAGCGGCGAAGCATGACATTGGCATCCGCGTAGTCTTCAGCCACTGCAGCGACCACTACATCCGAGTTTACGCTGAAATAGGCTATGGCGCGAAAAAGGCGGATGAAAGCGTCAAAAACCTCGGGTACGTGCTACACTGCTTCAACTGTTTGCACAGAGAAACTGCAAAAGGCTCCTTCACTAAGCACATCGAGAAATGCCCCGAGTGCGGTTCCAAAATGGACTATGCAGGACCTTTATGGCTGGAAAGAATATTTGATAGACAGTTCTGCGAGTTAATGGCGAAAGAAAACACGCATGCGGCGTTCAGAAACAGCGGAAAAATAGCAAAGCTCCTGTCTCTAGCCAAAGCCGAGGCTGAGGCTCCTGCAACATATTATGTTCTCGACAGAATCAGCGGCAAATTAGCCTTGCCAGTGCCTTCAGTTGACGCTTTGCTCCAAATTCTGCGTGATAGCGGTTTTCAGGCTTTTCCAACACATTTTAGTTCGCGAGGCATAAGAACGGATGCTCCCGCTTTGACCGTGCAGAATTTGCTGCAGAAGCTTGTAGTAGCTGCTTAGACAAGTGTTTTCTTAAAAAAATGCAACAAAGGTTTAAGAGCGAAATTGTAAGAAGTTAAAGGAAGAGTGTGATTGCCAATGACCGAGAACATTAGTGTAATAGGCGTGGGAATGATTGGCGGTGCCATAGTGAAAAGCCTGTTGAAAAGCGGATACTCAGGCAAGATTTCAGCGGCTGACTGTCAATCAGAGAGAATCAGAGCAATGGAAGAGTTAGGCGTAGCTGCAACCGCGGATAACCGGAAAGCCGCAGTTCACGCGGACATTGTTTTCGTCTGCGTCAAACCAGGTGATGTGGAAAAGGTCCTGAAGGAAATAAGCAAAGAAATCGCAGGCAAACTCGTGATCTCCACAGCCGCCACCATACCACTAAAGTTTTACAAGAAAATAGTTCCCAAGGCCAAGTTCGTCAGGATCATGCCGAACATTGCCGTTATGGTGCAAGCGTCCTATACGGCGTACTGTTGTGATGAAGACGTAACCCAAGAAGACAAAAAGAAAGCTAAAGCCCTCTTTAACATGATGGGAATATGCGAGGAAGTTGACGAAAAATACATGGACGCCATAACCGCCCTGAGCGGCAGCGGACCAGGATATCTCTCCATAATAATCGAGGCTTTGATGTACGCTGGGTTAAAAGTGGGCTTGCCCAGAAACGTGGCGTTATACAGCGCAGCGCAAACCGTCTTGGGAACAGGAAAACTCGTTATAGAGTTGCAGGAGCATCCAGCCAGAATAAAGGACATGGTTACAACCCCCGGCGGAACAACCATCGAGGCGATATACGAGCTTGAGGGAAGCCAGATCAGGCAGGCGCTGATGCGTGCGGTTGAAGAAGCAACCAAAAAAAGCCAGTTGATTCGAGAAAAAATAAGCATAAACTCAAAGTAAAAACAGGAACGCGGAATGTTCGAAGCGGTTATCTTTGACTGGGACGGCACTCTAGCAGACACCAGACGAGTGGTCGTGGCTTCTTTCCAGAAAGCTCTCAGCGATGTGCACTGCAAGATCAGCGATGAGTTCATTGAGCGGCGCATCGGGATTGGTGTGAAAGAAATTTTCAGAGAAATACTACGAGTATCGAAGACACGTTTCGACGAGACATTAATTACGAGCCTTGTGGGAAAAAAGATTCAAGTCGAAATCGATTTGAGCAGCAAGGTGAAACTGTTCGAAGGGGCAATGGAGCTGCTGGAATTTCTGCGCGGCAAGGTTAAACTGGCTTTGGCTTCTATGAGCAACCGTGATGTTATTGACTACATGCTCAACGCAATGAACCTACAAAGGTTTTTTGATGTCGTCCTCACGGTAGACGAGGTTGACAACGCTAAACCTGATCCTGAAATTTTCTTAAAGTGCGCACTGAAAATAGGAAGCCGCCCAGAAAAATGCGTGGTTGTGGAAGACTCTATTTTCGGCGTTAAAGCTGCTAAGGCAGCAAAAATGGGTTGTATCGCGGTTCTTACAGGCGTATACAACAGAGAAGAGCTTAAAAAAGCAAATCCAGACTTAATCGTCAACTCATTAAAGGAAAGAGACGAAATTCTCGATTTCATTCTCCAATAAGCTGGCTACTATCCTCACCGTACTTTGGGCAAGTGGCGCACATCTAACAAGCTTCCCTTTCTCATTTCTCGTTGATTTCAGCCTGTTTAGTGATATTGTGGCGTCTTGGCTAAAGTCCCATGCCGAATAGAGGATTCTTTCATAAGAGTTATTTGGACATGTGCATAAGAGTGAATGGCGGGGAAGGGAGAATGGACGAAGGGCGGCTGACTTCTGCCAGTCAAGTTATCTGTGATCATGCGAAACAGAGTCGATACGTGCAGAGGCGCTTCGATATACTTAACGGGTTTGAGCTTGTTGTGACAAGATGCTGTAATTGCCATAAAATCCTCGCTTTAAAAGTGAAAAAGCTAAGCTAATGAATCTTCTAAATCTATTTATATTTAATCGGAAAAAAGGAAATGGGCGAAAAAATGGCTGAGAGTTCAAGAAGCTATTTCAATATACGATATGCCGCGCCTGGATACACTTTCATCCTAATTATTGTTTTGATTACTCTTCCTCAATTGATCGAAATCTTTTCTAAATTTAATATCAAACTACTTTCGGGAGGAATTACTACAGAGTTACTTGCAGTTTTACTGGCGTTTGTTTCTCTATTAGGCGGCTTTGCAATGGGCTTTTTGGTTTCTCAAGTCTGGTACGTGTTTTTCAGTTATTTTATACGTGAGCATTATGGACGATATCCGCAAATACGGAATTTTTTAGAAGGCACACTTGACAGAAGAATTAATGACCGTTATCTGCGATTTTTTATCATTGATTATATTCATCGTTTTTCCGACGAAAAAACTCTAACGTACACGCAAAGGCGCTGGGACTTAATGAATACCTGCAGTTCAACATTTGCTGCGACAGCGCTTGGCGCATTATTTGGATACGTCATTAGGTTCTGTATCTTGGGCAACAAGATTGATTTAGTTCCTACAAGTTCAATTGCAATTATGATGGTGATCTTCGCGATTTTTCTCATATTTCTTGCTTTATATATTTCCAGATTCAATGAATTAGAAAAACGGGGTTGGACAACGCGAAACATTGCGATTACAATGACCTTTTTTGGTCCATTATTTATAATAGCTCTAACTGCACTCTATTTATCGGGGTCGCCATATGATGGTACAGTTGTTTTATTTGTGACCTTTTTATTGGTTGTACTGTTTGTTAGTTCATGGACTGCAGGCAGAGCGCATGCCGTAGCATCAGAGTTTTCTATAAGAGACGCAGTGACTTCAAGTGCTGTTCCAATTGTATTTATCCAAAGTTTGTTGCAAGACCATTACGGAGATGCCTCTGAACCACTACTCACAAACTAATCCCTTGTGCTATGTTCGAATCTTCAATTTACTTTAACCCTTTTTTCTAAATCGTCAACAAATTGATACCACACTTATCCTAACACTCTTATTGTGGTTATTCTGCAGCGCGCAAAAAAGGTCGTCAGGTTGGTACTGGTGTTAGAAACAACGGTGCTGGTGGACCGGGCGGGATTTGAACCCGCGGCCTCCTGATTGCGAATCAGGCGTTCATACCAGACTGAACTACCGGCCCAAATACTTTCCATCCGAAGGAGAACATGCATCAAAAGAATTTAGCGTTTTCGGAGTTTATCCGCTTTGGCTTAGGAGATTTCGCAGTGTTTGCTCTTGGCTTGCCTTTTTTCGTTAACCAGTCTGCAGTTTTCACCTGTCGTACATGCAATCACAAATATTGATAGTGTTCAGGCATGCGTTACGTGAGTACAAAAAAATAATGAGGGTTAAAATTGAAGAGTTTAGACATATTTTTTGTCGTTGTAGCAGTACCATCTCTGGTATTCTTTGACGTAGGTTAGCGGGCGACCGCATGTTGGGCATGTCGGCTGAGTTGGTTGAGCAACTTGCACTGGTTGTGCTGCAATTGAAGGTTGAGCTGCGGCTGGCTTCAGAAGCACAAAGTCTCCTGCTCCTTGAATGTTGTCCCAAGATACATCTCGAATGTCGCCGTCCTTGTCTTCAACGCTCAGTGAAATGCCGGCTTTTCCAACTGTGAAGCCTACGTCCTTAACTGTTCCCACTATGTTTCCTTCTGAGTCAATAACTGTCATGCCTACAAGTCTGTCCTTGGTTACGCTTTTTTCTTTTTGTGATCTAGCCAATGAAACACCTCAGAGATAGTATCTAACGGTGCAGGGTTTTATAAGCTTTAACCCACTCATGCAGCAAATTTCTGATGGCAATCGGACAATAAACCGCTTAAAAAAGGAAATGTGTAGTCTGTAGCTCGCGCTAATTCTTGATAGAAAATGATAATAATACCTTGCTACGAAATAGCATGGGAGTTGAAAAAAGATGGCAACAGGAAGCAGTTCAGAACTTGACATGAATCATTGGCTCTATCGCTTTCTCGCAGCCCTCATTGACGGCATAATAATCGGCATTCCTGGATACATTATATACATTGTAATTGTAGGAATCCTATGGCCCGTTCCAGCTTGGGCAGGCTGGTATTGGGGCGGATGGGCACCATGGTGGGCGATGTGGCTCTTGTTTCCACTACTCTGGGGCTTAATATGGGTCATTTACAGTGCATTCTTGGACACTTCTTGGGGTGCTTCAGTAGGAAAGAGAGTCTTAGGATTACAGGTGCAGATGGTAGACGGCAGCAAAGTACTATTCGGCAAAGCATTCATCCGCAACATAAGCAAGATCTTGTGGTTTGTCCTCTTGATAGATTGGATAATGGGAATCGCTACGCCTGGACCTGACCGCCGCCAGAAATATACCGATCGTATGGCAGGAACCACTGTCGTTCAAGTGAGGCAAGCATTCGCGTCTGCTGCGCCGCCTCCGCCACCTCCACCACCAAGCTAATAAGCAGCTGGGCTGATGTTCCAAGAAGAGCCAAACTTCCCTTTTTTAATTTTTTTGAAGATGTTTAAACTTAGTTTTCGGCTATTCTTTTGCTAGCCCATTCAGCGTCCTCATAGTTCGATTCGGTAAGAAGTCTTATAAGCTAACCATTAGAAAATGGGATGCAAGGAGAATAACACTTTGAAACCAAACATCATCGGAATTGTTGGTGGCATATTGGCGTTCGTTAGCTTGGCGTTGCCATGGTGGACGATGTCCCTCTCAAGCCTCGGCGTTTCAATGGATGTCTCAGTGTACCCGTATATGGCAAGCATGTCTGGAATTGGAGTGGCGGCAATGGATCTTTGGTATGGTTGGGTTGCTCTAGCTCTCATCATAGTAGGTGGATTGTTAGGAATCGTAGGCGGCGTAAAATCTGATAAGACAAAACTTCTGTCAGCAGGTGGGGCGCTTGCTTTGGTTTCCATCATAATCTTCGCGGTAGGATTGCAGGTTACGCTTCTTCAAGGATTACTAGGCACGAATGTATATCTATTCGGTAGCGGCACAATTGATTCCGTAAATTATTTCGCCTACCTGTCTTTCGGCTTCTGGATAGCCTTGGTTGCGGCAATAATGATGTTCGTCGCCTCAAGGAAGAAGCCTGCTGAAGCTGCTGTGTCTCCTCTGCCACCTCCGCCTCCAGTTGCGTATTAGTGAGCCTCTAATTCTCCATTGTTTTTTTTATTTTTCGACAATTTTGAGTGAAGACTGCATGCCCTTTCTGCTGTGCGCGTGTCTAGTGGACGGCAACGTAGATTTTCTTGTCATCAACCTGATACTCGCACCATTCTACTTCAACTTCGCTGCGGCTGCGGTGCAGGTACACTTTTTTAGCGCGAACCAACTCCGCCATCTCCTGCAAATAAGACTCCAAAAGCCCAATGCTCTCGCTATCAAGTTCAGCAACGTGAACCGCGTCCAAAACATCCGTCGGCACATAACCAAGCTCCTTCCTCAAGGCTTGAACACGACGGGCCAAGTCGCGCATAAGTCCTTCACCCAACAGCTTTTCGTCGCGTTGCCCACTCACGAACACGTTTACTTCGCCTTCTGAAGCGGAAACCCAGTTTTCACCTGAAACGTACTCTGGAACCTGCTGAGCATAATCTGCCGCTTTAACGTTCGTCAGCTCTAAGAACAAGGATTCCACTTTTCGCAGGGTGTCGGAAACCTTTTCTGGCGCGACAACGATGACCGTGTTGAGAGGCCATCTTCTCTTCAGTTTTGCTTGTTGCCTAGCAGCGTAAACCAAGGAAACGCACTTGAAAAGGGTCTCAAACTCTTCTTCCAATGTTTGGTTTCGCATTTTCTCGTCTGGTTCAGGCCAACTTTCAAAGTTTATCGACACGGGCAGTTTTCGGTCGAGCCTCCTGTAGACCTTCTGGTAAAGTGCTTCGCTGAGATACGGCGTAACAGGGTTGAAAAGCAGCGTAACCGTCTTCAGCGTGTAATGCAAAATCGCGTATATGCTCATCCGCCTGTCAAGGGTTTCAGGGTCGTCTGTCCAAAGTTCTTTCCGTATCATGGGCACGTAGAGCCTGCTCAACGTGTCGATGACGAAAGTCTCCAAAACGGCAAGCGCAGAGTTAAACTCGCATGTTCCCAGCTTGTCTGCGTATTCTTTGGTTGTCCATTGCAGTTTAGAGAGCAGCCACCTGTCTGGAGGTTGCAGCGTACCCAAGATTTTGCCCAATATTAACTGGTCCTTTGCAGGTTTGAAACCGTCGAACTCGGCGTTCTGCAAGAAAAATCTGCTCAGATGATACAGCGTAGACAGCACTTGGTAAGAGCGGCGGTTAAGTTCTTGCAGGTCAAAGTTCATGAAGTCTATGGGCGAGCACTTCCGCATCATGTAGAACCTGCACAAGTCCGCTGAATATTTCTCCAGAAGCTTGTTCGCTTCCACCACGTTGCCCAAGCTCTTGCTCATCTTTCTGCCTTTTGCATCTTGTGTTAAACCTTGGAACAAGAAAGCGTGATACGGACTTTCAGGCTTTCCTGTCAATATGACGTATTCTAAGAGGAGCGAGTTAGCCCACCCGCGGGTTTGGTCTATGCCTTCCGTTAGGAAATCCGTGGGCACAAACTTCTCGAATTCGTCGTCAGCAAACCTTGCGTACGGTGAGGCACCGCTGTTATGCCACGTGTCCAAAACGTAATCTTCTCTGCGCATTATGCCGCCGCACTCTTCGCATTTGAACGTGACGCGGTCAACCCACGGCTTGTGCAACTCGAAATTCGCAGGCACCTTCTCCAAAGCATTCATCATTAACTCCTTTTTGCTGGTCACTAACCTTTTTTGCCCGCAGCTTTCGCAAGTCCATATCGGCAAGGGCGTTCCCCAAACTCGCTCTCGGGAGACACACCATGGCTTGCCTTCTTTAAGGAAAGCAATGAAGCGGTTTTTGGGCTCTTCAAAGTAATACTCAATTTTTTCCGCGGCTTCAAGGACCTTACTGTTTATTTTGTCGGTTCTCAGGAAATACTCTTTCCTCGCCAGCCAAACCAGCTTGTGATGCGACCGCCAGCACGTCGGATACTCATGCTTGACCGTTTTGACTTCCACAAAAGCGTTTCTACTGCGAAGTTCTTCAACCACCAAGTAGTCTGCATCTCTGGCGAAAACGCCGTTGAATACGCCTGCGTCTCTTGTGAATTTGACTTCATCGTCGAAAGGCGCGAATACAGGAACGCCGCGTTTCTGTGCAGCCCAGAAGTCCTCTTCGCCGTTTCCAGGCGAGAGGTGGACAACACCAGTTGCGGTGTTAACGTCCACGAAGTCTTCGCAAATAACCTTATGCACAAGCGAGTGCTTGCCTTCAAGTTCCGCCTGTTTTGGGATTATATCCTTAAGCGGGTAATCGTATTTTGTTCCTTCGAGGCTTTTGCCCGCAACTGTCGCTGCGACCTCGTATTTTTTTATGTCGAGTTCCTGCATGACTGGCTCAACGCGTTGCCGCGCCATAATCCATAGCTCATCGCCGACTTTCACTTTAGCGTATTCTGCTTCTGGATGCACTGCCAGCATAGTATCCGTTATAATCGTGAAGGGCATAGTCGTCCATATGAGGAAGTACTCGTTTTGGCTGTCTGCTACTTTGAACTTGAAGTACACGGAAGGGTCTTCCACTTCCTTGTAAGAGCCTTCGTAGCCCACTTCGGCGCTGCTCAATGATGTTTGGCAGCCGGGACAGTAAGCCACCACGTAGTAGCCCTCTTCAAGTAGGTTCTGCTCCCACGCGCTTTTGAGGTACTGCCATTCTCTTTCGATGTACTCGTCGAGGTAGGTCCAGTACGCCTTTTTCTGGTTTATGAAAATCCCCAAGCGCCTGTCGGCTTCCACCCATTCGCGGTGATATTTCAGGATGACTTTCTTGCATTCTTCTATGAAGCGTTCTTCGCCTACGCGCTCCATCAGTTCCCGCTTGTTCTTCACGCCTAAAAGCCTTTCAACTTCCAATTCAACGGGTAAGCCTTGGCAGTCCCATCCAGCCCAGAAGGGCACGTAGTAGCCCTGCATGGTTTTCCAACGATAGCGAATGTCTTTCATCACGCGCCCTCTGGCGTGGCCGATGTGTGGGATTCCGTTCAAAGTGGGCGGTCCTTCAACATAACCCAAAACGCCCTTGCAGTCTTTTTCTCGGAGTTCTAGTTTGTCGCGTATCTGGTTTTTTTCCCAGAATTCGCGGATTTCCTTTTCCAGTTCAAGCGGGTGATAATCTGTCGTAAGGCTGAGGCTAGAATCGGCTTTGGATTTGGCAGTCACCTTTCATCCCAGTACACCCGCAAATACAATGAAACTGCATATAAAAGTATTAAGCTTTGAGCTTGCGCTTTGCTAAAGGTGACTGAATCGGATGAAGACGACCACCAACTTTGAGAGGCGGAACTCAAAGGGAAGTGAACTTTTATCATGAAGCATTAGGCGATATCGCGTAATATTAACATGTGACGTCTAAGGCCTTTGCCAGACGTTTCAGGTCGCTATCGCTCATCCACTCAGTTTTCAGGTACTGGCAAATCCTCTCGTCGCTGAGTCCCAGTCGCCGCGCTTCCTTCACCGTGTAGCTATAGGCTTCGATTTCAGTGGGTCGTTCAATGTACTCGTATTGGCTGTCGAAAAGCTCCTTTCCTTCCATAAACTGTTTAACATGGCATAGCTCATGGATAACGTCTAAGTAAATGTCAACTCTGTTGCCATTATTCAGATAACGCGCGTTAACCATCAAATGCCCGTTCGTGTCGTCAACGCCCATGTAACCGCCGAACCCCATGAACTCAATCTTGAGGTTGCGAAGGACTTCTTCTGTTTTTTCGCCGAAAATCTCCCTCACGGCTTCTACTTTTTCGAAACCCTTGAAGTACTCTGTAAACCTGCGGGTTGAGGTACCCACCCGAATTATCCTGCGCAACCGCAGTCTCCTGAACAAGCGGAAAATACTGAACACGATGTACTCAAGCCACTCCATAATCGCTAACCGCTCCTATTTGAAGGCTGAAAGGTATTCAATTTTCATGCCCATGCGAGCTAAATCCGCAGGGTTTTCTACGCAGCCTATGCTGGCGTCTATGTTGCGGTGCACGGGGTGAACCCACATGCCTTCTGGCGCAAGGTTAAATTGCAGCGGAACTTCCATGCTTACTTCATACCTCTCTTTCAAATCCTTGATTAACTGCCCTTTACTGCAAGCAACGCGGGCGGATGCATAGCTCCGCAACAGTTGCGGCGAGGCAAAGGCTCCGATGCCATGCCACAATGCCGCGTTTTCAGGCGAACCCAGCGAGTAAAGGAAGAACTGCGGCGAAGACGGCGTTTCTGAGAAGCTGTAGTCAGCAAGTTTTTCGCCTGTTACTTCAAAGTCGTCTTCAGCCTGTGCGATGCTGGCGTCATCTGGGTCAATCGCGTTCGGATAAAGCCGCGTGGTTCGATATTTGACGCTGACGCTTTCGAGTTTGGCTTCGTTGAAGTGGATTTTGCCTCGGGCGGCGCGTTTGGAACCGTAGCCCTTCTTCGAGTGCGGCACAGTCAGCAATGTTGTTCGGTTTGCCATGCTTCTTCCCATGCAATCATACGCTTGCTTAACAGCCTCGTAGTCTCTATGAGTCTCGCTGATTATGTGGTGCAGTAAGCCATCCTTTGCTTCGGCTTGCAGGGTCGCTAAAGGCATGCGCAACGCGTAAAGCGATAAATCGATTCCGAAAGCTTCTGAGAGATTTTCCATCTGCGCGTACTTTACCGCGTCCACCAAATCCAAGTAAGAGTTTTTGGCGCTTTCAAGATAGTGGTTTACGAGTGCCGCTTCGCTTTTTGAGATTAATGTTCCTTCATACTTGTTTACGAACTGTTGGTCTACCATTAGGCTTTCTGTTTTGACGTAGGCTGCTGGAAAGGCGCTTTGGCCGCTGGTTACGATTGATTCTCTCAGGGGGTTCATGGAGTACCTGTCTGGCTCTGTATCGTCAGTGTTAAGCAGAAACGGGATTATGGGTCCTTGAGGCGGTTTTTTCAGTGCTTCGCATATTTGGGCAACGTCATTGGCGTCTGGCTTGTGTAAGCCGTAATCGTGAAAGTAGTTCCCGCAAGCTTCGAGCATGCGCGCGCCTATGATTCCTTGAACTTCCTCCACGGTTAACTGCGGGTTTGAATACTCAACTGAGCTTCGCAGAAAGAAGCGGTTTCCTTCAAAAGTTGAGTTGACTCTGCTGCCGTTTTTGAATCGAAACATGGCTACGGGTTTTCCGTTTTTTTCTTCCTTGAAACTGGCGAGCTTTTCAACGATGGTTTTCACGCAGGGCCATGAGCTTCCAAGGAAACTCTCCACGAGCATGCGGCACAGGTCCTCAGTCACTGGGCATCATCCTCTTTCCAAAGATTCCGCTATGTATGTGCAGTTTTTAGCGACGGCGGGACCTAAAAACATTCTCGTTACGCGAAAATTTTCTCGAAACCCCGCTTTGAACAGCGTTCCAAGAAGGGCAGTCTCTTCTGCTGGCACGCAAGTGAAGACATCGAGGTTTCTTAACTTGCCGAGGACGGTTTTAAGGAGCGTCACCGCAGCATCCACACGGTTTTGACGGCACATTAGAGGTCCAATCTCAGCCATTTCCTCGTAAACTTTGGCCGCACAATACCCTGTGATTTCATGGTTGTCAGCCGAGATGTAACATAAATTGCCCGTGTTAAGAAGAATGGGCTTCAGCAACTTCTTCCTGTGCGCTCCGAAACATTGACAATCAAATTCCATTAACGCAGAGACATCCTGCTTCTTTGCCTCCCGTAATTGTAGCGTTCCTTCAGTTGCGGAAGAAATGGCTTTTCCTTGAAGAACCAGAAAATCCACGTCGGGTTTGAAACCAAAATTCTCGTAGAACTCGATTAAGTGCGGGTAAGCATAAAGCCCGATTGTCTCCGTGCCTGTGCTTTTTAAATAGTCTACAGCGTGCTTCACCAAAAAGGCTCCAGCGCCCCTTCTTCTGCAATCTTCCTTGACTATGAGGTTGCCAAACCATCCCACTTTTCCAAAACTGACACTCGTGGCGATGCCTACGCGTTCTGGACCGTGAAACAGCACAAAGCAGCCTTTGGGTTCGAGCTTCGCCATGAACCCGAAATCCTCAAACGCCATGTTCCAGTCCATCGTGTTGGCAAGTTGAACCGCAAACGAAAAATCGTCAACGCCCATTCGCTCTACACGAAACATATGGCTACACTCTTAGCTCTATCACATAAGCCTATTCCAACACCTTACGGGTCCCTTTTTCTTTGCTTGAATCAACTGAAGTCGTCTTTCGTTAGATTAAAGCGCAAAGAATCTTGAATGGTGGGGCTGCCCATACCCACGCCCAAAAGGGTTCAGACCCTTAGTCAAACTTGAGGATTGCCTTGGGAAAGGTTCTAAAATCGATTTCACGGGAATTATTCCGGTGTCTGTTAACGCTAAGTTAAGAACAATGGCGTCCTGTAGAGACAAGGCTATTGGATTAGCCATCTTTTTGTTTCACTTTACGCCGTGGAAACTCGATAGGGATATTTCAAATTCGATGTGTACTGTGTTTGACCTGTTAGGAACAATAACTGTATCGTCAAATTGGAGTTCCGTGTTAAATTGAGGAAACGGGAAGTTAGCGGTAAGAGGCGGGTTAGATTGTGTTTCTATTGGCAAAGTGAAACTGTCATTTAAGCTTAAGTTGAAGCCTGCTGATCTCCCGACAAACATGTACACTTCGCCTTTATTGAAAAAAGCATTCTGGAAACTTACCATAGAATAACCGATTGCTATAGCTGAAAGAATCAGTACACATGACAGAAACAAGACCGCAATAATGTTATTCAATTTTGGTTTTGTTTTCAACGATAGTCTGTTAATATTATGAACTCTATAGGCTATTTGCGGATGCGCCGCAAGTATTTGAGGTCTGCGAGCAAGGGGCGATACTAGAAACATGCTGCTCGAAAGCCGTGCTGCCAGATGCTCCTTTGGAAATGATTGTAGCGTGTTTCCTATCTTTGTGAGTACTTTTACCATTAAGTTCGGTTGGCCAATCGATTTTGCGCCCCTTTCATCAGCAAGCAGTTCTCTTTCTTTTTGAGCTTCAGAAAGGGCAAAGTAAGAAAAAGGGTTAAAAAAGGATAACAGGCTTAACGAGTGCGAGAGGTTCTTGAAGAAAACATCTTTCGCTTTGACATGGGATAGTTCATGAGATACAACAGCCATTAACTCTTCAGAATCAAGCAGATTCAAAAGGCCAAGCGAAAAAACCAGCATCGTTCGTCGCCCATACCCTAACGTGAAAGCGTTTGGTCTCAAGTCCTCAATCAATCCAACTTTTGGTGTGGAAACACGCATTTTCTGCGAGACTTCAAGGACTTTTTCTTGAAGATTGGTGTACTCTTCAGGGGATAGCGAAATTACGTGAAAAATCCTTGTAGCAATTTTATGCCCGAAAATTGTGGTTATTGCAAAATAACCTGTTGCCGCAAACAATCCAGCTAGGCACAAAATGCCTGTTATCGATGGAATCTCTATTGAAGGGATGGCCTTTTCAAACGTCTCCGTTGCAGAGGGTATGACTGAGGGTGAAAGAGAAGGCTGCAAAGTTTGTGGCAGAGCAATCACTAATCCAGGATGGAAAATTGCCAGAATGAAAACTGGAACAAAAAGTGGGATTAACCAAAATATGCTACGAGCTTTTTTGCCCATGTAGGGATTAAACTTTAAGAAAATTTTGACAAAGACAAACGATAGCGCAAGAAATACTAACGAATAGCTGAAATAAGGCTGTAGAACTTGCGTAAGTACATCGTCGAAGCCAACCATCCATTTCACTTCTTCTTTTCTTTTACACTAGTTTCTGATTGTTCTTTCAGTGTCCTTAGCTTGTCGTTCTTTATTGCAGTCTTTTCAACCAGACAATTCGTGACGATATCTCCGAAGTTTTCTATGAGACTGTCTATTATTTCGCGGACTGCGGATTCTTTGAAATTCTGTTCTTCAAGCTTTGGCCAGTATACATAATACATACCGCCTTTTCCCTTCTCAATTCGCCTGTCAAGCAAGCCTTTGTTGTGGAGCCTATCCATTGTGGACATTACTGTTGTGTATGCAATTTTCTTATCTTTTTTGAGTGTCTCATGAACTTCTCTGACTGTTAGCGGTCTTTTTTTGGAACACCAGATTGTCTCGATGATGCTTGCTTCTAATGGTCCAAGGAGTGCTTCGAGTTTTTTTCCTTCGATGTTGTATTGTGAAATCGTGGTCTTTTTCGCTTCGGACAATTCTTTCCCTGTTTACTATTGCTTATAGTAGCTTTTAATGTTTTCCAAATACTGTTTGATGTTTTTTATGCCCAATGATTTAGAGGTTTTGCTAATCGTACAATTTTGATCATGCTACTATCATAAATAGTAACTCTTATAAATAGCTACTACTGGTAATAGTAGCTAAATAAAAGGAGACAAAAAACATGGGCATAATGACAAGAGCGTATAGAAACATCTCAAGAAGAAAAACCCGCGCAATACTTGTGATATTAGCACTTGCCGTTTCAATGGCAATCATGACCTCAATTCCAGCAGGCATTAATGCTAACCAAATTGCTATGCAGCAAACCACAGAAAACTACAGCAAACTGACAGCCGAAATGCAACAGACCATTAACGAGACCATGAAATTGATTACGTGTGAATATCCTTATGTAGACCCATCAATATTTCCCGGCGCCGAAAGCTACTATTTCAGTGAGACTGACTTAAACTACATCGCTTCTATTAGAGGCGTCAAAGAAATCGTGCCTTTTTTACAGTATGACAATGTAGAAATGCAGTCAACTTCCACGCAAGATGGCAGACAAATGATGCAAGGGGGACTGGTTTACAGGATTAAGGGCATAGATTTGAACGCATCACTGCTAATAAATTATCTACCTGGCAACATAACGGAAGGTCGAAATCTGCAGAAAGGCGAAAGCTCGGCGGTTGTTATCGGTAAAGACCTAAAGGAATACTTCCATGCAGACCTCGGGGACACGATAAACATCAAGGGAAAGTCCTTCACTATAGTAGGCATACACGAACTCACAGGCATGGATCCCAGAAATATATACATGAGTCTCACAGATGCACAGGAATTACTGAACCTAACAGGAAAGGTGAACACGCTAGATGTATACGCTGAAGATTCCTCATTAGTCGGAGACATAACGAACACGATAGACACTGCATATCCGTATCTGGTCGTTACTGGTTATCAGCAAAGGCTTCAGCAACTTAACCAATTGCAAGGAATGTATGATAAGGCTTTGAAAAATGCTGAGTCATCCCTTAACCAGACTGAAGGGACGGCACGGGGCGAAATAGCGCTCGCAGTTACAGCCACAAGCCTGATAGTGCTCTTAATGATGTTCTACGCGGTACGTGAAAGAACAAAAGAAATCGGCACGCTCAAAGCGATAGGCTTTAGCAACTGGGACGTAATGAGCCAGTTCATACTAGAAGGAGTCTTAATCAGCATGTTAGCGGGACTGGTCGGAATTGCAGTAGGAACCTTTGCCACACCGATGCTTTCTTCGCTTCTCCTCCCTCAAATAAACACCAACCTTGGGACAGGCGGCAGTCCACTTGGCGGCGGAACTATTCCACTTGGAAACCAAAGTTCAATCACGGCTACTGCGGACTTACAAGTCGCATTCATCATGTTCGGCGTAATTGTTCTACTTGGAGCAATAGGCAGTCTGTATCCAGCATGGCGTGCAGCCAAGACGAGACCAGTAGAGGCACTGAAATATGAGTGAGACCATCTTGAAAACTGAAAAGCTCTGCAAAATCTACAGCATGGGAAAACGTAAGGTTCACGCTCTTCAAGGATTGACTCTCCAAGTGGTCAAAGGCGAATTCATTGCCATAATGGGCTCATCAGGGTCTGGGAAGACTACGCTGCTAAATATGCTGGGCTGTCTCGACAAGCCCACCAGTGGAAAAATCCTGCTAGACCAACAAGATGTCGCAAGTCTGCCTGAGAAAAAACTCTGCGAAATAAGGAGGAACAAGATCGGTTTCGTCTTCCAAACCTTCAACCTCCTCCCTTACTTAAACGCCGAAGAAAACGTAGAACTCCCTATGGAACACTCCCAAAAGTCAAAAGTTGAAAGAAAGAAGAGGGCACGTGAGCTGCTACAGATGGTTGGATTATCTGGAAGAGAAAATCATAGACCAAACCGATTAAGTGCAGGCGAGCAGCAAAGAGTAGCCATCGCCAGAGCCTTAGCAAACAATCCATCTATTATCTTGGCAGATGAACCCACGGGAAACTTGGATTCAGCAAACAAGTTCGAGATTGTTAAGTTGCTGGCTAGACTAAACATGAGTCAAGGCACTACTATAATAATGGTAACTCATGACGGTCAAGTGGCATCACACACCGAGAAGATGCTTCTGCTATCAGACGGAAGAATAACCAAAGAGAAGCAAGGTCTTCACCTAGCAAAAAAGAACCAACAGTGCCCCTACTGCGGAAACAAAATCCAAATAGACAACGACAGATGCCCTTCATGCGGAAAAAGAATCTGAAAACACCGAGTCGTTGAGGAATTTAGCACTTTCTCTTTCTTTTTGTAGTAGATATCGCCTTTATTGGGCATCGTGAACTGCAAAACTTACACTTCTTGTAGCAAAGAACTGTTCTCACGAATGGCTCAACTTTAAATAATCAGTAACTAGCCGTTACCAACAGTTATCAAAAATTACCAAAAATAACCAATTTGCTTTTCAACAGTTCAACAGTAAATGGTGGGGCTGGAGAGATTTGAACTCTCGTCTATAGAGCCCGAGTCTACAAGCCTAGACCAAGCTAGCCGACAGCCCCTGCTTCACGTTTTCCTTGCGGATTGCAGAGAACATAATTTTGTTTGCATCATAAAAACTTTAAGCTAAACTGTGGCTGGTTTTGTAGCGTTGGGGCAGTGCTGTTTCTAGATTGATGGGAAGTTTTAAATGAGCGTTTGTCCCACTTAGTAGCGGTGGGAAATTGGAGCAAGTGCACCTAAAAATAGACTCGAAAGGCAGGCTTTGCATCCCATCGGAGATACGAGCGGAACTAGGAGACACAGCCATACTCAAGAAGACCTCTGAGGGTTACCTCCTAATTCCTGGCAAGTCTACCGATTTTCTGGAAGAGTTCAGAAAGGTTATTTCCTCAGAACCAAAACGAAAAGGCAAACCCAAACTCGTTTCGCCGAAAGAAATGAAGTCAATTTGGAGAACACCAAAGTGATAATCGGGCTGGATACAAACATTTTATGTTACGCTCTTGACCCAGCCTACCCTGAGCACAACAACGTAAAGGACCTGCTAACCAACCTGTCACCTGAGAACACTATTGCGTTAAACCCAACCGTGCTACATGAAACGTATCACACGCTTGTCTTTAGCTTGGAATGGCTTCCAGAAGAAGCAGCAAGAAGGCTGTCAATGCTGCTGAAACATCCGTACATAGAATTTTTTAATCAAACGAAAAAGACCACGCAAATCGCGTTAAACCTCTCAGTAAAACACAATCTTGGCGGAAGAGACGCTCTAATGATGGCCAATTTCTTAGCGAATAAAGTCCACACGATTTACACTCACGATGAGGAACTCCTGAGGCTGCAGAAACTGTTATGGAAAAACTTCAGCGTCACCTTCAAAGACCCCTTAACTGGAACCTGACAAAACACATTATGCATTTCTTAGAAGCAGACGAAACAAGATAGGCGACAGCCCCTTTCGCCGCTGCTTGCAGCTCTATCTTCATTGAGAAGTCATAAAAATAAGTATAAGCCATAGTTCACTGCACATTTCAATCTATATATAAGGGGGCTATAGTCTTTTCCGAGCGCTAGAGTTTCGCGCTTTTATTCTCTGAAAGGCGTGCCCAAAACCTCTTTGACCTTGTTGCTTATAACTGGCCCAAGCCCGTGAACCGTTTTCGACCAGTCATCAACGTTAATCAATGCGTTCAAGGGCGTTTGATACGACCTCAGAATGGCCACAGCTTTCTCCCTTCCAATGTTCGGCAAGCTCGCCACAAAATAGATTTGAGAATCAGTCAGAGTATCACACTTCTTAAAAGCGTGAACCGTTGGAATCCTCTTCTCAACAATCTGCTCCTGCCTAGCAGCCACGTAAAGAAAATCAATCGTCTCCTTGTACGACGTCGTGTTGACGATTGCTATGCCGTTCTTCGCCAAATTAAACATGGCACCCCAAATCGCCACAGGCTGAATATGACTAAACTTGTAGATAATCGGCAGATAACCCTCTAATAGTATAAGCGACTTCGGATAAGCCTCCTTAAGCCTAAATAACTGCTCAAAAAGGTATCTCCGCGTGAGCGTGTAAACAAAATCTTGAACCGTTTTTCTTTCCACAGCGCACTGGTCGCTCAAGATGTAATCACCTTTTTCAAGGTTTGCGGTTTTGACATTGACGCCACGTTCTATAAGTCCCTTGACGATTTTGGCTGCAGTGCTAGCTTCACGGCTGTCAACAATGATCGTTGGTTCTTCGTCAGTTTTCTTTTTCTCTTTTAGGTATGGAAGTAGGGTTTCAGTTCCAGACATAAGCTCAACTCTGGTAAACTAAGCGCAACTTTCATGTTTATTTTACTTCCGCTTTCTGAATAATTTATCTCTCCGCTGAAATCACGGTTATATTCAAGGTTTTCAATAATAGAGCAGAATGCATCAGAGAGCGATTCGCACTTTCAGTGCCAATTCTGCTCATGGCGGATTGTGTGGTTTACCAAAAATTCAGCGTCTTTTCTAGCGCAATGCACTCCAGTCTTATGAACAGAGAATCGTGATTACTCGTATCTTGCTAAGTATAACGGTTTTTGCGCTTCCCTTCGTCTTTCTTCCAAAGGCACATCTTTTAATGAAACAGTCTCCAGCATTTCACTTAAGCGTTCTTCGCTAGATTTTTTCTCTAGGCTGGAGCGAAGTTCCTCATCTATGAGAGACCTTCTCAATTTCCTAACACGAGAACCCATCGACACTCACTTATTGCTTAAACAATCCAAAAAAATATTAGTCTATGCAAAATAATAAAGTTTTTTGATTGCAACACTACAATAACAAACAGTCGTCATCATGGAATAGACAAAAAAATGCTTAAGTTAATGATGCATAAACTGTTAAAAGAATTTAAAAAAATGGGAGAGTTTAGGGTCCCTTTTTGGTAATTTCCTTCACGACGCCAGCAGCTACAGTTGTGCCCATGTCTCTGATGGCAAAGCGGCCGAGCTCTGGAAAGTCTTGGTACGTTTCTAAAGCTATTGGATGCAGAGGTTCCATTCTCACCCAAGCAGCGTCGCCTGTTTTGAGAAAACTCGGTTTCTCTTCTACAACTTGTCCTGAGCGTGGATCTATCTTTCTTACCAGTTCAGTGAATCTGCAAGCGACTTGTCCTGTGTGGTAGTGGAGAACTGGCGTGTATCCCGCGGCAATTGCGGTTGGGTGGTAAATCACGATTATTTGTCCGATGAATTCTTTGGCTACTGCTGGCGGGTTGTCTACTGGTCCTGCTACGTCTCCGCGGTGGATGTCCGTCTTGGCTGCGCCTCTCACGTTGAAGCCTATGTTGTCGCCTGGCTCTGCCCGTGGAATTCGCGAGTGATGCATCTCGATGGATTTCACTTCTGCCGTCTTGTTGGATGGCATGAAAATAACGTTGTCGCCTTCTTTGAGCACACCCGTCTCAACTCTGCCAACAGGCACCGTGCCTATACCCGTGATGCTGTAAACGTCTTGGACGGGAACGCGCAAAGGTTTGTTAGTGGGTTTAGGAGGCAATTCAAAGGTGTCCAACGCGTCCATCAAAGTTGGCCCAGTGTACCATGGCATTTTGTCGCTTTTTTTAACCAAGTTGTCGCCTGTCCATCCTGAAACGGGCACAAAGGGGATCTTTTCAGCCTTAAAGCCTACCATCTTGAGCATACGTGAAATTTCGTTTTTGATCTCGTTGTACCTCTCTTGGCTCCAGTTGACGGATGCATCGTCCATTTTGTTAACTGCAACGACCATTTGACGAACGCCTAGGGTGAAAGCCAAAAACGCGTGCTCTCGTGTTTGACCGCCTGGACCAATACCTGCTTCAAATTCGCCTCTTTTGGCTGAACAGAAAAGCATGGCGCCGTCAGCTTGGCTTGCGCCTGTAATCATGTTCTTGACGAAGTCCCTGTGTCCCGGCGCGTCTATGACTGTGAAATAATATTTCTTGGTTTCGAATTTCAGGAACCGCAGGTCAATTGTTAAGCCTCGTTCTCGTTCTTCCTTGAGGTTGTCGAGAACCCATGCGTACTTGAAAGTGCTCTTGCCCATTTTTGCGGCTTCTTCTTCGTAAGCTTTTATTGTTCTTTCATCAACCGCTCCTGCTAGGTAAAGCAGGTGTCCTGTGGTGGTGGATTTTCCGTGGTCTACGTGCCCCATGATTACGAGGTTTAAGTGTGGTTTCGCGCTTTTGCTCATTCCTTTTTCCTTCCTTTATTCTTTCGATTTTTCCTTAAATTTTAGTGATTTCGTTAACACAACTGTTCTTTCAATTATTTTAAGTTTATGTTGACATAATTGCATGAAACGCGGCGAAAGTAGAAATGATATTAAACTTGATTTTGGAAATATCTAGCGAGTGCGCTTGAAGTATGCCGACGAATTTGCCTCCTGACGCAATAAAAAAGTGGGCGGAAGTCGAAGCCACACATAATC
>Ga0209323_10000299_pt1 | contig 31427 bp, 25 predicted proteins | sample Rifsed19ft2_FD_184014 | JGI IMG/M metagenome (GOLD analysis project Ga0209323, IMG submission 184014) | Soil microbial communities from Rifle, Colorado, USA - sediment 19ft 2 (version 2) | ecosystem: Environmental > Terrestrial > Deep subsurface > Rock core/Sediment | place: Rifle, Colorado...
TTTCTATTGCCCTTAAAGTACGGAGTTCACTATAATAGTCTAAATCTTCCCCTTTTTTCTTTTTTCTTTTCATCCCTGCTGTATCTATGAATTTATATCTTTTATTATTTATATTTACGATGCTGTCGATACTGTCCCTTGTGGTCCCTTCTATCTCGTCCACTATGGCCCTTTCGTCTCGGATAATAGCATTAAACAATGTAGATTTTCCGGTATTCGGTTTGCCCAGAATACAAATAGCGGGAACTTTTTCTTCCTCGTATTTATATATATCAATAGAATCTTTTTTAAATTTGGATACTATTTCATCCAGAAAGTCTCCCGTATTTGTGCCGTGCAGCGCAGATATTTTTACCGGATACCCGAACCCGAATTTCAAAAAATCTTCAATATAGTAATCCCCTTCTTTTTCGTCGTACTTATTACCTGTAAAAATTATTTCCTTGTCCGTTTTTCTAAGCAGTGACGCTATTTCCTCATCCATTGGAGACACGGGTTGTTTCAGATCAACCATAAATATAATAATATCAGATTCATCTATAGCTTTTTTTGCCTGTAAAAATACCTGCATATCCATCCGTTGCTTCGATTTTAAATCTATTCCACCGGTATCCAGCAAATAAAAGATTTTACCGTTCCAATCAGTCATGTAATACTTACGGTCCCTTGTTATCATAGGATCTTTGTGAACGATTGCTTCACTTTTTTTGCATATTCTATTGATCAGAGTGGATTTGCCTACATTTGGTCTTCCGATAATGGCAACTTTTGGTATGTTTTCATCCATATTTTAATAACCGTAGTAAATTTGATTCTAATTAAATATTATTTCTCTTATGAAACTATAACCGTCTTCAGATATTATTTTTATATTGCTGCTTATTTCTTCAATGTCTTTTTTATTGAAACCATCAATTGTCAAATTCTCTTCATTGAAAATTCCGGCAGGAACAAGTATTTTTTCAAATCCTTCGGTGCTCTCTTCGCCCAGGGCCGCCTTTATATCCTGTCCGCTTAATAGTCCTGTCACTTTTACATTACCGCCCAGAAATTTATTTTTTACTTCTAATACTTTAACACAGGAAACTATTTTTTTCCCTGCTGTTTTTAATTTCTTAAGGATAATATTCAAAGACTCATCTATTACTTTTGTCCCATATTCTGATGTGACCACCAGTATTGGCCCTTCATCACTGCCTGATTTATCAGCAGTATGGTCAATTTTTATCTGTTCATTTATTTCCTTCAGGAAAACGGTGCTCTTCCCTATCCCGTTTTCGATCTGATAAAAATTCCCGTAATCTTTGTATTCCGGGAAATCCATGCCTGCAAGGATATAGAACTCATCCGAAAGAAAAATATTAACCGATTTTTTTAAAGACCCGTGCTTTTTTTTAAAATCGTTTATTTTATTAATTATTTTCAGAGCATTTTCTTTGGTGTAAGATTTTATTTTAGAGTTTTTATTAAACCTTGTGACCCCTACCGGAACAATACCTATAGATAATATATTTTTAAAGCTACTTATCAACTTCAAAAGAGTCTCCTCCAGATCTTTGCCGTCATTGATTCCAGGGCAAAGCACTATCTGGATATTTGTCTTGATATTGTTTTTATCGAGTACCTTTAGATTCTCCGGTCCTGAAATACTTTTTTTACTGTTAAAAATAATCCTTCTTATATCTTTGTCCAAACTATGTATTGAAACATAAAGAGGTTCCAGCCTGTATTTTATTATCTTATCCAGATCTCTTTCGGTAACATTTGTAAGGGTCACGAAATTACCATACATAAAGGAAAGAAGATAATCATCATCTTTAATATATAGCGAAGGCCTTAAATTTTCGGGAAGCTGTTTTATAAAACAAAATATACAATTATTTTTACAGGTTCTTATTCTTTTTGATATTAATTTATAATCTTTCAATAGCTTTTTTTACATCTATTATATCCTCTACCGGGGTAGATGCACCTCCGCTGATTCCGACTTTTTTTACTTTCTTAAACCATTCTGGCCTTATTTCCCTGTAACTTTCTATGTGATAAGTCTTTTTATTTATTTTTTTCGATATGGATGTAAGATTTCTTGTATTGGCGCTGTTCTTCCCGCCTACTATAATCATCACATCGACTTCTTTTGCCAGTTCTTCGGTAAAATTCTGTCTGTTTCTTGTAGTATCACAAATAGTATTATATACAATAAGTTCTTTTGTTTTTTTTAATGATTTACCGCTTATTTGAATCAGCCGGTCCAGGATTTGGGTGGTTTGGACAATGATTCCTATTTTATCTTTTTTAGGAAGTCTTTCTAAGTCTGCCTCATTTTCAATCACTGTAAAGTTTTCATTTAAGACATAATCTTTTATTCCCATTACTTCAGGGTGTCTTTTGTTCCCGATAATAATTACAAAGTATCCATTGCTGGATAGTTCACCGGCTCTTGCCTGAGCTTTTTTTACGAATGGACATGTGGTATCGATAATCTTTAAATTCTTTTCCTTGATTTCTTCTATCAGGTTTGGTGACATCCCGTGTGATCTTATTATAAAAATACTGCCGGGTTCTATTTTTTTTAAATCTCTGACCGAAATTAAGCCTTTTTTGGCGAGTTCATCCGAGACTCCGGAATTATGTATTATTGATCCAAGCGTAAAAACTTTTGTTTTTTTATTGCCCTTATTTTTTTTAAGTATTTCCTCTGTTATTTTTAAAGCTCTCTTTACACCAAAACAATATCCTGAATTTTTTGCAGTTTTTATTTCCATATATTAAAAATCTAATTTTCTATTTTATCTTTTTATATAACTTATTTATTTCTTCCATCGTCTTATCTAATATTATATTTATTGCTCCCTTTTTATCATGGCTCTTCACAATATCATTAACATCTATTATATCCCCTACGATTAATTTTATCTTTGGAAAGAATATTCTCTTGTGTGGTTTCTGTATTATTTTATTTGTACCACTCAGAGCTATAGGTAAAATAGGCGCACGCGACTCTACCGCTATAAATCCTATACCTTTCCTCCCCTCTCTCAATATACCATCCATTGACCTTGTTCCTTCCGGAAATAAACCCATAGCATTCCCTGCATTCAAAACTTCAAAGGAAGTGCGAAATGCTTTCCTGTCAAAAGATTGACGGTTGACAGGGAAAGCATTTAAAAAAGTTATAAGAGGTCCCAGGATTTTATTGTTGTATAACTCTTTTTTTGCCATAAAATAAATGCACCTGGGTATAAATGCTCCTACTAATACCGCATCCAAATAGCCTATGTGATTTGGGCATATTATCAACTTGCCTTTCCTGGGCACTTTAAATAAGTCTATTGTTTGAACTCTAAATAACGTGATAAATATTGCTTTAAGAAATAATTGTATAGCTTTGTGCAATACAAGATAGGATTTGCTATGTCTTGTTTTTAACATTTCTTTTCCTTAAATATAATTCTTTGATTTTATCTACAACTTCTTTTATAGACATTTCAGAAGTATCAATGACAATTGCACTATCCGGTATTATAAGAGGACTATTCTCCCTGCTGCTGTCTATCCTGTCCCTGCTTATTATTTCCTTTTTAATCAGATCTTTCTTAGAAATCTGTCCAAGACTTCTTACCTGAAGATCTCTTCTTTTTACTCTTTCGTTTAAGCTCGCGGTAAGATAAATTTTTAAAGTCGCATCAGTACATACGACACTTCCTGTGTCTCTACCCTCAAGTATGGCATTACCATCTTCGATAAATTTTTTCTGCAGTTCTACTAGATACTTTCTCACTCCGGATAATTTCGAAACAACAGAAACTGCGGATCCTACTTCCCTGCCCCTGATTTCATTTGTGACATTTTTCCCGTTTAACCACACAGTTGTATATTTATCCGCATCTATTGATTTGCTGTCCAGTTCAAGATCTGAATTTCTTGCAAGTTCCAATATATATTTCTCATCCCCGTAATCTACTTTATTTTGTAGTGCAAGTAGTGTAATTGCCCTATACATTGCTCCCGTATCGATATATTTCAAATTCAATTCTTTTGCCAGAATCTTGGCAACCGTACTTTTACCGCTGCCTGCAGGTCCGTCTATTGTTATAATATTTTCGGGCATCCTTTGAACAATGATTTTTAAATATCGTAATATTATTTTGATAACTTAATAATCTAATTTATTGTGTCATAATCTTCTTTAGATTATATATGAAACCGGGAAAGGAGGTGTTGATACAATCGGAATCAAGTATGGTCACATTTCCTTTTGAAAGCAAGGCCAGTATCGAAAGAGACATGGCTACTCTATGGTCTCCAAAGCTTTCTGCCACTCCTTCACCCGCTCTAAAGTCGACGTCCCCCTTTATTATCATGCCATCTTCTTTTTCTTTTATATCTACGCCCAGTCTTTTAAATTGGCTAACGATAGATTTTATTCTATCGCTTTCTTTGAATCTTAGTTCTTCTGCACCCCTGATGACTGTTTTCCCCCTGGCCACGGCTGCTGCAACGCATAATATTGGTATCTCATCGATTATGCCTGGTATTTTTTCCTCCTCTATTTCTATGGAATTTAATTTACTCGAGAATGTTTCAATGTCCACAACCGGTTCATTGTTTATAATTCTCTGATTTTTAATGATTATTTTACCGCCCATTTGCCTCAAGATCTCGATAAAATAACTTCTGATAGGGTTCATGCCTATATCTTTCATCAAAGTATGGGAATCTTTTGATATAAGAGTGGCTACAATAAAGAAAGCTGCTGAAGAAATATCTCCCGGTATGTAGATCTTTCTGGCACTCAATTTTCTACCAGGCTTTAATTTTGTGTATTTACCATCATAGGTTATGTCAGCTCCGAAATACTCAAGCATTCGTTCTGTGTGATCCCTTGAAACCTGGGGCTGTATTATTTCGGTCGTGCCCTTTGCATTAAGTGCTGCCAGAAGGATGCAGGATTTTACCTGTGCACTCGATACTTTTAGTTCAATTTTTTTCCCTTCCAGATCAGGGCTTCCGAATATTGTCAGGGGAGCCTTTGTATTATTCTCCCTCCCATAGATTTTCGCACCCATTTCCCGCAGCGGTGTTATTATTCTTTCCATGGGTCTGCTGTTTATCGATTTGTCTCCACTTAAAACCGACATAAAATTAGTTGCAGATAACATACCACTCATTATTCTGATCGTTGTTCCGGAATTTCCCACATCAAGTATTTCATCGGGTTCCTTGAAGTTTTTGATACCCTTTCCATATACAATTAAATTGCCGTTTATTTTCTCGATTTTTACGCCCAGTTTATTTAGAATATCCAGGGTTTTTATACAGTCCTGACAGAATAAAAAATTTTCTATTGCAACATTATCATCGATCATTGAAGAAAGGATCACGCTTCTGTGAGAAATCGACTTATCGCCCGGGATTTTAAATTCCCCTTTTATGCTTTTTATTCCATGTATTTCCATTATTACTCGCCAAACACTTTTTTTACACTTACTTCGTAACCGGCTTTTTCGATTGCTTCCTTTGTGATCCTGCCTGCATCTTCACCTTGAACCAGTACTTTAAGGATTCCTCCTCCACTGAATTCCGTTGAATGGAAAATAGATATATCCTCGATATTTATTCCATGTGAACTAATTGCCTGTGTGATCTCACTCAAGACGCCTGCCCTGTCAATCATTGATACTCTGATTTCATACAATTTCGAAATGTCCTTCTCCACATATTTAGGAAGATTGATTCTTGCTTTCTGGGCTTTAAGATAGTGGTCTTTTATTGATTCCGAGTCGTACTTCTGAAGGTAAGATTTAAATTTTGAAAGATATTTTATATAATTATCAATTGATTTTATTAGCTCATCTTTATTTTCCAGGCTTATATCCAGCCACATTTTCGTATTGGCAGCAGCTATTCTGGTCATATCGCGGAAACCCCCGGCACATAATTTAAAGAGATTTTTCATTTTCTTTTGTTCGTCATCTATCATGTCAACAAGGTTTGTGGAAAGGATATGGGGCAAATGACTTATAAGCGCTACGTTTTCATCATGTTCCCTGGGAGCCATGGAGATCACCTTTGCGCCAATTTTCGTAAATAAGGAATGCAGCATGACAAGCGGTTCGGATATAGTGGTATCGATAGGAGTGAGAATATAAAATGTATTCCTGAATAGTTCGGGGGTAGCATTGAGGATTCCTTCATTCTCAGATCCGGCCATCGGATGACCTCCTATGAAAAATACGCCCTCAGGCAATATCTCGCTTATCCTTTTGACTATCTTTTGCTTGGCGCTTCCCACATCCGTAATGATTGCTCCCTTTTTCAAATAATCCTTGATATGTTCCACTACTTCGACTATTTTACTTATCGGAGTTGCTATGATTATTAAATCTGCGTTCGACGCTGCTTCTTTATAATCCTTGGCAATAATATCGATTACGTTTCTGTATTTAGCAATATTCATTGCTTCACCTTCTATATCGTAGCCTGTAATCTTGAAATCTTCGCCTGTGTTTTTTAAAGATAAAGCCATAGATCCGCCAATAAGCCCGAGTCCTATTACCGTTATGTTTTTAATATTTTTCATTTAATGGCCGCCTTGCAATTAGAATGCTTATATTATCATAAGTTTATAGAAATATTTTTATACTATATAAAAATTATCATTTTTTGTGAATAACAATCTAACTGATACTGATTATTTTACTATAGTTTTTATTTTTATTAATTAAAAAAAATATAAAATTTTTTAAAATCCTGTTGATTTATATACTCAATCTATTGACAACATTTTTCAATTTTGATATCTTTTTATCATCTTGGAACAGGAGGCAACTTTCAAATATAACTGAAGTTTATTTTCGAAAGAATATAAAAAGAGGTTAATAATTTGAAAAGTCCCTGAGAAAAGTTCTTAAGATGCACCCCGAGATGTTTAGTAGTCTAAAGTGCTAGCTATGACAAAAGATAACTCGGGGTTTTTTAATGAAAAAAAATTTCCTGAGCGACAGAGGATACTCTTTTTTCATACCTCTTTTTTTTCAAATTCTCTTTTCCCGGGTCTTAAAAAATAAATAAGGGCAATACTGATCCCGGCAAAAATAAATATCATTATTTCAGTTAAAAAAATTCCGAATTTATAATTTATATAAATGGAAATAAAATCTACTGTCATATGATAAAGTATTGCAATCAAGATAAAATAATACTTTCTCTTCAGGAAAGCATGCATGACCAGAACAGAAAGAGAAATCTGTATTGCAATGGCAAGAATTCTTTCTAATGCACCGATCAGTGGTAAATACCACTCGGCGCCGGCTATTTGCGGCAATAAGCCTGCGGGTAAGATACCCGGAAATAGTCTGTAAATAATAAAGCTGACGAGAACAGAAATACCGACAAAAATCATAGATTCTCCCCCGCCGCCATGCCCTATTCCATACATGACTGCTTTTTCATAACTTCTGGATTTTATGATCAGTCCAAATGCCAGTACCCTTACTCCCTCTTCAAATATCCCTGCAGTCAACGACACAAATAAACCGGCCAATATAAGAGCCATATCTCCGCTGAACTTAAGTGTAACATAAGATGAAAAAACATTATTCAGCGGTATTCTTGAAAGTGAAACAAGAAATAAAAGCATTCCAAGAAAAAATATTGCCCAGGAAATCCTATATTTTTTCCACATATAGAATGCAAGTATCACAGGTATTCCTATTTCTATGACAATCGAGATTATATAAGAAATGTTGACCAGCATGTCTTCCATTTTTTGAATCTCCCTTGATCAAATAAGGATATTGCTTCTATAATCTGTTTAGACTTTGTAAAAAAATATTTACCAGAGTAGGATCGAATTGAGTTCCTGCAAATCTTTCAAGCTCTTCCATTGCCTTTTCCTTACTGATTGCTTTTCGATACGCCCGGTCATGTGTCATAACATCGTATGAATCGACTATCGATATTATCCTTGACACTAATGGGATATCTTCACCCCTTAGTCCGCGAGGATAACCGTTCCCGTTCCACCATTCATGATGTGATAAGACTGCATCTGCAATAGGTACCAGCTGCGGAGATGATGCAGTAATATTAAAACCGATTTCTGGATGCCTTTTTACGATCCCCCATTCTTTTCTGGTTAATTTTCCCTTTTTCATCAGGATATCATCAGGTATGGCTATTTTCCCAATATCATGAAGAGCCGAAAGTAATATTAATTCATTTAATTTATTTTCTGTAAGTTTCAAGGATTGACCAAGGACCAATGCCATATCTTTCAATCTTACTGCATGTTCTTCGGTTTCATAACTTTTCTCCTGAAGTGTCCTTTCAAGTGATGCAATTATGGAACTGGATATACTTCTTCTTTCAAGTAATTTCCTTCGGTACATCCAGTCTTCGGCTTCTTTTACCGTCATCCTGATATCATAGTCGTGGACTTTTTTAGTAGAGGTTCCCAAAGATACGCTTACAGGTATTTTCTGGTCACCGGTTTTAAAACACACATCTCTTATTCTATTTAGTATTTCTTCCGCATCATCTTCTATAGTTTTAGGCAGCAGTATAGAAAATTCATCTCCACCCCATCTTGCGATTATATCTTCCTCCCTGCAGCAGCTTTTTATTATCCTTGCTATCTTCTTTAATAATTTATCACCTTCTCTGTGACCAAAAGTATCATTTATGATCTTTAAACCATTCACATCTCCCATAATGATACTCAGGGGAAGCTGCCTTTTGGTATTAAGTCTTTTAATTTCTTCTTCAAAATATGCACGATTATACAAGCCGGTCAGTTTATCCTTCAGTGACAGATATTTAATTTCTTTTTCAGCTTCTTTACGTTCCAGAGCATTGGCAATAATCTCTCCCAATAGTTTTAAAAGAGTTATATAATTTTTTGTCCATATTTTCTTAACTTTTATTGACTCGAAACCAAGAAATCCGGTAAGGGCACCACCGCAGATAATCGGGATCACTATAATGGATTTTATTCTCTGTGATTCAAGAAACTCTCTTTCTTTCTTTGCCTCAGGTCCGAGTTTGGAAACATCCTGGATATAGACTGGTTCGAAACTTTCTAGCTTTTTTAGGCACCATGACATATTTTTAACATTTATCTTTTCCAATTTTTTTATTCTTGACTTAATACCTTCGGCACACCACTCATGAGTTTTTTTGACCATCGATCCATTGTCACTTAATAAGTATATATAACTTTTATCGGATCCGCTGAATTTCCCAACTTCTTTAAGAGTATGATTCATTCCATTATCCATTTCATCCGGTAAAAGTTTTATGAACTTTGTTGACAGTGTGGTAATAAGACCTTCAAATTTTATTCTGAAATCCAGCGATTCGTTTATCAGCGTTTGTTTTGTAATATCCCTGAGTACGATTACTTTACCTATAAGTTTTTTCTTGCGATAAATAATTGGACTTATTATCATGTTATAGTATTTTTTTTCGTCTTTATTCTTGATAGTTATATCGGTTTTTAACTCGAGACTTTCGGCATCATTATTCAAGTAATCATAATAATCGGTCAGGATAGTGTTTATGGGTTTTCCAATGAAATCTTTATTTTGGTATTTAAATATATTCCGGGCAGATGGATTTAGATATAGCATTCGATTCTCATTATCCAAGACAATAATGAAATCTCTTATACTATTAATAATGGTCTCCCAGGCAGTAGCCAGCAGTAATCCTATTCTAAAACCCGGAGTTCTTTTGTTTCTCAGCAGAAAATAGATAACAATTAAAGCAACGATTCCCAGGAAAAATATGATGATGTATAACGAATACTGCAAATCCATAACTATATATTTTATTCCTTATTTTATTACATATTTCTTTAAAAATTTTGACAAAATATTACATATAGTATTACAAATAGAACTATTATATATTATTAATAATTTGTATTATAGGATAGTTAAGGTAATATATTACCATAAGTTTATATTAAATTACAAATGTTTTTATGGTAAATATTTAATTATTAGATTAGTTCTTTGACTTTATCTATAATCGCCATACTGGATATTTCTTCGTAGTTCAATAATTCATCCGGTTTTCCGCTTCTTGGCATTTTCCTTACTGCAAGACTATATACCGGGCTTTTCCTGGTAGTGATACTTTTTATAGCTTCACCCAGGCCTCCCTCTGCGTAATGGTCCTCAACAGTTAAAATGGCCCCGGTTTCCTCCTGAGCTCTTATGATGTTATCCCGATCTATTGGCTTTATGCTATAAATATCGATCACTCTTATCATAATATTTTCTTTTTTCAACTCTTCGTAAGCTTTCAATGCTTCATGCAATGTTATTCCGGCTGCACAGACCGTCACCACGTCATCTTTACTCTGTTTTATTGTTTTACTTCCACCTATTTTAAAAACATCTTTGTCATTATAGATAACCGGTGTCTCCATTCTTGTGGTCCTGATATAGACATTCCCGAAATGTCCTGCTGCCTCTTCTACCAGTTTTTCGGTACTTATTCCATCCGATGGGTATAATACGATACTGCCATAAAGGGTCCTGAACATGGCAATATCCTCGAGCCCCATCTGTGAAGGACCGTCTTCTCCAATCGATACTCCGCAGTGCGAACCTACAAATTTTATATTTGCGTTAGAATACTGACTCATTCTTATTTGATCGAAAGCTCTCGAAAGAAACGCTGCGAATGTCGATACGAAAGGAATTTTACCCCTTATAGATAATCCGATTGCGGTACCTATCATATTCTGTTCGGCTATATACATTTCAAAAAATCTCTCTGGAAAATATTTTTTGAATATTTCAGAAAATGTCGAATTACTGACTTCAGCATCAAGGACTACCATCCCGGGGTACTTCGAAAATATATTTACCAGCGCATTTCCATATGCTTTCCTGGTTGCAATTTTGTCTTTTACCATGGGAATTTTATCATACTGCTTTATTTTTTCTTCAGTCATAACAATTCTCTCCGGTTCCGTAATGCCCCCTCTTATATTCTTGTCGATACTGCCCAATTCATTCAAAACCGCCTCCAGCTGTTCTTTTGGTATTGCTTTACCGTGCCATCCATTTATATCTTCCAGCTGACGGACACCCTTTCCTTTTATTGTTTTTGCTATTATCATCGTGGGTTTGCCTTTGACCGTTAATGCATAGTTATAGGCATCTGCGATTTCTTCTATATTGTGGCCGTCAATCGTTACAGTCTCCCATCCAAATGAAGATATTCTATCCTTATAAGCTTTTATATCCCAGCCATACATTGTCGCTACACTTTGACCCAATCTGTTGACATCCAGAATACCTATAAAATTATCCAGTTTATAGTGTGCTGCAACCTGAATTGCTTCCCACTGTGAACCTTCGGCCATTTCACTGTCTCCAAGCAGAACATATGTATAATAAGGCAGCTTATTTAAATATTTGGCATTAAGAGCCATTCCCAGACCTATTGAAAGTCCCTGGCCAAGTGATCCCGTGGCAACTTCGGCATATGGAAAATTAGGTGTGGGATGTCCCTCCAATCTGCTTCCAAACTCCCTTAGTGTCAGAAGTTCTTCTTCGTTTAATGCTCCTGCCGCTGCCCATAATGCATACATCAAAGGAGAAGCATGACCTTTGGAAAAAATAATCCTATCATTATTCGCATACTTGATATCATTTATTCTAAACTTAAAGAATCCTCCAAAAAATAAAGTTGACATCAATTCTACTGCCGAAAGTGAGGAAGATGGATGACCTGACCCGGCTTTCGTAGTCGATATCAATATAAAATATCTTATAAGTTTTGATAACTTATCCAATGTATCTTTGTCTGTCATTTTTACTCCAATCATATTTGTTTATTATCTTCAAATAAAAATTATATTTATAATTCAGGACCCTGACTTCCTTTTTTGTATATATAAAGCTTGTTCTCTTCCCAATTTTCAAGTATAGGAGTAATGAATCTCCAGGTAAGTCTTGTCTCTTCCGTGCTTATGAATAGTGTTTGATCACCGCTGAAACAATCGAGCAGTACTTTTTCGTATTCTCCTGTTTTGATTTCCATTCCATTATTATAATTAAAAACAAAATCTCTTGACTCCAATTCCTGCAGCAAACCGGGTTTTTTAACCCAGAAACGTATAAATATACCCTCTTCAGGGTAAATCCTTATGGTAAATATATTCTGATAATAATGCTTTTTCTCAGAATCCGGATAGATCAACTTACTTGCCTCTTTGAAATATACGATAATTTCTATTCTTTTCTCTTTTAGCGACTTACCGCTTTCTAAATAAAAAGGAACATTTCCCCATCTGCTGCTTTTTAAAAATGATTTGATTTTAAAATATGTCTCAGTATCTGAATCGGGAGCCACACCTTTTATATCTTTGTAGCCTTCATATTGTCCCCTTATAGCAGATTGCCTGACCAATTCTTTTGTATTTATTGGTATAATTGAATTAAAGACTTCTGCGCGTTTTTTTCTTATTGAACCATCCTCTAAACTTTCGGGACGTTCCATGGTAACAAGAGCAAGCATTTGCAGTAAATGGTTCTGACCCACATCTCTCAATGCGCCAATATCATCATAGTAGGGACCCCTGTTTTCTACATCTTCTTTCTCCAATAATTTTATCTCGACTTTTTCTATGAAATTACTATTCCATATGGGTTCAAAAATCACATTTGAAAATCTAAAAAAGATTATATTCCTTATGGTGTCTTTCGCGAGATAGTGATCTATCCTATAAATTTGCTCTTCGTTAAATAATTTTGCCAGTATTTCATCAAGTTTTACTGCAGTCTCGATATCTCTCCCGAATGGTTTTTCTATCAGGATACGGGTCCATCCTGTTTCATCGCTGCAGGATATTGTCAATCCCGAGATAGACAGGTTATTTAAGATTTCCTGATAAAAATTTGGAGGTACGGCCAGATAATAAAGCTTATTTGCACACATATTCAGTCCATACTCATTCTCGTTCAACCTTTGCCTTATATTTTTATAAGCATTTATATCCACAAAATAGCCTTTCTGATAGGTTATTTTGGTTAGAAAAGCAGTCAAATCCTCTTTTGAGTAATTTGTATTTATATTCTTTAAAGCTTCTTCGACTAAAAAATTTCTGAACTGTTCGTCAGTATAATCCCTTCGTGAGAAACCTATGATCTGAAATATATCCGGCAAGAAACCTTTACGGTATAAATTAAAAAGAGCGGCAGTAAGCTTTCTCCTCACCAGGTCGCCTGTTGCTCCGAATATCACGAAGGTTGTTGGAGTAAGTATCTTATACTTATTGTTTTTAATCATTCCTGCCGTCCGATATGAGATAATAAAACATGCAAAAGATCTTATTTATTAAATATCAAAGAAAATAGCAATTTTAAAGACAATGATAAACCTTTATTTAGGTTCTACATGGATTACGATTTCACTTATATTCCTAAATTTTTTCTTTATATCATCTTCTATTTTTGTAACTATCGAATGCGCCTTCTTAATATCAAGATCTCTCTTGAGCCTGCAGTGAAATGCCAGATTATATAATCCTTCTTTTTCAAGTATAGTAAAATTATGACATGTTTCAGGACTTACGTATAATGATATTTCACTTTTTATATCGGAAATAAATTTTTCGGATTTTTCGGTTATATCATTCCAGGTTTCGCTGCTTCTTGAGTCTTCGATATGAATATATACGCTTCGTATGTTCCCTATCTTTTCTTTAATCTTTTCTTCGGTAACCTTGGTCAATTTTTCGGTTTCTTCAAGTTTCAAATATTTATTCAACTCCATATGAATGGAAATATCAATGTAGTTATCGACATTATATATAAAAATATTGTGAATATCTTTTACATATTGCTGGTTTAATATAATTTCTTTTACGTATTGTTCAATATCGTTTTTGGAAGTCTGGGATCTTGTTTCCAGGATTATTTCCGAATCCAGTATCTTGCTTTTGATTTTACTCTTTATTTTCTCTTTGATTTTTTCGACCTGCGATAAATACAGATTACTTTTCAAATATATTTCAAGATTTATAAACTTGATATTTCCGACTTCATGTATTTTCAATTTATTTACGGATTTTATCTCACTTATATTTTTTAGTATTTCCATAACCCTATCGGTGATCTCTTTTGGAATATAGTCCATTAAATTCCTTACTGTGCTTATTAAGAGTCTTGAACTAAAACCTAAAACAATCACAGAAACGATTATGGAAGCAATTGGATCAGCTAGTTGAAATCCTGTATTGGCCACTAGTAGTCCGATTATTACGATAATAGAACTTACAATATCGCTGGAATAATTTAAAAAATCCGCCTTGAATGCATATGAATTATATCTTCTTGCAGCTCTTCCTATATAGAAGACTCTTATGATATTCAAAATTATGGAAATTATCAGGATCAAAAATACATACCAGTTCAATTTTAATTCAAAATTCCTGTTTATTATCCTGGTAATCGATTTATAGATAATAAAAAAGCACAGGAAGGATATAATGCTGATTTCTAAAAAAGCAGAAAGATTCTCAAATTTTCCATGTCCATAAGTATGATCTTTATCAGCAGGTCTTATCGAGATCCTTATTGCCAGATAGGTTATAAGGACGGTTACGACATCCAGACTGTTGTTTAAAGCCTCCGAAAAGACACCCATGCTATTTGTAAAGTAAGCAACTGCAATTTTTACAATAACCAGAAAAACTGAAATCAGCAGGGAAAAAAGAGCTATATTTCTTTTTTGTGAATCTTCTGGGATTATTGATTTGTCTTTTTTCATGTTACTTAGAATATAAATATTAAAGTAAAAATAATATCTATAGATCTTAAAGTCACGATTTATTTAAATATATTTTTCTTGTCTTGCCGTGCTATTCTAACCTGTCTAATTTTAGTATAAAATATCACTATTTATAAGAGGAAATTTTAATATTTTACCTCTTTTATTTGATCTAAAAATATATTATGAAACCAACTAAAATATGGATATTGGAAAGAAAATCTGATTTTAGTTCCTATACAAGTATAAGATTTAATGAGGTTGCCAGGAATGCAGGTATAGAATTAAAACTGGTAGCTCCCGAAGAAATAGATTTGATCGTCACAAAAGAAGATAAAAAAAGTATTATCTATAATGGTAAGATCATAGAATTGCCTGATTGTTTGATTCCAAGAATCGGAACCGTTACGTATTATGCACTTGCCATTATAAGACATTTTGAAAGATTGGGCGTTTTCATATTGAATCCAAGTCAGAGTATGGAAACAGCAAAAGACAAGCTTTCTACATTACAGCTTTTATCATCCAATAATATCCCAATCCCTAAAACAATGCTTGCCAAGTTTCCTCTTAATACATCCTTCGTAGAAAAAGAATTTTCCTATCCTTTGATAATAAAAACAGTTGTTGGTTCCAAGGGAAGAGGTGTTTTCCTTGTAGAGAATAGAAATAAACTTAATGATCTGGTGAATTTGCTGGAAATTTCCAAGGATCCCAAAACTAATTTAATTTTACAGGAGTTTATCAGTGCCAGCAAAGGAAGGGATATAAGGGTAATTGTTATTGGCGGCAGAGCAATAGGCGCGATGCTTAGAACAGCATCCGATGATAGTTTTAAAGCTAATTATTCTACCGGGGGAAAAGTAATATCTTATAAAATAGATCCCACTATTGAATGGCTTGCCGTCGAATCAGCAAAAATTGTAGGTCTGGACATTGCAGGAATCGATATTCTGTTTGATCAAAATAGTTATAAAGTTTGTGAAGTAAACTCATACCCTGGATTTGAAGGGTTCGAGAAAGCTACGCAAATAAATATACCCGAAGAAATCTTTAAATATATATTGGTCCGTCTGGAAGGAACATCTTCCTAGAAATTTTTCATATCTTAATTGACTTCAAGAGCTCCCAGCGCAGCCTTACGATTAAAAACCCTCATTTCATAAAATATGAATATGCCGGCGATAGATAAAGATAAAAAATCCGCAGCCGGCATTGACAGCCATACTCCATTCAAACCAAAAATTTTTGGAAGTAAATAAATAGCAGGAATCAAAAATAAGAATTGTTTAGTCAATATAATCAGCAGTGATTGTACCACTTTCCCAAGAGATTGGAAAAAACTTGCACTAACCATATGCATTCCCACCAGCGGGAAGAAGATAATCAGTATCCTTAAAGGTAAGATTCCCATCTCTATAAGTGCCGGATCACTGCTAAAAATATTTAAAAAATAACGTGGAAAGAACATCATGGGTATAAAAGCAATCAAGGATATAATAGTGGTCCACATAATTGTTATTCCCAATATTTTCTTTACACGCTGGTATTGTTTTGCACCGTAGTTAAAACTCGAAATAGTAGCGAAACTTTGTGATATCACAACAATTGGCACCTGTATAAACCCAATCATGCGGTAACCTATACCCAGAATAGCTATATCTATATCATTTCCATAAATTCGAAGCGATCTATTAAAAATCAGTATCACTACACTGGTAATGGTCATCATTATAAAACTTGGACAACCTATAAGGAGTATATCCCTCATTTTTTTAAAATCTATTTTAAACATAGGAAGTCTGAATCTATAAATACTTTTACCCCACATATAAAACCAGATTATAAGAATCGTGCTTAATATTTCACCTATAAGTGTAGCGATAGCAGCACCTTTTATACCCATCTTAAAACCAAAAATAAAGACCGGATCAAGTATGATATTTAGTATTGATCCGACAGCAATAAAATACATAGCTGCTCTGGGTTTCCCTTCAGCTCTTACAAAATCATTCGTAGTAATCAAAAACGAAAGAAGTATAAAGCCCGGAAATACAATAACCAGATAATCTTTTGCAAGAGGTATCACTTCCGGTGAAGCACCGAAAAATAACAACACTCTATCGATAAATATATATCCCAGGATTATGAAGACAATGTTGAGAAAGAGATTTAATATGACCCCGTTACCCATAGCATTTACTGCACTCTTCATATCATTTTTACCCAGAGCTCTTGAAATAACCGAGGCGGACCCGGTTCCTATCATTAGCCCGATAGCCATCATCGAAAGCAATATGGGTAAAGCAATAGAAAGAGCCGTTATTCCCAGAGGACCCACTCCCCTGCCTACAAAAATCGTATCTACGATAATGTAAAGGAATCCCGAAAGCAGTCCAAGAATTCCGGGTATCGCAAATTTGAAGAGCAGCTTATTCAGGTTACCTTCCAATATTTGTTTTCTTTGAGAATCCATATATTTATTTTAGGAATCCATTTGCAAAATTAGATGAATATCCGTACGTCCTACCCTTCCAGCTGATCTGAGATTTCCCTCTCTTTTGAAATAAAAGTTTGGAATTCATAAATACCATATAGAATATCGATATAGGATGTAAAAAGATATCAACAATTTTTCCATTTATTTTTATTGTAGCCATTGTCCTCGTGAGTAAAATTGTCAGGATTTGAAACAATCCCATTAATAGATTTGCATAGAACAATGTGTCTATCCTGAATTCAATAAATAGCAGAAGTGCCGGCAATATAAATGGCAGCAAAAAGAAAACAAACATAACAAGAATAATCAATGAAACTGCAAATTTACTGTTGAAATTTCCAAGAAAGATCCTGCAAAAGCCTTCGTATATTTCGCTGAAATTATTGTATAATCTGGTCGAATATATCCTTCTTCCATTAAAGATCATGAATTTATAACCCTTCCTGATAAACAATTTAGAGAGAGCAGTGTCTTCCACGCAGCTGTTTTTTATACCCCTATGTCCTTTCATGCTCCGGTAAATATTTCTTTTTACGATCAGCAAACTTCCTATACCACTGCCGAATACGGGGATTTTAGATTTTCGGATAAATATCAGAGGTGGAATCAAAATTTGAAAATTCGTCAGATTGATAACCATTCTCTCATGAAATGATTTCATGACCTGCTCGGGGCATGCCGATAATAAATCGAGTTTTTCATCGACAAGACAGCTTATTGCGCTGGTCACGGATTCTTTTTTATGTATGGTATCCGCATCGGTGAAAAACAGATATTTGCCCTTTGACTTTTTAAATAATTGATAACAGGCATAAGTTTTACCGGTCCATCCTTCTGGTAATGGTTTGCCATTGATCAATTTTACATTTTTATGAATATTTGAGATCTCTTCGACTATCTTTGCTGTTTCATCCGTGGAATTGTCATTGAGTACCAGAATCTCCGTATTATCATAATCCTGCTTTATTAAGGAAAGCAGACATTTCCGGATGTTTTTCTCTTCATTTCTTGCGGGTATAAGAATCGAGATAAGAGGATTCTCTTTTTTTATTTTATCCGGGAGTTTGTAATTGGTTATATCCTTGAAAAGAATAGAATTAATAAGAAAGTTAATGAAAAATACAAACAGCATAAAGGATACTATTATATTGTAAATTAAGAGTATCATTTCAAAACAATAATTAATTTCTTATTATTGAATCCTGTAAACTTCTTACGGAGATATTATTATATCATAGCATTTAATCTAAATTCATAATCTTTTATATATCCAAACAATTACTGCTTCTTTTTGGGATTTTCAAATAACCTGATATTTTATCCTTCATTAAAAAAATAGTAAATTATCATTAGAATGGTTTTATTTTTTATTTAAAAAACATCAATCCAGAATAATATCACTTAGTTCGATATCGGATACTCTGAAAATAAATTCCTGCTCTGTGCGGGGAACCTTGTCACTATCCCATGAAAACAGGAATCCGTCATAATAATAACTTCCCCAGTCCATTGTCTTGTTTTCATATAAATACCCGGAACCCTTTTCCGTGGTAATATCCAGATAATAATTAGCGGACATAAAATCGTCTTCCGGTGTAATATCTACAGGTATCCATCCGTAACCAGGCAGTTGAATTTCAACCCAGGCATGTCCCGTATCTATTTCCTTTTCATCTTCAAATAGGATAGTATACACAGGAATACCCGCTGAAAGTCTTGCAGGTATGCCCGCTGCTCTTAAAAGAGCTGTGTAAAGTATGGCATAATCGCTGCATACTCCTTTTCCTCTTTCCAGTATTTCAGATGCATAAAGAAATTCGTAATCTTCTTCTTCGGCCCGGGGAAAATCATAGTAAAGATTCCGGATCACGAAATTATATAAAATTCTTGCAATTTCTACCGGATCCGTCACATTTCTGGTAAGCGATTGCGCAATATTAAGGATTTCAGGATTATCAGAATCAATAAACAAGTCATCGGAAGTACATGATATAAAATCAGGGTCATCTGTATCATAACCTGAATAATTACCTTTGATATCTTCATAACTGAATTCATAAATCGTTGCATCTATAACAACCGATACAGTCAAGTTTTTTCCTCCCGGTAGTTCATCATCGATTTCAAAATGCAGGAGAGAATTCCAGTTATTATCGAATAATTCATCAAAATCCGCATAATTTGCCGAGTAATCATTTATTATCTGATATGGATAATAGGACTGCGGGATCCTTATGAAACAATTTATACTTTTAAGGTTTTCCATACTATTATTAAGAAGTGTATATTCTATTTCTACTTTAAAATCATGCCGGATAGAAGATGTGATAGGTAAATCAGTTTCCACAACATTTATTTCTTCTGTTTCCTTAGTATTTTCTACTCCGTCCGATACAGTAAGACTTACTTCATAGACTCTGGGACTATCAAAATAATGATTAAAGGTTTTTTCATCCGATTCTTTAATGCCATCTACCTCCCATAAATATTCCAGTTCATCTCCGTCAGGATCGAATGCTCCCTCTGCGCTAAAATATACCGGATTTTTTATTTGATAATTGACACCATCCAGCCTGTCTCCGGATATTTCTATTACGGCTTTTGGAGGAAGATTCTCGCCCTGTATATCGGTATACGAATTTTCTTCTTCTACGGACTTACCGGATAGTTCCACAACGGCCATCCCTTCGAATCCACCTGCAATATATCCGTAATTACCCTCGATTGTTATATCATAAGAAGTCCCACCGGTATTCAAGCTATCTGCAATTACCGGGTTATTGCCATCTTTTACATCTACGACGTATATTCCTCCCGATAAGGTGGATACGTAAATATAATCACCCGCGCTGTCAATTTCCCATGCTCCGCCCGGAATCTCACATTTTCCAACAGTCTTTAAGTCTGATAAATCTCCAATATCCACTATTTGAAGCAGGCTTTCATTATAACTCACATTATCCTCATCACTCCTAGAGCTTGAAATATAGGCATGGTTTTGAGTAACATACAGACCCCATGAATTTGAAGGGATACTGCATGAATTTATTATTTCGGGACTATTTTTATCTTCTATATTTATGACAAGCAGCTTGCTTTCATCCATATATTCGCTTTTCTCGTAATCATAGAAATTGACATTTACACAGGCTATATCATTTTCTACCCATACACTCGAAGGCAACCCGTCTATTTTAAACTCACTGATTATTTCGGGACTCCTTTTTTCCGAAATATCGACTATTTCCAGATTGCTTGTCTCTTTGGTTTCATCTTCAATAACAGTATTAATATATGCATAATCCTCATCTATAAACATGCCGTATGCAGATTTATTATTATTTTCTCCTGTATTATAGTTACCGACCAGTCTGGGATTCTCCTCATCCCTTATATCCACTATATAGAATCCGCAATTAGTTTGGACATCGTTATAATCATTACTTATCCATTCCGTATAAGAAATATATGCATAATCACCTTCGACGATTACGATATTCGCCGATTCTACACCTTTACACCTTCCTGCTATCTCAGGATTTTTCTTATCTTTGATATCTATTACATAGAGAATGCCGAGATCATTCGTGAGGTATGCATAATTGCCGCTTATATTTATATCTATAGCCTGACCGGGTATATTTATTCTGCCTATAAGATGTGAATCAGGAATACCCGAAAATACTCCCGCATTCACAGGTTCTTCATCCCTTCCGCTTTTGCAGGAAGTAAGATACGAAACCGAAATAAATATTATTATCAATAATAATATTTTCTTGATTTTTGACTTTGGTCCCTTCATATTTTTATGCAGCAATGCATGTCTTGTCTTTTGACTTTTTATTCATCCATTTTGGGGATATCTTCTTTGTTTTCTTTTAAATCTTCCAGGGGAGGAAGTTCATTTAGACTTTCTATACCTATAAGTTCCAGAAATCTTTCTGTTACTTTATATAAAATAGGATTTCCGGGTTCTTTAAGTCTGCCTGCATCTTTTATCAAACCTTTATCCACCAGTGTCAGTATTACACTATCGGTTCTGACACCCCTTAGTTCAGCAATTTGCGTCCTTGTAACAGGCTGCCTGTAACAGATAATTGCCAGGGTCTCCAGTGCAGCCTGGGAAAGATAGGTTCGTATATTGGATTTAATGAATTTTATAAGCACCTCACTTAATGAGGGATTTGAATATAACCTGAATCCACCGGCCACTCTTTTAAGAATGAATCCTCTGTTATCATCGACATATTCCTCTTCCAGAATTTCTATTATTTCGCATACTTTCTTCTCGCTTGTCCCCAGCGCAGTTGATATTTCTCTGGACCTGACTATACCTTCAGAAACAAAAAGTATGCCTTCTATACAGGTTTTTAACCATTCTTTTTCTTTTTTTAACCGCATATTATTATCGCTGCTCATTAAATGTTGGACCTTTTTTATATTATTTGATTCTTTTTATGATAATACTGCCGAAATTTTCAAACTGAATAATATCTATTTCATTCTTCTTATAAAGTTCCAGCAGTGACAGGAAACTTATTATTTTATCGATAACCTTTTCATATTTTGAAGCTATTTCTTTAAATGTTATATTATCCTTAAGCGATAATAATTTCTTTATTCTTTTCATCTCTCCGAATATATTTATACCCGACTTTTGATTATAAATACTTTCCAGATCCAATCTTTCTTCACTATATTTAATAAGTTTCGAAGCTATAAGTGACAATTCCTCGATGTTTATATCCCTTGTAAAATCAGGCAGCAGACTTAAAAATTCTTTTTCGATAGGAGCTTCTCTTATGAAGTACAAAGACTCTTTTTCATAGATGCTCCTCAAGTAATTGGATATTTTTTTAAAGATTCTGTACTCTTCTTCCCTTTTTTTTAGAATTTCGATATTTAATATATTTTCGTCCTCAGCGGCAGCCTCATTCTTCGAAGGAAGCAGTGATCTTGATTTTATTTCCAGCAGTATAGATGCAACATATATAAATCCTGACAGAGTATCAAATAATAGGTTTTTTTTATCTTTAATATAGGAAATAAAATCTCTTATGATGGTGCTTAAACTGATTTCATAAATATCTTCTTTTTTTTTCTGGACCAGATCCAGAAGCAGATACAGGGGACCTTTAAATTTTTTATATTCTACTAAATAATCTTTTACTTCTGTGCAATTTTCCAATCTAATCTATACCCATCTTTTTCCTTACATCAGATATTGTCTTATCAGCAATTTTTCTAACATGTGTTTTACCTTCTTCCAGAATATCATAGACATAATTCAGATTTTTCTTTATCTTGTTTCTCTTTTCCTGAAAATCTACTAAAGATTCATAAATCAAGTTAGAAATCTCTTCCTTACATTTAGTGCATCCGATTTTTCCCTGCTTACATCTTTCTTCTATTCCCTCTATACCTTTTTCTTTATATATTTTATAGAAATCGAATACATTGCAAACTGCCGGGTTACCGGGATCTTTAAGGTGTATCCTTTTTGGATCTGTTATCATCATTGCAACTTTACTGCGAATGGTCTCAAAATCGTCTGATAGGAATATTGCATTATTATAACTTTTGGACATCTTGCGTCCATCTATTCCCGGAACCCTTGTGGCTTTTGAGAGCATTTCTTTTGGCTCCATAAAATATTTCCCGTAAAGATAGTTGAACCTTCTTGCTATTTCTCTGGTAATCTCAAGATGCGGCAGCTGATCCTCTCCGACCGGTATTATATCTGAATTGACTATGAGTATATCTGCGGCCATAAGTACAGGATAAGATAAAAAACCGAGTGTGGATATGTCTTTTGATTTCAACTCGGTCATTTGTTCCTTGTAAGTGGGGCAGCGTTCCAGCCAGGATAATGGAGTTATCATCGAAAAATAAAGAGTCAATTCCGATACCTGAGGTATATCCGATTGCCTGTATAGATGTGTCAGTACAGGGTCTATTCCCAGGGCAACTAGATCTATAACGCATTCAATCAGATCGGATTTTATATTCTTAGGATTTAAATATTCTGTCGATAATGCATGCCAATCAACCAGAAAGAAAAAATTTTCATAATCTTTCTGATATTTGATCATATTGCTGATATTTCCATGCAGATGACCCAGATGCAATTTACCTGTTGGCCTAAATCCGGTAAGCATTTTCTTCTTCATTTAAGTCTCCATATCCTCCTATTCTCTAAGCAATAAGATATTGCCACCATATACAAATATCGTAAATAAATTTAAATACAGGTGATAATACTGTCCAGAATACTCTTCCGCCAAGGAATATAAATATAAAAATGAAAATAAAGCCGTACCTTCCCAGATTTAGAAATCTGAACATTGCCTCGTCAGGAAGAAAAGATGCCAGTATTTTTGAACCATCGAGAGGCGGTATTGGTATAAAATTAAAAATGGCCAAAAAGATATTTATGTATATAGCATTCCTGAAAATCTCGCTTACGAGATCGAATGTTTTATAGCCAAGAGTATCCGATACCGTTATCCCATTAGATAATTTGATGTAAATATAGAAAAAAAGTCCGTATATCAGACCTATAAAAAAAGCAAAAATAAGATTTGCCGCAGGACCGGCCAGAGAGGTGTAACGAAGCCCTCTTCTGTAATTTCTAAAATATGAAGGATTTATGGGAACCGGTTTGGCATAACCAAATACTATACCGGAATTAATAAGTAAAAGCAGAAGCGGCAGAAGTATACTCCCAAACAAATCTATATGCGCTATTGGATTAAGAGTGAGCCTTCCCAGGTTTCTGGCAGTGGGATCACCGCTCCTGTAAGCTATATATCCATGGGCGTATTCATGTAAAACAACACCTATGATCAAACCGGGCAACCATGTGACCAGTTGTTTTAAAAAGTCGATTATTGCCTGTCCCAGACCAGCCATATTATCTCACCTTCCTCATTCTATGACCTTATACCATACCAAAATATATTAAATTTGCAAATATTATTATATGCTCCATTTAAAGCCATTATCATTAAATAAATCCACTCAGATTTGCTAGGTCAGCTCGATTTTCTTTCTCTGGGATGGTATCTGAAATATATATCTTTTATATGTTCTTTATCCAGAGAGGTATAAATTTCTGTCGTAGAAATATTGCTGTGGCCGAGTAATTCCTGTACGGTCCTTATATCTGCTCCCCTCTGCAGCATATGAGTCGCAAAACTGTGCCTGAAGATGTGAGGATATAGATTCTTATTCAGGTTTATCTTCCTTGCATATTTTTTTAATATTTTCCAGAATCCCTGTCTGGTTATTCGTTTACCGCTTCTGTTTAAAAATATATAATCGGATCGATATTCTTTCTTAATTTTAAATCTGCTTGTTCTAAGGTATTTTTCCAAAAATGATAAAGCTTTTCCACCTATTGGCACTATCCTCTCTTTGTCTCCCTTGCCAATAAACCTAAGTAATTCCTCATCCAGATCAATATTTTGCATTTTTAAGTTTACTATCTCACTCACTCTAAGTCCGCATGAATACAATATCTCAAGCATTGCCCTATCTCTCATCTCAAGAGCGGTCGAATATGGTACACTTTCAAGAAACTTTTCTACTTCTTCTATTTTTAACACTACAAGAATTTTTTTTAGCTTTATTGGATTGTTAACCTGAACCCAGGGGTTTTTATGGCATTTGCCGTTTATTACCAGAAATTTATAAAAACTTCTTAGTGTCGATAACATTCTTGATATAGATGATTCGGACTTATCTTCCTCGTGTAATATTTGAAGAAAATCCAATATCTGTTCCTTTGAAAGCTTATAATGATTATTGATTTTGCTGTCTTCCAGAAATACTGTGAATCTTTTTAAATCTCTCAGATAAGAATCAATTGTGTTGGGGAGGAGCAGTTTTTCAAACCTTAAGTATTCTCTATACCCTGCTATATCGTTTCCAATGCTTTTATTTTTTATCTTTTCCAATAATTTTTATATTAAATTTAAATAATCCCTGGATAGAAGTATGCCGATAATAGTTTTAGCGTCATTGATTTTCCCGTTTTCTATATAAGCCAGTGCATCTTTCATTTTTAATTCGACTACGGCCAAAAATTCGTCCTCATCCAGATTGTTTTCTTTTCTCTCAAAATCAATAGCCAGATATAAGTATAATATTTCATTACAAAAACCAGGAGATGTATAAAAAGTAGTTAAATGTATAAGTTTCCCTCCTGCCGCACCTATTTCCTCTTTTAATTCCCTTTTCGCGCAGTCCCTACTGTTTTCATTTTTGCCCAGCTTCCCTGCCGGTATTTCTAATAACACCCTTCCCAGGGGATATCTAAACTGCTTTACCAGGATTATTTTACCCTCTTTGCTTACAGGGATAATACCCACTGCACCCGGGTGGCTGACTTTTTCTCTGGTAACAACTTTATTATTGGGCAATTTTACTTTATCGACAAATAATTCGATTATTTTCCCTCCGAAAATTTTTTTTGAGCTTATTTTTTTTTCAAAAAGTTTTTTCATCAGAATTTATAATTCTTATAATGTTTATTTGATCATAGATCTACATATTTCAAGTATCAATCCGGCAAGTTTCTCTAACTGCCTGACTGCTACAAATTCCTTATTTGTATGGATGTTCTCCATTCCATTGCTCAGATTTAGCGATATTTTTCCTTTAGAGTTAAAGATATTGATATCACTACCACCTCCCGAAGACACTATTCTATGTTTTATTCTTAATTTTGCCATGGCAGCTTTAACTATCTGTACCGGAATCTCCTCTTCCCTGATCTCATATCCATCATATTCCCTTACAATTTCATAATCCAGACGAGATCCTATTTTAGCAGCACCTTTTTTTAGTTCACCGATCATTTCTTCTGTGATCTTTCGAAGCTTTTGCAGTTTTAAACTCCTTGCCTCAAGCTCCAATTCCGTATTTTCTGCAACTATATTTCTGGCAGAGCCTCCTTCTATTTTTCCTACATTAGCAGTGCTTTCCTTATCTATTCTGCCTATTTTCATATTTGCTATCGCGACAGCAGCAGCCTTTATGGAATTTATCCCCTTTTCAGGTTCTATTCCGGCATGAGCTGATTTTCCTTTAAATCGCGCATAGATTGAATTTTGATAGGGTGCTTTATTTATTATTGAACCAATGTTTCCATCGCTATCGAACGCAAAGCCATATTTTGCCTTGATCAAATCCATATCGATGCATTTCGATCCAAGAACTCCGATCTCTTCGGAAATGGTAAAAATAATATAGATATCTGAAGTAAAAATATTTTTTTCCTTTATCACATCCAGTACTTCTAAAATTGCGGCAACTGCTACCTTGTCATCTCCACCCAATATGCATTCTTTGTTTTTATTTAATATTTTTCCGTCCTTTATTTGCGGTATGATATCCCCGTTCAAATTTACCGTATCGAGGTGCGCTGAAAGAAAAATCGGTTTGCTGCCTGACGGATTCTTGGAGCGGTATAATGCGATTATATTTCCTGCATTGCTTCCAAATTTTTTTCCACATTTGTCAATTTTGACTTCAAGGCCCAACTTTTTAAGTTTTCTTCCTACGTAATCGACTATTTCCTTTTCGTTTTTTGATGGACTTTTTATTTTTAGAAGTTCAATAAATGTTTCAAGGAGTCTTTTTTTATTTATCATACTTTACCCTTTTTAATATTTAAAATTTTCCAGGTCTTTCTTATTATCATCTTTTAAAAATTTTAAAAATATTTACGAAGATGATGCCGGCAGCAAGCACCGCAGCAGATATTATTGCGGAACTCAAAACAATCTTTATAAAGAAATCGTAAAAGAAACCAAACGGGAATAGGGTTATTATGAGAGAACTTTCAGGGAAAGTAAAATTACCCTGTGGGAAAAATATAAGATGAAAATTATCAAATAAAACAGGGAAATTCTTCCCAAGCAGATACAGGATTGCGATAAAAAGGAGTATGGTTACCGATGATATTATGAATGTTTTTCCAAGATCCCTTATGAAGATTTTAAAATTTTTATCTATCATCAGTATACTTCCAGTAATAATCAATAAAATGCTTGAAAAATATAAAATGAATATCTTTGCCAGCAGTTCCCTTACATCGTTAAGATGACTTACTTCGTCGGGTGTAAAAGAGGCAACTGTACTTTTGCTTTCTTCTGAATATCTTACCTGAAACGAAGGATCAAGGTAGTCCAATTCCTCTTCATATTTAAAATACTTAAAAATCTTTTCCGTGACATCCAGTACATCCTCTTTATTCAACACGGAAAATACATTATTTTCTTCATATAAATCCACGTAGTGGTTCAGATTGAAAACGTTACAAAAAAGCGGCGTAAACAAAATTATTATAATAAGTAAAATAGAATTTATTAAAATCAAAGTTATTCTAATCTTGCCTGTTTTAAAATTCATATTTATTTCTTTTTCTGGGACGAATATTTTATAGAGGCGCCTATAAAATCTCTAAATAGAGGATGTGGTCTATCGGGCCTAGATTTAAATTCAGGATGGAATTGAACCGCAACAAACCAGGGGTGATCTTTTATCTCAACTATTTCTGCCAGATTCTTGTCCGGATTGACTCCGGTTACTATCATTCCTGCTTTCTCCAGTTTATCCCGGAAATCATTGTTTAATTCATACCTGTGTCTGTGTCTTTCATAAATGATTTTTTCCCTGTAAGCTTTATAAGCATTGGAATCAATTCTCAATCTGCATTTAAAACTGCCCAGTCTCATGGTCCCGCCTTTATCATTTATATTTTTCTGATCATACATCAAATCGATAACAGGATTTGTCGTATCCGGGTCAAATTCGGTACTGTTCGCGTCCTTTAAGCCGAGCACATTTCTTCCAAATTCGATTACCGCACATTGCATCCCAAGGCATATCCCCAGAAAAGGTATTTTTCTCTCTCTTGCACATTTTATTGCGTTTATTTTTCCATTTATTCCTCTAAATCCAAAACCATAAGGCACCAGTATGCCGTCCATATTGATAAATATATTATCATCCGGACAGCTTTCATCAAGGAGTTCAGAGTTTATCCATGTCAACTTGACATTTTTCTTGAAAAAATACCCTCCATGGTTTAGAGATTCCACTATGCTTATATAAGCATCTTTTAATTTTGTATATTTACCGACTATTCCTATTTCCACTTGACCATCCAGATGATGTATCGTACTCACGAGTTTTTTCCAGCTTTTAAGATCGGACCTTCTGGTTTTCAATTTCAATTTTGATAATACTCTGGAATCAAGCTTTTCTTTCTGAAGCATCAAAGGAACCTCGTAAAGATGTCTGACGTCAATGGCTTCTATGGTATCTTCTTTTTCTATATCACAGAAAAGGCTTATTTTATCTTTTATGCTGTCAGTTAATTTTGTTTCACTTCTGCATATTATAATATCGGGCTGAATTCCTATACTTCTTAGTTCTTTTACGCTGTGCTGGGTTGGTTTTGATTTTAGTTCCTCGGTAGTCTTTAAATAAGGTATATAGGTAACATGGATATAGAGAACATTTTCTTTCCCTACATCCTTCTTAAACTGTCTTATCGCTTCCAGGAAAGGCAGGCTTTCTATATCCCCAACTGTCCCTCCGATTTCAGTAATTACGATATCGGTTTCTCTTCTCGTCAAGGTCTTTTTGATGCTTGCTTTTATTTCATCCGTCACATGCGGGATCACCTGTATGGTAGCTCCCAAAAACTTGCCTCTTCTCTCATTATCGATGACATCTTTATAAATTCTTCCTGAAGTAAAATTATTATATTTGGATAGATCTTCATCAATAAATCTTTCATAATGTCCCAGATCAAGATCGGTTTCACCTCCGTCATCGGTAACAAAAACCTCTCCATGCTGAAGGGGGTTCATGGTTCCCGGATCGATGTTTATATACGGATCAAATTTTTGTATGGTAACACTATAACCTCTTGACTTTAAAAGTCTTCCCAGAGATGCTGAACATATACCTTTCCCCAGCGAGGACAGGACTCCCCCGGTTACAAAAATAAACTTAGTTTTCAATTTTAATCTTCCTCTCTGTTAAATCACATTTAATTGTATTACATTTATCCAGAAGTTCTTCGGCATGCTTAACTGAAATATCACTTTCTTCCAGCCCGCTCATCATGCGGGAAATTTCTTTTATCTTACTTTCTAAGTCCAATTTTTTTATCTTTATCTTGGTTCTTTTACCGTCAGTGAACTTATCAATGAAATAATGGGTATCGGAAAAACATGCGATTTGTGCCAGATGAGTAATTGCTATTACCTGACAGTACTCTGATATCTTATATAATTTTTCTCCGACAATAAGTGAAACTGCTCCACCGATACCGGCATCTATCTCATCGAATATCATAGTGGTAATGTTATCTACGGATCCTATTACCGATTTTAAAGCAAGCATGATCCTGGATATTTCCCCGCCCGAGGCAATTTTTCTGAGCGGCCTTTCTGTTTCTCCCTTATTCAAAGATATTAAAAATTCTATATCATCTATTCCATTTCTGGTAAATCTTATCTTTTCTCCTTTTATTTCTATCCCGTCATCACTGACATTATCGCCTTTAATAAATTTATGCTCTGGCAGAAAGGAAACGGATTTAAAACCGAGATCTATGAGCTCGTCAGTAACTTTATTTTTAAGATCCAGTATTATCTCCTTTCTCAATTCACTTAAAGCCAGACCTTTTTCTATTAAGACATTCCTGGCTTCATCATGCAGGATTTTCTTTTTTTCAATCTCACTATCCAGATTCTCGAAACTATCTATCTCTTCCTTTAATTTTTCTGCGTGAAGGTTTATCGATTTCAAATCAAGGTTATATTTTCTCTTTATTTCTGTCAGCTTGAACAACCTTTCCTGAATACTATCCAGTCTTTCCGCACTGAAATCAAAATCTGCAAGATAATCATTCAGATAACGATTTATTTCTCCAATAAGATCGCTAACAGAAGCTATTTGACTTCTGAATTTATTAAACTTATTATCAATTTCAGCAAGTTCCTCTATATTTTTACCAAGAACAGCAAGTTTATCGATGATCGATTGACTATTTGCATCTTCTCCTTCCAGGATCTTCTTACCTTCTGATGCCAGCTTGTAAATCTTTTCATAATTTTTAAGGATCCTTACTTCATTTTCCAGAATCTCTTCTTCGTTCTCTTTGATATTCAAATTTTTTATCTCTTCATATCTGTAATTTAAATCTTTTAGTTTTTCTTCCCTGATATCCCTTAATTCTTTTAACCTTAAAAATTCTTCCTTTTTTTTAAGGTACTCTTCCAGTTTTAGGAAATATTCTTTCTTTGCAGGCGATATCCTTTCACTGCCGAACCTGTCCAGCATCTCTATATGAGTCTTATGATCCAGTAAATATTGATGGTCATGCTGACCATGGATATCCAGAAATAACTCTCCTATTTTTTTTAGACTTCCAACCTGTGTAAATATCCCATTTATAAATGTCCTGTTTCTTCCAACCCTTGTTAGCTCTCTCGTTATTACCATATCATCGGATGCATCGTCTTTCTGGATTAGATTTTGAGACAGTAAATAATCTGACACCGCCGGGTTATCTCTGAAATCAAAATACCCCTGAACCATTAGATTATCTGCACCATCTCTTATTAAATCGATATCCGCACGTTCTCCGATAAGCAGATTTATAGCTTCGATTATAAGAGTTTTTCCTGCTCCTGTTTCTCCGGTGAGGATACTCAAGCCCTTCCCAAATTTTATTTTGACGTCATCTATTATTGCAAAGTTTTTTACCTGTAATTCTTTTAGCATATTTATAAAACCACTGATCTATGCTTATTTAGATTCTTTCAATAAATTTTTCTTTAAATACTTTAAAAAAGGTATCTTTATTAAAAGTTATAAGCTTTAATTTTGATTTGGATTTCTTTACTTTGAATATATGATCCGGTTTTATGCTAACCCGTGCAGTTTTACCATCGACACCTATGCTATCCCTCTCATTTCTGGAGCTTATCATTATTTCCAGTTCATTTTCGGGGCTTAGAATTATGCTTCTGCTTAGTAATGTATGAGGACATATAGGAGTTATAATTATAACTTCACTTTTTGGCTCTACGATCGGTCCGCCTGCCGA
>Ga0209323_10000301_pt1 | contig 31383 bp, 58 predicted proteins | sample Rifsed19ft2_FD_184014 | JGI IMG/M metagenome (GOLD analysis project Ga0209323, IMG submission 184014) | Soil microbial communities from Rifle, Colorado, USA - sediment 19ft 2 (version 2) | ecosystem: Environmental > Terrestrial > Deep subsurface > Rock core/Sediment | place: Rifle, Colorado...
TGGTGCGCTACGAACTTCCCGGCCAGGATTACCGGATCCTTGTTGGAGCTCCTCAGCCTGTCGGCCTGGTTAACTGTCCACCCGGTCCAGGACTCGACTGTGGTCTGGAACGACCTCTCGAATCTCCGAATATGCTGAAGCTGAGCGGGGGGGGTGGATTCCTCGCGCGCACCCGCATGCGCGCGACCCCCATCCTGTTCCTGATCCTGATCCTGATCCTGAGGCGAAACCTGACCTAAACCAGCCTCCAACCAACCAGGAACCTGCTTGTAACGGTTAGCGTGTTGTTTGACCCAGGTTCTAAGATATTGTAATGCTTGTGTTTTTAGGGTGCACTCCGGAACGAGCTCGACATGGGTTCCCCAACTGATCAGGACGTTTAGGTTAGCGGGCTGATTGCTCGGAATTTCAACCGCATTGGGGACCCAAATCACCCCAGCATCCCAGTCCGAAATAACCCGGGCGAAACCGTTTCGACCTGGTTCCCTTCCGAGCTCATCGAACGTCTTCCGGAACTCGTCCAAACCGAACCGAAACTCTCGGGCCATCCCAGCTTCGTTTGCGGCCCACAGGCCAGCAACGGGTGTAACGTGCGGGCCGGTCAAGATCCGGAACCACAGAAGCTGAGCCTCGTGGCTTAGGCCACGAAACCAAGAGTCGGCATTCAGCTTCCTGTCGATGGTCGAATAGAGGCTCATCTCGGTCTCCACTGCACTCGGTTGGTCGCCTTCGCCCACAGGTCCAAAACCCCCTCTGGGTGCCCCAGATGGCCTTCTCGCACGCCGCATACTCGGCACCGCCAGCACCCATCCTCAGACAGGACCGACGTGTGTCCGCAGCTCAGGCAGCCGAACAGGCGCGCCGGGGACCATTCGTGCCACCCGTTGGGCCCATTGGGTTCGCCGATTAGGCCGATTACAGAGTGAGCCGATCCGGTGTCGAGCAACCCGGACCCTACTATCAGCGCGTCACCCTCCCAGCCGGAGTCACCAACCTTCCCGGTGTGCGCCCGGAGCTCATCGAGCGAGTTGCATCCTTTTACCTCACAAAGCACACCACCGGCATCGAGCTTCAGGACGAAGTCTGGGACGTACCAAATTAAGTCATGAGGCTCGTACTCCCAGGGCCACCCGAGCTCGTCGAAGAAAGCAGCCCATCTGGCTTCCGTGCGGCTACGGAAGCGGATCCCTCGGTACGTGGTCTGAATTGCCGTAACGTGCCTAGATTGGATGCGAAGGTTCACGTACCACACCCCTTCCTCTCGAGCGCCCTTCTTGCCGACTTGATAGAACGGAACGGGCGGCTAGGGGAGCGTAACCAAACCGCTTTTCCCACGAGTGTTTTGGTCATCACAACGGCCCAGCCGCCACCGAACTTCCGTTTGCGCCGGCCGATGATGTAAACCGCGAAGTCTCCGCGGTATCCAGTGACCTTCACGATTCGACCGCTCTGAATCGCGAGCTCCTCCTTCAACGCGCTGGAAGCCGCCTCCATCAACTCCAGGAAACTTCGAAAAGCGCCGATCAACTCCAGGAAACTTCGAAAAGCGCCGACGTTCCATTCGGCTACTCCGGTTACCATTGAGACCATAGTTTGGTCCGGGCCGCTCGCGGTGTCGTAACCGATCTGCACGTTCTCGACCGGGATCTCGGTGCCGTCGATGAAGAGCTTGGCGTTGCGGAATTCCATCACGCCGCTTTTCTGCCTCGACGCGGCTTCGGCGGAAGCTGCTTGTTTGGAGCCCCCCAAGGGAGCCACGGCTGGTAGGACGTTCCCTCGAACTTGCGACGCATCATGTCGCGCCAGTGCTCCCATGAATGGGCGTTTTCTGCAGCGAACAAACAAATTCCGATCGTTCGATCTAGGAGCTGTAGCCCGTCGTCGTTGAGGTTTTCGTAGTCGTGGTGGTCGAGCTCACTGTTGAGCTTCCGTCGATGCTTTTGGCATCCTGGAAGCGCCCAGTCGTAGACCATCCCACACGCCCCTCGGGCCCATGGGGGCGCCGTCCCGCCGTCGTAGACCTCGGACCTGAGCGTTGCTAACGCCGATAACAGGGGAACGAATCTAGGCTGCAGCTTCCTCGGGAGGTCCCGGAAGCAAATCTCGATCAGTCGGGCAGCCGCGAATCCACCGACCTTGAGTGCCTCGAAGAACGAGATCAGGGCCCGCAGTACCTCGGCACCGCGCTTCGTCTCGGACCGGCTGGCGACGAAGAGCGCGGCCTCCTCGGTGAGCCAGTATTCGGTAACCATTCTACCGAACTGCGGAGCGCTTCCGGCCGATGCTCCGGCGCGCGCCTGTACGGCGCAAACGTCGGAATCATTCAGGTTTTTGGTATCAAGCTCTTGCTTGATGAGCTTCCGGATATCCCTCGATCTGGACAGCTCCAGGAACGCTCCGAGGTCCAGATCGAGCACACGGGGACGCCCGTCCGGGAAGTCGGTGCGGGCCCGCATTGGGAGCGGGCCAGTGATGTCCGTCGTCGCGATCTGATGGGGTTGCTTCTTCTTCATGGTGTTTGCTCCTTCTGTCTTCACGCCGCCTTCTCCGCTCCCGGCAGAACCGCTGCCAACTGGTACCGCAGCCACCGGAGGAACGCCGCCGGGGTGTCCGCGTTCTTCCACGCCCGGTCGACCTCGAGCAGGACGGAGGCGCGCTCGGCGACCAGGATCTTGTGCCTGGCGTCCAGCTGCTGGGGGCCCTTGGGAGCGCTGGGGTTCCCGCCTTTCTGGCGAATGCGCTCCTTGACCACGCAGAGCTCGCACTTGGCCATTCCGGCCATCAGGGGCCGACCGTCGTAAGGGCAGAGGCCTTGGCGTCTGTACTGGGCTCGGCGCTCCCGCTGCCTGGACCTCTGCCGGAGCCTCTCGGCTTTGGCGACGGCTGCCGCGGCGTGGTCGGCGCGAACGTAGAAGACCAGGACGCCGTCGGGCAGTGCCCGGTCGAGCTCCAGGCACGAGTCAAGCGTGCCGTCTGGTTTGAATTCGACGCGGAAGGTCTTCATGGTGCGGACTCTGTTGTCACCCACCGCATCGTCGCGCCCGGGGGATACTCGCCGCGTTGGCACGCTTCAAAGTCTGCTGCTGGAAGCATGACTGGTCGAGCAAACACTGCTGTATGGCGAGCGTGCTGCATTCCTGGTGAGTACCCGTAGTCGACGAAGAACCACGACTCGTCGCAGACGGCTGCAAACGCGGCTCCGGCGGCCAATCCACGCGCTCTGTGCTCCGGGTCCTCCGGGTACGCACAGGGGCCGAGGCCGTGGCTCGCATACGGCGAGTGGCCGCAGTCCAGAACGTACTTGATGCACCACGCGAGGTAACGCGAGTTCCTAGCGCGATCGGCAGGAGTTCCGTTGAAAGGCGACTGGACGTCGATTAAACGTCGCTTTGTAGATGTTTCCATGAACGCCCTTTACAAATTGCACAGACTTGGCTTGCGGAAACGCCGAATCTGAATCCGATAGCTGCATAAGTGAGCCCCTGCTTTCGTAAGACAACGAGCTCTTTAGCTTGAACGTCTGTTAGCTTCGATATGCAGCTCCGTTCACCACGAATCACCTTCTCAGGTTGCCGGTGTGTCCAATGGTTTGGACCGCGTGCTAATCGCTCCGCATGAATTCTAGATCCGCTACGGTCTCCCCGGGCAATACGTTCTGGATGCTTCTTCGATCCGTGTCTATCTCCACGAGCAAGCAAGTCCGGACGCCTACGTGAATAGTGATTGTCACCAGTTCTGACTTTGATTCGTCCTTTTTGAATCATGTCAGCCGTATTTTCTTGCGTGGTACCCAGCCGAAGGTGTGCTGGATTACAGCAAGGTGGGTTATCACATGAATGCATCACGCAAAGGCCATGTGCAATCGGACCATTCGCAATGATCCATGCCACTCTCGATGCTCGATTAGACTTCCATTGTTTTGGCCCAAGTACACCATATCCGTTTCTGTCTACACCACGCTTCCAGGGCCAACATGCGCTTGGTCCCCCAGACATATCGACATCGATCCAAAAATCATCCACACAGGTGCGGATTTTGTTCGTCAATCTGCGGATCCCTTTACTTTTGGTCATGCCACTGATCCGTGCAACTACGCCTGTGTGTCGCCCGTCCAAATCTCCAGCAGCACGCCACCAGCGACGCCATTCGGGGCCGGCTCCCACCAGGTGGCCCGGTTGAGCCTGGTGCCCCGGTCGTCCTTGATGAGTCCGAGCCCCGAGATATGCTGCAGTTTCTTGGTTTTTGGGTTCCTGCGCTCTCGTGGCGGCTGGCAGATGTCCAAGGACTGCTTCTCGAAGCCGCAGTTCGGGTCCCGCTCGCGCTGGCTGAAGCAGACGCAGCGGGCGAACGGAAACCCCTGGATCGGTTCGTATGGCGTAACTCCATGGTGCGTAATCTGCACCAACATGGTCGAAAACAACTGCTCCTTCACCTGCCCATACCGCCACGGGGGCATCCGGCGGCACATGTTCACCGTCGGGCAAAGCTCGAGCGGGAGAGCGAAGCGGACGACGAGTTTCCCCACTGGGTCGACACGCTTCAGCCGGGAGTAGATGCCGACCAGCGGTTTGGATAGCTGCTCGTCCATCCACGCGAGCATTCCGCGCCAGTCGTGGGGCTCGCTGCGCTGATGCGCCGAGAATCGTGCGAGGAATTCCTCTCGGCTGATACGGTTGGCGGGGGTCATCCTACCGGCCTCCATCTCTGAAGCTTCGTGTTCCCGCGCACGTAGAGAGGGTGACGAAAGTTATTCATGTGGACTTAGCCGCTTTCTGCGCGGCTTTCTTGGCTCTTCTGTGTGCGTTGTTGCGATCTGAATTCTTTCGGAACCACTCTCGCTTACAGTAACGCTTACTACAAGTACGCGAGCAAAACCTGTTTCGCTCTCCCCAGTGTGCAACAAATTGCTTTTTGCACTCTGGACAGGTCCTGTGTTTCGCATATGGCACCTTGATGCGTTTCTGGAATCGTTTTACTGGTCCACTCTGCATCGCCAGTTCCAGCGGCCAATTCCTATCAAGTCGAGACGCCAGAACGCAGTACTTCAACCCGAGTTCTCGGGCCCAATCCGCGACGGTCTTTGTTTGGCCAGAGTATGTAATGCGCCGATTGCTGCTTCGATCATTGGCCTGGCGTTCATGGTTCGACCATTGGCAGTTTTTTGGCTCATAGTTGCCGTTGCGGTCTTTCCGATCCAGCGTTGTCCCTGGTGGACGTTCACCCATGTCCACTAGGAAGTTCTCGAAGTTATCCATCCAACGTGCACACACACGAATACCCCGTGCTCCATAATTCGGGTATCGTTCGTTGTTCGGGTTGTAGCAACGTTGGCGCATTGCACACCATGTGTTGAACGTTGGCGAGGGTTTGCGGTTCCGAGTGTGCCCGTGGCGCACGCTCCCCAGAAGCGGTCCAGTGTGACCTCGCATGTCTAGATTGACGCATTCTGGACCGTACTTGAGCGCCTTCATCTTGCGTCTGTGTTGTGCTGACGCTTTCCGTTGGTATTCGACGTTTCGAATCACGGCCTCTTTCTCCTCGCCCAGCACATGACCCACCTCCACGCCATCACGAGCCACGGAGAACTCATGACGGCGTAGAGCGGTAGGTCATGGCGTGAATTCGAACAAGAAGTGCATCGTCGGCTCCCGGTAGACCCGGTCCGCAGCTTCACACTATCAGTCTTGGTCTTTGTCGGTGGAGGGTTCCGGCATCCCCCGATAGAGGGGTAACTCCGTTTCCGTTTGCGCCTCAATGCACACCTTATCGAAAGCCTCTTTCAGTGCCAGGTCTGGACGGTAGAGCTCAACTGCCCAGGTGATCGTACTATTGACGACGCGATAGCGCAGGCGCGCCGGAATGTGGTGGACGGCGCCGTCGCGGAATACCTCGATGGAGAGCAAGAACAGGCCGGGGACCACCACGTTTTCGTCTGCTTCGTGCTCTTCGACGAAGACGAGGGCACGCTCTCCTGATTGCCGGTTAACCGACTGCTTGACCTGCATCTTCACCGTGACCGCCAGCTTGGTGCTGAGTGTCAGCAGCTGATTCGGCATCGCATACTCCTTGTGGAGTTTCTCGCCGATCTCGACAGCTGCCGAATACTCGGGCTCGTCAGGGTCCACCACACCGATGTCCATGATGCGGTCTTCGAGGAAAGCCGCCATCTCGTCCTGAGTGTGCGGCTCACCACAGAACTCGTCCCATTTCTCCCATGCATCCGATTTCGGGCATTCGTACTTCGCCCTATGCTCCCCGAATTCTGGGGTCGATTGGTTGGCGTGGTAGTCGAAGACCGTGGCCAATGTGCACTCTTCGCTATCGGCGAAGATAACAGAATTCGGAACCTTGAATCGGTTGGTGTGCTCGATGAACGAATCAAGATCGGTGAGCACGGCGCACCCCTTGATGCGCTCCGGCCGGTCTCGGTACTCGTCCAGGAACGGCTTGATGGACTTGAGCTCGCGACCCTTTGGGACCACCAAGACCATAGCCTTTGTGCTGTCCCTTACCAACTCGACGGACTCGCACTCGAGTAGTTCCTTGGTCAGCTGAGCTACAGTCTGAGCGACGTTTTCAGTTTCAGTCACGACGGTAACCTCTTTCCTTTGCCGAATGCCTCGGCGTCATCTTGCTCGAACGGGAGCTTGGTCTGGGTGAACGGGGCCTTAGCGATCTCCCCGCGCTTGTTGATGAAAAATGCTGACGTATCACGCGCCGGCTGCGGCGCCTTGGTGTCGACCTTGCCGATGTCGACGTAACACTTGCCGTTGTTGATGACCTTGAAGTTCAAGGTCAAGGTAATGGTTCCTTTCGCCTCGGCCTGCGCTGAGGCTTCGGTCCAGAGCTTCTGCAGAAGCTCACTAACTCGGTTGGTTAGTTCCGCATCGGCGGCTCCATCTTGGAGCTCGCTGATGAATTCCGAAAAGCTTCCTATCGCGGTCTGATCAGCCATGGGTTTCCTTCTGCGCCTCAGCGCGCTTCGTGAATCGTTTCGCCTCCTGCATCGCCTCGTGCATGGTGCGGAACGAGGCAAAGAACGTGAGTCCATGGTCTGGTTGAGCGAGAACCCGGTGACGCGGCTTCTGGTGTGACTCAGCGGTCCAGAAACCGTCGACCTCTTCGACCACGCCGTATTCCGGATGGACGTAACGACTCGGTCCAGTGCGGACCCAGCCTGCTTGCAACCAACGGGGGACGCATTTCATTGGCGCCGCACCCAAAGGGTATGCACGACCATCACGATAACCCCACCAACCAACACGACCGCTGCCCCGATCACCGGGCAACACACGATCCACCACGACAACGTGGCCCCTAGGAAAAGCTTCGCGGTAGCAAGTCCTAGCGTGAGGCCCAGGGGTAGGACCGGATTGAAAACGAGTGTCCACTGGCGATCATCCACGCTTCACCTTCTTTCGGGCGCTCCGTAGCGGAGCTTTTCCGGACTCATCCCCGAGCTGCGTCCAGCCTTCCCTAGGCACGCGCGCGTAGAGCTCGAGCCGTGGCCCCGGGCAGAGCCTCTCGACCTTCTCCATGAACTCGGCCGGCTTTTCTGAGTGGCGGGTCCTCGGGGCGAAGACCACGCTGGTTTCAGACTTCGACAGGCGGAGTGACGCGGCTCCTTTTCCCCGGACGCACACCAGGCAGGTCTCGTGGTCGTTGCGGCAGTAGTGGCCCATGCCGATCTGAAGCCGGCGGCGGTTCGGGTCCTTGGTCTTGACCCAAGTGATGTCAGCCTTGACCACGAAGCCGAGGGCCTTTACGAGCTCGAAGGCCTCACCCTGCATCGCGGCCACGCGCCAGAGGAAGAGCCACGCCGTGGGCTCGACCATCTCGGAGAAGACCTTCTTGTGGTAGTCGATGATCTTGTTGAGCTGCTCAACGTTGTAATGTTTGACGGCTCCACGGCCACCGCCTGGCAGCTTGTCTTTGAACGCCCAAGCCGGGTCGCTCGTAACGCAGCGATGAAGAGTCACGGTGTCACCAACCGGTCAAAGCACCGTTCTGGTGCCACTGTCTTCGGCTCATGGAGCCTCGGCCGGCCGCATCTTGGGCATCCACTTTCCGGGCGAGCGTGCGGAAGGTTGCAGCAGACTCTACAGACCGGAATGCGAAGCCTCGGCGGCTCGTAAGATGATCGGGAGACCGGAACCCTAGATAGGCCACCCGTCGCCCCCTTCATCTCCACTCGTCTCTCTACCTGGAGATTTCGCACCCGCTCCCGTTGGTGCTCTGCTGAGGTCGGAGGCACGAAGGGCTCGTCGGGCAAGAAGATCCGGTAGGAGGAATTGGGGACGCGGTAGAACCCAAGTCCCTTGAAGATCGCTGGATGGCCGCTTTTCGCCGAGCTGCTACGAGCTCGTGAGTTGATCCGCGAATAGACGCTTTCGCGGGTGTCCTCGGCGGACTCGAGCTTCACCGAGAGCTCGGAGATCATCACGCCGTGCGGGTGCCCCTTGAGCTCGGCTCGGACCCTGGCCCAAAAATCTTCGTAGTTCATGCTCGATGCTTCCTCTTCTCACGCTGCGCCACAGGCAGCTCTTGTGGTGGTGGGTGAAACGGATCTGAGAGCAGGTATACGAAAATATGTGCTCGAAACCGTGCCTGGTAGAACCCTAGGCCGTGTGTGTCACGGCAGTCCGCTCGGGCCCACATGTGGAGGCGGGACTGAATTGCCTCAGCCGGGTCACGCTCGGTAGCCAGACGACACATCAGCTCCCTGAGTTGCATCCCTTGGCGCTGTCCCGATAGGACCGCATGGACGCGGTCGACGAACACCACCAGATCTTCCATCGTCACGGGTATTCCCTCCGGCGTAGCCAGGTGGGCCATTCCGAGGGGTCCTTGCTGACCTGTCCGATTAGGTTGAGTTGCTTCACGAACACCGGAACACCGAGTCTCAAGCACTGGTCAACCAATGCCTCGACCCACTCGAGCTTGCAGGGACGGCGCTTTGGTCCGCTTTCACAGCCCACAACCAACCAATCGATTCCACCTACCGCCCACAACCGCGGAGTGACGGAGCCTAACAGGTCCAGTGGACCAATCAGCGGCTCAGCAGACACCCACCGCTTTATGGCCGGAATATGGCCGAGATTCGCCAATCGGTCTTGAGCTACGTCCTGGTTTTCGATCGTCACCCCGAAGTGGACGTTTGGCAGTGGCCACACCCACGCCCGCCGCTGGAGCAAGTTCGGTGGCGTTTTCGGGTATAGATGCGGGGTGGACCCACGACTATCCCAGACCCTTCCGTAACGCTCGGCTTCACGAGCCACGGTCGCCTCGAACGATTCGAGATCTATGGTGCATCCGAAGACTTCGGATGCTCTTTCTGGTCTTTTCGTGAGCACCAAGAAGGTGTGCTGGTGACAAGCAGCCATCACACTGAACACCGCAGCGATTTCCTCTTCTGAATTACCATCAAAAAACAGGTCGCCCATCTCTGCGACGAAGATGCGGCGCGGCTTCTTCCAAGTGAGCGGCTTCAGTAACTCATCCCCGTCTAGCCGACTCTTCCCGGTCCATAGCGGCTTTCCATCCTTCCAGATAGCAAGGTCCTTGTAGCGGGGCAGGTGACGCAGCCGGGTCGCGGTTAGGCGCTCGGCGTAGCAATTTGCGCATCCCGGGCTGACCTTGCGGCAGCCATTGATCACTGGCCACGAGTAGTCGGTCCATTCGATCTTCGTCTTGGCCATCACCCACCCTTCCTTTCCGCATCTTCGGCGCAGCTTATGAGTCCGAGTCCGATGCTCCGGGCCTGGTCTGGTGTGAACCAGAACTCGGATTCCTCGACCACGGGGTGTCCGTTTTGCATCGTATGCGACGAAACGATGAACATCACGGCTCCTGGTGCCGACTGAATGACGATGCCGGTACCCGGGAACTCCTGGATGCAGTCGGCGGAGGCGCGCGCAGCGCGCTTCTCTGCGAGGTCGATCACGGGCATTGAATCCTCCTAATTCGGTAGCTCCCAGCACCCTTCGTTGTCACGACCTTCCACTCAGTCGTGAGTAGGCGTTCTGCTCGGCGCAGGCGCGCTAGAGCCAGCTTGTGGTCCCGCTTCGGGGGCTTGTAGTCGGTCACCGCAAAGGCCTCCGGTGGAACGCGCACCCCGGCGTGTGACCGGGACCAGTTCGTAAACAGGTGCACTCGGGCTCTTGCGCCGCCTCAACGCACCCGTGACACATGAGACCCCCGGGGCTCCCGGTTTCCGGCGGAAGCTCCTCGAGCTTTTCGGTTGGTTCTTCGCAGACTGGGCATTGCGCGGTACTATTTGAAGGCAACAACGTTGCGTTCCAGTCCGCTACGAACTCTACCAACAAGTCTACGGGAAGAGCGATCTGTTCGGAATGTGTTGGGGCTACTCTCTCGATCCAGACTCGATTTTCTCCAGGCGCATGTTCTATCGTGTACGTCACAAACCCAACTTTGCTGGTTTTTGTGATCACGGAGTCCTCCTCCCCCCACGCCGCTGCTCGTCGCGTAGCTTACGTCGAAGCTCCATCAACAGCACTCCGAGCGTGTTCTTTCCTTTGCCATCGGCACGACCCCAGAAGAGCGCGGCCTGGTCGGCGACGGTTGGCGTTTCGACCAGCGTAGCATCGCCGGTAGACAGCAGAGTTTTCTGTAGGTAATTGTGCTGCGTGAACTTCGCGCGCAGCACCGCACGCATTCGGTCTACCTTCGTTTTGGACCAACCGGGAGCGATGTCCCAATAAAACAGTCCGTGGGCCGCCATGGCGAGCAAAGCTCCAGATGGAGCGGCCATGAGCCATTCAGCGACTTCGATTTTACGCGCCTTTCCGAACTGATAGGCGTGTTCGGACGAAGGAAAGACTCTGCCATCGAACCGAATTGTGCACCGATAGAGGTTTGAGAAGACGCCCCAAGGCTCCTTTGAGGCACGGTAGAACGTTATCTCGATCACGGAACTCACCTTTCCGTTACTGGGACCGTTGCGCACAATGGGTAAACCGGATAGTCGCCCCTGTTGTCGCAGAACGGGCACTCCTAGATTGCTGGTTACACGGTAGTCCAGGCCATCAGTCCTCCACCGAGACCCACCCGTTATCGGCGTCATACTGGCGCTTGATCGACACCCGGTACGTCCCGGCCGGTGTTGGCGTGGTCCTGTGCTCCTGGTGGTCCACCTGGGCCTCGGACTCGAGCACGAGGATCCGGGTACCGTTGCCGGCGTCGTACTGCGCGCAGGCGCCGAGGATCATGTGGCTGTGGCCAGTGGCGGTGCCCGCAGCGAGGACGTTCCCGTGGATACTCCGCATCGAGCTGACGTCCACCGAGTCAATCCGGTGCAGCACCACGTCGCCGTGGCGTAGGGCCCAATCGGGATCGATTCCGTCGTTGCACCGCGCGACCGTAGGCCACGACCCATCCGAGCGCCGGGTCTGCCACGTCCGGGCCGCGCGTGCCGAGGTCAGGTCGTGGTCGACGGGCTCCAGGTGCTCCAATACCTCTTCATCCTGTTGCCTGTTGCGACGAGCAGTATCGTCCCGAGCGCGTCGGCAAACACCAGAGCTCCAATACCTCTTCATCCTGTTGCCTGTTGCGACGTGGTGGCCGGGAGGATGACCCATGCCTTCCTCTGAGCTCCAATACCTCTTCATCCTGTTGCCTGTTGCGACCGCGACCGAGAGGCCCAGCAGACGGTCCTGGTGGAGGCTCCAATACCTCTTCATCCTGTTGCCTGTTGCGACATCGTGACGTGACCGCGTCAGTGCGCGTAGAGCTGCTCCAATACCTCTTCATCCTGTTGCCTGTTGCGACGGGGGACGCGAGCGTGACCGCGCCCACCACACTCTGGCTCCAATACCTCTTCATCCTGTTGCCTGTTGCGACGCCAGAAGCTCACTCCGTAGATACCTCGGTTGGCAGGCTCCAATACCTCTTCATCCTGTTGCCTGTTGCGACATGCCAGACGCGGCATCATCCCGACCGAGGTGCTTTGCTCCAATACCTCTTCATCCTGTTGCCTGTTGCGACCCCCCTGCCGGGTCTCCGGGTTCAGTCGCTCGTAGAGGCTCCAATACCTCTTCATCCTGTTGCCTGTTGCGACTAGCCACCCACCCCCTTTCGCGTCCTCGCCCGCGGGCTCCAATACCTCTTCATCCTGTTGCCTGTTGCGACTGGCCGCTTCTCCCCCAGAACAAGCTCGCGCCAGACATGCTCCAATACCTCTTCATCCTGTTGCCTGTTGCGACCCGGCATCGCCGACCCACACACCGCACACCGCCGAGGCGCTCCAATACCTCTTCATCCTGTTGCCTGTTGCGACGCCTTGGTTCGGAGGGGGCTAGGCGACCCAGACGACGCTCCAATACCTCTTCATCCTGTTGCCTGTTGCGACTTTCAGTTCGGGGGGTGGGGTGACACATCGTGGGCGGCTCCAATACCTCTTCATCCTGTTGCCTGTTGCGACTTGGTAGGCGCGAGCGAACTTCTTCCAGGCCTCGGCTAGCTCCAATACCTCTTCATCCTGTTGCCTGTTGCGACGTCGTGGTGGGCGGTGCACACCATGCACGTCACTCTGGCTCCAATACCTCTTCATCCTGTTGCCTGTTGCGACAACCGGAACGGTGGTTCCGACGATCCGGGTAGGGATGCTCCAATACCTCTTCATCCTGTTGCCTGTTGCGACCATGAAGCTCGGGCAACGTGCGGAGCGGACTGCCATGCTCCAATACCTCTTCATCCTGTTGCCTGTTGCGACGCGGATGACGCCCTGGAGCACGCTCGCCGCCACGCTCGCTCCAATACCTCTTCATCCTGTTGCCTGTTGCGACGACCCGAAGGGGTACGGCATTCCCGCGACCAATTGGCTCCAATACCTCTTCATCCTGTTGCCTGTTGCGACCCACCCGCCAAGATCTCCATAATCTCGATAGGTTGCAAACCGTTTTGCGAGCGGGTCGGGTATCATCCATTCAATGCCCTCGGCATACGCGACTTCAGCTAGCAGCGTGATGCCCGACTCGGGCAGATTTGGGCTTATTTGTAGGTTTGCGAGTGACGCCTTCGGGTCCGACGCTTCCGAGCTGAGCACGAAGCTTCGTGTTCTCGTTCGCAAGGCGTTGGTTTTCCGATTCAAGGAATCGGATTCTCTGTCGGAGCTCGTCGTTTTCACGCTCCCATTCGGGAGCAGTCTTGGATGACTTGCGGCCAAGGTAACCGTTCACGATGCCCTGGGCAGTTCGAGCACTAGGTGGTCGTCCAGAGTGATCTGTTCGCGCTTCCAGGTCGTGCATAGCAAGTTCTCGTTTTGATGCATCGGGGATCCTAACTACTTCGCGTGCCACCAAAATGCCAACCTTGTTGGTAAATGTTGGCATTTCGGTAAGCGCCAGCTTCCCTTGCTCGTAGCGCTTTGGATCACAGATGTCTGTGTCATCCAAAAATCTGGCGAACGAGCCGTGCCCACCGTACTGCCAGACGATGCTCTGCTCGGCCGACATTAACTCACGGATGAAGTTCTTCTCGACGTCGTCCGACTGGAGCCGAAACCCCTTGAGTTTGGCAACTAAGGCCTCGTATGCGTGTCGATTATTCTCATTCTGCTGCTTTATTTCTGGGGTCTTGTTCATTGCTTTTACCTTTCTTGGCCCGCAAAATTGCTGAAGCCCATGAGATGTAATGACTTAGCTGAATTTCTGTGTACCCGGCCTTCGTGAACACATGCCACGCGGCCCACTGATCGCGCGGAGCAGCGGCCGGGCATTTCGTGCAGTAGACGCGCTTTCCGTCCACTTCAGTATCTGCCCCGCACGACGGACAGCGCTTGAGGTCGTACCACGCTGCGATCAGTCGGCACTTGATGCCGCGCTTCTTAAGCGCCCACACGATGGCGTCTCGAGCCATAGCGGTTGGGAATCGTCGGAGCATAGTCCTGATCACCTCGTCTTCGTGCCATGGAGCCGGGACCGAGCACCAATCCTCGATGAGGACCTCCGAAGCACGAATAGTCTCGGCGACGCGCGCCAACCAGGATGCCCACTGCCTCCACCATGTCTGAGAGAAGTTGGCTTCAGCTCGACGGATGCTCTCTAGAGCCCGCAGATATCGTTTCTTACCGTGACCTCTGGCTCCTCTTCCCTGCGCCGGCAGGTGGCCCTTGATCTGGCGGCGCCGGTTGTCGATGGCCTCCTTGAGCTCCAGGATGCTAGGCCCAATAGCCTTTCTACGGTTCTTGCCGCGTCGTGCCTCTAGACGGCGAAGAGTAGTGACCGCCCCCCAAGCATCCTCCAGGTTAGGGAGAGGGTGTCCCTGAAAATCTTCGCGCGGAATGCGCTCCCCGTCGCTTCGTACCACGACCATAAAGCGCTTTACGCCGCGGCGTACCACGATCGCGGGACCATCGCCAGTAGGTACAGGTGGTAGAGGTTTTGAAAACGAGATTCGCATCAGCCATTTGCGTTCGTCTTCGGACCAAAGGATTCTGGCTTGATCGATCGAGCAGCCAGACGTTGGGTCGGTAAGCGCCCGAAGTTGAGCCCAAGACCCCCCACTGCGGGCCGCGACGACAACCCGAACCGGAGGAGAATTCTTACCGTCGTCGGTCTTGGCGTGGAGCCGAAGTTCGCAGACCATTTGGCCGCCTTCGGACCGAAGCGTGAAGCACGATTCTGGTAGAGAGAAACCTTCGCGTGTGTTCCACGGTGGACCTTTGCTCATGCGGGTCTTGGGTGATCTGTCCCAACCGTGCCAGTCGTCGTAAGCGCGTTTCTTTGCGACCGATTTTATGCCCGAGTGGAGCAATTGTGGAGGCGCGTCCGGGTGCAGCTCGTGCCACTCCTTGTCAGCACGAAACGCGACAAGATAGTTGTCGCTTGTTGGTTCTCCTTCCCGTGGATTCTGTGGAAGACACCCCTTGAGACACCACTCAGTAACAGCCCGCATCATGAACGGGTAAACGCGCGAAGCAGTTCGCAACATTGCGCCAAGTTCATCCCACGCTGACTTTTCAGCGCGCTCGGCATCAGCTAAGAACTTCTTGCGCTCATCGTCCGACTTAGCAGTTTTTGACTTGACTCGGTACTGAGCAGCCTGCTTGGTACTAGAAGATATGGGTTGAACGATTTCTACGCCAACTGACGCCCGGATCACGAAGATCCCGTCTACAGCCGATGCGTCCCTCGCAGTCACGAGTGCCGCTGGGATGATCCCGATCTTCGTGTTACCGTTCCGGCACACCCAGGAGCCGTTGTACAGGAACGCGACAGGTTTTGCTACCTGTCGAGCCGTTAGCTGTTCTTTCAACCACTCGCGCGATGCGAGTTGCTCAGGATCGAGTTTGGATTGTTGGGAGGGCTTATGGTCACCAAGGGGCGACTTGCGCGGATGAAGAGTAGAGGACGCTGCAACCCGAACACGGGATATGTCCTCTGTTGGCTGAGTACGCGGGCGACGCGCCTCTTCGGCAAAACGATCCTTCTTGCCGCCTTTGCGAGATTGGAGAGCTCGCTCACTAACGCTAGTCGCCCCGTGGTGACCATTAGCTATAGATTTCATCTAGTCCTTCGGTGGTTGATTGTCAAATCAATTGTGAGAGTCCCCCACCGTGACAGTTCGTCGATGGAGACGCCATAACTCTCACGGCTCATCCCCGTCATAGTGGTGATCTTGCCGCAGCCATTCAAGCATCCCTACCAGCTGTGGAGGCCCTTCCTCGATTTCGAGTTCCGAAGAGTCGACTTCGTAGCTCAGCTGAACAGCTGGCTGGTCATCGCCATCGATGAAGAGCCCTATATCCTGCGGTAGACCGGAGCATACCGCTTCCTCGACCCGCTCGAGGACGGCGAGGATTTGCTCCCTGGTGAGCGGGTCTTCAGCGGGGCACTTGGCGTCCCGATGGGAGATGGACCATCCAATCCGAATGGTACCGCGAAGGAAGTCATCGTGCATTATAGCCTCTCCGGCGGAAACGGGTCCTGAATCACATCTGGCTGGTTGGACCAATCATCAGAGCTCAGCCCATCCGCCGTGCAATACCCGAGTAGACCGACGATCATGTTCTGGACCCATGCGTCCGGGTCGGAGTCTTCGACCTGTCCGTTCATCGTTGTAGCTCTGATGGCGTACCGTGCGGCCTCACGGATCTGCTCGACCAGCCTGTACCGCTCCAGACCGACTCCGACGCGCATCGGCATCGGCGGCACGTTTTGCCCCGGCTGCGTCAGCCAATGGTCCTTCGGCAACAGAAATCTCGCCGTGACGAACACCGAACCGTCTGGTAGAGCTGAGAGCTTGTCTACCTTACCTCCGCGTTGCTCGATCATTTCCACGAATTGATCAGGTTGCATTCTCCACTTTCTCTCTTCGTGCTTTTCAGAACGGGCACTTCTTCGTTTGGAACCTCGCGGCCTTCCGGTGCCCGCCTCCGCCGTGGGACTTGCAGAATGATCCGACGTCCACGTCTTCCCGGTCCGTGTACAGAGACACGCTCCAGATGCCGTTTGGGCGCAAAACGAACGCGCACATCGCCTGGTAGAGCGAGGGGTCCCAGACGCTCTTGAAGGAGAGAGAGTTCACGAGCGACCGGTTCATCGCGATAACTTTCAGACCATCGAGATCCGCCGGGAACGCGCAGCCTGAGCAGGCCTTGGCGTCCTGGGTGGCCTGGAACTCAAGCACCGTGCGGCCGACCTCGCAAAGGTGCTGAACACACTCAGTGTCGCCCGAAAACAACGCCACCCAGAGCGGAGTGAAGTCAGGAGTGGTTTTCTTCAACGACCGCATCCCATACTGGAACGGCAGGACGTCAGGGTGAGCGTCCAATGCCCAGACATCGTAACGTCCCAGCAGGTAGACCGGCATCGGCACTGTCGAGCATTCGAAGAACCACTCCCAGGCGAGTTCACAGGCGGCCTTGCCGATCAATCGGAGACCGGGCGTCATGTAAAGCGCCGGATGCTTCGCCGCCTCCTTGATCGACGACTCGTGATGGTCGATCCACACGAGCCGCTCACAGGTCTCTTGGAGCCGCACCATGTCCTCGATGGGCTGGAGGCTCCAGTCGACAACAATGACCTCGGTCTCCTTGTCGATCTGGTCCCAGGGGAAAGGGTCCCCGTAGTCGATACCAATGAGCTCGGCGTCCGGATGAGCCTGGTGCACGATGGCGCCTGAGCAGTGTCCGTCCAAGTCCGAGCGGTGATATAAGCAGAGAGTTTTCATCCTATTTCTCCGCGGAGGAAACCCGGTCCTTCAGGACCGGTGAGGAGCCGCGTCCTCCATGCGTTGTAGGTTCTGATCTTGATCTATTCCGGATTAGCGTCATGGCAAAGCCGCTTACTCTCCGGGTGCCACGCATAGCTCAGGGATCCGCGTTCCTCCGCTACAATACCTCTTCATCCCTTGGCTACGCCGCGACCTCACGGCACATCCCCTGGAGCTTCGCGTCGAAGCTGTAGGCCCTGCGAAGCGCCATGAACATCTCGAAGGCTTCGTCCAAGGTCTCCACCGACCAGGTGTGCGGGATGCACTCCCCGCTTTCCTTGTCGATCTGGAGCAGTAGGGCGTCAGTCGGCTCGTCGGGTTTCTTCTGCTGGGCAAGGACTCGCTCTGCCGCCAACTGCAGTAGGTGGTCTAGGTACACCCCGGATGCGAGTTTCCAGTCGGATACCACCCTGCGTCCACGCCACCGCCCGATGGCGTCCAGCACACCGCCGAAGCGGTATTCGGAGCTCACGAGCGCTATTTCGCTATGGATGACCGAGAATTCCTCGGACTCCGCCCACGACTTGAACCCATCGAACCCATTCTGGCCCTGCAGGAGGGCAACCTTATAGACGTCTGGGTCTACTCCGAGCTCCATGGCCGTCGGAATCCTGGGGGCCTGGCTCTTGTTGTGGGCGTCGATCAACGCGTGCGCTACCTTGCCAGACGCAGCAGCCGGGTCGCGGAATCCACGGAGGTCCTCTCCGGCCTTGCCGACGCGCCATGCCCAGTGGACGAGCGCGCCGGAGTCCTTGAAACGCCCGGTAATCGTCGTGATGGCCGGGACCACGGTCCCGTCCGGAAGCCTCAGTCGTGGTGCCATGGTCAACGTCCCTTGGGTGGTTTCCACCCTGCTTTGAGTGCCTTGAGTTCCCAGTCTTGGTAGGGTCGTCCGCCCTTCAGTGCATCCTTCGCCACCCTGAGCGCCGCTTGAGCGTCGCTCAGGGAATCAAACGTGAATCCAAGGCCCGAATCTCGCAGTGCCTTAGATGCCGCCCAGTGTTCCCAGGCATCCTTATTTATGGGAGGTTTTCCGGTGCCATCCTTTTGGTCTTGACCGAGGAAAGCGTCGCACGCATCCTCGAATCGCCAACCGATGACCCAATGGTGGCGTTGCTCGAAAACCACCAAGCGTTCCTTGACCACGACTACACCTTGTCGTTGTCGCCGAAGTCCGGCAGGTCGTCGTTTTCGTCGGGATCGTCGTCTTGATCGTCGGTGTCTTCCCCGTCTGGGTTCTGGAGCGAGACACCGTCCCGGTCGAAGGTCTCGACCGATTTTGAGGATGCGGCCGGCAGCTGCGCCGGAACCGCCGTTTTTACCTGGTTCTCGAGTAGCCGAGAGGCTTCGTGGATGACCTCTGTGGGACCCTTCCCGAAGAGCAGAAGGTTGGCTTGATGCACCCGGAGGTAGTTCAGCATCTTGATCTGGGAGTCGAACTCCGGATTCCCGGTCACGTAGTTCCCGTGCCGGTTGAGACGCACGACGATGAACGGCTTGGCGAGCTGGGCCTGGGTGTAGGCGTCGTTCAGGCCGAGCAGCACCCGGATCAGCCGGTACTTGGCCTTGGTCTTCGTGGCCTGCTCGATGTTCACGCGAGCACGCGCGAGCTGCTTGTCGCTTTGGAGCGATGCCTCGGGGGAGCCGTCCCGTAAGTCGACCGTCTTTTCCTCGGTCTTGTCGAGAACGCTTCCGTCGAGCTCTTCACGCGTCCCGCGGCAGGTCCAACGCTGAAAGAACGGATGCGGCGGGCCATAGGGATACTTCCCGTGCTCGTCACGGTAACCAGGATTCCCAGGCAGGAACTCCGGCTTGTGATCTAGGTATTTGATGTTCGCCATGAGCGCCAGTTTCTTGAGCGCCCCACCACCGAGCGAGAACCGGTCGGGACCGCCGTCCGATGGGTCCTTTTTCTGCTTGTAGACCATGCCGTCCGAGGGGTCCTCGGAGACGTCGAGCTTTCCCAGAGTGAGCGAGCACCCTGGGGGTAGGATGTCGAGCGTGGTCGCGCTCGTCAGCAGGTTGGCGTACTTGTCGAGTTCAGCCATCCTGGCAGTGAAATCCTTCGGATCATCGATGGGCATGAGGAGTTCGGACGGGATCTTGACGCGCTCGGGAAGCGCCTCTTTGGTGGCCGCCGGAGTCGATGAAGCCTGGGACTTCCCGTTGGCGCGTGCAGACCGCTCCTTTTGGACAGCCTCCAGCTTGAGACGGTTGTTCGAGGACCACTTCCCATCGGGGTCGTCGCGCAACTGGTCTCCTAGGTACTTCTCCCAGAAACCGAGCTGTTGGTCGCTCAGTTGTGGGATCGGAACCGGGTCTTCTCCCTTGCTTGGTGGTAGCTTGATTTCTGCCATGTGCCCTCACTTCTAGTGTTTCAGTTCAAATCCAGGTTTCACAAATCGAAAGGTCGTCCCCCTGCATTCGCGCCATTCGCACGAACCCCCGCGGAATCCACGACCGGGCTTCCTCGAGCGTTTTGGCGAACCTCGGCACCACGTCCGCCACCGGCTCGGCCTGCCCCCGGAGCACCCAGTGGCGCCGCACTACGAATCCCTCTGGGTAGTCCAGCGGGTGGTCGTGGATGGCAAAGACGGTCATCTCGACGATTCCCTCCGGGTTGGGCCATGTGGAACCGAGGTCGACTTGCATGGATCAGCTCGCCTCCTTGGCCACAATCTCTCCCAAGTCCGGCACGTTCCTGACCTTGCTCTCCTGGGAGAGCTGCACGTTTGCCCGCTCTAGGCTAGCGGTGGCCAGGATGAGCGCGTTCATAGCGTTGGGGCTTCGCCCGACCCCGAGCTCCCCGGTGCCATGGTCGTAGAGCTTGACGGACCAGGCCCCACGAGGGCCCACCGGTGGGCTGATGGAGAGCATGACCTGCTCACGCAGCAGTAACTCGGTGATGTACCGGAAGTCCGGGTGACCATGTAGCTCATCGAGCTTCACGAGGCTTCCCGCGGTACGCAGGTATCTGCGGGGTGCGGCAACTCACTGGCCCGGTACGGATACCCCGGGCAATTAGGTGAGCAACACCGATATCGTCCTGGAAGCTCTCCACCCAGGAGAAGCAGTGCCTCTCGCACGTGGCCAAGGATCAGCGGCTCATCCGACGGCAAGCTCTCGACGAGCGCGACGTACAGGTGAGTCCTAGCCTCTCGTAGCTGGTCATCGGTTGGTTGGTGTCTACTAGCCATCAATCCCTCGGCTCGGCTCATCCTCTGAAAAACCCAATGAAAATGCGTTTGGTCGATAAGTCCAGGGCACCATGCCCTTAGATGAGCCGAGCCCAAGGCGGGATGCTGCTAGGTGGCTTGTGCCTCGAAGAGGGGCAAGCGACAGGAGTCGGCACAGAGGGGGATAGTGGGATTCCCGGTCGGCATGCCCCGCTTCGGGGCGCTAGAGTCAACGCTTTGACTGAGTAATTTGACGTATCAGGCGGATCGCTCCTTGCCATGCGTCGATGGCACCGTCGTGTTTTGCCAGATAGACCGCGTGAATCGCGAGACCCTCCGGAGTCTCCATCGGTTGTTCGGCGGTCCGCAGGGCCACCAGGAGATGAATCCGCTTTTTGGCGGCTTCGATGGCTGCAGAGGGCGTCATAGGTGGACTTTGCATCAAAGAAACAACAATGTCAATAAACAATCTTGCGCGGGCGTAAGATAGGCCATGTGACCTACGGTTCGCATGACGGTGGCAGTTTGTTTTCCCCGGGACACCGCTAGTCGTGATAGGACTGTGGGTCCAATTGTAGGAAGGTGGACGGTCGAAGGACTCGGCGAGATCGTAGCCGTCCCTACCTAAAGCGCTGCGCGGCGCTTCCAACACGCACGAACTGCGTGGTTTCCGCGCGGGGAGATCCGATGATGACCCTACTATTGCCGCTTGGAGCTGCGTGGTGCGCGAGGATCTATCGCAGGTGCGCGTGTGGGCAGGTGATCGTGCTTGTGGCGACCGCCACCGGGGACCTGGATTACTGTCGCAGGAGCATGGTCCGCCTCAGCCGAGGGCCCGCCCCGCGACGCGTGGAGTGTTGTGGTGTTGTGGACACGGAGCGTCGCGTCTACTTTCCCCCACGGTGCAACACCTTCACTCGCGAGAAGCCATCCACAAGGGACGTTTAGGAATCGGGCCAGCCGAACGACCATGTCGGCAGTGATTCCGTGGATGTTTTGACCTCGTCGGTACCTAGAAATCAGCGCTACGTCGATGCGTGAGCTCTGGGAGAACCGCCGTAGGGACCCGCGCTCGCCAGAATAGCCCGCAAACTCCATAGCTTCGTTGAGCCGGCAGTGGAGAGTAGAGACTTCTGGAGTCGGCTTCGTGGTTCGACGTGGCATCTTTCTCTTGTATCGGTCGTTTCGTACCCGATCCACTGGCCTGGTCGGATACTTCTTGACAACATTGTTGGACCGCAACACACTGCTCCGTATGGTGACAGCGGTTCGTTTGGTTCGGCGTGCTCTCCGAGAGCGCGGATGGACCCAGGCTGAGCTAGTGCGGCAACTCCGTAGGCTGATGGCGACGGAGCCGGCATCGGTATCCAGGTGGGTAAACGGACTACAGGTCCCGAATCACCCGTCGGCCAACGCGATCGAGCGATTACTCGGGGTGCCTGTGCGGTCGTGGGGCGAGGAAGATCGTTCCGACCAGTCTCTTCCGAAGATTCCGCAGCGCCAGCGACGACAGAAGCGCCAAGAGGCCTGAACACAAATGGGCGACATCACCGTATTTCGCTGCTGCGGTCCCAAGCGTGAGCCATGCGACACTCCGGGTTGCGGCACCCGGTCCGTCGGGTCATGCCAACACCGGATCACGAAGCTCCGTCGCAATGGAGCGCTAGTGGATGCACCGGATGGAATGGTTTGCGGGCGCCCGGTGTGCCGTCACTGCGCCGTCGAAGTTGACGGCCAGATTCGCTGTCTGGCTCACGCTCGCTTTATCGGGAAGGGAGCGGGGTCGTGATCCGCGAGGTACTGGAGGTAGTCAAAGGCGCCGATGCAGCCGTGCCGGCTGCTGAAATTGCGTACCGTCTAGGCGTACAGACCGACGCACAGCACCGAGATCTTGTGTGCGCCCTGAGCGCGCTTCTCTTCGACCAACGGCAGATTCAGTACGACCCACGGTCCGGCGGGTACCGAGCCCGCCAAGAGACGGACCCATGAAAAGAGAGTTCAGATTCGACGCGGTCATCACCGTAAGTATGATGACGGATCGGTCTGCGTCCGTACCCAAACGGGTATTGCTTCGACGATACATCGCAAGAGCCTTGCTTCGCCGGCTCGAAGAGAGGGGTCTGACGTGTTTGGAAACCGCGGCGCGTGAGCTCGAGATTCACCGCAACACGCTGCAGCGGTACGTAAGTGGAAAGCGTCCTGTACCGGGGGAGGTACTGGCGAAACTCGACTTGGTCGATCTGAGTGGTGTGCTGCAAAAGAAGGAGCGTGCGGCGTGAACTATCGAGACGACGGTTGGCGTGATGCGGGTCCAGAACGTGGCTCCTTGGCATTGTCCGAAATCATTGGGTGGTGGCTCATTGGAGCACTCTTCGCGATCGGGGTCGGTTTCGTCGCTGGCCAGTTGATGATGGGGTCGTGATGCAGGACCGAGCACTCGATGTTTGGGCAGGGCTTTTTATGGCTCTTCTGATGGTCTGTTGGGTAGCGTTGTCAATGCGGTGGATACCATGAAGCTCACGAAGCTAACCAAACTATCTTCAGAACAGGAGAGAACTCTCGTCGAGTTTCGCGCACGGTGGTTCGCGATCGGATCATCCACGGAACCAGCAGATCGTCCACGCGCAGAAAAGACGATTTCTGCGATGTATGCACGGGTCGGAAAACCTGCTCCCAAATTTTTGTGGACGCAGTCACCGGCTACAGCGTGCCTTGCGATGGCCGTTATTCGTGAGCTTCCAAATGCCTCGCTTGTGGACTCGCTTCTGGACTCGCTTCGGAACTCGCTTGTGGACTCGCTTCGGGCCTTGCTTCGGGACTCGCTTGGGGCCTTGCTTCAGTACTCGCTTTGGGACTCGCTTGTGGTCTCGCTTTGGGATTCGCTTGGGGTCTCGCTTTGGGATTCGCTTGTGGACACGCGTGGAGACACGCTTGTGGTCTCGCGATTTTGTGGGTCCAACGAGGCTTACTGGATAGCCTACTACCGATTTATTGAGGAGGAATTGCATGTTCGGTACGACCCGCAGGATAGTGAGGATTTGATGCTGTGGTCGGAGGTGACGAAGTCCTGCGGATGGTGGTTGCCGTATGAAGGGCTATGCGTGATCGCAGACCGACCAGAATCGGTTACATTGGAAACCAACCGGGATCCTCCGAGGATCCACAATGCCAAAGGCCCCGCATTACGCTACCGCGATGGGTACGAGGTCTACTGTTGGCACGGAGTCCGTGTTTCGGCGCGAGTGATCAACTCTCCAGAGTCATTTACCCGAGAAGAACTTAAGGCAGAGCGCAACTCAGAGATTCACCGATGTCTAGCCGAGCGGCTAGGATGGGAACGCTACCTGGAAATTCGTGGCGTCACAATGGTCGACGCATGGACCTGCCCGAACACAGGTCTACAATACCAGCTACTGGAAGCGGTTCAGAGAAGTGGCGAGTTAGAACCGCGTTATTTGAAAATGCAGAGCCCACCACTTCACGACGGCTCACAACCATATTTCATCGAACCAGTAGACCCAGGACTGAATAGCGCCCAAGCGGCGCGCAAATGGCAGATCAGGCTCAGTTCGGATCCTGGTGCTCGTTACTACCGGCACGGAGACATCGTGGTGACCTACGCCCCCAGAGTGTCGCTGTATTGGCCGTCGGTTGACGAGTGCAACACAAACTCACAACTAGAATTCGTTCAGGAGGCATAGAATGGACAAGATTAAGCGACAAAACGGGAAGCTGGTACTAGGTGATGGAGAAGTAACGGGCCACCAGCACACTATAAAAGATCAGCAAGCATCCATGTATCAGCTAGATAGCGAGCTGATGCTGATAAAGCTACCACGCGCATCGGTACTGCGTCACGAGCGCAACGACGTTCCGGCAGAACACCGGGACATCAAACTGCCAATCGGCGAGCCCATAGTCTCACGCAAGCGTCAGTACACCCCAGACGGGTGGGTCAAGGTCGAGGACTAGTGAACCTCACCCCTCCCCCATCGATCCCAGTCAAGTGGCGATGCAGCGGCGTCGTTGTGTCCAGGACCTACTGCGAGGTCGAGGCGCGATTCTGGTACGACGCTCGAGAGATGGGGGAGCGGATTCTTGGGCTGCCCCGCGGGGCGGTCGAGGCCGTGCTCGTGAAGGCGAACGGGAACGGGAGGAAGGCGTGATTCGTCCGACTGGATTTGGTGGACAGGAACTCAGGTCGTCCAGCAACCGGCGACTGATGGCAGAGCGAGCAAAACAGAAAGCTCTTGCGGCAGCAACTGTGGAGGCATCGGCCATAGGCTACTCGTCTGGCTACGAGGATGGCGCCAACTCGTTTGAATCATTCCCCATCCTGCGCCTACCTGACGGTGCAGTTTTGCTTGGTCTCCAGCCTGATGAGCGGGTGCTTGTATCCGTGAGAGTACCCAGTCACGCAAGTCGTGTCCCGGTGGAGTACACAGTGTGCTTCAAGCGCGTTGAGCAGTGCTTCAACGCGCACGGAACAAGGTTCCGATGGTTCACGTTCCAGCCGGTTTGAAAGGTAAACATGAACAAGAACCCATTGCTAGGACGCGCCACGCTCGTGGCGGGGATTGTTCTGCATGGTCCTGGTGGCGATGCCGAAGAGGTGCAGGTTCCGCGCCAGCGCGGATCTGACGAAGAGGGTCACCGATACTACCCACCAAGGAAGATCCACGCCGGCTCGAGTATGGGGCGAGACAAGAAAACGCCTACGCCAGATCAGAAACTCTTCGCAGCACACCATAGCGCTGGCCTATCCAAGGCCGAGAAGAACGCCGCCAAGCAGGTCGAGAAGGCGCAGCAGAAGGTCCAGAAGGCGGCCCAACCAAAGCCGCCGAAGGCGCATCCAGAGAAGCCGAAGGCCGCTCCTGCACCAAAGCAAGAGGCCGCGCACCAGCCGCGCCTGCAAGCCGCACAGGCGGCCTGGTTGGCGCTCCCCGAAGAACCCCGCGACAGGTTCAGGAAGGCCCTGTTCGCAATGGATGACGTGGAGACAGGGGCCTTCCTGGATTGGCTTGAACAATGATCCCAGGGCCGAACGCCGGGATCTCCGACCCTCCACCGCCGCTCGAGACGAGCGACACCGAGCCGGCTCCGCCACTCGACCGCAAATTCACTCCTCCTCCGGACACTCTCCGTGCGGTTATACCGCCGTGGTCAGAGCCGAACGAGCCCGAAGTAGACCTCACCCAGTGCCCAAACTGCAATCTGACCCATGGTAAACCTCGTTGAAGCCCGGAAGCTCGCCTCTGAGCTGCTTCTCTCGTCGGTTAATGCCAACGCCGTGGGTCTCACCACGACGTCAAAGACCGTAGAGCGTGGGGCACGCATGATCGAGATTATGGCGGCGAGCATCGAGCGGCTTCTCGAAGAGAACTCACAGCTGCGCGTCCTGATCGACCGGCTCAGGCCGGAGGAAGGGGCGGTCCGTGGATGATGCGCTTTATTGGGTTCTGAACGGTCTGTTGAAAGAGTTCAATGCCGAACGCGAGCGAAGAATTGACTCCGAGCGCCGTGCTGCCGACTGGGAACGCTCTGCCATGACTCTGGCTGAAGAGCATAAGGCCGAGCAGCGGTGCCGGGCGGAGGCAGAGAGGGAGCTAGAGAGAATCAGAACCGAGCTCTCGTCACGCAATGACACCGCTCTCCGGGAGCCGCCGATCCTGCAAGCTAGTCTGTGGCTCAACGAGATGAATGACCTTGTCGAATGGTCTATCGACGCACACAACGAGATTGTTCGTCTGCGTAATGAGTTAGGAAGGAAGACCCCGAGTGGCTGACTTCCCGATCGTCGTTGTCCCGGTGGGCGATGACCGAGTCGCCCTGCACGGTCCAGGATTCAAGGTCGTCATGTGCGCTCACGGTGCTCGCGCTTTGGCGGATGCTCTGAGGCAGGTCGCCTACCTGCAGCATTGCCCCTGCCTCCATCGGAACGACTCCACGATGTTCGTATCTGCCGAGTCCACTGAGCTACGGGAGGCGCCTCAAAGGCCCGTCAAGGCTACGCGCTGGAGGTCGAGGTGATCCAAGAATTTTCATTCTGTGAGCCAGTTTTCGCTGGACCGTTGGCTCCGTGGTGCATCAGGAGGCTCACTGCGCGTGGACGATGCGTCGGCGGAGGAATCGACACCTACAGCCTGTGCGGCCGCGTAAAGCCCGCAGGGAAGTCCGGAGGCAACGGGTGGGATCTGCCGTACAAGTTCACCCGTAAGCGCCTCGATCGAGCGTGCAAAGCGTGTGTGAACGAACTTCGAAGGCTTGGGTTTGAAGGGGTCGAGTGAGATGCCTGAACTCTGCAAAGGTAGCGTCTGGGATGGCAACGACACTGAGCGGTGTGGTCGATTACCCGTGCGCTCCGGGTACTGCCAACGCTGCTACGACTACCATCTTCCGATCGTGCAAGAGCGAGTTACGAAGGCAGAAGCAGAGCTGAAGGCAGCACGTGGCGCACTAGCCGAGATGCTTTGTCCAGCCGAGCCTGACTACTGGGCGCTGCTTGGTTGGATCCTGGTGAAACAGGACAAACGCGTGTGGACCTTCGCCTCATCGACGCAACCAGCAAGCGTGTGGTACGACTGCGGAGGATGGTTCGCGACCATCACAGCGACAAACTCTAGAATCGTCGCCGCCAGGATGGGGACATTCGACTTCACTTCGGAAACTGAAGCCCTTCAGTGGGCCAGCGAAGAGCTAGGGCTGATTCCGAGGAAGGCGGTGATCGATGGCTGAACTAGAAAACCGTCTGCGCCTGATGACCGAGGCACGCAACAAGTGCCTAGATCAGATTCACAGGCTCGAGGAGAACCTTGACTACTCGCGCAGGATGAACGAGGAGCACATCAGCCGGCTCGAAGCGGAGAACGCGCAGCTGCGCCAAGAGCTCGAGGCCGCCAAGGTGTGGCAGGCTGCGTGGAAGAAGGGGAGAAGGAGGAAGGTGGCGTGATGGCTGACCGATGCTTGATGACTCGAGAAGAGGCCGCACGCTATCTGCATGTTTCGTTACGGTATTTTCAGGCGAACATCCGTCCAGTAGTGACTCGGGTAGAGGTACAGGGCAAGGTCCGGAGACTGGTTCGGTACGAACAAGAGGCACTTGATCAATGGGTCGCAGAGCACAGGGTTGGAAACTCCGGTGGCACGAGGATACCTGGCAGGTACGGTGGACCACGCAAGGGAAACGGGTCGAGCGCTCCACTGGATGCCGAGACCGCCACGATCGAAGCTCAGCTGAGAAGGCAGCTGCCCAAATCTACTCGTCGCACGTGCGGAAAGGCTCCGACGGCCAACAACGTCGTCGAGCTAGCGACTCGGAGATCATCCAATGGGTAGCGCGGTGGGTCGCCTCGCTCGCCACCCGGGACATCACACGGGGCCGCTACCGTGTGTACGGGGGCTGCTGGTGTCGGCGCTGGACGCGTGTCTCGGAACTCGTCGACCGAGCGATCGCGGACTATGTCCAAGCGCGTCTTCGAGAGGTCGGAGGCAAGGCCGTCAGGAACGAGACCTCGGCCCTCCGGAAGTTCCTCGCGTTCTTGGTGCACCGAGATCAGTTGCCGGAGATGCCGGCAGTTCCGGTGCTTCCGGCGAGCACCATGGGAAAACCGGGCGTCGTGAAGCGGCGAACAAGAGCACCCGATCTTTCGCCACTCGAGGTCAAGCGGTTCATCGCTGCCCTACCCGAGCGCTCGACTCGAGGATGGCCAGTCCGTGCTCGAGCCATGGTGGCACACGAGACATCGCTACGCCCCGAGACGCTACACCGACTATCCTGTCCCGAGCACTACTCGCACGGGCAATCAGTGATTCGTGTGACCGAGGAGATCGACAAGGAAGGGTTCGCGCGCGACGTGCCGCTCTCACGTGCTGCGCGGAAGGCACTCGACTCGGTATGCCCGGAGGAGGGACCGATCTTCGGCAGGCACCGACTCGACCCGTACGTGAAGGCAGCGGCAACGAAAGCCAAGCTTTCTCCCGTGAAAGCCGAGATACTTTGCATGCAGCACATGAGGTCGGCGGCGCTCACCCACTTCGGGGAGCGTCCCCGGGCGACTCTGGCAGGGATCCAGTACCTAGCCGGCCACAAGGACCCCCACACTACCTCGAGGTATTTCAGGCCATCCTTTCGGGCTGCCTCGGCGGTTATCGGGGAGGATTCTGGGGAGTCGATTCTGGGGAGCAGAGGAAAGCGCAGGAAAAGTGCCTAATTGATGGCTCCAGCGCGAGGACTCGAACCTCGAGAAGATCCCAAAAGCAGCGCAAAAAGCGCCATGTAAAGAGGCATGGTAGGGCGCCTACGGGTTCACAGGACCCCGATAACGGGGAGGTCCTCCCCGAAATCCTAGGCGAGTGCGCCGCGGCCATGAACCCGCAGCCGTGGCTGCTCGCCTCGGCCTTCGCGCGGAGGGCCGCCTGATGGGCCTCATCGTCGATCTGTTCGCTGGTGGTGGCGGAGCCTCAACCGGAATCGATGCAGCTCTTGGCCGCCCGGTCGACATCGCCATCAACCACGACCCGGTGGCGCTCGCGGTCCACAAGTCAAACCACCCGTGGACCCGCCACCTGGAGGCCGACATCTGGGAAGTGCGTCCGCTGGATGCCACGCGTGGCGAGCCCGTCGACCTCCTCTGGGCCAGCCCAGACTGCACGCACTTCAGTGTCGCGAAGGGCGATGTACCGCGCTCGCACAACATCCGTTCGCTCGCTTGGGTGGTGATCCGCTGGGCCAAGGCGGTGAGTCCCGCGGTCATCGCCCTCGAGAACGTTCAGGAGTTCAGGGGATGGGGCCCGCTCGGCAAGGATGGGCGTCCCGACAAGAGCCGCCTGGGCCAGACCTTCAAGACCTGGCGCACCAAGCTTGAGCGGCTCGGCTACGTCGTGGACTCCCGCGTGCTTGATGCGTCGCTATACGGAGCTCCTACGAGGCGCCGGCGACTCTTCATGGTGGCCCGCTGCGATGGCCAGCCCATCCGCTGGCCTGAGCCAACGCACGGCACCGGGCGCCTACCCGTCCACAGTGCGGCCGAATGCATCGACTGGTCGCTCCCGTGTCCCAGCATCTTCGAGCGCAAGCGCCCGTTGGCCGAGAAGACGCTCTGGCGGGTCGCGCAGGGCATCCGGCGCTTCATCATGGAGACGCCGGAACCGTTTATCGTGAAGGTCAACCACGGGAAACGCGAGCCGCGCGCCGAGCAGATCGGGCTGCCGCTGTCCACGGTGACCGCTACGCAGCTAGGTCACGCCCTGGTCTCGCCTACGCTCATCCAGACGGGCTATGGCGAACGGACCGGGCAGCGACCCCGTGTGCCGGGTCTCCAAAAGCCGCTCGGGACCTGCGTGGATGGACAGAAACACGCGCTGGTGGCGGCATTCATTTCCAAGCACTTTGGCGATCCGAACCGAGCGGACGGGGGCGGAGGAACGGTTATTGGTGACGACCTGGTGCATCCCATGGGGACCGTGACAGCGCGCGATCACCACTCGCTGGCCGCCGTGCACCTCGCTTGCCATGGAGGAGCCCATGTCGCTGACGTCCGCGCTTTCTTGACGGCCTATTATGGAGAGGACGGCACGAGCGGCCAGCGGATGCTCGAACCGATGCAGACGCTCACGAGCCGGCACCGACTCGGGCTCGTGACGGTCGCCAGTGTTGACTATCAGATCGTCGATATCGGCCTCCGGATGCTCGAACCCCACGAGCTCCTCAGGGCGCAATTCGGGCGCTTCGCGGGAGCGTACGACCTCGGGGCGGCGCGGACCAAAGCGGCGAAGGTGCGGCTCATCGGGAACAGCGTGTGCCCGGAGGTGGCCGAGGCAGTCGTGTCGGCAAACGCTCCGCGAACGAATTGGAGTGCCACGTGAGCCTAGCTCTCCGGCCATGCACTCGCGCCGAGGCGCGCGCCGCGGTACAGCGTTGGCACCGGACCCACAAGCCGCATGTCCAGCAACGACTCGCGATCGGGCTCGAAGACAGCGGGGCCTTGGTGGCAATCCTCGTCCTTGAGGACCCCAAGGCGGCCGCTTTGCGAAACGGTCGCACATGGGAAGTGACCAGACGGGTCGTTGGTCCATACGCTCCGCATTGTGCCGCTAGCATGCTACTTGGAGCGGCTTGGCGAGCAGCATCCGGAGCCGGAGTGCGTCGGCTCGTGAGCTATATACGGCACGACGAAGTCGGGACGTGCTACCGCGCTGCTGGCTGGGTGCCGACAGCATGGGTTCGTCCAGAGGAATGGGACGGCAAGCGCAAACCGGGACGGTGGCTTCCTGGGCTTCATATACCAAGCACCGAGACATGCGCTCGCATACGCTGGGAGATTGGTCCTGACTCGGCTTCGACGCGAGTAAAGCGCAGCGGGGATGGAAGTTGGAGGGCGGCCTAATGCTCTCCCCTACCCTTTGCGCCAGATGCGGCCACCCGCCTGATGTCCACGGCCGGCGGGGGTTCGGGTCGTGCAGCGTCCGCCGTGGTGGACCGCTCACCGCAGCGGTGGATGCCGTACGTGTCGCAGTGGTCTTTGGGTCTGTCGCCGAGTGCCACCCGAAGCTACTCCAATGAAACTACGAGCCCAAAAACTGCCAATGGATGGAGGCATAACTCATGAATGGAGGAACCATGGACACAAAGAAGAAGTATTCGATCACCCCCGAAGATCGCATAGAACTCGCAAAGTGGAGGGACGCCTGGATCGCCAATGCCCGGCGTACCGATTCGATGACCGTTATCGACCGGCACCTGTCCGAGCAGGCGATCCGTGGGATCTATGACGTCATCCAGCGCCCCCAGCCTGAGCGGGTCGTGTTCGTGGCCTCTCCGCTCACGCTCCGGATCGCCAGCGGCATTGCGTCCGGAATCCGGTACCTGCGCGAGCATCCCCGGGTGCAGGCTAGTATATTCGGACGGCAGCTCTCGGAGGAGCAGCTGCTATCCGGCATCACCCCAGCGTGTCGGCTGCAGCTGCTCCTCCGAGAG